>Ga0255055_10002562_pt1 | contig 12752 bp, 11 predicted proteins | sample JV7_2_27_MG_FD_188633 | JGI IMG/M metagenome (GOLD analysis project Ga0255055, IMG submission 188633) | Seawater microbial communities from Jervis Inlet, British Columbia, Canada - JV7_2_27 | ecosystem: Environmental > Aquatic > Marine > Inlet | place: Canada: British Columbia | collected...
CGGTTCGCCGGTCTCCGGATCCGTGCCATGGCCAGTAAGAGACAACTCCTCGAGGCGCTGCGCTTCCTTGCGGAACGTGCCGTCTTGCTCAAGCGCTGCGTACCGATATGCGTCCTCCATCTCCAAGCCCTTGTCCTGCAGAGCCTGGGCCGATTCAGTCAGGATCCTCTCCTGATCCAAACTGGCGCGACGGAAAGCCTCGTCCATCGTCATGCCGGTCTCTTGGAGCGTGAGGGCACGCTCGCGCAAACCAACATCCAAAGCGTTCCGAGCTTCCTCTGACTCAAGTGCCGTCTTGAACTGTTCGTTCTGTTGTAGACGACCCGCCACTTGCTCACTGTACTGTTGCGCGAACTGATCTTGCTGCGCTTGATCGCGAGCTGCCTGTAGATCCAGCGTCCGACCCTGATATTCAGCCTGTTGCATCAACTTTTCGGCTTCCAGGTCCAACTCCTGCTGCGAGATGTCCAGGTTCTGCAACCGCTGCGCCTGTTGCTCCGTAAGCTGCTGCTCAAACTGGGTCTGCTGCTGACCCATTTGGTCGCGAGCTAGTTGGTCAGTGGCCAGGTTACGAGCCTCTTGGATGTCCATCGAGCGGCCCTGTAGCTCGGCTTCCTGCATCAACTGGTTAGTCCGCAGGTTGATCTCGGCCTCGTTTTGAGCCTCAGTAATGTCGAGACTCCGACCCTCAAGCTGCGCTTGTTGCTGAAGTCTTTCGACTTCCAAATCCAACTGCTGCTGTGACAGCCCAAGGTCCTGCAGGCGACTCGCACGCTGTTCCTCTAGGGAGCGCCCAAACTGCTCGCTCTGCTGTCCCAGTTGCGCCTGGCCCAACTCCTGGGTTGCTAGGTCCCTGGCCTGTTGTAGATCCAACGACCGGCCTTCTAGTTGGGCCTGTTGCATTAATTGCTGGGCTCGCAAGCTGATTTCAGCCTCGTTCTGGGCTTCGACAATATCGAGACTTCTACCTTCGAGTTGGGCTTGCTGTTGGAGGCGACTGACTTCAAGATCCAACTGATCCTGTGAGAGACCATATCGCTGTAGTCTCTCAGTGCGCTGTTCCTCAAGCGACGACTCGAACTGGCCCTGTTGCTGGCCCATTTGCTCACGAGAAAGCTCCTGGCTCGCTAGGTCGCGTGCTTGCTGAAGATCGAGAGACCGCCCCTCCAATTGGGCTTGCTGCATCAACTCCTGTGCTCGCAAGTCGAGTTCCTGTTGTGCAATGCCGAACTCCCCACCATACTGACGCCGCTTCTCGGCCAACTCGGCAGTACCCAGACCCAACGAACCAGCAGCTTGCCGGTCCATAGTCTCAGCTGCCGCCAACATCTGCAGGATGTCATTCTCCTGAGTCGCCCTAGCCCGATACATCTCACCGGCCAGCCGGTTCCGTTGCTCACCCTCAAGACTCGATCCCACCAAACCGCGAGAAGAGATCCATTCGTCGATGTCACGACCCGCCTGAGATTCAGTCTCGGCAAGCCTAGCTTCTCCCGCCGTTCGTGCTGTCGTTGCCAAGTCCGAGAGATACCGGTTCGGTTGGTTCATCCATTGCGAAGAGAAGTCGGCAACCTCACCTGGGATTCCTGGAAGCCCAGTAGCACCTGCTGCTGCGCCCGTAGGCATAGGACTCGGCGGTGGCATGGGAGGAGGAGGAGGCACTGCAGACGGAGCCATTGCAATTTGTGGCTGCTGGCCAGTGGCCGGAATCGGCGCTGGAGTTGGCGTAGTCGGAGTGGCCAAGTTCTGACCTGGCATTGGAGGTGTTGCTGCAGGTTGCGCCTCATAAGTGGCCGTCGCACCCTGTTGCTCCAACATTTTGCGGCGCCGAGCTTCGTCGTCGAGTGGGATATATGGTGCTGTCATTGATCAATCTCCCGGCTAAACGCCGATATCCATAAAAGCCATGTTGTCCGGATTTCCACCTTCGCCATCGTACAAAATCTTGGTGCCTGCCGCATCGTATTGCACGGGAACTAGAAATACGAAATAGCGACCGGTCAACAAACTAGTGACCGTCACATCCTGCAGTCTATCACTCCTACAGTCCGTCTCTGTCGTCGACGTGTAGTTCGTTGTATCGTAGGTCGCTCCACCTTCACCACCCTGAGTCGACTGCACATGGACCTGCACCCAAGGTGTAGCCAAGGCCGCCCTGAACCGGACGTGCAGGTCTGTGCCATCGTAAAGCCAGCCTACTATAAGAGGCTCACGCCGCAAGAACTCTGCGTTGATTGTGGCGATCAACTCCGTCAGGTACGGATCGGTCGTGCCGACAGGTAATCTGACCATGTCTACTGCTGCTCCCTCAAGAGATTAGCTGAGACTCCCACCAATGTGATCCTGACGTCGTCTTTGCTTCGGATCTCAACCTGCGGAGCGTCAGCATCCATCTTCACCATCGCCCGCCCTCGTGCCGCATGTTCGGTTCCGTAGCTCGGCATCGTGAGATCATGCTCCTCGCCATACAAACCCTTCCCCTTCAACAATACGGTGACGTTAGAGGTCTCTTCTTGGATCGACGACACATGAATCACCCGCACCCGTTTTCTCTGCCGTGGTCGCTTGTACGTGAACGGCTTAGACCCCAATCTCAGCCACACTTCCGTCCCGCCAGTGCTATCAGAGTCCATGTCGTCACGATCTACCCCGTAATGCCGCCTCACATACCCATCGTAGCCTATGGAATAGAGCGTGGCTGGCCTCGACGCGCTCGGTGCAACAAACAGGCTGGCTGGTAGTGTGTCGTTCGTCTGTAGCTCAAGGTAGCCTTCGGCGTCCTCTCCCAGCGTCTCTCCACCACCATCGAAGCCGACAAGAGTCATATATCCCTGGGCGTCCGCTTCAACCTCCACACCACCTACAGAGGCTATCAGGTACCCATTAGTGTCACCACCAAAGAGTAGGCCACCGCCAGTAGGACTTCTGAGTCTATCCACAGCCGGGGCCGCCCGTTTCCCCTCCCTCTGGAATTGGACGTTCTGACGCAGATTCAAAATCAATATCCGGTTGTTTCTAATCCCGTTGGTCGAAAGCGCTACGTGATAATCTTGGTCGATCTCGTCGTAGGCCGCGCTAATACGACCTGGATTGGCATAGAGTTCTTCCCAGTCCATCTCCCGCATGAACTGCTCGACAGACCTACTCAACAGCGTGATCCCAGCACCCGGAGAGTAAAACTCGACGCCTCGCCCACTCAACCAACAAACCCCATTATCACCGACTCCTACAACGCTGCGAAAGGCCACACAACCGACAGAGCGCGAGAACCCGGTGGCACCAGCAGCAACGATCAAAGTTTGTTCACCAAACCCGTCGATATACGAGGTCGCTTGGCGATCGAAGATCAACAAGTGCGGCCCGATCTGGAACATCCCGGTCGGAACATTACCACCATGAGTTAGCGTTTGGACTGTAAGTCCGTCAGGTGAGGACCACGTTTCAGGATCGGCCACCTTCGACGCTTGCACAATCACGCCGCTGTGACCCGTTGCATACAAACGAGCGTTGAATACGGCAATGAACTTGACGCCAGACGGCGCGTTCGGCAGTGTATCCCAGGTAGTCCCGTCCCACCGTTTGATCGTCGTGTCCCCGTTCGCCGCAAACAAGTACATCGTCGCACCAACCCGCATGGTCGCGAAGCTGTAGTAGTCTGCTCGCAGTCCCGTGGCGATCTCAGTCAACGTCGCCCCGTAGTTCTCCGACTTGTACGCCTTCGTTCCAATGAACACGATGATCTGGTCTGTACCAGCCGCCGTAGTAAAACTGACCCCACCATAGCCCGTGGCTGCGTTTGCTGCGGAACTTGTTGTCTTGATGGTACCAGGCCGACGTCGGACACTGCCGTCCGGTTGGATCCGGCCGTTCTCTATAAGCGCAGCAGAGGCACGCGGATAGCGCGTAGGCGCCACGCTATCGAACATGCCCGCCGAGAAGTCATCCGTGAGTTCCTGCACCAGTTGTGCCATTACTCCGTAGCTTCCTCTACTTCTTTTGGGATCGACCTCACTACCTCGACCATCGCGTCGTAATCGTCGAGCGCCAGAAGCGCAATACGAATCCTGTTTTTTGTCAACAAAGCCAACAAGAAACCCCATTCCTCTTCTAGCAAGGAAAACAACCCATAGTCGGGCGTTCTCAGTTTACGGAAAGCGTAGACGTTTTGACCATTGGCCCGCGCTGCCTGTTCACGTTCGCTTAGGGCGATCTCTTCCGTTTTCTCGGGATCCTTGAGTTTCTTGATCACCCCAGCAGCCGCATCCATCTGCTGAATGTCCTCTGCGGTAGCTGTAGCCACGGCAGGGAAAACGAACGTCTCAAACTCAATCGCCGTAAATCTGACCTCTCTCATCTTGCTACCTCATCTCTTTCTTCTTACGAGCTGCTATCTGTTAGTAGGCCGTAGGCCGCCAGTGCGGTCAGTAGGCTTGCTAGTGCAGCGTTTGCGCCTCGCGAGCCCGTGACCTCTTGTTTCGTTGTCGGCGCCGTTCCAAAGACGCCGAGATTCGAGCCGTCGTGATTCAAGTCACCGTCGATCTCGACGCTATCGCCGAATCGGACCAGCCCCGTTCCCGTGTAAATCGCATAGTTCGTGCTGCCTCCCGTCATAGCCCCAATCCACAAGCCCGTTTGCGTGGTAATTGTAGGGACCGCACTTTGGTCTATCTGGACACACCGGAGAGTCGTGACGGTCGGTGTCCCACCCCCCCCACCCCCACTCACATATAGCCCGATACCAAGATTGAAGCTAGAAGAACCAGAATTGCCGTATTGTGGACTAACTTGGAACGCTTTGACGGTGACATTTGTGTACCCGACCGTGTTCACCCAGACAGGCGTAGCACTCATGCAAGATAGGTTGTTACCATTGGAGTCCGCTGTATTCAGACCCCAGACTTTCACCATTTGCAAAATCGCTGTGCCGTTGACTTCTATATCTACCAGGCTCGTAGCATCCACGGTGAGCCCTGTCAGGGCATCGCCGAAGTGAATCAGACCCGCGTTGGTGTAGATCGCATAGTTGCTGGTGCTCCCTGCGGTGATATTGCCTATCAGCAATCCGTACTCAGTGAGAACGGTTCCGCCGCCGTAAGCACCTACAATATTAATCTGAGTGATAAGGTCAGTTGAATGTGAAGGAGCTACGTAGATGTCTGTTTCCAAAGCATTAAAGGCACTGGAGGTTCCAGAAGAAGTACCTTGTATGGCTATCTTCGCACCGATGATTGAGCCAGTCTGAGATCCTGTCGATTCATCATACAGGTGGAGGTCTAATCCTCGAAGAGATCCACTCGAACCAGTCCCTGTGATAGCAGAGTCAAAGTAGATTCCTGCTCGAGCAGTAGAACTACCTGCGAGATCAAACAGAACATTGACACCCCTATATGTATCCGCAGCTACGCCTACTCCTAACGTATTCCCACTTGAGATGCTGACATCACCCTGAAAAACAAACGCACCAGATGGAAACGTCCCGGCCGCAACGTATGTTGCATCAAGACTCTTCCACTCCGGAGCCGTGGCCCCTGCGTTGACTACGCAGAACTGTTTCGCGGTACCGATCACCAACGAATCCAGCCGCAACACGTCCGAGATACCGCCAGTCACTGCGTACAGGATGTCGCCCGTCGTCAGTGCGGCAGAGTAATACTTCCCGTCCAGATCAACAGCCGCCTTGATCTCTGACACTGTCGAGCCATTCCAGATCTGCAACAACGTGTCGTCGCCAGTTGTCCGACCTGTGGCGAACGACAAAATATGCGGCCTGTCGTCAGCGCTCGATTGGTGCTCGGCGTGTATTCCGTAAATTAGGGCCATCTCTATTCCCCCTACGCCTGGATCGTGTCAGTCTCTGACAATGGTGTCGCGAAACCCTCACCGAGCCAGTCTGTATATCCGAATGAGCCACCACCATCGCTGTCGGTCGTGAACCGGATCGCGCGGCCCGCATTACTACCCGTGAGCACCAGTCCTGGCTTGCCCTTCAAGTTCTTACTGGTCTGGTCTGAGGCCACGCAGAGTGTCCCTGTATGTGAGCCTGCCCCGACCGTGATAACGAAGCCCAACGCCTCGCGGGCGTCGGCTCGAGTAACGCTCGTGGCTGCCAGTAGCCTCTCCAAGATCGTGGAATCGATCGAAAGGCCGTCGACCGCATCGGCCACCAAGTCCATCGCATCACCCGCCACCGCCCGACCGCTGATCGCTGTATCGATGTAACCTGACGGGTCCGGATCGTCATGGCTCGACCTGGTGCTGACCTTTGCGTCCACAGCCTCGCCGAAACTCCCGACCTCAACATGGTCGGCCCGTGGTGCATCCCAGTAAGTCGCTACCCCAGCGTTGACCAGGCCAGCCGAGTTGCTTGGGACCACCTGCACACTGTTGTAGTTCAGCACGTCGACAATGTTGTTGTTCGAGCCGAAGAGATTCACCCTATAACTTCCATCCTCGTACGTCACTGTATATGGCGCCAAGATCGTCATCTTGCGTGCGTAGACTATGCCAGCAAGCGTTGACTCTGTTTCGTGAAAATGGGTGTCTGGCCAGTGCATCCCCACCTCGTCGTCCTCCAGGGCCTTTAGCGCCAAGCGGAACACATCCGTATCGTGCTCCCGTATTTCAGGAGGCCCAATGTCCACCAACGCCGTGTCAACCTTCTCCACGGTGATTATACCCGTAACCCAGTCGACGCTGACGGCCATCTATCCCTCCGTTGGACCGTTACCCACCAGTTGAGCTTTCTGTAGTGTTACCATCAACTCAAGTTGCGAGTACTTGTTCATTGCTGTTGTCAGTGTAGCGTGGTAGCCGTCCAGCTTCACTTGCATCTCGTGGAGCCGGTTGTCCATCTCCAACAGCTTCTCCATCATCGCCACTGTGTTCAAGTGATCCGCCCTCTCTCTACTCATCGGACGCCAGTTTGACTGTTAGGGTTAGTCCGCTGCTCGCGTCGATAGTACCTGAGATAGAACCAGTTTTATAGTACGGGGATGCCGTCATCTTCCGTGCGTTCCCTTTGATCGGCTGGTCCCCCGAGTACGACCGTGTGTCAGTCGCCACACCTGCCGTAGTATCGGCGTCGATTATGACACCAGATGTTGAGATCCCTAAGTTGTCGGTGTCCGGGGACAAGGTGAAGTCGATACCCGAGCCGGTAGTGGAGCCCTGGGTCAAGGTATCGCTGGTCGTAAGGCCGCTCCTCGACCCACCGGAGTTGACCGTGAACTCCGTCACTTCACCCGTACTCACGTTGTCTACGGTAATGGTCGCGCCGTTCGACAGGGTGAGTACGTCGCTTATCGCGTGACCCGTCCCACCACTGAACGTACCCTCGGTAGTAGGTGAGTTGTTATAGGAGGTCTCATCCTGCGCGTTCAGTAGTCGGGTGTCGTTTGCAGGGGTGTCCGGCGTACCGCTGACCGTGTAACTGTAACTATCGGCACTTATCCAGGTGGTCGTCTGCACACCGTTGTACTCGGGCTCCAAGGCACCGCGGATAATGGCTTTCTTGCCGTCCGCTACCCCGTGCGCCGTGCATGTCACCGTAGCCGTAGAGCCTGACCTAGTGATACTAGATGTCTTCTCGTACGGTAGGGGTCCAGAGGTGTCGGCGGTCTCAACGAGCACTCGCGTGTCGACCAGACTGTCGTCGGAGAGGTCTCGTGTCGTGATGGACAACTGGACCGGGTTGATAACGAAGACAACCGTACAGCCTGAGTTCGTCTCGGAGATGTCACCCGTACAACCAATCAGGTTGACGGTGATCGTCCCACCAGTGTCCTTGAAGTCCAGCGTCGAATCAGTCTGGTCGTCAGAGGCGTTGTAGCCGCTGAAGTCGATACCCCTCAGTGTGATCTCGGACGGGATGTTCGTACCGAACTCGATAGCATGAGTTGACGCCGTGCCCTTGGTGAAGCTCATGTTATCCAACTCACCGTCGGGATCGACAGCTAGATCGTAGGACAGTGCAGACGTATCAGACGTTCCCTCGTAACCACTGACCGCACCACCGGACAAGTCGCAACCGTTGGCGACTATGGTACCACATCCGGCATAGACGCAGTTCTCCCAAGAATCCCCTGTGTCGTCAGATGTTTCTACGCCTTGATCTATCCCAAGGAAGTTGCAAGAGTCCATCGTACAGACCGTGATGTCGGCACCGTTGCCGTCGAACGAGGCCGAAGCCGCATCAGGAACGGAGAACGTCGTAGAGGTAAACAAAAACTCGCAGTTCGTTGCGGTGGAACTACCGATCAATGCGAACCGGTAGTAGTTATTGCTCGACAGTCCACGGTCTTCCCAGGCATAGGTCGCGTTGGTCTCTTCCCAGAACTGGTCTGACGAGCTGGTACTATCGCCCAGTGTGACGTTGCCTTGGATGCCATAGACGTTGGACGCCAGTTCACGGAGAACACCATACGCCTGTTGGTTGCCTGTGCTACGATCAATGACTGCTATCTCGCCACCGTTGCCCGCAGCTCCTGACGTAGTACCCCCGACAAACACCACGTCGTCACCGTTGTCAGCGAACCGAACAATGTCCCAGAAGCAATTCTCTGCGTTGGCAAGGGCTTTGGCGGTAGTGACGAACGAGACACCGACCTGTGTAATGGCCGCCTCGTTGAGACTACCCTCTGATCCTGCTAAGGCCGTGAAGTTCGCGGGTTTATTGGCAAGGTCTAAAAGAAAATACGCCCACTCGTGCGGCCCCGTGTCATGCCTGAATCCAGTAGCGTCAATGCCGCCGAGGTGATATGCAATACGGTTCGTACCGTCACCCACTTGGATCGCAACCCCACCAGCCGACAGTGTATCCATTGTGCCGGTCGTCCGTATCCAGATGCCGAGCGAACCACCACCCGAATAATCGTCAGACGTGATAGTCGTATACGCATCTTCGGCGGTGTTACTTACGACCTGCGTCAGACAGTCGGTAGACTCGATCTCTACTGCGCTGTTGGTGTTGATGGAGATCGTTCCCGTCCAAGCTGACGCGCTATCACACTGCTCTAATTCTGTTCTGTTGTCTGCTACAAATGTCGTTGTCATTGTTCTTTCCGATACCTATCCCATAGAACAATGGCCGCTGCTTCATGTGGCCAAAATAGACCCATCTTCGGTACTACGATCTTGACTACACTTGCGCCTGGCGGTGGCTTCAGGTCTCGTCCGACTTTACCAAAGAGGTAGAGCGCGTTCTCTGGGTGGTCGAACGACACCAGATCCTCTGCGCCGGTTACGTCTACGTAGACCGGCTCGAGTCCCGTGGCTACACGATCCTCTATCATGTCCTCTGGTTCCTGGTACTCATGTAGGAACCGCTCCCGCATCCCAGTGACCGGGCACATGTTCAGCCGTTCGATACCAAATGACCGTGTGACCATTTGCCACTGCCATTTCTCGGTCTCCGGGCAGTACCAGCCCATCTCCCAGAGCCCGCCTATCTCGACCACTACTCGTCTGAGATTCTCGTTGCCGTTGCCGAACCCCCACCACTAGCGAAGGTAGAGATACCCTCGTTGGTCTTGATCGGTGTGGTCTGTCCGTCCCGTACCCGGAAGAACAGGTCGATGTCGGCGGTGTACGTGCCCACGAAGTTGTGGCTCGTGGCCGAAGCGTCCTGATCCAAGGGTGTGGGATAGATACTGTTCCCCGCCTCGGCTGCTCCACCAGTCGCCGGGTCAGCAGAGAAGTTCTCCGTACCCGAGATAGTGTACGTTTTACTCGTGTACGACGAGTACGCGATCAGGCGATACAGTCCGGTGTTCATCTTGATGCGGATAGTACCAGAACCCGGCAACCACGTCGGTATGTCGTCCACGCAAACGACTTCCGTCTCTGGATCAGAGTTCAGTGTCGTGGCGAGTTTCAGGTACCGCACGTCCTGATACGGTACAGCGTCACCGTTCACGTCTGCCGTAGTACTAGATCCACCACCTGTGATAGTCCCGTCGTCCTCCGGTGGATCGCCTGATAGCATCCTCACGATATGCCAGCCCGTACTACCGTCATCTACAATGTCTGACAGGTATGCTGTACCCGCAGGCGATGTGTACGTCAGCGTTTCGCCAAGATTGAAAGCGCCGTCATCGTTGTCGTACTGGTACCGATAGCCACGCGGGGTGACCATGATCCGGTCAGCCTCGGCTGTGTAGACCAACCCGCCGAGCGTCCACGTCTGGTTGTCAGGCGTCTGGTAGACCAACTCGTCCAGTGCGGTGACCTTATCGGCAGACACCAGATCGTCGTACTCGACGCCTAGACCATAGGCACCGATGATCGCGGTACCAGTTGAGGCTCCGAACGCCGGAGTTGAGATCGTCCTCGTACCAGCAGTCCCACTAGCGGTACCCGTAGCACTCGAGTCGTCCCCTGTGATTACCTGCGTGTTCGTAGGGGCGGATCCCGTCAAGAGCTGGATCCACATCGCTGTGGCCGAGGAGCCAGTCTTGTTGTCGACCGCTATGAGCTGGCCGGTCCCACCGGACCAAGTAAGTCTCTCGTGCTCTGGTGTGGCCCAGGTGCCTGAACCTGTACTCAGTGCGACTTCATGGGTGATCCCACGGAACACTTCACCGGGGAGTCCGTACACGTCGGGTGACGAGTAGACCTCGAAGTCCAAGTCGTCAGTCGCACCAGCCGACCACGTACCGACTTCCTGTGCCCTGTTACCACCGTGGGTACCGGACGAGGCCAGGCCCTCGACACTGATGTAGTTCGACCCGTCGATTACTGCGTGTTCAAACGCGATGCAGTAGTAGGTGGCTGAGTTCAACATCAGGTACAGATCGCCGGAGAAGTCCAACTCGTACTCTTTGTAGGCCGTGGTGAGCTTGGACACATCGAAGTTGGCTGACGTAGCCAGGGCCGCTCCGTTCGGAACTGAGGATGTGCCGTACGTACCCGAGTGGGCGTAGAGCACAGCCGTCAGGTTACCAGTCGGTGAGCCGGTCTTCTTCATCTTGACCCGCACCCTAGTCAGGTACTCGTCGTTCGATCCTACGGCAAACGACTGGGCCTGTCCGGTGATCGTCGCGTTCCCGACCTCGAAGTCCGAGCCTGTATCAGCGGAAGAGTCCAAGATCGTCGACTCACGGGTCAACCACTTGTGACGTTCAGTGAACTGGTTGATCGTGTACGTATCTCGGTTCCACTCGGAGTAGTAGTACTCGTCCGTCAGGTTGTTGTTGACATCAATAGCGACGTATCCCTCAGTCGTGTTGTCGATCGAGGTCCAGCCTTCGATGGTCCCTATCGCCGTGTTGTTGTTCAGGTCATCGGCGTAGGGTATAGCGATAACGTTGTTGCCTGGTACCGTCTGACCACCGTTGGCGAGGAACTCGCCGTAGGAATACGTGTTCTCTCGCGTTTGACCGAGAATCACTCGGTTGTCGATGTCCGCTCCAGCAGTCCTCACCTTGACCATGAAACGGTGTGAGATCCCTGCGGAAGCATCTGCATTGATCCCGGTGTCCCAGAAGTTCGGTGAGATCGGGACCTCGTTCTGGATCAACTGTAGGGGCATCCCCGCAGTGGCATAGACCAGGATCCCATCCCACCTGTCGTCTCCGCCGTTCTGGGTTACCGACCCATCGTACAAGTGTTGCGAGACCACCCAGTCGATGTTGTACGGTTCGTTCAACGTGATGATGTTATCCGTTGAGCGAGCGGACGCCGTGGCGTTGGTGATGTCCAGTAGGTCGTCCCCACTCGCCGCAGCATCGTCCATCAACGCACCCAAGTACCGGTGAAACGCAATCACCGTGTAGTTGGTGGTTGTGCCTGTGTAGCGGATGTCGCCATTCAACGCTACCGAGAAATCATCAGCAATGGCCATTTCAGTTCACTCCACCATTGATAGTTATGGTCGCTTGCCGGCCCTCTTGCCGCAGCTCCCGCCTTTTGTCTCGTACTAACTGTTCATCGTCGGCCGCAAACACAGCCTCGCCGTCCACCAGCACGGCGTACTTTCTGCCAGTCACCGACCGCAAACTCGGCGGGATCACTACCGGCCTTACAACCTCTTTCTCGACCACAATTCGTTTCCGCTTTCCAAGCCAGAAGCCGGCTGAACCGGCTATTCCAGCGCTCAACAGCGCGACAACGATCGTTTCCATCTTATCGCTTCCACCTTCTCCTGCGGCGTAGGATCATCGAACCGCCCGTAACTGCATCGCCTACCTGGACCTGGAAGGTCGGGGTACCAGTGAGCGGATCCACCTGGGTGGCCATCGCCGAGGCGGGTACCGTCACCGTGATCGTTTCTGGGCTCGAGATCGAATAGCCTGCCTGGGCCGTCAAGGTGATCGTGACAAGCTGGTCGTTGGTCCGGGCCACAGCCGTTGTCGACAGCTTGTCCCGGACCTCCGCATTCCAGCCGTTCGACTCACTTTGGGCTGAGTCCAGGCCGTCGATAATGTCCTGCCGAATGGCGTTGAACGGGCTACCACTGGTCATCCAAAAGTCGCCGGCCAACGTCAAGAGGATCGTCTGTCCACCGTTCACGATCTCTGCCTTGAACGCCGTAGGCACCATCGTGCCGTCGACACTGACTGTCGCCGTGTACTGGCCGAACAGCAGTAGGCTATCGTAAAGCTGGAAAGTCGACCCCAGTGGCAGCATCCAGACCTCCTCCTACTTCTTGACGACTACCAACGACCTCTCGGCACCCTCAGCCTGATCCAGTACGAGTTTCGCGAACGGCCATGGCGCGATCGCGTCAGCTTCAGCGGTGGTCAGTGTGTACGACC
>Ga0255055_10002563_pt1 | contig 12749 bp, 10 predicted proteins | sample JV7_2_27_MG_FD_188633 | JGI IMG/M metagenome (GOLD analysis project Ga0255055, IMG submission 188633) | Seawater microbial communities from Jervis Inlet, British Columbia, Canada - JV7_2_27 | ecosystem: Environmental > Aquatic > Marine > Inlet | place: Canada: British Columbia | collected...
TCATTTTGACCGTACTCTTTCTCACCAGGAATGCCATAAACATGATGAAGATAATTCAGCTTTTCATACAGGGGATCCTACCAGTCATTGCCATGCTTTCAACGGGATAGAGTACTACCCCGCTCCAGAGAAACAAGATATTAGCAAGCCTTTTAAAACGGCAAAATACATTTGCCTTTCCCAGATCATTGAACTGAACCAACCCATCCCACATCAAGAAATTTACCGGCTATTAAGAGGCTCACCAGCTGCCTATACATATTTGCTCGGTTCATCAATCGGTCTCAGGGCACCTCCCATTGCCTGCTGACTCCCTTCCAGCCTGATATATAATTATTCCCCAGGAAGGCAGTTCTTTTTTCAAACCCAATACTTTTGTTCATTCAGCCAGGGCCAAACCCCTGCTAAAACTCATGATTCACCATGAAGAATTTAATAATTCTTTCATCCATATTTATTTTCATTGCAGCCTGTAACAGGAATAACCCCAATCAGAAAACAGGTGACCAGGAGCATGCGCATGTAAGCGATATTGCTCATCAGATAACATTGTTTAGCGAGGAGTCTGAATTTTTTGTTGAATACCCGGGACTCATAATCAATACCGAAGCTGAATTTGCTGTTCACCTGACCCGGCTTGATAACTATAAACCATACACCAACGGTACTGTCCGGGTCATACTGGAACACCCTGGCGGTCAGACAGTAGAGGGGTCAGTCTCTGAGGCAGATGTTCCGGGTATTTTCAGGGTAAGCTTAATCCCCGAAATGCCGGGAGAATGCACCATCATTTTCGAACTTGCCGGTGAAAAAATCACAGAAAAGGTAGTATACCATCATGGTTGGGTGGCCCGGGATGAGCTTGACCCTGAACCAGCTGAAGAACATGAAGACCATGAGGATCATGAAGGAGGCATCAGGTTCACCAAGGAACAGGCCTGGAAATCTGATTTCGCCGTGACCCGGTTGAGTCCTACTCCCTTTACCAGGATCATCAAGGCGGGGGGTGAGATCCTGGCCATGCCGGGGGAAAAGCATTTCATCCATGCCCGTACTTCCGGCATCGTACAATATTCTAAAAATGACCTTGTAGCTGGTGGTGAGGTTTACAGGGGTGAGGAGATGATGACTATTCAAGGCCAGGACCTGGCCAGGGAAAACATAGCCGTTGATTATGCCGAAGCTGAAACCCGCTTTATGCAAAGCAGCAGCGAATATCAGAGGCGCTTGAAACTGTTTGGCGAGAATGCCATATCAGAAAGGCAGTTTATTGAAACACGTTCAAGCTATATTACCGACAGTATCCAGTACTATAATTTAAGGCAGTCTTACAAAAGTGGGGGAATGAAAATTATATCTCCTATTGCCGGACATATACATGAACTGAAAGTTTCGCAGGGAGAGTTTCTATCGACCGGACAATTGATCGCGACGGTATCTTCCGACAGGCGGTTGTTGCTCAGAGCGGATGTTCCCCAGCAATATTTTCACAGGATCCATGATATAGTTACATGCAACTTCAGAACATCCTATCACAAGGATGTATGGGATGTAAAGGACCTGGATGGCAAACTGCTGGCAATTGGGTCTTCCGTGGCTGAAAACAACCAGTACCTGCCTGTCTATTTTGAGGCCCAGAATAACGGGCAATTACTGGAAGGAGCCTTTGCTGAATTCTTCTTGAAAACCAGTCCCCTGGAAAATTGCATTGTCATCCCCGTTGAAGCTGTTCTCGAAGAGCAGGGAAAACATTATGTGTATGTACAGGCGACGGGTGAAATGTTCCGGAAGCAAGAGATTATTCCGGCTGATCTTGATGGTTTTGGGTACCTTATTGAAAGTGGACTTTCAGCAGGGGACAGGGTGGTTACCCAGGGAAGCATGCTGTTGAAAACGGCTTCCATGTCAACTGCCTTGCCAGGTGATTCCCATCAACATTAAAAGGGGCAGAATTATGTTAAGCAAGATCATTCAATACTCGCTGGATAATCGCCTTTTGATCCTCTTCCTGGCTGTGGCCGTCCTTCTGATGGGAGGATATATCAGCCAGAAAGTGAAGGTGGATGTATTCCCTGACCTTACTGCACCTACTGTTGCGGTACTGACGGATGCCCATGGAATTGCCACCGAAGAGGTGGAACGCATGGTGACTTTCCCTATAGAATCTGCAGTGCACGGGGCAACTGATGTCCGCAGGGTACGATCCAGCAGTTCAGCCGGATTATCCATCGTATGGGTGGAATTTAACTGGGGAACAGATATATATGTTGCTCGCCAGATAGTGAGCGAAAAGCTGGGCATGCTTGCAAACCAGATGCCCGAAGGCGTTTCGAGTCCCATATTAGCCCCCCAAACCTCCATCATGGGAGAGATCATGCTGGTAGCGCTTACCTCAGATTCACTGTCCATGATAGCCTTGAAGAATGTAGCAGACCGGCTTGTCAAACAGAGGCTGTTGTCTGTTACGGGAGTATCCCAGGTGATCGTAATGGGAGGAGACGAGAAGCAATACCAGATACAAGCTGATCCATTGAAAATGAGGTATTATGATGTGAGCCTGGATGATCTAATCACAGCCACCCGCGCCCTGAACAACAATGTATCAGGCGGTTTTATCAATGAATTCGGACAAGAGTACTTTGTCCGGGCAGTAGGCCGGACCGTCAATGTTGATGAGATTGGAAAATCGGTGGTTAAGATCCGGGAAGGGAAACCAGTCCTGATAAGTGATGTGGCCTCTGTACAAATCGGATCACCACAAAGAAAAGGTGCAGCCTTCATAGATGATACAGAATCAGTGATCATGACGATACTGAAACAACCCAAAACCAATACCCTGCAACTGACCAGGGATATTGACCTGGCGCTGGAAGATCTGGAAGCTTCCCTGCCGGAAGGGATTGAGATAAACAGTCATTTTTTCAGGCAGGCTGAATTTATCCGGACGGCTGTAAACAATGTACTCAAGGTATTGATCGAAGGGGGCTTATTTGTATCCATCATTCTCTTCCTTTTCCTGATCAATATACGGACTACCATAATATCACTGATAGCCATTCCACTTTCCCTGATCATAGCCCTGACCGTACTGTACCTGCTAGGTTTTACCATTAATACCATGTCTCTTGGAGGCATGGCGATCGCCGTAGGCGCCCTGGTCGATGATGCCATTATTGATGTTGAAAATGTGCATAAAAGGTTGAAACAAAATTTTAAAAAACCCCCGGCTGAGAGGGAGAAAAATCTTCGTGTGATCTACCTGGCTTCCACCGAGATCCGCTCATCCATTGTCCAGGCCACCCTGATCATCATCGTTGCTTTCATTCCCCTTTTCTTCCTCTCGGGAATGGAGGGAAAGATGTTGAAGCCACTGGGGATCACTTTTATCGTATCCCTGTTTGCCTCCATGTTTATTGCCATTACACTTACGCCTGTACTGTCCAGTTATTTCCTTACCACTCCAGGCCAGCTGAGACGTAACATTCAGGGGGGAAATCCCCTGATCCAAAGATTAAACCGGGTTTATGAAAAAAGCCTTGGGTGGATGCTTGCCTACCCTAAAACGATCATCATGGTTTCCGGGATACTCCTGGTTTTATCCATTATCCTGATGGCCGGTTTTGGCAGAAGTTTTCTGCCTGATTTTAATGAGGGTACCCTGACCATAACCACGACAAGTATGCCTGGTATTTCCTTGGAGGAAAGTAATCGTCTGACCAGAAAGGTTGACCTGGAATTATTGCAGATCCCGGAAGTGCAGCATGTAAGCCGCCGGACAGGCAGGGCTGAATTAAATGAACACAGCCATGGGGGAAGCAATGCTAGTGAGATCGATGTCCCATTTATCCTGGATGACCGTTCCAGGGAAGAATTCCTGGAGGAAGTAAGGGAACGATTTGCGGGATTTTCCGGATTGAATATCAATATCGGGCAGCCACTCAGCCACCGGATCGATCACCTGCTTTCAGGTACCCGGGCCAACATCGCGATAAAGATATTCGGTGAACGGCAGGAAACACTTTTCAACCTCTCCGAAGAAATAGAACTGGCTATTAGGGATGTTCCTGGGGTGGTTGACCTGAACAGGGAACGGATGATAGAGATCCCCCAGATACAGATCCGGCCCAGGAGAGATATGTTATTGAAATACGGCATCCCCATGAATCAATTCACTGATTTTGTGGAAACAGCCATAGCCGGATTGAAGGTCTCGGAAGTTTATGAAAACAACCTGAACTATGACCTGGTCCTTCGATATGATGAACCTTACCGTAACTCTGCCAGGGCGATTGAAAATACGCTGATTGATACCTGGAACGGGTTGAAAGTCCCCCTCCAATATGTAGCCGATATAGTCTCGGTATCAGGTCCCAATGTTATAAACCGGGAAAATGTGCAGCGCAAAATGGTGGTTTCTGCAAATGTGGCGGACCGGGACATCGGATCCGTAGTCCAGGATGTAAAACAGGCCCTGGATGCCTCCGTAGATTTGCCCGAGAATTACAGGATAGAATTAGGGGGACAATTTGAATCCGCACAGCAGGCACAGAAAATGCTGTTTTTCAGTTCCTTGCTGGCTGTACTGATCATCTTTATCATCCTGTACCAGGAATTCAAAAATACCCTGGTGGCATTTGTGGTATTGCTAAATCTTCCCCTGGCATTGATCGGGGGTGTGGTGAGTATCTGGCTTACATCAGGGACCATCAGCATTCCGGCCATTATCGGATTTATTACCCTGTTCGGTATAGCTACGAGGAATGGGATCCTGCTGGTTTCCAGGTACCGTCATATGCAAACCGACGGGCATTCTGTGGAAAAATCCGTTCGTGAAGGATCGGCCGATCGCCTGAACCCCATCCTTATGACTGCCCTGGCTTCTGCATTGGCGTTGCTGCCCATGGTTGTAGCGGGACAAAAACCGGGGAATGAGATCCAGGCTCCCATGGCCATTGTTATTCTTGGTGGATTGATCACCTCCACCCTGTTGAACCTTTATGTGATCCCGTCTGTGTATTATTTGATATTTAAAAGCAATAAAAAATGAAGCATTTAAAGTATATCGCAAGCGGCGTCCTGTTCCTGGTATCTGTGCCGGCAATCCCACAGGCCTCTCTTGATTCCCTGATGATGCGGGTTGTAAATCACAACAGGACACTCGGCACTGCAAGCCAGTATTTTGAAACCGTTCAAACAGGATCAAAGAGAAACCTGTACCTGGATAATCCGGAGGTGGGATTTGCCTACCTCTGGGGTTCACCGACGGAATTGGGTAACCGGACTGACCTGGTAGTGTCTCAGTCATTTTCCGACAGTATATACCAACAGGTCAAAACTGTCAAAAGCAGAAGTTGAAAAAGCCTCCCAGATCCTGGCAAGCATGAAAATTGAGAAGCTTCTGGAAGCCAAACAACTATGGATTGAAAAGGTCTATCTGAATAAAGAGTTAATGGTTTTGTCTGAAAGGATGGCCGAACTGGAACAGGTTAGTTCCTTTTACCAGATGCAGTATGAAAATGGTGAAATCAGTAAACTCAGCCTGAATAAAGCCTTGCTTATGCGAGCCACCCTGACAGCTGAAAGGGATGAGATCCTGGCAGAATCAGAAATTATTCAGTCAAAAATCAACCATATTACAGGTAACAATCCTGTGGAAATAATGGATTCCATGTATTACCTGATCAATATGGAGCTGCAGGATTCTGTTATCAAGGAATCCCTGATGGATCCACTCTACCAGGCTTATTTATCTGAAGTTGACCGCCTGAATTTTCAGAAGAAACTAACCAGGGCTACAGGATTGCCGAAAATCAGGACGGGCTATTATTCTGAAAAGATGAATGACTTAAGTTTGAAGGGGATCCAGCTGGGTGTTACCATCCCTTTATGGGAAAACTCAAACAAGATCAAACATGCTTCGGGAGAGATCCTGACAGCGGAGATGGAGGCAGATAAATTCCGCTCTTCTGAGGTAGCCAGGATCATGCAATTTTATACCAGGTTCATTACCTACCTGAAACAGGTGGAACAATTGTCAGAGGTACTTGATATTGCTAACGATCCAGGCTTATTGTCCCTCGCTGTAGAAACAGGAGAGATATCCATGATTGAATATTTTTATGAAGTTGAATTATACTACAGGGTCAGGCATGATTTCCTGTTGGCGGAAAAAGAACTGCATCTCGTTGAAGCTGAACTGAATAAATACAGTCTTTAATGTAAAAAAATCATATGAAATATATACTTAACCTTGCAATTTTAGTGTTTGTCTTTTCAATTAAAGTAATTGGACAAAATTCATTCAATTATGCTGTTGAATTGGATCCTGTTGATATATCTGATCTTCCGGGATTACACTCTTACGCTTTTGGACAACATGAAGGAAAGTGGTTGATCATTGGTGGAAGAAAAGACGGCATGCACGCAAGACAACCTATGTTTTCTTTTCCCCAGAGCCAAAACAATGCGGATATTTATGTAGTTGATATAAATGCTCAACAATTTTGGTCTGCTTCTTTAGATGTACTCCCGGCTGGTTTAAAAGAACAACTGCAATCCACCAATATGAATTTCTATCAGGAACATGACACTTTGTATATAATTGGTGGTTACGCATATTCTGCGAGTGCAAATCAACACATTACATTCCCCAACTTAACTTCCATACAGGTTAATCCTGTTATTAATGCAATCATAAACGGAGAATCCATTGCACCATTTATTAAGCAGATTAGTGATCCTGTTTTTGCCATTACTGGTGGACAATTAGGCAAGATAGATAACACCTTTTATCTGGTTGGTGGACAGAAATTCGATGGCTTATATAATCCAATGGGTGGACCAACATTTACACAAACCTATTCTAACCAAATACGGAAATTTACAATTGACAATAGTGGTTCGCAATTAAGTTACGGCAACTACGATACCGTTACCGACGAGGTTCATTTAAGAAGAAGGGATTATAATCTACTACCTCAAATATTTCCTGATGGCTCTGAAGGTTATACCATTTCTTCCGGTGTTTTTCAGGCCAATGTAGATTTACCTTTTCTATATCCTGTTGATATAAATGCCTCAGGGTATACCCCCATAACGACATTCAACCAGTACTTGAGCAATTATCATTCTGCAAAGGCTGCTTTGTTTGACAGTTCAAATAATGAAATGCATAGTTTGTTTTTTGGTGGGATGAGCCAATATTATTATCAAAATGGAAATTTAATTCAAGATGACCAGGTTCCTTTTGTAAAGACAATCAGCCGGTTAACAAGATTTTCTAATGGAGAACTGCAGGAATTTCAGCTACCCGTTGAAATGCCCGGACTTAAAGGAGCAAGTGCGGAGTTCATCCCTAATAATAGCTTACCCCATTATCCTTCTGAAATAATAAAATTAAGCAGCATTACCCAGGACACTATGTTAATAGGACATATTTATGGTGGTATTACCAGTCCAACCTTAAACCCATTCAGTAATTTCCAAACCAGTACCACGAGTGCAGATCCTACGATTTATGCAGTTAAATTAATAAGGAATGCTCCTGTAAGTGTTCAAAAAATTGATGGCAATAATCCTTATACATTATCTGTTTACCCCAACCCTGTTATATCTGAGTTTACAGTTGAATTTAATCTTGACCAATTATCAGAAATATACTTCTTTCTAACAAATACGAAAGGGCAAATAATTAACCAGGGAAGTATTTATGCCATTGATATAGGAATGAATAAAAGAACAATTAAAATAGAAAGAAGCATACCTCCACAGACCTTGTTTATCACCGTAATATTTGATGGTAAATTTTTTATTTCCAAACAGATAAGAAAAGAATAAATTTTCACGGATCCCACTCTCCCACTACCGGAATGAGGTTAAAAACAGGTTAAAAAGGCCGTATTGGTTAACTTCTGCTTCTGTTTTAATAAATTTGTATGTTGTGAAAGCCATTCGGAACATATTTTCTTACCTGCTGGTGCTGATGTTTTTGATTCCTGCAACAGGGTTTTATTACACCAGGCATTCCTGCCTCAAATCGGGGGAAGTACAATTTGTTCTGGATGGTAAGCATTCCTGCTGCACAGAGACAGCTCATATCTCTCATGATCCTGTGAATCAGGAAAGTTCATGTTGCGATAGGGAATCCTTCGGCCAGGCCGATAATGACAGTGAAGGTTCTTCAAAAGAAGCATCTTTTAGGTGCTGCATTAATGAAGGATTTTACCTGAAATCAGAGGATGAATATACTTCCCCTGGGAGGGTTGAAATGCCTCAAATTGAAATTATTATAACGGCAGCTCTTTATTCCACTGATTTATTCAAATATGTTCAGGAAATCATAGAGGAAAATGCACATTCTCCTCCTTTTACTTTATCATCAACGGATATTCTTCACAAGTATTCTGTCCTTATCATTTGATGGACTTTAATTGCATTGCCGCCTGATCACAGGTGACCGGCCGGTTATACCATTATGTGTAATTAAAACCTTTCAAATTGAAAAATTATTTTTTAATACTATTCTTCCTAATACCAGGGTGGCAAATATCCATCCATGGGCAGGCTGTACATGGTATTGTCTCTGAATTCAACGACAGCCAGGAACCAGTACCCCTGCCTTTCGTAAATATTTATTGGAGCGGAACGCAACACGGTACTGTGACAGATGAAAACGGAGAATTTACCATTTCCCGGCATGGCAATGAAGATCAGCCACTGGTATTCAGCTTTGTTGGTTATGCCAACGATACCCTGCTAGTAAAGGCAGGTCAAACGGAAGTAAATATAGTCCTAACTTCAGGTGAAGCACTTGATGAAGTGACCATAGCCAAACGTTTCGGAGGATCCTATATTTCAAAACTCAAGCCGATCAAAACCGAGTTCATAACTGAAGCAGGCCTGCAGAAGCTGCCCTGTTGTAATCTCTCTGAAAGCTTTGAGAACTCGGCCACCATTGATGTAGGTTATTCAGATGCAGTTACCGGTGCAAAACATATCAAGATGCTGGGACTTGCAGGAATATACAGCCAGATGATGTTTGAGAATATTCCCTATCTCAGGGGACTCGAATCTGCATTCGGACTGAATTATGTTCCGGGTCCCTGGATGGAATCAATACAGATTTCCAAGGGAGCAGCAGCCGTGATTAACGGATATGGGTCCACCACCGGTCAGATCAACATCGAATATAAAAAGCCGGATAATTCGGATCCACTTTTTGTAAACCTATTTGCAAACTCTATTGGCCGTTTTGAGGGAAATATTGCAGCCGCTATCCCAGTAAATGAAAAATGGAGTACGATGTTGCTGGCTCATGGCTCAACCATGCAAAATAAAATTGACCGCAATAAGGATGGTTTCCTGGATATCCCCTTGAACCGGCAGCTGAATTTCTTTAATCGCTGGAAATACAATCCTGAGGGAAATGTCAGGATGCAGTTCGGCATCTCTGTTATGGATGAGTTGCGTGAAGGTGGCCAGATGGAATTTGACTATGAACGTGATCAGGGTGGTACTGAATATTACGGAATTAATATATCAACCCGCAAATACCAGGGATTTGGAAAGATCGGCTTTCTTTTCCCTGAAAAGCCATTTAAAAGCATTGGCTTCCAGACCCAGGCAACCTGGTATTCCCAGGAAAGCCTTTATGGAATGAATCGCTATGACGGTGAACAGCTGAGCTATTATGCAAACCTGATCTATCAGTCCATTATTTCAAATACAAACCATATCATTAATCTCGGGACGAGTTTTCAGTATGATGATTACCAGGAAAGATTTAATAACGAGATGTTTAACCGTACCGAAATAATCCCTGGAATTTTCGGTCAATACACCTATACCTATCCTGAGAAGTTCAATGGGATTGCAGGATTCAGGGCCGATTATAATTCTGTATACGGATTACTTTTGACTCCTCGTATTCATCTTCGGTACAATATTGACCAGCATACTGCCCTTCGTGCCTCTGCTGGTAAGGGCTATCGTTCAGCCAATATACTGGCCGAAAACACGGGTGTTCTTGCAAGTTCCCGTGTATTGCATTTCGAGGAGGATTTCGATATGGAAAAAGCCTGGAATTATGGATTGAATATCACCCGGGGATTCCCATTGGCCGCCGGTCGGGAGATAAATGCCTCTGTGGATTTTTACCGGACTGATTTCCAGAACCAGGTGGTGGTGGATATGGACATGGATCCAGGTGGTGTATATTTTTATAACCTTGATGGAAAGAGTTATTCGAATAGTTTCCAGGCCGAAGTAAGTCTTGAGCCCCTTGAGCGTTTTGATATCACCCTGGCCTACCGCTATAGTGATGTCAAGAGTACGATCAACGGGAAGTTGAAGGAGGTGCCGCTCACAACCAGATACAAAGGATTACTTAGCCTTTCCTATGCCACGCCCTTCAGGAAATGGGCCTTTGATTTTACAGGCCAGTTGAATGGCCAGAGCCGCCTGCCGGATACACGGATGAATCCTCCTGAATACCAGCTCGAAGAATTTTCTCCACAGTATGTGGTAATCCATGCACAGGTAAGCAAGCGGTTCAAGTGGTTCGAAATATATGTAGGCGGAGAAAATCTGACTGATTTCAGGCAGGAAAATCCCATACTGGCACCGGAAGATCCCTTTGGTCCCAATTTTGATGCATCCATGGTCTGGGGCCCCTTATTGGGAAGAAGATTTTATGCCGGGATAAGATATACTTTGAAATAATGTAAATTTGATAATTATGAGAAAAACAGGAATATTTTTATTGATGGTGCTATTGACTGCAGGGATTTACGCAACAGATGGCAAGTTTGAGACGATTAAGATAAAGACTTCTTCCCAATGTGGTGAGTGCAAGGAAATAATAGAGGAAGCACTGGCCTTTGAGAAGGGAGTCAAAACAGCTGAACTGGATGTAGAAACAAAGATCGTCACAGTGACATACAAGAAAAGCAAAACCTCACCGGAAAAGATCAGAAAGGCCATTTCAAAAGTTGGCTATGATGCGGATGAGGTTGTTGCTGATCCGAAGGCCTATTCCAAGCTGGATGCCTGCTGTAAGAAACCGGACGACCCGGATGCTGAGCCCCATAAGTAGCCAAATGGCATCTACCACACTACATATAAAACACATGGTTTGTAACAGGTGCATAAAGGTAGTACGGGAGGAACTTACGGACCTTGGATTTACAATTGAGTCTATAGAATTGGGAGAGGTTAAACTCAATGAGCAGCTTAGCGAAAAGGATGCAAGTAAAATCAGACAGGTCCTTGCAGATAACGATTTTGAGCTGATCGACGATAAAAAGAGCTGGATTATTAACAGGATCAAAACCTTGATCATAGAGTATATTCACCATGACAGGGAAAAACCGGATTTTGTAAATATATCTGACTTTCTGGCACGTGAGATAGCTTATGATTATTCCTATTTAAGCAATCTGTTTTCCTCTGTCGAAGGGCAAACGATCGAGCATTTTTTGATCCTGCAGAAAATTGAAAAAGTCAAGGAATTACTTGTGTATGATGAGATGACTTTGAATGAAATTTCATATCAGCTGGGATATAGCAGTGTTCAACATCTTTCTCTTCAATTTAAGAAAGTAACCGGGCTTACCCCTTCCCACTTTAAAAAGATAAAAAAGAAAAAACGCAAATCGCTGGATCAGATCTGAATCAAAAAAAGATATAAATGTTTCCAAAAATTATGTAATACGACATCAGATAAAAAGTATTTAATTTGCAATAATGTTAGAAATGAAATGATCAAATTAATCAGTCATATCATATTATCGGGCTTAATCCTGTTATCTGTAACAGGTCTGACCGTTAATTTGCATTACTGCCAGGATTCTTTATACGATATTGCACTGAATTCACCTGCAGAAAGCTGTTATGAAAATGGAGCTCATGAAAATTGTTGCCATGCTGATCCAGACATGGAAAACTCAAATCATTGCGATGATGAAACAGTAAAAGTTGAATCAACTGATGATTTTTTTGTGTCATCATTTTCATTTGATTTTGAGGATTTCCACCAAATTGATTTACTTTTTGCTATTCATATCTTATCAGAAAATCAGCGCACTTCCAATAATTACGAATGCGAGGTGCTAAATTTTAAGAAACCACCAATTCTACCTGAAGTAGAGCTCTCTCAGATCCAGACTTACCTTATCTAATATTTCATCCGGGGCAAAATGCATCCTGGCAGAATGCCGTGATGAACGATGATCAATATCCATCTCCAATGCCCATTCTCCCTGTTATCATTCACAGATTTTTAATAAGTCGAATATTACTTAACTGACGTATTTATGTTAAACAAATTCATCAGATTCTTTCTGGAGAACAAGCTGGTGACCTTTCTGTTGCTGTTTATTTTTATAGCATGGGGGATTGTTACTGCACCTTTTAACTGGGAAACGGGGATTTTTCCTCGCGACCCTGTGCCCGTAGATGCCATCCCAGACATTGGTGAAAATCAACAGATTGTTTATACTGAATGGCCTGGCAGGTCTCCTCAGGATATAGAAGATCAGATCTCTTATCCCCTGACAACTGCACTTCTGGGTATTCCTGGAGTGAAAGATATAAGAAGCAATTCCATATTTGGTTTTTCCAGTATATACGTCATATTTGAAGAAGATATTGAGTTTTACTGGAGTCGTACCCGCATTTTGGAAAAGCTCAACTCTCTACCCTCTGGCACACTCCCTGAAGATGTAACTCCTGCCCTGGGTCCTGATGCCACC
>Ga0255055_10002564_pt1 | contig 12748 bp, 10 predicted proteins | sample JV7_2_27_MG_FD_188633 | JGI IMG/M metagenome (GOLD analysis project Ga0255055, IMG submission 188633) | Seawater microbial communities from Jervis Inlet, British Columbia, Canada - JV7_2_27 | ecosystem: Environmental > Aquatic > Marine > Inlet | place: Canada: British Columbia | collected...
CGTTACCGACCTCATAAACGGGATGATCCGAGCAGCCCTCGGCACTGGTCCCGGGCAGACGTACTTCACGTGTCACTCGGAGGTCGTAACCTCGAAGCAATTCGTCAGTGAGGTGAATGCGGCAGTCCAGGAGCTTCGTAAAGGAAAGCCAGTAGCCGCTTCCAAGTCGCGCTTCGCCCTCGGTATTCCAGAGTGGTTCGCCCGCCCCGCTCTCGCCACAACCGGTTTCCTTGCAAAGCTCGTCGGGAAGCCCTCCGTGCTCTCCACAGACAAGGTCGATGAATTCTACGCGGACGCATGGACCTGCTCGCCGGCAGCCTTGGAACGTGATGCCGGCTGGAAAGCGGACATCCCAATCGCAGCGGGACTGAGGGACACGGCGCGGTGGTACCGCCAGCAGGGACTGCTGTAAACCCGGTCGACAAGCTCTTCGCAGCCTACCTTGCGTTCGTCACGCTCGTCATTGTCGTGCGTGGGGGCGCGGGGGAAGCGACGATCTGGCTCATCACGGCGCACTTGCTGTTCGGTGTCCTGCTGTACCTCTTCACACGACTCACTCCGCAAGACACGGTCGGTGCAATCCTCCACGACTTGTACCCGCTCTTCCTGCTGATGGCGTTGTACACCGAGGTGGGACTCCTTGGACTCGCTCTGGGGCACACGAGCATTCTGGAGCACGACACCATTGTTCAGGGTTGGGAAGAATCCATCTTCGGTATGCAGGTGTCCTACGAGTGGATCCGCCGAGCTCCATCCGCGTTCTGGTCCGGCGTTCTCCACTTGGCATATGCCCTGTACATCCCACTCGTGCTGCTCGGCCCCATCCTGCTGGAAGCGCGGGGGGAGCGGGAGAAAGCGCGCCGCGTGCTGCTCACCTCCGTGCTGGCGTACGTGGCATGTTGGATCGTGTTTATTGTATGGCCGGTGGCGGGTCCGAACTACGCCTTCGAGCAGCCATCTGGACCGGTTCGCGATGTGTGGAGTGCAAGGTTCGTGTACTCGATGCTCCATGCTGGATCGGCTGTCGGGGCAGCCTTCCCATCGTCACACGTGGCTGCCACGGTTGTCGCCGTGGGCGCGCTGTGGAGTCAGTGGCGCCCGATGGGCGTCGCTCTCATCCTGCCAGCAGCGCTGCTGGTGGTGGGGACGGTCTACTGCCAGATGCACTACGCCGTGGACGCTGTCGCCGGACTCGCCGTCGCAGGAGTGGCGTTGGTGATCGGATTGCGGGCGAGCCGCGTATGAGAGAGGATAGAAGCGGGCTCAAGCGCCGGCAGCAGCTGACTCCCCAGCGCTTCCTTCCGCACCGAGGCGACACGCACTCGTCGCCACCCGAAGACCATCACGGCGACCGCGATCGAAGCCACCGAAATGAGCACGAGCACTGACAGGTCAACCTTCCACCAAGTCCCCAGGGCGGCGAAGAACCAGAGCCGCGGGAACCGCCCAAGGAACGTCGCCAACAAGTAGCGCCGTATCGGATAGCGCGTCAGCGGACCGAGGATGCGTACGGTCCAGTACGGGAGCGGTGACCAACTGCAAAGCCAGACCGTGAAGAACGGCGCCCGGTCGAATACTCGCACGACTCGTGAGACGGCATGGCTTTGGCGAGCTACCCGGAACGCCTCGAGGTGCAGCAGCTTCGAGTACAGGTGGTAGTTGAGGTACTCGACGTAGAGCACGCCGAGTATTCCAAGGAACCCGACGAGGAGCGGAGGATAGAGCCGTCCGAACAGCATGAGAATCGGCTCGTACGTCGCCGGCAGGAGGATGCCCAATGGGCCGTTAACCCAGATCGACACGAGCACGAAGCCCGCCAGAGCACCGAAGTCGAGCGGGAGGAGCAGCACCCCGGGTATGCCGAGCAACGCGAGCACACCAGTGCCACGGAGAACGCCGTCCCAGGAGACGTTACCGTGCTGCGTGACGAACAGAGCGCGCCGCAGCTTCCGCGCGGCCGTCATGTCTAAGCGACCAACTCCTCGGCCAGGGGGGGAGTGACACCATCGATCCCCTCCGGTACGGCGACGCCCAGATACTCGAGAATCATCGGAAACAGATCGACCGTACGAACGGGACCGCGAAGTGGCTGGTTAGCAGCCACCAGGCACCGCATGTGTTCGGCGAACAGACTTCCATGACCCGACCGATGCTCGGGGATCTCCCAATCGAGCCTGAGATCGGTTCCCGGCTCGGCAATCACGGTGAGATCACCGGTCCTCGCTGACCGGAACAACTGCAGCAGTTGGGTTGGTGCGTCGGGATACGGGGAGTCCATTGTGCGCTGCAGCCACTCACGATCCGCATGTGTGCCTCCGCCCCCGAGTTCGAGCACGTCGGCACTCACTGGAGTGTAGCGAATCTGTCCCCCGGCCACGGCCTCGAGCGTCGCGCGGCCATTCCTCGAAACGAGCCACACGATCGGGCCATCGGCCGCCACCACCATTGCGATCCCCGGTAGGGAGGCCACGTAACGGACGACCGTCTGGGGAATGCCCGGTACATCCCCGCCCTCGATCTCCGCGAGCCCAAAGCGGTCGGAACGTTGCCTGCCGGGCAGCAAGTACACCTGCACCGATCCGTTTCCGGAGACCATGACCGCCGCCTTCGGATTTCGACGCCAGACGATAGGATGCCTCAGCGTTGGGATGCCGATCTCCTCCAAGGCCAGGCTGATGTCGGTATGCTGGTCGACACGGGACAGGCCATGGTCGCTCACTACGAGGGTCAGATGGTCACCATCGAAACCACCTGCTTGGGCGTAGTCTCCAACGATCTCGTCGAACTCGCGGTACACGTTCAGCACGTCGGAATGCCACGGGTCCCAGAAGTGGGTCACCCCGTCGACACCGGGGAAGACTGCGAACGTGAAGGGGTGGCGTTCGGGGGCAAGGCGGCACAGTTCCCTCCCGACTGCCCGCTCCAGCAAGCCGTAGCCGCCGGTGTAGTGGGCAAGGCCACCCCAAGCCATGCGTGCCAGTTGTACGCGGTCGTTTCCCGCCTTCAGACCGCGCGTGAAGGGGCTGCAGAGTGCCATCGAACTGGGGATGAGGTCGAACAGTGTCGGCATGTCCGCCGGCATGTCGCGATTGAGCATCCCGCCCTGTGGGCCACAGTAGCTCCGGAGGTGCTGTCGGTCACGCCACCAATGGCCACGGTACTCCCTGGGATCGAGCCACCGGATACCAGGTACGTCGCAGGTACCCGGATAGCACCCGGTCAGAAACGGCAGGTAGGCAACACCAGTCGTTGACGGGAATACGGTGGTCGCCGGGACCACACCTCCCGGCTCCAGGAGATGTCGACTCATGTTGGGAAGATCGCCGGCCGATACGAGGTGCTCGAACACATCAGCCCGAGCCCCGTCGAGTATGATCAGCGTAGCCGTGCGATTCAGGCGGTCCATTCCTGGATCTCGTGCCCCTCCGAGCAGTGGGTGATTCATTCCTGAAGAAAACGGTCATGTAAGGTAAACGGGCCGCTCTCCAAGCGACATTGCTGAGCTATGGCCTTGAATTTCCCGGTCGATCAGTGATCTTGGATGGCACCATGAGGCGCTTACTGTCTATCTCCGCAATGCTATTGGCATTGGCTGCTTGCACCCCCGGTGGTCCCATCTATTTCGGTCCGCCACGCATAGTCCTTGAAGGTGAGATTCAGGTATTTGAGGAGCAACGTCCGATCCCCAACGCCGAAGTGTGCGTGTTCGGAACCGACACCCTGTGTGTAGCCTCCGATCAGCAAGGGATCTACCGTGCCGGAATGAGTGAGGGGATGCTTCTCGAGGGAGCTTCGCTCACCGTCCGGTTTCGAGCGCAGGGACTTCCGACCGCCCTGGCAGAACTCGAGGGGCTCGTCGCTGGAGACATCACCCGCGTCGACTGCGCCATCTCGAACCGGCTCACCCTGAGCGAACGCCCGGTGACCTGCCTGCCCGTTCAACGCTAGGAAGCATGCCCACACCTCCTCAATGCACCGCACTCGGCCACCACTGCCGAGACCTCGCCATCACGCTCCGAATCGCGACACTCAAAGAGGACGGCCAGACCTTGCAGGACGCCGCTGCAACATGGCTTCTCGGACACACCGAGAACATCACGATGGGCAAGCTCTACGTGGAGAACGGGCACTTGCAGGTGGATGCGGTGCTGCATGTGCCGTGTAAGTATCTGAGCGTCGGCGGCAAAGCGACTGGGCGGCAGAACGGCAAGACGGCAGAGCGGCAAGGAGGCAGCGCGGCAGAACGGCAGAACGGCAGAACAGTCGATGGGTTCAGTGGCAATTGGACAACCAGGGAGACTGGGCCGGTCCGCACTCAGTGTACCGCGCACGGATTCAGCGGAACACTGCCGGGCAACGTCTGCAGAAACGGAGGAGATGAGAGGGATCGGTTTCACCGACGGGACGGAAAGTTCGCCATCGTGTTCAAAGGGAAGCAGCGCGTGATGGGGCTACCACTGAAGCGAGCCGCGCAGAAGGCGTTGCCCGTACTCAAGAACGGTAACCCTTGCGTCGACGCGCCGTGCCGCACGGCGGACAACAGGCAGGGGGCCGCGTGTTGCCGCGATCTCCAACTCGACGTAGTGGTATCCGAGTTCGACGAGTACACGGAAGCGCTGCTTCGCTCCCGTAAGTCTCCCTACCTCTGTAAGGTGTCACGCGACACGCCTGAGACGATGGAGTGCGAGATCATCTCGGCATGCAGTTACCTGGAGTCAGATGGGATCAGCTGTGCCCTCCACGACCGCGTTCTGCCCAACGGACGCTTGGCAAAGCCCTCGATTTGCTACGAGTGGCCGGACTTGGGGCCGGACGATACGGGGCACCCCGGCTGTCCGCTGCTGTGAGTAGTGAGTGGCAGCTACCTTCTCCTCACTTCCTCCCTCAATCTGATCACGGATTCCTGATCCAGGGGATACGCTTCCTCGAAGGCTGCTACCGTTGTCCCCTGTGATACATCCATCCCAACGGATTCGAGATAGAAGCGGCGGTACCCAACCGCTAGTGCCGGCGCATGGAACTCGAGCAGCATCGCTCCACAGCGAACGGCAGCTCTGGATTGCTGGGTCTCCAAGACGGCTGCATCCCTAATGGTGGGATCCACGACGTAGTCGACCAAGAGGAAGCACAGCTCCTTGACCGCAGCGTAGAGTGCCGTGTGCACTTCGAGACCGGTGAATGGCAGGTGAACAGCGACAAGCGTTCCAAACCGATCCCCGGGATCTCCCGCCAGTACCCTGCCCTCACCTCCGAGCGGTGGCGATGGGATGAGCGTCCCGACGTCGATGCGATTCCGTTCCAGGAAATCGGAGAGATCTAGCGTGAGGATATCCCAGAGCCGCTGCATCTCCAGGATGTAGTCCTCTTGCTCCGTCCGATAACGCGTCCACAGCATTTCGAAGAACGTCTGCCACTCCTCCCGGAGTACCTCAACCAGGCTACCCAGCAGGCGACGCTGATCTCCACTTACCACAACCTGTGAGAGAACGGTGATGCCGTAGCGAACGTCGCGCCCACTGGCGGCTGGATCGGTGAGCCGGCCACGCGCGAGCGCCTCGAGCGCCTCGAGCATGCGCTCAGGTCCGACCCCGTGGAAATACAGTGGGACGCTGTGGAGGATCAGGAGTTGGTCATCCGCTGAGATCTCGGCGGCTAGCTCAGCTGCCAGTGAGTCCAGCTGCGTCGGGTACAGGCCGAGTCTTTCCTTCTCTTGCTTGATCAGCTCCACGTACTCGTCGCTATAGGCCGGCAGTGGCCCCAGCGTCTCCGCTCCAATCACCGCAAGTCCGTGGTACCACAGGTCTGCGGCCGGGCTCAACACGACGCGCCAACCCTCTTGGCCCTGGACGGTAGCGGGTACCTCGTCCTGCAGGGTTTCCGATCCGGTAGCAGTCATCGCGAGGATTGCGACCGCTGCAATGAGGACAAGCGCCACCCTTGGTGCTCGCTCGCTGGGCATAGTCAAGTGTAAGGATGCGTGGTGTCGATGGACACCCACGGGAACGTGTGCAAGTCTGGGCCGGTCAGTCGTCCTTTGTGGTAGAGCACACAGAGAGGATGACATGAAAACGCTTACAGCTCTTGCACTTACGATCTTCTTGGCCGCTCCACTAGCGGCCCAGGGATGGATCGAACCCCCGCCCGATCGCGCAACGGACTTCGGCGTGGTCAGAGTCAGAACCGCGGTCTCTGTCCAGGTGACTGGGAGAGTCGCTCTGGTCGAGGTCGAGGAGTGGTTCCGCAACGATGGTGGTGGACTGGGTGAAGGTGACTACCTCTACCCCCTCCCCGGCGAGGCCGTCTTCTCGAACTACTCGCTGTTCCAGGGCGATCAAGAACTCAGGGGAGAGACCATGGACGCGGGCCAGGCGCGGGCGATCTACGAGGAGATCGTGCGTCGCAAGAAGGACCCGGCCCTCATCGAGCTCGTTGGACACGGGCTGATTCGCGCCCGTGTGTTCCCGATCAACCACGGAGAGACACGCAAGATCACGCTTCGGTACACGCAGGTCTTGGAGCGCGCTGGTGATGCACTCCAGTTTCGCTATGCGGCCGGTGGCCGGCATGCCATGGGCGTGCAAGAGGGCGTGAGGAATCCCAGACGGCAGATCGAACCGGCGCCGATGAGCTTCACCTTGACCGCCGATTCCGCGGGTCAGTATCGCGACCCGTTTTCACCGACCCACACCGTTCAGGTGACGCGAGAAGACGGACGGATGCGGGTGCGACCCACTTCGGATCTATTCGGCGACTTCGCGCTCTTCCTTCCTTTCGCGCGCACCCTCGTCGGCATCACTGTCGCGACGCACCATCCTATCGGTGAGGATGGGTACTTCATGCTCACCCTGTCGCCCGGGCGTCCCGACGGCGGCGTCCTGTCGCGCGACGTCACCGTAGTCCTCGATGTCTCTGGCTCGATGTCCGGGAGCAAGTTGGCCCAGGCCAAGGATGCCATTCGGCAGCTCCTGGGTTCGCTCAGTGGCGACGACCGGTTCCGTCTGCTCGCGTTCAGCAACGGGATCAGGGCACACTCCATGGAGTGGTCGGGTGCCACCGCGGACGAGCTTCGCACTGCTCGCGAGTGGGTAGATGGTCTTCGTGCCGATGGCGGCACCAACATCGCCGGTGCACTGGAGGAAGCGTTCCGGCTGGAGAGTTCCGAGGAACGCCTTCCCATCGTGTTGTTCCTGACCGACGGACTCCCGTCAGTGGGCGAGCAGAACCCCGAGCATATCGCGCAGCAGGCCGAGGATAACCGTGGACGCCATCGCGTCTTCGCGTTCGGCGTGGGACACGACGTGAACACCTACTTGCTCGATCGCCTGTCGGCGGCTGGCCGAGGGGCTACTCAATATGTCGAGCCAAGTGAAGACGTCGAGCAGGCGCTGAGCGTCCTGGCGGCCAAGATCCAGCACCCCGTGCTGGTCGAGCTGGCGTTGCACGACTCGGCTGTCGAGTTGACTGACATGTATCCGGTTACCCTGCCCGACCTCTTCGCGGGCGAGGAACTCGTGATCTTCGGCCGCTATCAGACAGATGACGACGAGTCGGGTCGCATCGCCATCGAGGGCCGGCGCGGCAACCGTGCGGAGTTGTTCTCGACGACGGCCACGTTCACAGCCCACAGCGATGGGAACGACTACATCCCGAGGCTGTGGGCCTCGCGCAAGATCGGTTTCTTGTCGCAGCAACTCAGGCTGAACGGCCCGAACGACGAATTGGTGGACGAGATCCGCAAGACGGCTCTGCGCTACGGGCTGCTGAGCGAATATACGTCATACCTGGTGCAGGAACCGATGGACTTCGCCGACGGTCGTGGCGTGCGTATCGATGCCGTGACGGTGGGTGCTGTGGCAGCAGCGCCAGCCGCATCCACCGGTGAAGGAGCCGTCCGACAGGCCAAGCGAGACCGTGTTCGCCGCGAGGCAGTCTCAGAAGCTGAGCTGGACTCTGCGGACGAAGCAATGCTGTTGAACGGGCATATGGGTCAGGCGCGGCACGTTGCAGGGAGACTGTTCAAGGAGATCGACGGTACGTGGACAGATCTCACCCACACCGACTCGCTCCGCACCGTTAGGGTCGAGATGTACAGCAATGCTTATTTCGCCGTGCTCGAGGCTCTGCCGGAGCTCGAGCCCTACGTGTCGGAATTCGGTGCTGCCTTGGTCGCCGGTGAACGGTTGAGTATCCGGTTTGGCGATAGCGGCGCGGCGACCGTGAGCGAGAGTGGCCTGCGGCGACTGGTGCAGGAGTTCCGCGGCCAGTAGACTGCAATTGTGACTGTCGACTGGGCCGTACTGTATCGAGAGACGTACCAGGACCTGGTCCGCTTCCTCCACCGCAAGGTATGGGATGCGGACCGGGCGCAGGACCTGGCACAGGAGGCATTCATGCGCGCACTGGATCACGAACCGGACAACCCGAGGAACTTCCTCTTCACGGTGGCCGCCAATCTGGCGCGGGATGAAGCCCGCGCGGCCATTCGGCAGCGGAGACACCTGACGCTCATCAAGTCGGAGGAAGCCGATCGGTCGGTGGTCGATCCGGTCGAGGAGATGGAACACGAGCAACGCCTGGCAGCCGTACGCCGAGCGCTGGACCAGTTGAGCGATCGAGACCGCGAAGTGTTGCTCCTGTGGGATGCCGGAATGGACTATGAGGAGATCGCCGAACAGACCGGGCTCGCTGTGAAGGCTATCGGAACGACACTGTCGAGAGCACGGCGCCGGTTGGTCGAGGCGCATGAGGCATTGGAGGATCGCGATGTCGCACGTGGATGAGGGACGCCTGCATGAGTATCTAGATGCTCTGGAACGGGGGCAGGAGGGACAGGAAGACTCATCGCCGTCCATCGCCCCTCATCGCCCGCCATCGCCCGCCGCGAAGCGGACGGCACAGTGGCAGGAGATTGAGCAACATCTCGCTGAATGCGCAGAGTGTGCGACGCAATTGGAACAGGTGCAGTTGATTCGGGATCGCGCTTCCGCGTTGCTGCGAGATGCGGCACCTGCCCACGTGTCCATGCCACCGTTCGAGGAGATTCAGGCACGGGCAGAGGCACGGGCGCGCAAAGCCCCGCGGCGGGTCTTTGCCATGACCCGCCTTGCCACGCTGGGCTGGGCGGCGACCATCGTGCTGGCAGTGGGTGTGGGTTGGCTCGCCCGCGGGTCGTTCAACTTTGGATCATCCGCGACCGAAGAGCTACCGCCACAAGCAACGCTTACGATGGATGCCGTGGCGGCAGGGGAAGTCACCTCCGAGGCTGAGGAGAGTGGCCGGGGGAGCGCTGCTGACCAGGCGGTGACGGATGTACGCGGGGCGCGTCGTGACGTTGTCACCACCGCTGAAGAAGACGTCGCAACCCAGCCAGCGAGCAATGTGCGTCTCGAAGAGGCAGCGGCCCCGCCACCAGCCGTGCAGCGCACCCAGCCGGCGGATGCCAAGATCGACCAGGTGAGACAGGCGCCCGAACGGGAAGTCGTTGCCGGTGTGGCCGTAGCCGAACCAGAGCGCCGCCGGGAACCGGGCGTCGTTGCCGATGAGGCTGCCCAGCTTCCAAACGTCTCCGTGGAGGGGATCACCACCGCGGCGTACGCCGATTCGGGAGACGAGGATGTCTCCCGGGCGATCAACGAGCTGTTCTCAACTGAGACGTGGCCCGTGGCGAGCAAGCTCGACGCCGAACGTCACATCGGTCGCGACCTCATGGCCGTCGATGCTCTGCCGATTGACAGCATTCGCATTGGGGAAGTGAGCGGGCAGCCGGCGGCGGCTGTCGTTCAGCAGCTACCGTCTGGTGAACTGCTGGAGATCGTGCAGTGGAAGCAGGAAGACACCGAACGGCAGGCCGAAGGATTCGTTGCCGTCGGTGCCGTGTCGGCAGATCAGGCCCCAATGGAGCAGCTGGAGGCGCGTGCCGCCAAGCGGACGCCTGGACTCATCACGTCTGTCATTGCTCAAGAAGGATTCCTGCTGGCGTTGCGGGCACCGGTGTCGGCGGATTCGCTCGCGGTGCTGGCGGCGAGGATTCGCCCTTAGCCCGACTCACCCGTCGCAGGTCAAACAAGGTAGATATCCCGGGGATACCATCGGGAGAAAGCTGACAGGCATGGAGAGTAACGTCACTATCGCTCTCCGCAGTTTACTGCATGGGTGAGGAACCTGACTCTCCATTGGGGAAAGCTGGCCGGCATGGGGAGGAGGCTTCCTGGTACCCAGAGGAACCTGACTGCCGACGATAGTCAGCTCACTAAGGGTAGTAGTCAGCTCACTATCGGTTCTGGAAAGCCGTCTCTCCGGCCCGGCGCGTGCCCTCGTTCGTAGTAAACGACAACACCTAGTGCCCGTATGTTGTTGTGGTACAACGACTTACACTAGAGCCATGTGTTGGATTGGCCGCTGCGCGCTCAGGACTGCCGCCGAGGAATGCCGCCAGCATTTCATTGCGCTTCTCGGGCGCCCCGCCGTACCCGGATCAACTCCGCCACCACGCTCACCGCGATCTCTTCCGGCGTATCCGCACCGATCGGCTCGCCGATCGGTACCTTCACGCGGTCCAGCGCGTCCCGCGGCACTCCAGCCTGCTCCAGTGCCTTGAAGATCACTTCCTTCTTGCGACGGCTGCCAAGCATGCCCACGTACCGAGCACTCGAGGCCGCCGTGCGCTCGATGACTTGTGCATCGAAGGCGTGCCCACGCGTGGTCGCCAGCACATAATCGTCCTCATCGAGACGAAGTTCATCGAGGAACGCACGGAAGTCCTTCACCACGATCTCATGGGCAAACGGAATACGGTCAGCGTTGGCAAATTCCGCACGATCGTCGGTTACGACGACGTGGAATCCGACGCCCGCTGCAACCCTCGCGATCTCGATACCGACGTGACCGGCACCGATGACGATCAGGCGGGGAGTACGGGTGAGTTCCTCGTCGTGAGTCGTGAGTGGTGAGTCATGGGTCGGAGCAGAGCCGACGACGATCTCCTCGTCACCGATGATGGCAATCTTGGACGGACCGGCACTCCAGTCGAGGGCGGTGCGAACCGTGACCGGCACGCGGTTCTCGATGGCATCGGCGATTGCCCCGTAGAGCCGCACCATCTCGGCCGAGTGCACGATGGGCTCCAGGAACAGTTCGACCGTGCCACCGCAGGAGAGACCAAGGTCACCTGCCAGATCGGCGTTGAGCGTGTGCTGCACGAACGCCGGCTTCCCTTCCTTCGCGGCCTTGAGCGCCTGCTCGGTTGCGTCCGCCTCGGTGCAGCCCCCACCGACCGTTCCCCACCTTCGACCATCTTCGGCCACGACCATCTTGGCATCCTGCGCCATGGGAAGAGATCCGCGCTGGCGCGAGACTGTGGCGATGGCGGCAATGACATCAGTGGCGGCGAGTTGCTGGGCGGCGAGCCAAAGGGAATGCTGATTGGACATAGACGGAATGTACGGTGGGAGAGTGGGAGGACGACAGGGACGACACAGACGACACGAGACACGGTCCTAGGTCGTCTCGCGTCGCAGACGCGGTCGTCTTCACTCGTCGCGCGGCAAAGCCGCGCTCGTCTGACTAGTGGTGCCCCGTTGCTTCGGCCTTCTTCAAGAGCCTCGGGCTCACCATCGGGAATGCAGTGGCGAACAGCCCGTACGCCAGCAGGAACAGCCCAAGGAATCCCAATGAGATGCCTATCTCTGGCAGGCCGAATGCGGGGCCGTGTTCGGTCAGCGATGGTTGTACTAGCAGATACCGCTCGAGCCACACACCGGCGAAGCTGATGGCAAGAAACAGCGTGAACGTGACCGGATTGATCTTGGCTTTCACCCAGATTAGGCCCCAGAACGGAATGAGGAACACCATCAAGCCCACGAGGATCGCAATCGGTCGCCACTCACCCCACAGCCGATAGAAGACGAAAGACGTCTCCTCACGCAGGTTCCCGTACCAGATCACCAGCAGTTGGCTGTACATCAGGTAGGCCCAAAAGACCGAGAACCCAAACACCAGCTTGCCAAGGTCGTGGAACTGCTCGCGTCCGACCACCTCACTCAGGCCGAGCTTGTTGCGCCAGTACACGGTCATGAGGCCCATCATGGTGAGCCCGGTCAAGAACGCCCCAATGAAGAAGAACGCGCCGAACAGGTTGCTCAGCCAGTACGGAGCGAGCGACATGATGAGGTCGAATCCGAGCAGGGTGAACAGATACGCATACATGAGGCACAGCACCGGTGCCATCCAGCTCAGACGCTTTTCGACCTTGGCCAATGCCTCGGGTGAGCCGTCGTAGCTGCCTGCGACGCGATCGTACAGGCGGCGGCGCCAGCCAGTGACTTGATCCCTGAGCTGGAACACGTCCGGCTTGAGATCATTGCGCACGAAGTGCAAGCTGACTCCCACCAAGGCGACGAGAGCCACGAGGTCGCGCCAGAACACCCACGACACGGTGAGCCAACTGCCACGAACCGGCGTGGGATGCTCAATCCAAGGGAATAGGTGGTGTTTCCCGAGAAAGAGGATCAGGAAGCACACGAGCGATACCACGAGGAACAGCACGGCCGCTTCGGCGAGTCGAATGATTGGTCCTGCCCACACGCCCTTGGTGATCTTCTGCGTCGCGGCGAAAATGATGGCGCCCTGTGCCACGCCCATGAAGAACAGGAAGTTGATGTGAAACATGCGCCAGGCGCGGCCGGGATCGTCCCCCATCACCAGCACCACGAACGCGCCAAGTCCCAACACGGCCAGCACAGCCCCGGCG
>Ga0255055_10002565_pt1 | contig 12747 bp, 8 predicted proteins | sample JV7_2_27_MG_FD_188633 | JGI IMG/M metagenome (GOLD analysis project Ga0255055, IMG submission 188633) | Seawater microbial communities from Jervis Inlet, British Columbia, Canada - JV7_2_27 | ecosystem: Environmental > Aquatic > Marine > Inlet | place: Canada: British Columbia | collected...
CAATGGTTGTAAAAATACTTAAAACCAAGCAGTCTATTGATCTACGAATTCTAAAAAACATCTGACTTATTCTTGGTAGATTGTTTCTGTAAACAGATAATTGATCTGCAATCACATCTTGAAACCATTCTATTGTCGTTTTATGTGGTCTAATAGTTAAAGTCGGATCAACTACATCAAATTGTTTTGGGTGGATTATCAATAACAATTGAATAATTCCAATGCTGGTCATAATCATAATAAAAATACTACTACAAAATAGGATTGCAACTCCATTTTCTGTTTTTGATAATCCAGAAAAAATCCCTAAAAAATTACCTCCAAGGATTGCTGATATAAAACCTGAATATAAAGCTAATAATATCTCAGTTTTTGTTCTATAACTATTAGTTCTATCATTTTCATTTTCAAGGAGTTTATTAATAAGATTGTAGTCTTGTTCCAGAATATCCTTGTTTTTATTTAAAGAGGCGATTATATCTGATTTTTTTAACTTTTGGTTAACATCAAAAAAAGTTTTAGTATCCATCCTGTTCCTCCGTTAAAACATTTACAATTGCTTTACTGATTGGTAAACCTGTTTCCTTTTCTATCCAGACCCACTGGCCATTTGGGTTTATCTCAAGAAAGAAGAAATGGTTCTCTTTATCAATTACTAAGTCAATAGCTGCAAAGTTTAGATTTAATTTTTTACACATTTTTAAGCATGAATCTGAAATATTTTTTGGAAGTTCAAATCTTTTCCATTTTGATTTGTTATCATATGTGCGCCAATCGACATTATCATTTGAAGGTAAAGAAGCCGAAAATATCTTATCTCCAACAACAGTAACTCGTATATCATATGATTTTTTTATTTCTTTTTGTAAAAGAATCGGAACTCCATTAACTATGTTCTCGTTAATATTGAAATTTGCAGGTATCCTTTGAGTAAATGCCATTTTTGAATCATTTTTATCCTGCATTAGACCATAGCTGATAGATTTCATTACACAGTATTTATTTTTATTTAACCAATTTGTAAGTAAAATTGGATCGGAAGAAATCAAGGTAGCTGGGACTTTGAGTCCGATTTCAGTAGCTAAACGAAGATTTTTTGGTTTGGAAGATGCAGCCTCATTTGAATTAGGATGATTCATCCAAGTGGCATCAATTGATTCAAGTACAGATCGTAATCCATGAAGTATTTCACGATTATAAAAGCGATTAGTTGCTTTACTATTCTCTTTAATTGGTGATTGAGGTCGCCGAACTATGACTGAACTTATATTTTTCAATTGGATTTTTTTTTGATTGATATCTTCAATCCAACCTTGTTTTTTTATTGGATTTAAATTTATTTTTGGAAAATAATTTCGATCGATACATACTTTTGAAATATTTTTCTTTTTTAAGGCGAAAGCTTTTTGGATATAATCAGATGTGGGATCATGCTTCCCTGTTAATATAATAGTGATTCCCATGGTGACCATACTATTTTTATACCGTCCATGTCGTCATCATCCCCTGGAGCAGCGTAGGTTTTAGTTACATATTGTAATTTTGAAGAAGAAATTTTTTGATTTGGAGCTATCTGAGCTTTCTTAGGAATATTAACTGCCTTTTTTATAAGATAATGCTCGTTCATCTTATTTTATAACGAATTAGAATGTTATAAATTTATTGTATGGTGTAATTATAAAAAATGAATAAACAACTTAATTCCACTTATTAGTAAGTGATAATCTGAATAAAAAAAGTTGAACTTAAATTAAAATAATAAACCTCCTGCTTTTTGCCATCAGAACAGGTCACCACTTGACACAATTAGATTTAGCAGAGCATATATATTAAGTAATATTATAAAAAATCCTGTTATACCAGCTTTGCGTTTTTATCCCATTTTGCTCTTTTTTCACCCCATTTTCAAAAACAATTTAATTACCTCTAACTTCAATAGGTTGTTCTAAGTACCTTTGCTTATTTGCTTCATAACAAGGCTCTACTCGACTATTTCCAATTTCTTTTCTTTTATTACTACCCCAAACTTCTTCTATAGTCTGAGATTTCAAATTACCCAAAATAAGATTTCGTGTTATATCACAAGGTATAACATTGAGATTAGGTTTAACAACTAACTTTGTTTTACCTGCTGTACAACCCGTAAATTTTGCAGTTTCCAATGGTTTAAGATCATTCTCATAGATATCTACATTCACCTTTAGGTCTGAGCTGACTTTTTGGATGTTATTCCAAAATTCAGCCAGATGATAAGCATCAACAAAAAGCAGATCTCTGTTTTCTATAGCTTTTTTGGATGTTTGGACATTCATCAAATGGAAATTGCTACACTTAGTTGAGAAGAGTCTCAACGTATCAGCATAGGTTGAATAATTTTGTTTATGGATGACGCTTCCCAAATTTGGTTTATCCTCACATAGCGTGCTAATTAAATTAATAGCATCTACCGTTTCCTCATATTTTCCTCTCACGATATTGTGAATATCAGAATTATGAGAATCTATACTAATCTGTAAATTAGGTATCAAACCTTTTTTATCCAACAAATGTATTTCTTTTTTTCTAAGTAGAGTCCCGTTTGTTACAATTGAAAAATCCAAATTTTTACTTATCATGTAATCAAACATTTTGAATATATCCTTGAGTAAAAAACATTCACCACCGTTGATACAAACCTGAAATATATCCAAATCATTAGCTTCATCTATTATCTTTTTAAAGGTGTTAAAAGAGATATCCTGTTTATATCTGTTAGATATACATTCATCACAATAACAATACTTACAAGACAAGTTACAACGATTTGTAACTTCAAGAACTAATTCCAATGGTGAACTTAACTGATCATTGGAAATCATTAATTCAAACACCTATTTCATTCAACTTTTCTACGAATTTTAAACCTTCTTCTTTAGTTATACTAAGATTTTTACATATATCACAGAGAGGATTACCAGTCCGATATTGTTTAACAAAATCATAACCATAATCATCCAATTTATAGATTTTTCCATCAACAGCTTGCAGAAGACCACCAAAATTTTCTTTTCTTAGTTTTATTAGTTTATTATCATCTAAAAAAGTCCCTCTTCTGCCACGCCATTGATAATTCCAATGATCTCTACACATATGTTTATTTGTGTACTCCTCATATGCACTTATTAGAAATAATTCTAATTTCATATTTACTCTCCCTTTTGTAAGTTAATTATCTCTTTTAATATTTTCTTTTTCATATTCTTCCCAAATTGTTTTCCAACCTTCATATAATCCATCTAAATTATTTTTTTGTTTTGTTTCATCAATTTTATCTTTTAACTTTTTTGAAATTAAATAATTAGAATAATCTAAAGAATAAGGGAGGTCAAAACAAATATCGATTAGATCATGTTTTTTAATTGACTCGCTAATACCAGCGACTTGACTCATTGGAATATGACAAAAGTTGATTATCAACTTATTCTTTTTTGAATTTAAAATATCATTTAATTGGCCATTAATATAAAAATCCTTGAAACCATAACCAATAAAAATAATTATATCCGCGTCCTTAATTTCATCGAAAAAAAGGTTATATAAATATTCTTTAGCTTTTTTTTCTTCAGTTGGAATTATTATATCAGGAATATCAAATCCGCAATAAATGCATTTTTGTTCTCCCATACCTATTATTTCAGACATTAACTCTTCGCCACATTGTTCACATTTTGTTGTTCTAATTGAATTATGTATAGGAATAATGGGTAGCATTCCTGTAAGTTCAGAATTTTCATCAATATAAGATTTAAAACTTGGTATTAGCGGTATAAAATCTATATTATTAGAAAAATTATCACAGATCTTTTTATTTTCTAAACCAATTCTGTTTTTCCATAATATTTTATACTCATTATTATTTCTAAATAAAAAAGCTTTTTCTATTAAGTTGTCATAATTTGAAGTAAATAATTTGATTACTGGGTTTAATTGAGGTATTTTTTCTAAACCATTTTCATTATTTTTGATACCTAAATGAACTGCTCTTAAAGCATTTAATAAAATACAAAAACAATATAATGAAAAATGTGTTTCTGTGGGTTTGGCTAAACAACAACTTTCTTTAACAAAATATATAAATTTTCTTTTTAACTCAAGATATTTGTTTAACCTTATTATAAATTTTTCCATATCGACATTTTCTATATCTTTGTTATTAAATCTTAAACTCTTAAGTGTTTTTTCTGCATTATTTAATACACTTTCTTGGTACTCCTTTGGATAAGTTTTTTGATAATTATAAATAAAATTTTTTGGTAATTTATCACTATGTAGTTTTTCAGGAGATATCCCATTACCGACATACAGAATTATCGATGGTTCTGTAGTGATAATTTTATTAACTTTGTTAACAATCTCCTCAGTTTTATCTACCAACTGTTTTAATGTTAATAAGCCGTTAGTATCTCCCGCCATTACATCTAAAATAGATTTTTAGTAATTATAATTTATGATGGAATAAATTTTTCTTGAATTAATTATTGATATCTACGTTAACAAATTTTAAAATAGGGGGAAAATCAGGTGATTATGTTCACCTGATCTGCTTTTAATTACACAAAGATAGCGCTGTTTTAATCAAAGGTTATTGTGAACTCATAAGTAGCCTCTATATACGAGCTACTGTTTGCTTTTAATACATTTCCATCAGGATCACGCAATGCCGCATAAACACGATATGTTCCATTGCCAAAACCTGAAAGATTACTTGTATTCACCAGATCATTGAAAACACTGTCCAAACCAAAAATATGCTGACCCGGAGTACCACCAGGATTTTCCCAGAGCATAGTACGTGGGCTCGTCTCATTAATGGTATCATCAGCGACAACCCAAGTACTATTATTATAAAACTGGACCTGCATCAACAAATAACCCTTAAAATTAGTAGAACCAGTATTCACAATCTTCGACTCATAACCAGTGTAAAACTTATGTACACTGCTTTCAACATAATTACTGCCATCGGTTATGTTTACTTTCCAGTACCACCATTGCCCGTTAACACTCGCATTATTCATCGTCTGATGATACGTACCATTACCCACGCTATTATTGGTTCCGAACACCTGCCAGCTGCCACTACTATTGCTAAGCCAACTGATAGTCATATTATCGCCCTCAGGGTCATACACGGAAACAGTCAACAATGGAGCAATACCAGTACCAGTAGCACCATTTAATGGATACTGAGCGGTAATACCCGGTGGATTATTCACATTATAGGTAACACGTATTTCAACCTTAGAACAATAAACAGTGGTCCCCGGAGGACTTGATCCTGATTCCACATCACAATCCAAATCTCTGACCCGAATCCAATCCCAATCAGGAGCATTAGTATCATCAGTAATGTCAAACCACTGAGACCAATCAGCAGAGGGAGTAGTCACAAAGACATGGTTATCACCATCCATGCCGTAGAACACCGGACGCAGAATAATATCACGCTGATACATACCAAGATATTTACCATGAGCTCTGATTTCGACCTTGGAAACAGTACCAAGATCACTACCATTACACGTGTTATTAATACACAGCTCAACATCACTAACAATAGGAGTCGATGCAAAGTTGGATGTATTACCATCAACCATATTACCAGGGTTCGTAGTCCATTCCTCAACACCAGACAAATAAGCATCGAAATAAAACGATGTCTCTGATGCATCATGCCAAAACAGCTCGGTGTATTTCTCCTGACCAACACCCAGTGTGCCAACTTTTATACCAAGGGTTACAGGAGCGTTATACTGACCTGTTCTTGATTTAACACTTACCACATAGTTCAGGTTTTCATCCCAACGGAGATACAACGACTCAGACGTGGAACCCATTATATCTTCCCTGATATAGAAACATGGGACCGCCAGATTCGTATAAGTCTCATCCAAATCTTCCTGGTTGAGATAATATGATTCTCCATTAATCTCAATGTAGTCACCACTTTGTGTCATATCGACCTGTATATCCTTCATCTCCCAGGCGAAACCCAGATCAAACGGTATGCTATCTTCACCGATGTTCTTAATATATGGTATAACCGTGAGTTCGTTGTCATCCACACCCAACTGGTAACGAACTGCAAGTCTGAAATCATAACCACCATATGTTAAATCCTTCCACAAGGTAGCATTTACGAAAGACCATCCATCAAACTCTATGTTTTTATTAAAACCACTCAGTTCATCGGTTCTATATATCAGGTTCCACACATCATTGTTGTAATATCCGAGCATAAGCACATTATGTGTCCAATAGTTGTTATAATGGTTCGTAAGCTGAATACCGTTATCGGTATCAAAATAGTAACTATCATACTTGTTCCAGATCCTTAGAACATCACCATCATCCAAAAACTCATAACCGATCTGAGCCACTGGTGGATCAGTAAGGTTAACCATTTCGTTATCACCATAACCATTTTTTATAGTACAAACAGACATAGTTGCCTGCGCTGAAACATTGAAACTCTCAATAGGTGATCCGCTCTCATTACCATTAACGTCAACCGCCCAGATACCATATTCGTACTCACCATTCTGCCAGGTATCATTAAACACATACTCATAGGTATCACCCTCAGTGTTACTCATATTAAAACTCAGATATGAATCATCAGGATAAGTAACATTCACAGAGACGGCATCAATAGAAGCATTAACCTCAGAGATAACATCAGCAGATATCGTTACATCATAACCAAAACCAACAGGATCAGGAGAATCACTAACATTAGTAATAGTAGGTGTAACCTTGGCATAACCATATGGATACAAGAAGACAGGGCCTGAAAAATATGTCACATTAGCATGAGGATTCACAGTAGAACCACAATTAGCAGGACTAACAATCTCATCAATACGTCCCGTTGAATTGAAAAATTCAATTTTTGTTTGATAATAACCTGGTGGGTCATCCGCTGGAAGAGTAATATTAATTGTTTTTGATGTCTGACTACGGTTAATTGAGAAATTCATATACTCAGATTTAACAACAGCATTTGCTGCTCCATATGTTTGTATCAAAGAAAAATTAACCATCACAATATCATGAGGTAATGTCGAAATCACAGAAGAATCATGTCGTACTGTATCAACCAAAGTATCAGCATCATCGGAATCAACAATATTCATACTTGGATTAACAAGCCAGCAATCAGGGTTAACACAGAAATATTTAGTAATATCCCACGCAAGTACGAGAGAATCGTTTAGGTCTTCCCGGTCGATAATACCCATAACATCCCCTGCTGTAAATTTTTTATCTTTATACTCGCCTCTCCTATGGCGAAATGGGAGTTTTTCATTGCAAAAACAAATAGTCTTACAACCATACTTGGCTCCTACTCCACCCTTTAACATAGATAGGTTTCTTTGCTTCCAGACATCCTCCTCAGCAGCAGTAAATTCAAAAGTAACATTATGTTCAAGAGAATAATTGTTATTAGTAGTTTTAGGATATCCATTTAATATTGAAATATTCTCAGTAATTGCCATGATATTTTTGTCATTATATGTTATTTCAAATTTTTTTCCAGTCCAATTTCCAGCTAATTGATCAAAACCAATCCAAAGAGAGTAATTCCTATCAGGATAGCTATCACTAAAATGCTGAGCACCCCGGAACATAAATTCCTCTCCAGTTGTTTCAAGGAAAGTGATATTAACCTTAGGCGTGATATTAGAATCATTGAAATATTTTGCAATTGCCAATACAACTCCAACTCCACTACCACAATCAAATGGTGTTTCACACCACCACCCGTCATACCTGTTTGAAATAACAACTGTTGGATCATCAGAATCAGGAATATTATCGCTTTTATCTATGTTAAGATTCCCTACTACATTATATGTCGTTGCACCAGCTGTCCATTGTGAAGGATCCAATAGTGGTAGGTGTTTTTCTTGTAGAAACTCTTGATTGACATATCCTGAAATAAGTGCATCATCATAATTTTCATATAGGTAATTTCCAAGGGTATAATTTACAAAAAATACTGGAAGAGCAGGCCAAGCTAAAACACGTGCCATTAAATAGAAATCATCAGAATCAGATCCACCATTTCTAAACCAACCTCCTCTTAAATTTCCAATAGCGTGGTTGTTCATATAATGAGTCTTATTTAATTCAGCCGTTGGGCAAGGTTTATAGGTGATACAACCTTTACAATCTGATAATATATCCAAAAAAGTAATTATATTTAAAAACCATAACCGAAGAGCGTCAAATTTGTGGCTCAAATTTGCACTTATCCCCCATCCCAGACCTCGTGTAGAGAGAATAAAATAATCTGATAAAGGAACACAAGCTTGACTTATATTATTTGTAAAAGTTAAGGTGGTATTATCAAAAATATTATCACAGACCATAGACTCATTTTCTAAACCATTCAAAATTGCGTTAAGATTTGCCTCGTCTGTTTCGACTCTACAAATTGAATAATTATATTTTGCAGTAACCTCTTTATCAATTTTTTCAATTACGTTGTATTCATGTATTAGCAAAACTCCTGTTGCATTGGTCACATTATCCAGGTCACTTTCTGTTGTCTTATTTTCATCAAATAGAAACACCCTGTTTTCTTGATCATCAGGCAAGGGATCTCCAGATGCAATATATGTTGCATTTCCAAGTAATATATCAAAATCATTATCAGGATCAATCGTTAGATTAAAACAAGAGTAATTTGTAAATGATCCCCCAAGAGGCCATTTCGCATCAGCGTTGGTTACCAGATTGTTATCCGCAGGATCCAGTTTAATATAACAATCATCATAAGGAAAATTACCTGTAAGATTTTCTAATTGATTATTGGTACGTGTCATTGGAATTACAAAACATTCATTCTGAGATATATCCTTATCGTAGTTTTCACTATCAATGTCAATATTTAATAGATAGTCCTTTACATTGACTTTACCTGAATAGTATCGATTTATAAATTTCAACTTCTTAATAGGCCCCAGTGGTAATTTGTCAACATTTTCCAAACCACAATTATCTATCATATACTCCTTTATTTTGTTAGCTGCCCACAGTTCTCCTTTGGTTCCAAATTCACGACCCTTTCTAATCTCAGTATTATTATATGCTAAATAAACTGCGTTACTCATATTGTCGATAGCAACATTCCACATCCAGTCGAAATCAAGACCGATATCATCTTCTTCTTCGCCACCCCCGCCTCCGCCAGTGGCATTTACTTCTAAATCACTTGGAATTATCAAAACTGTAGAAAGACACACCATCAGCACCATAACTAAAACAAATATTTTTTGTCTCATTATTTTCTTCCTCCCTGAAATTTACTCCCGATATAGATTATGTTTATTTAAAAGTTATGAAAAAATTACCTATATTATCCATATTTATTAACAATTGACCAAAAAAATTGTAAATAGGTAACATTTTTTATAAAATTATAAATATTAGGGCGTAGATAACAAATAGGAGTTGAAGATTATATATGTATAAAAATATATTAATTTTTGGTATAATATTTTTATTCTTTGTTTCGGCTGTTACTCCAATTACTTTTGGATTTATTGTTAAAACATCTAACGGGGATCAAGTTGAGGATTTCACAATTAATAAATATTTTCATCAAGAGTATTATAATGCATATAGCGATGATGAAATACTTGAAAACATTAGACCTTGCATATCAGATAAGGATGAAGTAATACAAGACCTATTAAGTTCTGATGTTATTGATTATAACGAAAATCTTGAACCATTAGATAATCCATTAGGTTCCAGCTGGCCTATGTACTGTCATGATGTTCGTCATACTGGGAGAAGTCCTTATACTACTGCGGATAACAGTTTTTATAATAAGTGGTGGTATAAAAGTTATGATTACATCGAGGGTTCTGGAGTAATCGATAACGATGGAGTTATTTATTTTGGAAGTAGAGATGAAGACCTTGACCGTTTTCTTTTTGCTGTTTATCCTGATGGCACTTTGAAATGGAAATGCCAAATTGATGGTCTTATTCTATCTTCTCCGACTATTGGTGAAGATGGTGTAATCTATGTTGGTATAGAATCTCCCTGGGATGGTTTAATAGCCATAAATTCTGATGGTACCATTAAATGGCGGTACAAATGTGGTTGTGTTATATCATCCCCCGCGATAGGTGATGATGGTACTATTTATTTTGGTGTGCAAAGTAACAGTAATCCGCCTAAGGGTGCATTTATTGCTTTATATCCTAATGGTACTCTTAAATGGAGATATAATACAGACCATGTGGTTTATTCATCACCAGTAATTAATAATGATGGAACAGTGTATTGCGGCTGCCATGATACTCATCTGTATGCTTTTTATCCGGATAGTGGCACCGTTAGATGGAAGTATAAAACTGGCGGCTGGATACGTACCAGTCCTTGCATAGGTGATGATGGTACAATTTATGTGGTTTCACTTGACAGTTATCTCCACGCAGTAAACCCTGATGGTACCCTAAAGTGGAAGACTGATGTTGGTGCCGGTACTTCACCTACTATTGGTCAGGATGGAACAATCTATGCTGGATACACTAAACTCTATGCCATAAATCCTACTGATGGTTCTGTTAAGTGGACTTTGCCTGTTAGTGGTGATATCCGTGGTGGTACCCCTTGTAATTCTTTGGATGGAACTATTATTCTTGGTACAGATAATGTACCGAATGGTGGAAGTATTTATGCTGTTAATCCTAATGGTACTGTTCGATGGCGGAAAAAACTTTGTGATTATGGATGGGGGGTTGAATTCGCCCCGATAATCGGAGAGGATGGTATTGTTTATATTGGTACATCAACCGAAGAATATGTTAATCCCAATGCAGTTCGTAGTTTTGGTTATCTTTACGCATATAATAAGATTGATTCTAATGCTCCATCTGCACCTGTTATAGAAGGACCAGCAGATGGTAACTCAAAAAAAAGTTATAATTATACTTTTAAATCTACATCACCTCTTGGAAATGATGTCTACTATTATATAGACTGGAGCGATGGTGACTGGAAAAGGGATTGTTGGGTTGGTCCTTTTGGTTCTGGTGAAGAAGCTGTTATCAGTCATACATGGTCAGAACTGGGGACATATATTATTAGAGCAAGATGTAAGGATTCTAAGAATCTTTGGAGTGATTGGAGCGAAAAATCGGTTACTATACCAAAGGACAAAGCAATAAATTACAATTTGTTATTACTGAGAATAATGGAAAGGTTTCCATTATTACAAAAAATATCCATTTTTCTAACTATTTATAATTAACCGTTCTGCATTTTTATTTAGATTATCTATTCCCCTGTTGATTTTGAATGAAAATGTAAAGCTGGCATAATACGATTTTTTATAATATCTTTTGTTATACTTGCTCTGGAACACTAATATTGGGTGTTTTTTACAGAATTTTTATGAGGGAAGTTATATTCAAAATTTTAGTTTGTAAAATTTAGTTTTATTATAAAGAAAATAACATATTATTTTTAATTTCTTTTAAAAACGCATGGTAAAAGAAATTAACATTTTCTATATACTTTTTTTCCTTCCGAGTTTGTAACAATATGCCAAATAGGTAATTCTAAAAGATTATTTTCATCAACGCCATCTCTGCGAGTTCTAACATAGTCACCTTTTTCTCTATCATGGATTGGTTCAACTTCAATTTTTGTTTCTTCAATTATTTTTCCATCTTTATACACATATGACCAAAACTTATCACCATTTTCAATTTTTTCTATAACTTTAGCAACTGAGTATATCGCATCTTCAGGTTCACAAGTAGTTAATTTTGATATAGGAGAATTTTTATCACAATCTTTTTCTCTTACTGTGCCATCTAATTTATAGTCTACCATTTTATCACAATTTTTCAATCTGTTATTTGTATATATAAATTTGTGTATTTTAGTTTTACAAACAGATATAGCAATCCTTTTACATTAATGATGTTTGGTCTCCCATTATTGGCTAAGATGATTACTTAATATCTTTATTAGATATAACGTCAAATGGAGAACCATGTTTTTTTATATGGTTTTGATAATCTTCTGGTTTCAAATACATATCTATCAAAATTTCAAATTCAGAAAAAACATCCCAAGCTAAACCGATGGTGCGTCTTTCATCTATTTTTTCTTTAATTATTGTCGCTACTGTAGAGTCTAAAGAAGCTGGAATAAATATTGGTTTTCTATTTCCTTCGTTTATTTCTTTTTTTGCTGTCTCAATTTTTTTTAATGGATTTTTAGCATCTTTTTTAAAATAAATTGGCCAAGTAGGAACATAAATATCTTTAACAATTTCATTTAGATCTCTGTGAATATAGGGATTTCTTATTTTGTTTTTAAAATATTCAAGTCTGATTATTGAATATTTATCTATAATTTTTTTATCTTTTACATTTTTAATTAAACTTCCAAATGTACCTTTTCTGTAAATGCCCGTATTGACATAAACTATCTCTCTGAGAGTAGTTTCTAATAGTTGACTTAATAATAAAATTCCTGCATTATAAAAACCAAATGCAATAATTCTATAGGCTTCTGAATAAATAGAATATAAATTATAATTTGCAATCTTTATAGATGATAAAAAATATGGTAATTTTTCTAAATTTTTTTTCAATTCGGAATTTATTTCATCTGATAGATTATCTGATTTAAACCAATAATATTCCTTAACTGAAGGATTTTGTTTCTTCTCTC
>Ga0255055_10002566_pt1 | contig 12746 bp, 10 predicted proteins | sample JV7_2_27_MG_FD_188633 | JGI IMG/M metagenome (GOLD analysis project Ga0255055, IMG submission 188633) | Seawater microbial communities from Jervis Inlet, British Columbia, Canada - JV7_2_27 | ecosystem: Environmental > Aquatic > Marine > Inlet | place: Canada: British Columbia | collected...
GCCCACAATCATGGCGACGATACCTTTAATTCCGGGCTGCATTCCCATAAAAGGCGACACAATGGAAAAGCTCAGTCCAAACAGGATCCCGCTGGCACCGGCTAAGGCACCGGAGGCAAAAAAGGTGACCGGGATAATCAGGTTTGAATCAACACCCAATATGCTGGCCGTATCTATGTTTTCGGCCACCGCGCGCATACCGCGACCGATGCGCGTTCGCTGAATAAAAAGATCCAAACCGATCATTATAATAACCGCCGCCGCAAGGATAATGAGTTCGGTGGATGAGATCAGAACCGATCCGATATGAAAATCTATGGGCTCGATCCACTGGGGAAATTGGGACCGCTCGGAGCCCCAGATATTTTCCGCTGTACTTCCAATTAAAATCGAAAACCCCATGGTGCTGAGCAACGGGACCAATGGAGGGGCGTTGCGCAGCGGTCGAAAAGAGAAGCGTTCAATAATTAAACAAGCGCAACCCGAGCAGATCATTGCCAGGGGAAAGGCGACGTAAAACGACATACCGAAATTAACAAACGTCAGCCCAATAATGGCGCCCAGCATAAAAAGCTCGCCAATGGCAAAATTGAGCATATTGAGAACCCCCATCAGCAAGGTGAACGAGATGGCGATCAATGCATAGGTACTGCCCAGCATAATGCCGTTAAATAGCTGCTGTAAAAACAAGGTTTTTCCTTTCAGTTAGCGACTGATGGGGTGTTTTCAAATTGTTGTTTCAGATCCTTCAGTTGTGGGAGCGCCTTCCAGGCGCGATACATAGCACACTCGCGGCAAGATGCCGCTCCCACAGCTATTGCAACAGAACTAACAAAACGATCTGCTAGTTCGAAGCTTTGCCCCAGTTCTGAGTCTCGGGCGGCATCTCGATCTCATCGGGCAACGGCAGCCGTTTCCAGCGGTAGAGTTTGCCGTAAAAAATCAGCGAGATCCAGTAAAGAACCCGGCGGGCCACAATCGAACGCGCCGCGCCATACATGCTGACGCGATGGACAAACGTACGCGGTTTGTTCCAGGGGCAGACCTTTAAGCACAGTGTACAGCCGAAGGTATTGCCGCCCGTGACCCAGAAGCCGAAGCATTTGGTATAGTCCTGGGGCCACTTGTGGTATCCCCTGACAACAGTCTTTTCAGCGGCCAGGGCCTGGGCAGGACAGTTGAGTTCACACAATCGGCAGCTTTCACAAAAATCCTGAACTCCGATATCAACCGGCTTATCTTCGATCAAATCAAGGTCGGTGGTCACCGTTGCCAGTCTTACCCGCGGGCCGTATTTTTCATTAATAATATAGTTATGGCGTCCCTGTTCACCGAGGCCGGCGTCAACCGCATACGGCACCTGTAAAATCTGCTCATTGCGCACATGGTGGGCTTTAGCGGAATAGCCCATCTGCCGGATGTAAGCCGCCACCGCGCAGGCAATCTGGGCCAGCTCATAGTAGGTCTTTCCGATTTCACCCAGACTTTCGTCATTCTTTGAGGAGAGGGTGTTCTGAATTCGATGAAAATTCATTTCGCGACCGAATACGATGGCGTATTTATGTTTCACATCCACCGGCGTGGTCACCGCGGGCCCGCTTCCCAGTTTGGATTCTTCATAAGAAAAGGTTTCACTGTAGCAAAAATCCGGCTTGGCTTTGGTGATGCCCACCAAATCGGCGCCACAATAGCGGGCGGTCCGTTTGATTTCTTTAGTGATTTCCTCGCAAGAAAAACCGGCCTGCTTTTGCGGGTTGACTTTTCCATCCGCATGCGGCCGCAGCCCCATTACAAGCGTCCAATAAATGCCTCCGAAAGGATCGCGGCTCTGAAGAGCCCACCGTTGTTTGCTCACTTCCGAACCGTATCCGCCGACATGGGCAATATTGAAGGCGGTATCTTTCTGGTTGAATCTTTCCGGCTCGCCTTCGCGCATTCCCTCAGTTCCTTTCAGTGCCGCGGGCCGGCGGCCGATCGGAACGAACATTAAAATCGTAAACAGGATCATCAGGGCGGCGACAATGCCCTGGAGAGTTTTCAGCAGGGTCCCGTCCAACATGCCGCCGGCCTGAGCCTGGGCGTAGAAGAATAAAAAAACCAGCATGCCAAAAGTACAGATCAGACCTCGGGAGCCGGCTTTGGGCTCTTTTTCCCAAAAGGCACTCACGGCAAACCAGAGCGTAAAAATGGTATAAATTGAAATTAACGTAAAAAGAACATAAAACATATGAACACCCTTTTTAGATCAAATATGAGTTGCGTGCGTTCCCGCAGAGTTATACCGGTTGTCATAAATATATTCCGCTTGCCGGATTTTCTAACAGGCGACAATATAACGTTTAACAGACTAAAATTATTACAAACATGACAACCGCTATATTATTTTTTTTTAATGAAAAAAAATCTAGGCTTTTGAGGAACGATATGCCATATTTCAATCAAAGGCGATGCGCTAAAGACGCCTCAGCCTTGGCCGGATAAACAAGACCAGCAGTTGCGTGAAGCGTTTTTGCAAAGACTCCAGCAGCTGTTGAAACGGCCCGATAATGAAGAAAAATTATTAGAGCGTTTGGACCCAGCAATATTAGACGTTATTAATAACCTAAAAAAGATTCAAAAAACCACTGCTATCGGAACGTTATTCTGACAAACGCTCTAATTGCGGGAACGCAAGCGGTCTTATTCAACCAGGACCCATTCACCGCCCTGGGCCTTGACAACATAAACATCTCCTGCGGCATCACCATCTTTATTGAATTGTCCTTTTCTGGCAAGACCCTGAAAGCCTTTTAGTTCTGTCAGGCCTTTCATAATCTGTTCACGGTCGCGGGCCAGGTCGGCGGGCTTGTTGGTGATGCCGTTTTGCTTCATTACGTGGGCCAACATGTAAACGGCATCATAAACATTGACGTCAAACTGCAACGGCTCGGGGGGATCGATGCCTTTGGCTTTGGCTCTTTTGATAAACTCTTTGGTAAACTTCTGCACCTTGGGTGTGTCCATCCAATGGTAAAATTCAGAGGATGTAAAAACGCCTTCGGCTGCTTTACCGCCCTTGCGGGGAAATTGCAGGCTCATCAAGGGGTTGCCCCCCATCATGGGCTGGTTAACACCCTGGCGCCGGGCCTCTTTGATAAAGGTGACGCCGTCCATGTAAACGCCGCCAAACACCAGGCCGTCGAATTGCATATTCTTAAGCTTCGTCACCTGCGGCCGCATATCGAAATCACCGGTGGTATAGGTCACAAAGTTGCCCTCATTTACGACCTTAAGCCCCAGCTTCTTGCTGACCCCCGGCAGTACCATTGTCCCTAAGACACGGCTGACGGCGTCCTTGGCATCATGGACAATGGCTACGGTCTTGATATTGTAATACGCTTTCCATTTCTTCATAGTGGGAACGGCCAGCTGCAGTTCGTTAATTTTATTGCGGAAGGCATACGGTCGGTTGGCAGCTGCTACCCCCGGTTTGGAAGATGCCTGGGAAATCATGACGATCCCGATGCGGTTGCCCACCGGAAAGGCCACCTCGGCCTCGGAGCTGGAAAACGGGCCTAAAATGGCCAGGACTTTATCGTCGGTCGCCAGTTTGCGAACCAACCGGGTGGCTTCGGCCGGTTTGCTGGCGGTATCGTAGATGATCGTCTCCAGCGGCATTCCGTTCACCCCGCCGGCCGCATTGATCTCTTCCACGGCCATTTCAACCGCCACAATATTTTTCTTGGTCCAGTCGCTCCACATGCCTGTAAGCCCATAGGCAACGCCGATTTTTATGCCTTCTTTCGGTTTTTCTGGGCAGCCTGATAATATAAGCCCAAAGACTACAAGAAAAACAAATAGCGCAAAAAGAGACTTTACTCCAACTAACGCCTGACTTCGTTTTCGGCCTCTTAAATCTGACATAATCCCACCTCCATGCTTTGCATCGTGACAGATGCCTGTTAATAGATTTGAGTTATAATTTTAAACTAGCATATCCAATGATAACGCCGGGCCTTTTATTGAAATGTGCGGCATGGCAGACCTCCAAATTACTCTAAATCTTCATAAAAGTGGGTCTCGACAAGCAAACAGCCTTCTTCGCTGCTAAAGGGTCCATGCGGGGTATGCGGCGGCCGGCAGGCATAAGTGTAAGGCTGAAATGCCTCTTCCTGCACAGTCAAGGTTCCGGAAACCAGAAATACTTCTTCCCAATAGTCGTGCTCAAATGGTTTTGTGGTAAAAGCACCCGGCCGAAAACGCAGCAGGCGTGTTCGCGACCCCTTTTTGTTATCCTCGTCCAGCGATCCGGCCAGAATCTTCTGCTCGACACCATCCGGATACCCGGCCGGGGTTTCCCAGCCGGATGAAAGGTCCAATGTAAAAAATTCCAAATGTTCTTTGATCATGGTCAACCCTTTCTGTCGGCGTTTAAAATTTCATTTGATTTACTTTAGGACCCGGTCATCCAGGGCGCTGAAATCCTGCCGCACGGAATCAACAAACCCCGGATCGATTTCAGCAGAAACCAATTCCTCCTGTTCACCCCCTTGTGCAACGATCTGCCCCAGAGGGTCAACGATCATGCTATTTCCGGCATATTGCTTACCAGCGTTGGACCCGGCAGCGTTACACGAGATCAGAAAAGCAAGATTTTCATGCGCCCGGGCCCGGTTAAAGAGTTTCCAGGCCTCCAGACGGACATACGGCCAGGCCGAAGCAATTAAAAAGAACTTGGCACCTTGATCCACCATACGGCGAAAAAGCTCGGGAAAACGTAAGTCATAGCAAGTTGAAAACCCGCAGACCCCCCAGGGGGTGTCGGTCACAACGACGTCCTGACCTGGAATCAAGATGCGGGTCTCGTCCGATTGATAGCCGAACAGGTGTATTTTACGATAACAGGCCGCAATTTCCCCCTGGGGATTGATAAAGATACTGGTGTTATAAAAATGCCGGCCCTGGTTTTCAACCAGGCTGCCCATCAAAATATGAGTTTGGCAGTCGCGGGCTTTTTGTTTGAAAGCGGTGACCGTCGGACCCTCCAAAGATTCGCTATCGCTGCGGTATCGGTCGAATGAAAAAAAACCACAGGGCCAAATTTCCGGAAGCAGAATAAGGTCACTACCAGAGGCCTGGTCTACCAAACCGAGGGCATGTTCAACTGTTTCATCTTTCGGCCTATCTTTCATTCCCAGTTGAATGCTGGTGATTCGCATTTTTTACCTCTCTCATACTCAATGACTAAGTACCTTAGAAATTATTTTTTTGCAGTTTGTGGCATAACATTTGCGCCACCAAGACCCAAAGACACAAAGATGAATATTAATCAAAAGTTTCGCTTGGTGCCTTGGTGTCTTTGTGGCAATTTGCTCTCCGCCTGCGGCGGATCAGGGTTAGGTCTAAAATGCTTAAATTTCCTGGTTTTTTATAGATTTTCGAGCAAAGACTTTTCAGTTGCATCAAGGTGGTATTTAATCGCCCTAACCGCCTCCATTTTATCCTTTTGGTGAAGTGCCTCCAGAATATCTTGATGTTCCTGAATGACCTCCTGAACTCGGCCGGGACTCGCCAGCGCTTTTTGGCCCAATATGGAAATAAAATCCCTGATATTTCCCATAATCGATTCCAGCAAGCTATTCTCATAACGATGTATCAGATTCATATGAAAAGACTTGTCCGCTTCCAGAAAATTGTAAGTTCCCGGCTTTTTGTGACCATTGATCATCTGCTCCAAGCTATCATCAAGCGGCTTCAAATCCGCCTCACTGACTTCGTCAACCAACTGCTCGATGACATAGGCTTCGATCATTTTGCGCGCCTCGAAGAAATCTTGAATTTCTTTTTCGGAAAATTCCTTTATTTTAAAGCCGCGCCCGCGTAGAGAAATAAAAAAACCCTCGGCTGTCAGTTGCAAAAGCGCCTCTCGAATGGGGGTGCGCGATACACCTAAAATTTCAGCAAAGTGGTTTGCGGAATAGACTTCATCAAATTCCAGTTGGCCATTGATCAGGAGGGCTTTGATTCTTTCATAGGCTTGATTTTGTAAGGTTCCCGGATGCTCTAATTTAAGTATGTTGTCCATTTTATGTAAAATATGATTTGTAGTGTGAATGCCAAGATCGGCTTCCAAATCCACTTTCGCAGCATGTTGCATGTTGCATACTACATGCAATATTTCATGTCAAATGATTTAGACAGTCCCCATCAAATTTAGCGTATCGATCTTTCCATCATTCCCTCTGGGGCGTTGGCCCTAGAGGCCGGAGGCCAATGGTGAGCGAAGCGAACCGGGTCAATAATTTTTCTTGACATCCCCTCTCGATATCTGTATGCGATATTTAATATATTGCATACCTCCTTGCGCTGAGCGGACCTCCGGATCAGATCTTTTTTTATCAATTTTTTTTCAGAAAGGAAATAAGGCATGCAGCAGATCATACCTATTTCTCGTGCTAAGTCACTGAAAGAACAAGCATATGATAAGCTCAAAGAACTGATCATCACCGGCGCCCTCGAGCCGGGCGCGCTGCATAACGAAAAGCGGCTGGCCGAGGCCCTGGGGGTTAGTCGCACACCGGTAAGAGAAGCTTTATTAGAACTCAGCCGGGAGAGCATGGTTGCCTTTGTTCCGGGAAAAGGCGTTGAAGTTTGCAAGTTTACGACAAAGCAGGTTCGAGAAGTCTTTGAAATTCGTAGAATTATCGAAGGTTATATCATAAAAAAAATCGCTGCCCGGCTCACAGACACGGACATAAAAGAGATCGCTATAAACATCAGCAACCAGGAAAAAATGCTGCGTAAGACTGAAAGGCCGGCATTCATCGAATACGATAAGCAATTTCACCTTTATCTGGCTTCCAGGATTGGAAACCAGCAAATCGAATCGATCCTCGACAACCTGAGAGATCAGATGCACCTCATGGGCATTAGAGCCGTCGAAGATGACTCCCGCATGAAACAGGTCATTGACGAGCATCGCGCTATTTTTTCCGGTCTTAAAGAAAGAAATCCTCAAAAGTCCTTTAATGCCTTGATAACCCATCTTGAAAATACCGAGAAGACGATCGCCGAAAAAATTGAAACCCAGGAAAAAAATAATTAAAAGGGAAATCAAATGAAGCCCGCTAAAATGAACGAGACCTTTCAAAGGATGGATTCTAAAGGATTTTATCGTTTGGAGATTCCTGACAAATTGAATACGGCCCGGCTCGTAGTTGACTTTTGGGCTCAACATGGTCGTGGACCGGATGTTGCTATCTATTACAAAGATCAGCAAATCACCTACCAGGATCTAAAGGATATGACCGATCGTTTTGCCGATGCCATGCATCGACTCGGCCTATCCAAAGATGACACGTATCTCATCCGCACCCCCAACCAGCCTGAATACATGGTTTCTTTTCTGGGCGGACAGAAAATCGGGGCCGTGCCCATCCCGACCAGCACCATGCTGCGAGAATATGAACTGGAGCATATTATCAACAATAGCGCGGCCGTGGCCGTAGTCACAACCAGCAGCTATACCGAGGCCATTGAAAACATACGCCCCAAGTGTAAAACGCTCAAGCACGTCATTGTCATCGGCGATACTAAAGGTGATCAGATTTCATATGCCGACCTTCTAAAGGAAGATGGTGCTTCTCTGCCATATGTAGAAACCCACAAAGATGATCCCTCATTTTTTCTGTATACTTCCGGGACCACCGGAACGCCGAAAGGGGTCGTTCACGGCCATCGCTTTATCATTGGTGCCGGAGATCCCATCGGCAAGTTTACCATGGGGTTGGAAAAAGGCGATATCTGCGGCGGTCCGACCGCTCTGACCTGGATGTACGCCCTGGGACACAACTTTTTATTCGCTTTCAGATGGGGTGTTGCCACCGCCATTTATGCCGATGAGCGCTTTGATTCAGAAAAGGCCTATGAATACATCCAAAAATACAAAATCACGATATTTGCCGGCACACCGACGATCTATCGAATGATGCTGGCGGTCAAGGATGCCGAAAAAAAATACGATACCGGCTCCTTAAAATATTGCCTCAGTTCCGGAGAGCCCCTGTTGGCCGAGACCTGGCGCGAATGGATGCGACGATTCGGTGTCAAAATCATTGACAGCATGGGCCAAACCGAAGCCCACGAATTCTGTACGACCCAGACGCAACTACCGGTGAAAATCGGGTCCATGGGAAAACCCCTCCCGGGAATTGAAGTCGCTATTGTAAATGATAAAGGCGCGCGGCTTCCGCCGGGTGAAATGGGCCATCTCGCCATTCGTAGAGATCATCCGGGTCTCTTTACGGAATATTTCAAGATGCCCAAACAAATGAAAGAAGTCTCTCTACCCGATAATTGGTATGATACCAAAGACCTGGCCCATATGGATGAAGATGGCTATTTCTGGTACGGGGCCAGATCCGACGACATCATGACCTGTCATGGGTACCGTATCTCACCGGCTGATGTCGAAACAGCTCTGCAGGAACACGAGGCAGTGCTGGAGTCAGGGGTGGCGGGTGTCATGCATCCGGAAATGGGTGAAAAAGTTAAAGCCTGGGTTGTGCTGCATGACGGTTTTAATCCCACGCCGGAATTGGCCAGGGCGCTTCAGGATCATGTCAAAGCCACCATTGCACCCTATAAATATCCGAGGGAAATTGAGTTTCTGAAAGAACTCCCCAAAACATCCTCCGGAAAAATCCTTAGAAGAGAACTGCGCCGGTGGGACAAAGAAAAGCAGGACAAAAAGGAGATCTGATAGCGATGATATTTCAATTTAGGGTAGAAGAAAAAGCCGGCAAAAAAGAGATCGACTATGAGGTTAACGGGGCCGTTCTATGTGGCTATACGGGACGCGATCAAGCAGCTGTGCGCAAACATATCGAAGAGTTGGCCAAAGAGGGCGTCGAACCCCCTCCTTCAGTGCCGACCTTATACCCCAAGCCGCCCTGGGGTTTGACTCAAAAAGATGCGATTCAGGTCGAAGGCCGCGAAACTTCCGGAGAGATTGAATTTTTCATGCTTGTCGATCAAAGCAGAATCTACGTCGGCGTTGCAAGCGACCATACCGATCGGGAACTGGAAAGGATTGATATCCGTAAATCAAAACAGGTATGCCCCACTATCCTTTCCCGAAACTTATGGAATTACCAAGAAGTCAAAGAAACCTGGGATCAAATCCAAATCCGCAGCTGGGCAATTAAAGATGGACAAAAAAGTATTTACCAGGAGTCAACGCTCGCATCCATTCTACCGCCTGAAGATTTGATCCGCCTGGTCCAGCAGCACTTAAATGATCACATTGGCGGCATTGCGCTATTTTCGGGCACACCGCCACTTTTAGCCGGAGAGATGATTTTTGCAGATCGTTTTGAAGGCGAGCTGCTGGATGCCAACTTTAACCGCAAGCTCACGGTCGAATATGACATCCATACGCTTGAGTGGTTTAAGGACTAACCGTTTTGTAGCGCTTATACATCAAGGAGAAAATTAAGTATGCCGGAAAAGCAACAGGGAAAGTGGGTCGGAAAGGGAATGAAACGCAAAGAAGACCTCCGCCTTCTGACGGGCCGGGGAAGCTTTATGGATGATATCCGTCTGCCGAATATGAAGTATGCAGCCATACTTCGCAGCCCTTATCCGCATGCATGGATTCGGGGAATGGATATATCCCGGGCCCTGAAGGTTTCCGGCGTCAGAGGTGTGCTGACCGGTGATGATGTGGCAGCCATGTCTCAGCCATTTCCGGTAGGCGTGCCGATTCCACCCGAGTATTACAGCTGTGCGGTGGACAAGGTCCGTTACGTCGGTGAACCGGTGGCCGTTGTTATTGCGGATAGCCGCTATATCGCTGAAGACGCGCTGGACATGATCGAAGTCGAGTACGAGCCGCTGCCGGTCGTTATGGACATCGAGGAGGCCGCCGAACCGGATGCCCCTATTCTGCATGACAATATCGGCAGCAACATTTATTCGCACCGGTTTTTTCAATACGGCGACATGCAAAAAGCCTATAAAGAAGCGGATCTGGTGGTCAAAGGCAAGTTTCTTTTTCCCAAATACGGATCGACGCCTATTGAAACTTATGGGGTCATTGCTTCCTACAATCCCTTCAACGAGGAGTTTGTCATTTACAACAACTATCAAGGCCCCTTTGTCAATCATGCCCTGGTCGCCATTGCCCTCGGAATCCCCGAAAACAAGATGCGCTGGATTGTACCCACCGATATCGGCGGCGGCTTTGGCACCAAAACCGGGCTGTATCCTTATATCGCCTTAATCGCGCTGGCGGCCAAAAAAACAGGCTTGACGATCAAATGGATCGAAGATCGCCGCGAACACCTTCTGGCCAGCGCCACCGGGACCGATCGCGTAACCTATATGGAGGCCGCCGTCAAAAAAGACGGAACAATTCTGGGGCTCAAGGATAAAGCCATGGACAACACCGGCGGATACATCCGCCCTCCGGAGCCCGGATGTGCTTACCGCAGCACCGGTAATCATACCGGTGCCTACCGGATTCGGAATTTAGATCGCGAAGTGATGGTTGTGGGTACCAATAAATGCCTGACGGCCCCCAATCGCGGATATACCTGTCAGGAGCTTTATTTCAGCGTCGAGCGACTGGTGGACATGGTTGCCGCGGAATTGGAAATGGACCCCGCTGAAGTACGGTTTAAAAACTTAATTCAGGCGGACCAATTCCCTTATACCACGGCCACCGGAGGAGTTTACGATGCGGGTGATTACCCCAAGGCCTTCCAGATGGCTCTGGACAAGATTGACTACAAAAAAATCAGGAAAGATCAGCAGAAAGCCCGCAAGGACGGAAGGTATATCGGTATTGGGCTGGCAACGGTTGTGGATCCCTCGGTCACCAATATTGCCTATGTGACCCTGGCTTTGACTGCGGAGCAAAGAGCCAAGGGTCATCCCAAGTCGGGATCGGGGGAATCGGTGATCGTCAAACTGGACCCTCTGGGTAAAGCCCATGTGATTGCATGCACCAATCCTCAGGGCCAAGGACACGAAACCGTCATATCGCAGATTGTGGCCGATGAACTCGGTATCCACCCTGACGATGTGACGGTCAGCGACGTGGTCGACACGCATGATCGGGTTTACACCATCACCACCGGAAGCTATTCCAGCCGCTTCGCCTCTGTCGGTGTCAATGCGGTTGTTGCGGCTACCCGCAAGGTAAAGGAAAAAATGAAAAAAATTGCCGCTCATCTTCTGGAAGCCAATCCCGAAGACATCGAGACCCGCGAAGGCAAATTCTACGTCAAAGGCTCTGCGGACAAATCAATCCAGGTCAGACATATCGCCGGTACCGCCCACTGGAATCAATCGGCGCTGCCGGAAGGGATGGATGTCGGTCTCTATGCCGGCAGCCTGCTGTCCATGCCGACTTCCCAGCCGCCGGATCAGTTGGATCGCGTGGATTCTTCCAACACCTATGGATTTATCGCCGAAGCCATCGTTGTGGAGGTGGATCCCGAAACAGGTCAGGTCGAGTTTCTCAAATGGGCCAGCGTGCATGACGCCGGAACCATTCTGAATCCCTTGCTGCTCGAAGGTCAGGTTATGGGAAGTATTGCCCACGCCCTGGGAGGCACCCTTTATGAAGAATGGGCCTACGATGAAAACGGTCAATGCCTGACCGCGTCCTTTCAGGACTATCTTGTGCCGACGGCAATGGAAGTCCCCGAGGTGGATATCGGGCACGTGGAAACGCCCTCCCCGCTTACGGCCCTGGGTTCAAAAGGTGCCGGCGAAAGCTCGACCATGTCGGTGCCGGTGGCGATTGCAAATGCGATTGCGGATGCCCTGGCGCCTTTAGGCGTAACCATAAACGAACTGCCCCTGAGCCCGAATAAAATCTGGCATCTGATCCAGGAAGCCAAGGATCCATAATATCCCAATTGAGTTAAAAGCCAATTGGGACCCACGGAGATTTTTTTATGAAACTGCAAGGAACTTATAAATTCAAAGCCTCCCAGGAGAAAGTATGGGAAGTTCTGACCAATCCACGCCATCTCGAAAAAGCCATCCCGGGGTGCCAGAGGTTAGATGAAATAGAACCCGGAAAATATGATGCCACATTAAAGATCGGCATTGCGGCCATTAAAGGAACATACAAAGGGATGGCTCAGGTGGCGGATCCCCAGCCCCCGTATAAATACCGCCTGATTGTCGAAGGCGGCGGCAGCCCCGGATTCGTGAAAGGAGAGGCCCTGATTGAATTGTCCCATCAAAACCAGAGCACGACCGTGTCTTGTCAAGGAGAGGGGCAGGTCGGTGGATTGATCGCAGGAGTCGGCCAGAGACTGATCAGTGGAATCGCCAAAATGATGTTGGGTCAGTTTTTTAAGCAAATCGGCAAGGAATTAAAGGCGCTCTAGCCCTATAATAACAGGAGAACGGATATGAAACCATGTGCGTTTGAATACTTTAACCCTCAATCAGTGCAAGAGGCGATCGCGTTGTTAGACCGCTATGGGGATGAAGCCAAGATCATTGCAGGCGGTCAGAGCCTGGTCCCCATGATGAACTTCAGGCTGGCCCGTCCCGAAATTTTGATTGACATCACCGGAATTAAGGAACTCGAATATATTAAAACCGAAGGCGCTGAACTTGCGATTGGGGCCTTGACCCGCGCAAGAGATATTGAGCAATCACCACTGGTCCTTGAAAAATGGCCCTTCCTGTCCAAAGCCATATCGTTTATCGGACACAGCGCCATCAGAAACCGCGGAACGATC
>Ga0255055_10002567_pt1 | contig 12743 bp, 11 predicted proteins | sample JV7_2_27_MG_FD_188633 | JGI IMG/M metagenome (GOLD analysis project Ga0255055, IMG submission 188633) | Seawater microbial communities from Jervis Inlet, British Columbia, Canada - JV7_2_27 | ecosystem: Environmental > Aquatic > Marine > Inlet | place: Canada: British Columbia | collected...
TGATTGGTGAGTTCGAAGAGGGTCACTGCTCAGCTGGGCGTTCCGTCGACGACCTGCACCATCAGTCATGAGCATGCCGGAGGAGGGACTCGAACCCTCAAGGCCCTAAGGCCACCGGATTTTGAGTGCCGCTCCTCACCGGGGACTCATCGGTAACAGACCGAAAATACGGTACAATCGGGGCTTTCAGCGAGCCTCGAGATGTCCCGATTTTCCGATGATTCCCGTTCCGTTCGGCAAGGTAGCGGCAAGGTCAGATGCAGGCCGGGGCGGCCCCGAAGGAACCGCCCCCCCAAGGCTGTCTCGCATCGCACGTTCAGCCCCCGCAGGCTACCAAGATGCGTACCAGTCGTTGCCTGACGGATTCCGAGTCAAGTTAACCCGATTGCTGCCATCCGCGTTAATCATGAAGATATCTAGAGTCTCTTCTTCTCCCTCGAATTGGAATACGATACGCGAGCCGTCCGGCGACCAGCGTGGCACTCCACCTCCGAGCGGAGCGAGCGTCAGTTGCGTCAAACCAGTTCCGTCTGGGTTCGTCGTGACAAGGTCCACTATCTCATGGCCTCCTCGATAGACCTCTCTATTGAATACGATTCTCCGCCCATCCGGAGACCAATCGGGATAACCGTCAATTGCCGAGTTACTAGTTAGATTTGTCTTTCCCAAACCATCAACGTTGACAACGTAGATCTCGCAGTCTAGTCCGTATGTACCGCAAGGGGTTCCTATCGTCCCCTTCGGCCACGGGTCAACTCGCATGTAGACGATCCTTGAACCGTCAGGCGACCAACGCGGATGGAAATCCGGCTCCGGGTCGTCTGTAATTCTAACGGTTCCGGTTCCGTCAGCGTTCATGATGTACAGATCCTGAATACCGTCTCTGTAGGAGGCGAACGCGATCTTGCTCCCGCTTGGTGACCATGAGGCAAACATGTCAACCGATGGTTGATTAGTCAGGTTCGTGACGTCCGTGCCATCTGTGTTCATGACGAAGATGTCTTCGTCATCGTCATCAGATGGATTGCGGTACGAGCCGAACAAGACCTTCGTGCCGTCGGGCGAAACGTCTGGATACCAGTCGAGTCCTGGATTGTTTGTGAGATTCACTTGATCTGATCCATCAGCCTTCATCACATAGATCTCAAGGTTGCCATCTCGGTCTGACGTAAACGCAATAATCTCTTCGACAGGAGAGCCAGACGTTTCGCCCGAGCAGTTGGCGAGCGGGAGCGTCAGCAGGGTGACGGGAAGGATCCGGGAGACGACGCGACCGAAGCTCATGGCTTTCCTCCTCTCGACGGGTTGCGGCGGTCACATATCAGTCGGGCCGTGACGAAAGTCGTTTGGCGAGCGAGGAAATGCTCGCGACGGTGGGGGAGCTTGAAACCGGCGTGACGCTTGGCTCGGTCCCGTACTCTAGCGAGCTGAGAGGGCGGCCCCGAAGGAACCGCCCCGAGGTTCTGGGAATAGCGGCGCGAAACGCCCTTGTAGTCAAACGGCTGAGGCGAGACCCGGCAGGTCCGCGAACCTTACGAGACGCGAGCATCCCACGTTTGACCGTCATTGACCGCCTGAACTCAGTCTACCCGTTCCCAGATGTCAAACAATTGTCCTTCGACTGACGCCGTCTCCCGCTCACCCTCGAAGACCACGCTTGGCTCCTGGTACAGCGGATGTACAAACTGGATGCGCCCGCCCTCAACCGTCACCGCCGATGTCCCGCTTGGGCCGCTCAGATCGTACCAAGGTTCGCCACCGTCCAGGTCGTTGACCAGACGGTAGAGACTCGTCTCGCTGTACTCGGTGGGCGTCAGCGAATACCGAGCGATGTAGGAAATGGAGAAGCGCCGTCCATCGGCGTCGGTCCACATAAGGTTTAAGCTTCGGTATTCCTTCGTGAAGGTCGAGAGTCCGAGCACGTCCGGCGGCTCCTGTATGGAACCGTCCGGCAACTCTCGCGAGACGAGTCTGTACGTGCCCTCTATGCTCGGCACCTGAGCCTGCTCTGTCGTCAACGCCTCGTCGGAGGAAGGCTCCTCCTGCGCAGGCGTGGGGGCACAAGCGGTAGTTCCAAGGACTACCGCGGTTAGCACCAATGGGGCAGCGTGCACTCTCATGGAACACCTCCGAACAGATGAACGTGGAAACCCAGAGCGAGGAAGGGGCGGCTCCGGTGGAACGCCCCTTGCGATTAGAGCCTCAGGGGCCGAAGAAACTCGTAAACGAAGCGGTCGCGGTTCGGAAGTGCGGTCAGGCAGGCGTCGTTCTCACGGCGTCTGCTCGGCGCAGTCGTGGACCACCGAGCAGCTTGGAGGGCTTCTGCGCCCTCGTTCTCGTTTAGCCTATGGCAAGGATGGGCCGCCGCAAGTCGGGAGAACCTCTATTCTGCGCGGCGTATGGTCGGAGGACGACATGAGGAGCGTGGAGGGGCCAGATGCGGCAGGGGCGGCCCCGAATTAACCGCAGTGGGCAGCAGCATCAATCTCCGAAGACGGAGCGGGCTGTAATAGTCACCAGCTTGACCGCTTCGTCTCTGATTTCCGCCACTCTCTTGAACTCTGGGTCGTTTTCGAACGCGTCTCTAGCGGCTCCGTCACTGAACCAGGTGACGACGATTTCGTCGGGCTTCTCCAACCCGTCACCCTCCATCGCTTCCGTCACGAGCCAACGCTCGATGTGCACCCCGTGCTTCGCAAGAATCGGTTTCGCCTGCTCCTGATACTCGGAAAACAACTTCGGATCTCGTACCCACAACAGCCTTACGGCGTATAGCCTGTCCTCTGGCATCTGATCCTCCTCCTCATGGCATCTGATCCTCCTCCTCATCGCCTAATCCTAATCAAGCTGCTCCACAGGAGGCAGAGGACACCCGCACCAAGCTGCCACAGACCGCAAGCCATGGGTGAAGTGCGGAGCGGTCCCCTACGAGGACGAGATCAGGAGCGTGGAGGGTCCCGAAGCAGAGGCGCACCGGATTCGTGGAGCCAACTGAGATGGCTCGGATTGTCGAGGAGTTGCCCAAGCACTTGAAGCCGCTCGCGATCACTGGCTACGTCACCGGCTGGCGTGTAGGCGAGCTACTCAGCCGAAGCTGGAAGCATGTGGATCTCAAGGATGGCTGGATGCGGCTCGACCCAGGTGAAACAAAGAACCGAGAGGGCCGTCAGTTTCCGCTTGGCGTGGTTCCGTGGCTGGCCGAGACGTTGGATAGCCAGGCCAAGGTGAAACTGGTCCTAGAGCGCCGAACGGGCAGCATAGTCGAGCCGCTGTTCTTCTACTACAGGAACGGGCATCCGATCAGGAGCTTCTACGGGAGCTGGCGCTCCGCTGTCGATCGCGCTGGCCTCCCGGGGTTGATCTTTCACGACTTCCGACGGTCAGCCGCCTGCAACTTGATTCGCGCCGGTATCTCAGAAACGGTCTCGATGAAGCTCACCGGCCACAAGACGCGCAGCGTGTTCGATCGATACGCCATCGTTGACGAGAAGATGTTAGAGGAGCAAGCGGCCAAGCTCGCCGGGCTGAGGCCGACTTCCACGGACCGCAAAGTCGTTCCCCTTAGCGCGTGAACGGCAAGGTAACGGCAAGGTCGCCGTATAACTGGACAGGTCTGGACTTCCGTAAGTCGTTATGCCGGAGGAGGGACTCGAACCCTCAAGGCCCTAAGGCCACCGGATTTTGAGTCCGGCGCGTCTGCCAGTTCCGCCACTCCGGCCAGTGGGTCTAACTACTAAACTAGCAGTTATGTAGAAGGTCCGCCTCGTCGCCGTGTCCTTGGACTCGAGCTTGATGCGTCCCCGGCTGGCTCTCGCGTTAGACCGACGTGCCTGATGATCCAGGTCTTCTGGGTCAGCTATCTCGATCCCAATATGCCGATGTTGGGCGGGCACTGGGGGGGGGGCTGTATAGGCTCCTGCCGCGCAAGGTATTACCTCCTGCCGCGCACCCTCGAAGCGACCCTCCAGTTGCAGGGGGTGGAGTAACTCGTGGCGAGCATCTCAGTACCCCGAGCACCAGCTTGAACCGGGGCGTCACCTCGGCTTGATCGCGCAAGACGTGCGGCAGGTGCTGCCTGTTGATAGGGTCCGGCTATCTGTACGCATCGATTATACAGTATTCTCGATGCCGTTATGCTACGTTTGAAATAGCATGAAGTGGAGTAGTCCAGTGAACGCTTTGAGACTCAGTTTAACGATCAGTGTCGTCGCGACTCTCTTGTCCGCCGTTGCAAGATATACGGTCGCCCAGGACTTGGGTCGTAACGCTCTCGAAGAGTCCAGGAGCCTCCATGATACAGCTTGGGCCATTCATCATGTTCCCGATCGGTTCGCCACCAGCGGAGAGGCGTCGAAGCACATTTTCCTGAACATGCCGCAGTTCTATCTGCACTCGTTCGTCAATCGGTCGGGGCCTGTTCGAGAACTTGCTCTTGCCCTTCGCGACGATGTAGCCTCTTTCGTCACGCAGACCGAGCTGGGAGTGCTGCCGCTTTGGGAGTATGTGTCGAATCCGGCATCGGCGGTGGACGGTTTCCTGGTCGTACACGAGGGAGCTATCGCATTCGAGGCCTATCCTTCTATGCAACCCAGTGATAAGCACATCTATTTCTCTGTCTCCAAGGTGTTCGTATCGACGGCAGTCGCACTTCTGGAGCAGCGGGGTCTTCTCGATGTGAATGAAAGCATCGAGACCTACTTTCCGGAGCTGGAAGAGACGGGCTGGGACGGCGTACGGGTTATTGACATCCTGGACATGAGCTCAGGTATGGATTGCCCGAATGCCATCGGAGATATGACCAGCTGTTTCGAGCAGTCCTGGACCGCCTACGGCAGACCCATTGGGTACGATGAGGATTCGTCACTCGAGAATCCCCTCGACTATTTCGCGCAAATCCCTGCTCATCGGCCTGCAGGCCAGGCCTTCGAGTATGCAGATATCAATCCCCTTTTGCTGACTTTGCTGGTGGAGGAACTTTCGGGCAAGACGTTCGACGCCTTCTTGAAGGAGGAAATATGGCAGCAGATGGGCGCGGAGTCGGATGCGATGCTATTGACGGCAGCAAACGGCCGTTCGGCCACGCCGCTCGGGATGAGTTCGACGCTGCGCGACATGGCTAGGTTCGGTCTCCTATTCACACCATCCGGACGCCAAAAGGCCGATCCGATCATCTCAGATGAGACCCTTACCAAGATTCAGTTCGGCGGTCGCCCGGAGATCTTTGAGCAGGGTTCGTTCGCGAACCTCTTTGGCGGCGAACAGGCCATCCGCAATACGTATCAATGGGACCACGTCACGACTGAAGGGGACTTTTTCAAGGACGGCGTTGCCGGACAGGGGCTGTATATTTCGCCAAGTCGTGACCTCGTAATCGCTTTTTTCGGCTCTTGGGCAGAGTACCAACTGTGGGATGAAATGCCGGCGGTTGCCAGGCAATTAGCCAAGTCTGGTTTGTTTAGTCAGTAGACTTTCGGGGTCAACATTCCCTCCTTCTTCGTGGCGTCGCTTCGCCCGAGATCAAATGCTTCCCACATAGCGAAGAAATTCTCCGGGCGCTCGGTCTCAGCCAAAGCGACGTTCGCGAGATTGACGTCGCGATAATCCGACACCCCGTCGGCACCAAAGGCTGGGCCTCCCGGGATGACAGTGTACGTCGATCACCTTGCCATTACCGAGGAAAGGTGGCGAGTGGTTCGAGCTATCGCGTTCTGACGTGGCCGCATTCAAGCAGCGGAAGTCCATGTAGGGTCTTGAAGTCCGTGGGTGATGGACGAGCGTGCGTCAGTTTCCGCCCGGGAACCCGCCCACCGAAACCAAAAGCCCGCTCAATGAACGGGCTCTCGCCACTGGATCTCCGGCCTGATGATCCAGGTCGTCTAGCTCAGCTATCTCAATCCAGCATGCCGGCGTGGGTCGCGCGCTGGGAAGCATCGGTGTGCTCCTGCCTCCTCATCAGCGATCCTGGCCGAGTAGGCTCAGCCGCTCGGAGACCTCCAAGAGCAGCGGCTGGAACTCTTGATCCGCGTCGCTCCACATCTCAATGAAGCGCCGAAAATGCCCAGCAGCGGCGGACGAATCTCCCGCAGCCTCCAGGAGCCGCCCCATCTCGAAGTGCGCCGGTGCCTGGTATGGCAGATCGTATAGGGTGTGTTCGCCGAAGCTACCGTACCAGCGGAGCGCTTCCTCCGTCTGGCCGATTTCTGCCAATGCCTCTGCTTGGGCCCACCGGGCATGCACCTTGGCGTGGAATCCCGAGGCGTGAGACAGGTTCTGCCACGCGAGGGTCGTCGAGGCCTCGAGGAGGGCCACCGCCCCTTCGAAATCCCCTCGTTCGAAGGCGGCCATACCCCTCAAAGTGCTGGCCAGTTCAGCCGGCAGCGTTTCCTCGAACAGGTCCGCGTCGGCCGCCCCGACCAGGGGTAGCTGTTCGAGCTGCTCCGCGCTAGCCAGGGTCACTTCGACTTGCCCCATCTCCAGCTCGAGCAGCCCCATCAGGTAGAGCCGCAGATGCGCGTGTAGTCCCTCATCTGCGGTGAGCCAGAGGTTGGGTAACGAGGGTGGCGGCATCAGGCTCGGGTCCCAGCTGCCGAGCCGCGACAGCAGCTCACGCCTCTCCTCTTCCGACACGGAAACGAAGGGCGCGACCGAGAGAAGCGATCGGTACTCGAGCCCCGGTCCGGGCGAAAGCGCTTCGGCAGCGCTAAGGTGCTGCCTGGCCTCGCTCCATCGACCGCGCCCGAGCTCCAAGTGGGCTGCCCACACGTGGCCGAGGGCCTGGCCCTCGGCGGGCTGATCTGGATCCATCATGACCGCCAGCAGATCGCTAGCCCCATTTCCGCTACCGAAGACGGTTTCGCCAAAGGTTACCGTCGTCAGCAGAGTGAAGTCGGCGCGCCGTGCATCGGCGAGTACCGACTGCTGCGCCGCGGAATCGCCAGCCGCGTACGCCTGCAGGGCGCGCACCTGGAGATTCTGCTCGCCGTGGCTCACGGGAAGCACCGCTGCCACCACCTCCTCGAGCTCTTCCAGTTCGCCAGCTTGTGCTGCGATGCGGGCGAGATGGATCCGGGCGTTCACGTCGCCGGGTTCCAGTTCGAGTACCCGTTCCCAGGCACTCTTGGATGCGGCGATCGAACGCCCGCGAAGGGGGCCGTTGTGAAATAGAACTTCGCCCAGCTGAAACCAGGCCTCGACGTCCTCCGGGTAGGCGGCGACGATTCCGCGGTAGAGCCGCTCGGCTTCTTCGGCATCTCCCCTGCGGGAGGCCACGAAGCCTTTGAGCAGCAACCCGTCGTGCTCGGAGAGACGGTGGCTTCGGCGAGCTGCTTCTACGGCGGCGCTGCGACCAAGGTCGGCGTCGGCAGCACTCCACTCGACAGCGATGCTCAGCCGGTAGTACGCAAGGGCGAACGACGTATCCCGCTCCGTCGCACGGCGAAAGGACTCGAGCGCCACGTCGAAGTCGCCCGCCCGAAACGCCTGCTCGCCAGTCAGGTAATCCTTCAGAGCCGGTAAGGAACTGGTTGTCACGGCCGCGATCCGAGCGATCCGCCCGCCAGGGCCGGAGCGCAGGTCGCCCAGCATCTGTGCGGCCATGTCGTCGACAAGCTCGAAGATGCCATCGGTCTTTCCCTCCGCGCGGACGCTTGTGATCGAGGCACCGCCCCCCGTTTCGTAAACGGACGCGCTCAGCTGAAGTCGGCCGCTGACCTCGACGATGTTGCCGAGCACCACGAGGCCGGCTCCGTACTTTCGCGCGACCTGTCTGGCCCGCTGGATGTCGGGAGCTGCGCCCTCGAGCGCGGCCAGCAGGGCACGAGGGTCCACGCTCCTCAGCTCGCCCGCCCCGTCTAGCTTCGTGCTGAGCAGGTCGACCATGCCCTCGCCGAGATACTCGATCTCGGCGCCTCCGCGCACGCTGAACGGAAAGACGGCGATTCGGGAAGCGGTCGGCTGAGGTGCTCTGTCCGGCGGGAGCAGCCCACGCACGGCGAATATTGCGGCCACCCCCCGGGCCACGGCGGTGCCAATGGGCAACCAGCGCCGACCGGTGCGCGCCGGGGTGAGCGCCCGCGCGGCAGCGGCCTCCCGACCTCCCGTAAGCGCCTCGGCGAACGCCTCGCCGGTCTCGTACCTATCCTTCGGCTTCTTCGCCAGCGCCTTATGGACCGCTCCCTCCACATCGGGTGGGACACCCTCCACCTTGCTCCGGAGCGGCGTTGCCTCCTCCCGCACGCTGCGCGCCAGCGTCTCTAGTGGCGTGCCGCCCGCGAAGGGTGGCTCGCCCGCCAGCATCTCATACAGCACGCAGCCGAGGGAATAGATGTCGCTGCGACCGTCTACCTCTCCCTCACTCACCTGCTCCGGGCTCATGTAAGCCGGTGAGCCGATCGTCAGACCCGCCTGCGTCAGGTGCTCACCCGCCGCTTCGGTGATCGCCCTGGCAATCCCGAAGTCGGTGAGAACGGCTTCTCCTGTTGTGAGCATGATGTTGCCCGGCTTGATGTCCCGGTGTACCACGCCATGCCCGTGTGCGTAGCCAAGCCCATTGGCGACCTGTCGGGCGATCCGGAGCGCCTGTTCGAGTGGTAGGCGGCCTTCATGGTCCAGCCGCTCGCGCAGCGACTCCCCTTCGATGTATGGCATCACGTAGTAGAGAACCCCGCCTGCGACCCCGGAGTCCAGGAGGGGAAGGATGTGGGGATGCTGGAGGTGTGAAGTGATACTTATCTCGCGCTCGAAGCGCCTCCGGACCTCCTCGTTCGTCCGATCCGGATGAATGGTCTTGATGGCGACCGGGCGGTCATGCTTCAGGTCACGCGCCAGGTAGACGGTCCCCATTCCGCCCTCGCCGAGCACCTGCAGGAGCTCGTACTTCTCGGCTAGGGATTCGTGCAGGGCTTCGTGGGGGTCGGCCGTGGCGGGCTCTTCCGTAGGGGTGGATGGAGCCTCGAAGAGCGGTTGCGAGATGAGCTCCTCGAAGTTGCCCAGTAACTCGTCCTTCTCATCGTGGGCAGCCAGAAGCCGTTTCACTTGCGCATGGAGGTCGGGATCGTTTTCCGCGAGTATTCCGAGCCGGAGGGCTCGGACCTCCGGCGCCTGCTCGACCAGCTGCAGGAATAGCTCCTGAACCTCGTCCCAGCGCTCAGCGATCATGGCGAGAACTCGGGGTTGAGTTCGCACGCTAACCACGCTCTCGCGACCTTCAGTTCGTTGGTCACAGTGGCGAGGGACACCCCGAGCACTTCCGCGCATTCCTTGAGTTCTAGCCCTCCGAAGTAACGCTGCTCTAGGAGCTGGCTCTGCCGAGGGCGTATCGCCTCCAGACGCTCGAGAGCGTCGTGCAGATCAATGACCGCCTCGGCGTATTCCTCCGCCAGCTGCAGCGCGTCATCGTAGAGCTCCACGCGCACAACCCCACCTCCACGCTTATACGCGTTCCGGCGGCGGGCGTAGTCGACCAGGATATGTCGCATCACCTGCGAGGACGCCGCCAGGAAGTGCGCGCGGTCTTTCCAACGAGCGCGATCGATATCGACGAGCCTCAGATAGGCCTCGTGGATCAGGGCGGTCGTGTTTAGGGTGTGGTCGGACCGCTCCTTCAAGAGTTGGCTGTGGGCCAGCCGGCGGAGATGCTCGTACAGCAACGGCACGAGCCCGTCGAGGGCTTCACGATCGCCACCCCCGACCTTCCGAAGGAGCGCCGTAATGTCTGATGCGGATTGGGTTTCCACCGCTACACACGCCGGCTGGGGGACAGGGCCGAACTTCGCGAGGCCGCTCTCGCTCTGAGCGTGCTCCCTGCTTAATAAAGCGACTAACTGGCACCCGTACAACGGAAGCCCGAGCAAACGCCCACCCGCGCTCCAAGATTAGGCGTTTCCCTCCCTTTTTGCGCGTACCTCAGTGAAGGACAACAACGGCGTCCGAAACGGAGGTACCCATGACACGCCCGATGAATGTGCTCGCGCGATCTTCCCTCGGCCTCATGGCAGCGGTGATCGTCACAGCGCCGTTGCCCGCCCAGGATGCGAACATCAACATCCGGGCGGACTCCGTCGAGATGCTGTTTCGAGCGAAAGACTTCGAGATCCTCGACTGGATGGATACCCGGTTCGAGGGCGATCGCACGCAGCGGGTGGTCCTCGGATTTGAGGACAACACCAAAGCGCTGGCCAAGTGGGCGATGGCACCCCCCGAGGGAATCGGAGTCTTCAACAATCAACCCCGGTACGAGATCGCGGCGTACGAATTCCAGAAGCTCTTCCTGGACGAGCCGGAGTACGTGGTCCCCCCTACGGTGGCTCGCTGCGTCTCCGTCGAGCGGTACCGCGAGATGCAGCACTGGACGGACGCTACCTTCAGCGGCACCGAGTCGGTGCTCGTCGTCCTCCAGTACTGGTTGTGGAACGTTACTTCCGACGACGTGTGGGACAAAGACCGGTTCGAGGGGGATACGGTGTACGCGCGCCACTTTGCGAACCTGAACCTCTTCACCTTCCTCATCCGGCACAGCGACGCGAATCAGGGCAACGTGCTCATCTCGAGCATCAGCTCGAATCCCCGGGTCTTCGCCGTGGACAACGGTGTCGCCTTCAGCCGCAGGGAGGAGAGCGACCGAGGCACGAAGTGGCGGAGGCTCACCGTGAAGCGGCTGCCGCGGAAAACGGTCGATCGTCTTCGAGCGCTGACCCGCGAGGACCTGGACCGGCGCCTATCGGTCGTCGCGCAGTTCCAGCTCGTCGGCGACCAGCTCGTGCCGGTGACACCCACCGGGCCGATCGAGGCCAGCGGGGGCATGCGCAGGAGAGAAGACGTCGTGCAGCTCGGCCTCACCGACTACGAGATCGGCCAGATTTGGGACCGAATCCAGAAAGTGCTCGACGAGGTGGACGAGGGGAAGATCGCGCTCTTTTGAATCACAACCCACTGGCAGCCTCGTCGCCCTTACCTGGCGCATGGGCTGTGTGGTCTGCCCTGCCATGTGAAGGTGGGCGGGTTTCTCTGCGGGTTTCGCTTAGCTAGGGCAGCTAATCAGCCTCGAAACGATTAGCGGTGACCGCTAATAGGCCCGCAGAATCTTAGCAAGTTAAGCTAACATAAGGGGTTACGGGAACCGCTTTTGAGTCCGGCGCGTCTGCCAGTTCCGCCATTCCGGCGTGTGGGTCTGACTACTAAACTATCGGCAAGGTGGAAGGTCCGCCTCGTCAGCTCGTTTCATCAGGTAGGCAGGTTTCTCCTCCACACAGCATCGCTCCGAGGCACAAGCCGCTCCACAGGATGTATCATTTGGCGTGCTTATGATCGGCAAGCACTTCATCGATTGCGCGTCGGGCCTTTCCGGCTTCCAACGGGTTGGTGTCGATGTGTTCGGCAAGTGTAATCAGGCCCTTCCACAGTGCCCAGCCGCGACCTCGCGCCCAGGTTCCATTATCGACCGGAAGAGCTGCGCAGAACGCTTCCCGGCTTTCCCCTGGGAGGAGCGTCCACGCAATCGTCAAGTCGCATGCGGGATCACCCACACCCGAACACCCGAAGTCAATGACGGCGCTTAAGCGGCCCCTTCTTACCAGCAGGTTCGCTGCACTGACGTCTCCGTGGAGCCAGACGGGTTTGCCGTGCCACGTTGCATTGAGGGCTGCTTCCCACACCCCGGTCACAGCCTCGGTGTCAATCTTGCCCTGCAAGGCTGAAATCGCCTCCCGGGTTTCAGCGTCATAAGTCGCCAGCGGCCCGCCGCGGAAGAAGTTGTGCCACCCAGGTGGCGGCCCACCGGCGGGATCGATCTTCTGCAAGGCGGCGAGGAATCGAGCCAGTGTGGTCGCAAACTGGTGTAGATCGTCGATGCGCTCAATGGTCGCATTCTCGCCGTCGAGCCACCGATAGACGGACCAATGCCAGGGATAGCCGGCGGCGGGAACCCCCATCGCTAGAGGGACAGGGATGGGAAGAGGTAAGAGCGGGGCAAGTTTCGGCAACCACCGGTGTTCCTTTTCTACCTGGCCGCTGTACGCCTCGGCGCTAGGTAGGCGCACTGTCATGTGCTCGCCGAGACGAAATATCCTGTTGTCCCACCCGTCGCATTCGACAGGCTTGATAGGAAGGTCTGCCCACTGGGGAAACTGCGCGGCGACCAACTGGCCCACGAAAGGAGCGTTGATGTCCACTCTTGTGGCAGGCATGTCACCAGAGAGCATCAGAACCACTCGCTACGGCAAGTTGGCGGGTGTTCTGATGGGCCTAGACGACAAGGTATGCCAGCCCAACGACGATGCGGCGCCACCAGCTTCGAGATCCATTTCCTACGGCCTAACTCTTGATGGGCATAGAAGGGTCCACCGAGCTGCCGCCAGAGCAGGCGGTGTAAATCCGAACCTTGAGGCCCACGTCTGCCACTTCGCATCCGCTCCGCCCCGCGCTAGGCAAGAATCCCGGTGACCAGAACCGTATCAAGGAGGACGACGAAAAAAAGGGCGGGAACGAGCAACGCATGCAGTCGCCGACTCTGGGTTGAGGCAAGCACGAAGCAGATCAGTAGTGCCGGGACCGTAGCGAGGTTGCCGACCTCCAAAAGGGGTGTGCCGAAAGCGACCGGGCGGAACAAGGTGCCGATGATCGTCGCCCCTGCTCCCAGTAGCCAGATGATGCGGTAGTTCTGGAAGTAGTATTCCGCTAGATCCACGCCGCCAGGCGACCCAGGAAAGAGCAGCTGGGATATCAGAAAGAGACACACGGGACTGCCG
>Ga0255055_10002568_pt1 | contig 12742 bp, 8 predicted proteins | sample JV7_2_27_MG_FD_188633 | JGI IMG/M metagenome (GOLD analysis project Ga0255055, IMG submission 188633) | Seawater microbial communities from Jervis Inlet, British Columbia, Canada - JV7_2_27 | ecosystem: Environmental > Aquatic > Marine > Inlet | place: Canada: British Columbia | collected...
GGGTTCCCCAGATTCCGATTTTAAATCCCAGATATGGTCATTGGAGATATCGATGTCTGAGAAGCGATTATCACAGGCTATACGTAAGGCAATCGGCCCATCAAGAGGAAGCGACCAGGGTTTCATGATTAGATTGTATGAAGCTAACATGAAATCGTCAAAGAAATCCACAAATATTAACGCCCTGTCAACATCCGGATTTGCCCTCCACCGAACATCTACATGACGTGCTCACTTGCATGCTTGTCGTGCTAGAATAGCGATAGTTCCTTTTGAAGAGGTGTTCGATGCCCCTGAATCAAACCAATCAAGGTATGTTTTTCGAGGAGTTCGAAGTGGGGCAGCGGATCACCAGCCCCGGTCGGACGATAACCGAAGCCGATGTTGTAACGTTTGCCGGAGTATCCGGCGATTCCAATTCAATTCACACCGATGCTGAGTATGCAAAAGATAGCGCCTTCGGTCAACGTGTCGCTCACGGTCTCCTGGGTATTTCCATCGTCTCCGGGCTCGCCGTGCGAACCGGCATCATGGAGGGGACAGTGCTCGCTTTCCGCGAGATCAAAAATTGGAAATTCAACCTGCCGGTTTACATCGGGGATACCATTCACGTCATCATGGAAGTGAAGGAAAAGAAAGCAATGCCCCGGCTGGGCGGCGGTTCAATACTTCTCTCTCTCGACGTCCGCAACCAGGACGATCAAACGGTTATGAAGGGAATTTGGACGGTCCTCGTTAAAAGCCAAGCGGGCGAGGCATAGCCTAGATGGGTGGGTGAAGGAGTTTTTGATGGATTATCCCTGGCGGTCTTGGTACCCCTTCCCTTCACCATCTGCATGCTATAATCACGAGCCATGAGTGATCCAGCGGACGATCTCTCCAAGGAAAAGGGCTCGGTTCCCCCCGAGCCCGAAAACGAGAGACGTATGGATTCCGACGTCAACCCATCCGACGTTAAAGGTGATGGCGACAACCCTCAGGAACGGTTTAGGCGTCTCCTGGAGGGCGATATCTCCTCCGAGAAATCTTCCATTGCACCTGACTCCCCGCCTGTAGATGATTCGGAACCCACGGACGATCGAGTTACTCAAGTCTCCGCTGACCTTTTTGAGACCGAAGTCTTCGAACTGGATCTGACCGAGGGCGATGATGTGCCGGTGGTGAATACCCCTCCCACCCAGGAACCATCCACCGATCCCCGCCCAGAACTAGACATCAAGTCGGAGGCCGAGGTTTTACCTCAACGGGTGTCGGAAACGGATATCGGCGCTACACAGGTTGGACCCTCCGCTTTTATCCCTCCCTCCCAACCTGAAGAGTCGCGCCGCATGAACTGGAAACGATGGGACACCTGCGGTGGATGCGCGCTGCGAATGGTCATTTTCGGAGCTTTTGTTCTCATCGCCATAGTGATCGGATTCGTCTCCTTCGGGGTTTACCAATACTACTCTCTGGCAGCCAGCCTACCCTCCGTCGAAGATCTGCACGAGCATGCCGCTCAGTTTGAAACGACTCGCATCCTCGATCGTGAGGGAAATCTGCTGTACGAAATCCTCGATCCCCAAGCAGGCCGCAGAACTTACGTCCCACTGGACGAGATCTCCCCGTACATGGTCGCCGGGATTATCGCCACAGAAGATTCCCAGTTTTACAGCCACCCCGGTTTCGATCTCTGGGCGATTATCCGAGCTTTCTGGCAAAATTACACGCAGGGTAGTGTCGTCTCTGGCGCCTCCACCATCACCCAGCAGGTAGCGCGTAACCTGCTGTTCTCACCGGAGGAACGGACCCGGGTGACAGCACGCCGCAAGATGCGCGAGGTCCTGCTCGCGGCGGAGATCACACGCCGTTATTCGAAAGAGGAGATACTCGAGCTTTATCTCAACCAGCATTACTTCGGGAATCTCGCCTACGGAGTGGAAGCGGCAGCGGAGACATATTTCAATACCACTGCCGACAAATTGACGCTCGCTCAATCATCCTTCCTGGCCGGGCTCGTTCAGGCACCTTCAGTTTATGATATCTACACCAACCGCGAAGCCACGCTTGCACGTCATCGCCAGGTTCTCACGCTGATGGTGGATACCAGCGTTGAGGATGGATGCATCTTCGTGAGCAACGCGCAGCAGCCAATCTGCATTGCGCCTGAAGATGCGGGCAGTGCTGCAGCCGAGATTATCAACTACGAATTCCAGCAGCCCGACATCCAGATCAGATATCCACATTGGGTGACTTTCATACGCGGTGAGCTTGAGGAATTATATGACCCGCAGACAATCTACCGCTCGGGTTTCACCGTCTACACAACCTTAGACCCGGTACTGCAATCTGAAGCGCAGGAGATTGTGCGCGCACAAGTCGAAGCACTGGCGGACCATCGCGCCACGAACGGCGCCCTGGTGACCATCCGCCCGAAAACAGGCGAAATCCTGTCCATGATCGGTTCGGCAGACTATGAAACCAGTGATGGTCAAATCAATATGGCCGTTTTCCCACGTCAGCCGGGATCGTCTATCAAACCGCTTACATACACCGCCGCATTTGAGATGGGTTGGACCCCAGCGACACTCATCTGGGACGTCCCATCAGAGTTCCCACCTTCGGGTAATCCAAGTGATCCCCGTCCGCCATATGAGCCTGTGAATTACGACGAGCGCTTCCATGGCCCGGTTACCGCCCGCTCGGCGCTGGCGAACTCATACAACATTCCGGCCGTCAAGACGCTTCAATTTGTCGGGATTTATGACAACCCTGAGACAGCTACAGAGGACGGGTTCATCGCCTTCGCTCGCCGCATGGGGATCACAACGTACGACCGCGACGACTACGGTCTCTCTCTAACGCTGGGGGGCGGAGATGTAACGTTGCTCGAGCTGACTTCAGCATATGCAACCTTGGCGAACAACGGGAATCGCATCCCTCCCACAAGTATTTTGCGCATCGAAGACCGGGAGGGCGCCGTCGTCTACCAGTTCGAAACTCCAGCAGATGACCAGGTCATTCGTCCCGAGCATGCCTACCTCATCACCGACATTCTCAGCGATAACGCCGCTCGAACACCCGCGTTTGGTCCCAACTCACTACTCAAATTACCGTTCAAGGCAGCCGCGAAGACGGGCACGACAAACGATTTCAGGGACAATTGGACTCTGGGCTACACCACGGATCTTGCCGTCGGCGTATGGGTAGGCAACGCGGATTACACCCCGATGGAGAACACCTCGGGGCTGACAGGTGCCGCTCCCATCTGGAACCAGTTCATGCAATACGCACAAAATCGCCTGACCGGCGGTCAACCAGGCGCGGTAATCCGCCCCATCGGCATCGTTGATCGCGTCGTTTGTACCGTTTCCGGTGCAGAGCCCTCTGAATGGTGTCCCTCGCAGAAGAGCGAGCTTTTTGTCCACGACCAACCCCCGCTTCCAAAAGAGCAAGATTTATGGCGGGAGGTATGGGTGGACAGCTTCGCGCTAGAACTGGCTTCCCCTGAGTGCGCGACATTCGTAGATGAGAAATTAGGGCTGAATGTGCTCGATCCCTGGGCGCGTGAATGGCTCAATGAAAGCTCTCAAGGGAAAAAATGGGCTGATGATATGGGCTTCGAAGATCTTCCACTCTTCTTCATACCTGAAACGGTATGTTCCAGCGACAGCCCCCAGCCCATCCTGGCCCTCACCCATCCATCCGAAGGAGCCACGATCTCAACGAGTCCTCTGGAGTTATTCGGGCAAGCAGGCGCGACAAAGGACTTCAGAGATTGGATCCTCGAATACGGCCTCGGCAGCAACCCCACCTATTGGCCTGATATCGCCCGCAATGACTCGCAGATTAAACAGCCAGAACAACTGATTGATTGGGACATCTCTGAACTGCCCAATGGCCTTGTGACCCTGCGGCTTGCCGTTCGCAGTAAACGAGGCGGCGTCGCCTTTGTCGAACTGCATCTGAATATCCTGCAGCCGACCCCAACCCCCACGGCTACGCCCACTCCCACACCGACAGCAACCGCTACGCCCACTCCCACGCCTACCACGACCACAACACCTACTGCGACCACAACACCTACTGCGACCTTCACGCCCACGCCGACCGAGACATCCACACCCTAGGTGTTAGACGCAGCATGCTGCGTCTCTACTTCCTTTCATAGGTGCTGCCTGCGGATAAACGAAGGCGGCGATTCTTCTTATTAACCTCCCGCAGGTTTATTAATTGCGAGCTCCGATTTGAAATCTTATTATCGGTAGGGGTGACCCGACGGCTCGTAATGACACCTGGTGAGGAATGTTCTTCATTTCTGGAAAGAGTCCTTTCAAGCAACATCATGGGGATTTCTCGCGGAGTTTATCCTGAGTTATATCGAAGGGCTCGAAATGACAATTAGGGGGAGATCATCCTCGTCCATGCCGTTGTGAGGATCCTGCCATGGCTACGCAAGCCCTTCGAGGTCCCCCGTAGTTGAGGGAGCAAAGTCGAGGGCTTTCAAGCCCCGCGGAACAACGGAGGAGATTGCTTCGCCTTCGGCTCGCAATGACATGTCGGGGGATGGATGAGATTGCTTCACGGAGTTTAGCCTGCGCAGTCTCCTGTGGTTGATGGAGCGAAGTTCGGTAGTGATATGACCGCTGACTGTGTACCGTAGAGACGCAGCATGCTGCGTCTCTACTTCCTTTCATAGGTGCTGCCTGCGGATAAACGAAGGCGGCGATTCTTCTTATTAACCTCCCGCATGTTTTTGTATCCTGCGGGACGTTGGAAATTTCATTCCCTATCGAACCACAGTTCACGGTAGACCCGATTCCAATTCGATGAGGCTCGACCGGAGATGACGAGACCCACCGCCAAGGCCACTCCCAATAGCGTCCAATTAACCCCGAAGAGTGCCCATAAGGGCATCAAGAGCAATCCTGTGGCAACATTTCCCCGAGCGGAATGCTTAATCAGAAGTTGAAGCGCCGAACCAAGCCCGACCGCCAGCACAAATCCCAACGGCCAGACTGCTAACAGTGCCCCTCCCCCGCTCGCCATTCCCATACCACCCCGGAATCCGGCGAAGATGGGCCAGCAGTGACCGACCACGACGGATGCCGCCGCGACGATCGGTGCCGCAATTGTGCCGCCGAATCTGGCGGCCAGCCACACCGCCAGGTACCCCTTGCCAACATCCATCAACATCACAATTATGCCAGCTACCCAACCTGCTGCCCGCATGGTATTGGTTGCGCCGGCGTGGCCCGAGCCTGAGCTGCGGACGTCAACTCCAGCTTTTACACGAGTGACTAAAATTGCGAAGGGAATAGACCCGAGCAGGTAAGCGACAATTGCGAAGGCGATAGTCTTCAGTACAGGTTCCATGATTTCGATCATACAAGGATTATCCCCGCAAAGCCATCAGTTGAAAGATCGATCCCGGGGGCATCACAGCAGCGGTAGTTGTGGATCCTGATGTTCCGGCGGATCGATTGCCAATCGCTCTCTTAAATTCTCGCGCGTTAACGTCGTCTCCGACATTAGACGCCTGACAAGGCGGAATTTTATCACTGGCGGGTCGCCTTGAAGCCAATCTTGTAACCGCGGGTCTCGTCGCGCTTTCTCTGCCAACAGCTGCGCGCGGCCACCCGGAATGACGAACGTAATCCTATCAGCTGCCTCCGGTTGGAGCACACCGGCCCAAACAGCCGTCTCCATGACCTGGAACGCGTAGACAACTTCCCCACTATCCCCGAGCCACTTAATCATCTCCCCTTCACTCACCTCGAACGCTAGCTGCGAGCCAAGCTTCACAAGCAGGCGCCTGACCTCGTCACAATCCTGCTGGCGTGTGGTGGCAAAGTCCTCCTCGCGCAAATTCCAACGGCCATTCGCGTCTGGCCCCTCTGCGTAAGAGCGCAGACAGACACCGATAAGCCAGCGGTCAGGCGTGAGCAGCCCTTGAAACTCATCACAGATTTGTTTGTCGAGTTCGTATTCAAAGATCCAACCTTCTTTACGTAGTGACTCGAGAACCCGGCGCTCAACGAGATCAGCGAGACTCGCCTCCGTGAACAGCGGGTCGTGAAGCCAGTACAGCCCACTCTCGACTTCCACTCCTCGCCCTATGTGCAGAAAGGTCTTCCTATCCCCCAGGACAGTCTCCAGCGACTTACCCATGACCTGCATGAACTGTCGCCCTTCCACCTCGCGTATGCTCTCCAGTAGACCCTCGGTCACTAGGTCAGACCACGCGGCGGCATGCAAGAAAGGATAGGCTGATGGCTCAGCCCTCAAGTTTAGGATCTGCTTGCCAGCGGAACGCATGCGTTTCTCTCTCTCTTCTTTTTCGCAGGCCCTCTTTGCAGTCGAGTCCTTAGTCCACTGAAAGACAGCCTGCTCCTCACCCGCGCGCAGCGCTCGCCCGCGCAGGGCGAACCCCGCCGCGTCAAATCCTGAAAGAACCGCGGCGACGAAGCCAGGCTCCGCTTCGGGCATGTATGCGATCACAGGGATGCCCGCTTTCAGCGAAGCCGCCAGGCCCGTAAGCACTGTGCGCAGCGCGGCGGTTTGCCACGACCAGTCATACCTTCGGCGTCGCAATGCCACCTTGATCGGAGCTGCGGTCTCTCGTCCCCACAACCAGGCTGCCCATAGCGCCGAGAGGGTCCAAAACGCTTGATTGTGGCGCGGCGGCACAGTGAGCAGCAGGCTTACCTCCCCGGGGTTAAGCATCTCCATCAGATCCCTCACCGTACCGGGATAGATCGCGACTTCCCCCGACTGAATAGGGCCGTCACCCGGCCAAGCGGTTACGCGCAGATCGGGAGGGTCCATCGCCCAGGTCTCGACCGCCTGCTCCAGCGCACGCCAGATATTTTGCTCACGGAATCGCTGTGAGGCCCTCAATTGGCGCGGACGCTCGCGGCCCTCGGGATAACTCCAGAGCGCGTTCGCCCCATCGAACGCTGAGAGCATCAAAGCATGAAGCGCTCGAAGAAGCGCGCCATCGAGTGCCAGCTGGTCAATCTTGTTGGTTATGGTGATGAGCGCATAGATGGCGCGGCCGGTGTAAACAGAAAGAGCTGCCTCTGCATGTTGACGGTCCGGATCGCCGGCAGGGGCGACCTTCTCGAGCGCCAGGGCATGCTGCAGTCCCCGCCGCGAGTAGTCGAGGGCGCGATTCCAGTCCTCTTCCGTCGCGGGAGATTCGCCCGCGTGGGCACAGTGATCACAAGAGTAAACCTTATGAGTCGGACCACCCAATTCCAGGTCCCATACAAAAAACTCGACAATTACGACTTCACCACATCTTGTACATGAGCTGCGATAGAGATCGAGGATGAACCGCTCCATACGCGTATCATCCTTGGGAATTGCGGCCAGGTGGGAGAGAGCCGCCTGCAGCTCATTAAGCTCGAAAGGCTGAAGTGTGTGCTGAAGGACGAAGCGTGTCACAGGGTTATTCGCGGCGACCAGAACCGCTCGTCCCGATTGGGCTGCCTCTAAAAGCAGGCGTGGTGAGGCACCAAAAGGATCCAATACAAGCCCCGCGGGCAGACGATCATCGGCAAGCACTTGCTCGATGACTCCCTCCTCCAGAGGCGGGATAAACCGCTTGAGAGGTCCTTGATGACTGCCTGGGTATCCAACCGGTAAGGGTATGTCCATCGTCTTGAGTATACGTCAACCCTGGCCTGCTTTTGCCATCATCTTAAAAGGGATCGACGCGCGGGCATAGATGGTATGATTCCCTTGCTGCTGCAGCCATTCCCGATCATCATCCGGTTAAAATACCAACTGGATGCACGGGGCATTTGCCGGCAGCCATTGTCACTCGACAAGGAATGGCCTCATCTCTAAACTTAACTGCTGGTGAACTGCTTAATGAAATTTCGAAAGATCCTCCCCCTTACAGCCATCGCCCTTCTCGTCTCGGGATGCAATATGGTCGATCCTTCCACCATGCCGGCCTCACCGGGCGGCCCGGCGACGCTGGCGGTAGAAAAACAACCTCAAACGCAGGCTCCGTATACAGCTCCGACATTCTCGGCGCAGGTCTGCCCCATTCCCCCGGGTTCCGCGGATATGCCAAACCTGAACTATCCAAACACATGGGCTGCGGACATCCTGGCGTATCTCAACGCAGGCGGATTTGTCAGTTCGCTGCTCGACCACATCCAATCCTCGAATTCAATCGAACCTTCTGCGGCGGTCGGTGAGATCCTCGACCTGAACAGCGATGGGTTTGAGGATCTTGCACTCGTCATGATACAAGCCTCTTCGGAACTCTCTCCAATGCCTTCTGGCTCGTTGCTCATCTTCCTTTGCGCAGAAGAAGCGTTTCGGGTTGCATACGCGACCTCTCCCTCAAGCGGGGCAGGACGGCCGGAGCTGCAAACAGCACGTGATTTCACCGGTGACGGACGTCCTGAGCTGCTCGCGCTATGGGAATCATGTGGAGCACACACCTGCTTCGCGCAGGCTGAGATACTGAAATGGACCGGCTCTGGATTTGAGAACCTTTGGCAGGGGCGCAGCGACGACCTTCCCTCCCCGGACATCGAACTTCGAGGACCCCTTACTGATGGCAGTACTGCAATTTCGATCACGGCAAGAGGGATCGGGTCTGTGGGTGCAGGACCCTACCGGGATATTCAGCGTACGTGGACCTGGCAAATTGATTCAAGACGCTTCGAAGTCTCAGAAGAAACGCTTGCAGATCCGAAATACCGCATCCACGTTCTGCACGACGCCGATCAAGCTGCCCACGAAGGGGATTACGAGACGGCGGCAATTGGATATCTGCGGGTAATGGAGGATGGAACTCTGGATGATTGGATATCCGGCGAGGAGGGGAGAGCAGCGCTCAGGGCCTATGCCGCCTTCCGCCAGATCGTACTCGATGTTCGCATTGGGAATACGGCGAACGCCGAAGCTGGAATGCTTTTCCTCCAGGCCGCCTTTTCTCCCGATTCCCCTCACCACGCTTATGTCGATCTAGCGGAGCGCTTCTTTGAAGCCTACCAAATCAGCGGGGATCCAGGAGAAGCATGTTTGGCCGCTCAAAGTTACAGCCTCAATAACCCTGAGGCTGTACTCGATCCACTTTATTATGGCTACGCTAACCGCACATATCTCGCGGCTGACATCTGCCCGCTCGATAGCTGAAAGCAATATTCGTTATTAACGGAAAACTACAAAGGACTACTATGCCTCCACTGCCGATCACCCAGTTTGAACCGCATCTGCCGCAGATTGTTGCGTTGATCGAGAAACTCGTCAAGATCGAATCTCCAACAACATCGAAATCGGGCGTTGACGAACTCGGATGCTTTATTGCAGCCGAGATGGAAGCGCGCGGCGCCCAAGTCCGCGACGAGCCACAAACATATGTGGGCGATCACCGGATTGGCACCTGGGGCGAGGGTCAGGGGGGATTACTGCTCATGGCCCACCTCGACACGGTCCATCCTCTCAGCACTTTGGAAGATATGCCCTTTGCCAAAGACAAAAACCGCCTCTTCGGACCCGGCGTCCTTGACATGAAGGCCAGTATTGCAATGGCGCTCACGGCGATCGAGATCCTGCGTCAGAACGAGAAACTCAGACAGGACAGATTGACTTTCCTGTGCACCTCGGATGAGGAAACTGGAAGCCGCACGTCGCGAGTGCTCATCGAACAGCTGGCACAAGAACATGAACTCGTCCTCTGTCTCGAACCGGCGCTGCCAGACGGCGGCTTGAAGACCTGGAGAAAAGGCACACTCGCGTTCAGGGTTGAAACGATTGGCAAAGCCGCACACGCTGGGAGCAATATCAAGGATGGAGTAAACGCCATACTCGAGATGGCTCATCAAATCCCGGGGATCGCCGCTCTTGCGGATGAAACAAACGAAACCACTGTAAATGTCGGCGTGATTAAAGGCGGAACCCGCTCAAACGTCGTCCCTGATCTCTGCTGGTTGAAGGTAGATGTGCGCGCAAAAACAAAATTCGAGGGAGATCGGGTCTCGTCGGCAATGCTCGCCCTCGAACCAATTCTTGAGGATGCAGAAATCAAGGTGAAGGGCGGCTGGAATCGTCAGCCCATGGAACGCAATGAACAGATGCTGAAGACATTCCATCGCGCTCAGGGCATCGCCCGCGATCTGGGCCTCTCGTTATCAGAGGGAGGAACCGGGGGTGGTTCCGACGCTAATTTCGTGGCCGCTCTGGGGATTCCCGTTCTGGATGGTTTCGGCGCGATCGGAAGCGGCGCCCACACCAAACACGAGCAAATCGAGATGGAAAGTCTAGCAGAACGGACCGCGCTGATCGCTGCACTGATCAGCGAATGGTAGCCAGCCCTTCGATCGCATTCAGTAAATCAGCGTAGTCATTCATCCACGCCATTTTGCGCAGGAAATCCGCTGGCGAAGGGGAATTTTCCCAGAGAGCGCGTACGGCCTCACCCACAGGATCATCCCCGGCTGCCCCACCAGGCTCGTCGGCGTAAGCTCCATGGAAGGCGAAGTAAGCCTGATTCAGTCGCCGGATCCGGTAGCCTTTCTCCCAGAAGAACTCCCTTCTGGCTTCCATATATCGCTCGGCACCTTCAATATCTCCCGCTTCCAGGAGCACATCTGCTTGGACGCGTGTCTCATGCATTTCTTTCCGAAACTCAAAAGCCGGTGGCTCCGCCTCACTCTCGCTTGAAATTGAAACTTTATCCGCCGGCAGCAGCGAAGGGTAATATCGACGAATTACATCCAACCCGATCACCTCGCCCATTAATGAAGCAGCGGTCTCATTCATGGTTCGAAGATCTGCGTTCGTGAAATAATTCATGCCAAGAGGGCGCAAGGTCAGGTAATTGTGGATCCATTCATGCCCGATCACTTCAACGATCCATGTCAGGGTGGTTGTCTCCTGCACCATGGTGGGATAGGTCCCCATCCCACCGATGGGCACAACAAGCGCCGAAACCCCCAGACTCTCTTCAACGTCACCCTCCAGATCCACTTTCCGTTCGAGCCCTAGGTCAACATTGAGGGTGATATTCGCGACCTGCCGGATGACCTCTCGCGGCGAGACGATGAGTGCACTTGGGAGCGGGTCGAAGGTGAACACGACCGGAGGAAAAGGTACACCCCCGAATTCCAATCCCATGCCGGCAACAACAATCGCCACCTGCTCCTGAAGGATGCTCTCGGCAAGCGGCCTTAACTGGTTAACCTGGGCGCGGATATTCGTCAGGTTTTCCAGGCGCTCCTGGAGGGCAGAACTGGCATGATCCGCACCCGGAGCCCCCAGCGCCTCCTGTACTTCCCGCTCGGCCTGCTGTGCGTTCCGCAGCAGCTCAAGGTAATCAAAGACCCATTGCACGCGGTCATCATCATCGGCGTATGCTGCCGGGTGAAGACTGAGCTGGCTGAGTTTTTCAATCGAAGCTCCGATCGTCCAGCCAAGATAATTAAACTCCACCGGTCGGGTTAAGAGCCGGGTCCGGTCCACAAAATCATGCACATTCAGACCGCTTCCACCCAGAAGCAGGGTTGCCAGCAAGAACAGCGAACAGCGCTTGACAACGCGCCAAGTTTTCGTGAAGACATCCTTAAAACGCATAGGGGCATGATACCAAGCAAGTGAAGGGTGTCAACAACGATATGTTATAATCTCGACCTCTCCGGGCCGTTAGAAACGGTCATGAGACCAAAAGCCTAATGAATTTCCTCGTAACCGGCGCCGCCGGATTCCTTGGCTCTGCACTTGCCAATCGATTAGCCCATGAAGGGCACCAGGTTCGTGGCTATGATGACCTTTCAGCCGGGGACCCGTCACGGCTTTCAGCAGATGTGCTGTTCACTCGCGGAGATGTGACCGATCGACCGAAACTCTGGACGCTTTTGCAGGAGATCGATTGTGTCTACCACTTGGCCGCGAAAGTCTCAGTCCCCGAATCGATGCTCTACCCTCGCGAGTACAACATCATCAATGTCGGTGGAACCGTCAGCGTCATGGAGGCGATGCGCGATGTCGGCGTCCGCAGGGTAATCTTGATTTCCTCCGGCGCTATTTATGGCGACCAGGGTCAGCAACCCCTCGTCGAGGCTGCTCCCCCGAATCCGGGATCACCCTATGCGGTATCAAAATTAGCCGCCGAGCACTACGTTCATACGATCGGTGCGCTCTGGGGAATAGAGACCGTCGCCCTGCGCGTGTTCAACGCCTACGGACCTGGTCAACCGCTCGCCGCAGCTCACCCGCCTGTTGTGCCGCATTTCTTGCGCCAGGTTTCCCACGGTGGATCAATGGTCATTCACGGGAAGGGTGAACAGACGCGCGATTTTGTCTACCTGGACGATGTCGTTGAGGCCATGGTCGCCGCCGCTTCAGCACACACCGTCAACCGCTCTGTTATCAATATCGGCAGTGGAACCGAGACGAGTGTTCAAGCCCTGGGTCAAACCGTCTTGGAAGCCGTTGGTAAAAAGTCGGAATGGATCTACAAGGAAGACCAGGATGCCGGCCCCTCGCGCATGTGCGCCGACATCCGTCTTGCCAGAGAGAAACTTGGATATAGACCGCGCTTCAGCCTGCAGGAAGGCCTGGCGCGTATGATCAGCAAAGATTCTCGGTTTAATCGCGACCCCTCCTCCGGGTGAAACTTCTGCCAATTTGATGGCTTACTCCGGGATCGGATTTTTGATATCGATCCTGACCGCTTCCAATGGACACTATCGGCAGCCCGAGACTGAGCAACGATTCTTTTAGTCGGAATTCTAGGATG
>Ga0255055_10002569_pt1 | contig 12733 bp, 12 predicted proteins | sample JV7_2_27_MG_FD_188633 | JGI IMG/M metagenome (GOLD analysis project Ga0255055, IMG submission 188633) | Seawater microbial communities from Jervis Inlet, British Columbia, Canada - JV7_2_27 | ecosystem: Environmental > Aquatic > Marine > Inlet | place: Canada: British Columbia | collected...
GTCGTACAGGTACTGGCACGACAGCCAGCGTGGAGTGTCGGTCAACCCGATCGCCACATCTCGCGCAAACGCCGCGACCGCGTCAGCGTTCTCGAGTGAGCGGGATGGTCTCTCAGCCATACAGTGACTTGCGCTCAGGGGGCACTCGCGAGAAACCTTCCATGTGGGGGAAGGCGCCAAGCTTACTGTCCGTTTATGTGGATTGCAACCGCGCGTCGGCTGTCGTGACGCCTTTGCAGCATCTCGGTGACATCCGTGGAGGAATCATGAAGCGGGTAACAGCTCTGATCACAGCCGTCATGCTCTCGACACTGGCCACCCCTGCCGTTGCTCAGGAAGGCACATCGGTCGCAGACGTCCAACGCACCCTCGAGCGCCACGTTGAGAGCCTCCAGCACAGGCTCGATGCGCTCAGCCGTCAGATCGATGACATCCTGTTCTTCCAACGACTCGGGGATGTGGCTGAAGTCGACATCGTACGAATCACCGGGCCTGCGCTCCAGCACCAGCCGAATCCCACGGCTCAAGGAGCCGGCAACCCCTTCCGATTCTACTCCTACGTCTTCGTTCCGAAGGACCTGGATCGGAGCAAGCAGCAGCCGCTCATCGTGTTCCCGCACGGTGGCGTGCACAGCAACTTCACGACCTACTACACCCACATCCTCCGTGAGCTGCTGGAACAGGGGTACACGATCGTGGCCCCCGAGTACCGGGGCAGCACGGGATACGGTGGTGGAACCTACCGAGCAATTGACTACGGTGGGCTAGAGACTGAAGACACGTATGCCACACGCAATTGGGCGCTGGAGAACTACGACTTCCTGGATGAGAACCGAGTCGGCATCATCGGATGGAGCCACGGTGGACTCCACGCGCTGATGAACATCTTTGACCACCCGGATGCGTACCAGGTCGCCTACGCCGGGGTACCGGTGAGCGATCTCATCGCCCGCATGGGCTACAAGACCGAGGGCTACCGCGACCTCTACTCGGCCGATTTCCATATCGGGAAGACCGCGTACGAGGACGTCGAGGAATACCGGCGGCGCTCGCCCTCGTGGCAGGCCCACCGGTATGACGGCACGCCTCTGCTCATCCATACGAACACGAATGACGGGGACGTGAACGTGCTGGAGGTCGAGCGACTCATCCAGGCACTCAAGGCGGAAGGCAAGACCGGCTTCGAGTACAAGATCTACGAAGACGCGCCCGGTGGTCACAGTTTCAATCGGCTGGACAACCAACTAGCCAAGCAGTCGCGACGCGAGATCTGGCAGTTCCTGGCGCGGCATCTAAGACCAGACAGGCCGGTGAGGTGAGCGATGGGAGAGACAAGACTGGGGCAGAGGGGGCGGGTGGGACAGTGGGGTCAGCTAGGATGGGGCCTCCTCTTGGCAGCGATTCTGCCTTTCCTGCCCCCCTCTGCCCCTCCTGCCCCTCAGCAGCAGTACGACCTCCTCATCACCAATGGACGCCTGCTCGACGGAACAGGCTCGCCGTGGTACTACGCCGACGTTGCCATCACGGGCGATCGCATCGTGGCTGTCGGGCGGTTGGACGGTGCGTCTGCACAGAGGGTGATTGACGCTCGCGGTCTCTATGTTGCTCCCGGATTCATCGACGTGCACACACACGCGGCGAGCGGTCTGGTGCGCGCGGAGTTGAGCCACGCCCGTCCACTTCTGGCGCAAGGTGTCACCACAGTGATCCTCAACCCCGACGGGGGCAGCCCACTCGATCTCCCGCAGCAGGGCGAGCACCTGTTGGAATACGGGCTTGGTGTCAACGCGGCCCTCCTCATCGGCCACGGATCCGTGCGACAAGCCGTGTTGGGCATGGATGACCGCGCACCGAATCCGGCCGAGCTGCAACAGATGAAGGAGTTGATCCGCACGGGGATGGAGGATGGAGCCTTCGGAATGTCGAGCGGCCCCTACTACGCGCCGGGAAGCTACTCGACCACCGAGGAATTGGTTGAACTCTCGAAGGTGGTTTCGGAATTCGACGGTGTGTACACGAGCCACATCCGTGACGAGGCAGACTACAACATCGGGGTCGTGGCAGCAGTGGACGAGGTCATCACGATTGCCCGTGAGGCCGGTCTACCCGGCTTGGTGACGCACATCAAGGCCCTTGGCCCTCGGGTGTGGGGATATTCCACGACCATCGTCGACCATATCGAGCGCGCCCGTGTCGAGGGGGTCGAGGTCTTTGCTGACCAGTACCCCTACCTCGCTTCGGGCACGAGCATCACGGGAGCCCTGGTGCCACGGTGGGCACAGGTGGGCGGACGTGATTCCCTGCTCTATCGCATCGCCGATCAGACGGAGCGAGAGCGCCTGCGGGAAGGCATGCTGGAGAACCTCGACCGCCGAGGAGGTGCCGACAAACTCCAGTTCCGATCTGCGCCAGATCACTCCATCGAAGGGCGCACACTCCAGGCTGTCGCGGATGACCGTGGGATGGAACCGGTGGACCTGGCGATTGAACTGCTGAAGGTCGGAGGAGCGGGAGTCGTGTCCTTCAACATGCATCAGGATGACGTCGATCTCCTGATGGCCCAACCATGGACCATGACCTCCTCAGACGGCGGCCTGGTCCCGATGGATCAGGGTGTACCGCACCCCCGCTACTACGGCACCTTCCCAAGGAAGATCAGGCAGTACGTACTCGAACGCGGTATCATCGATCTCGGCACTGCCATCCGCAGCATGACCAGCACATCTGCCGCCGTATTTCGCATTCCTGACCGCGGCCTCATCCGACCAGGTACCATTGCCGACATCGTCGTATTCGACCTCGAGACCATCGAGGACAAGGCGACCTACTCGGATCCCCACCAACTGTCTGAGGGCATGGTCTACGTGATGGTGAATGGCGAGTTGGCAATCGACGGAGGAGCCTTCACGAGCGTGATGGCAGGGAGAGTGCTACTGAAGAATATTGAATACTGAATATCGAATATTGAATATTGAGTGTTGAGTGTTGAGTGTTGAGTGTTGGGTGTTGGGTGTTGGGTGTTGGATGCTGGATGAGGAAGATCCGATGAGAATGGGTAGATTCAGATCACCTCAGTATGTCAGCATTCAGTATTCGGTATTCACCTTTCAATATTCGAAAATCCATTCATGTCCTCACGACCATCGAAGTCCGACGAAGAGTGGCGCTCGCAGCTCACCCCCGAGCAGTACCGGGTGACCCGTGAGAAGGGCACCGAGCCGTCATTCACGGGCGAATACGTCGACTGCAAGCACGATGGCGTGTACCGCTGCGTGTGCTGCGGCAATGCGCTGTTCGACTCCAGTACGAAGTTCGACTCCGGCACTGGCTGGCCCAGCTTTTGGGAACCTGCTGGCGAGGAGGCCGTGAGCACCGACGAGGATCGCAGTCTCTTCATGCGGCGCACAGAAGTGCTCTGTGCATCGTGCAACGCCCACCTCGGTCATGCCTTCGAGGACGGTCCACAACCGACAGGCATGCGATACTGCATCAACTCCGTGGCACTGAAACTGGATCGGGCAACGACCGACGAGTGACCGAGGGCTGATGCTCGTCTATACCGACAACCGCAGACTCGCTGCGCGACTCCTCGCCGAGGACCTGTTGGGGTGGGAGAGCCCGACGAAGCTGCCCGAGGAGATCGGGGCTCTCACCGAGCGGCTGTTTGGGCGCAAGCCGACCTTGGTAGCACAGGCATCGAGCCAGATGTGGTCCCACCTGTTTGCCGTCGAGACTGCGCCGGAATCCCAGTACGATGCCCTGATTGACCTCTCCCGGCAGGGTGTCACCCTGCCCGACCGTCTTCTTTGCTTTGCGGAAACTGGTGACCACTTCCACGGCTTCCGTGACCGTCCCTGGTCGGCCACTGCAGGCAACATTCACCTGTCCGCTCGCTTCGCTCCACCCGAAGACCTTAACGATGCAACGATCGGCCTTCTCGCACTGGCGGCCGTCTCGGTCGTCGAAGCGATCGACGCCATTCCTGGTCTCGAGAGCCGAGCCGGCATCAAGTGGGTGAATGACATCCTCATCGAGGGGGCCAAGGTGTGCGGCATTCTTGCTCACACTGAAGCTCTGAGCGACCGTGTGACTGCGGGCATCGTGGGCATCGGCCTCAATGTGGAGACGACCCCTGAGGTCGAGGCTACACCATTCGTGCCTCGAGTAGCATCGCTTCGGGATTCCTACCCCGGACCGGGGGGGTGCAACAGAGACACGGTGTTCCGAACTCTGCTCGACACGCTCGCCCGCAACTACGGTCGGCTCATCGACGGTGAATACGAGGGGCTGCTCGATCGCTATCGAGACCGGTCAATCGTGATCGGACGCGAGGTCGCCGTATGCAGGGAGGAGGCCGGAGCTGAGCCCAACATCGTCGCCCAGGGATGCGTGACGGGACTCGGAAATCGACTGGAACTGCTCCTTGATGGGGTCAACGAACCCATCAATCGGGGTCGCCTCATCTTGGACCCCGCGCCTCGCCAGTAGGACCCTCATTCTCGCCCACTCGAGACGTGTCGAGGCGGTTGCGAAAAGCCGTCCATTGCGAGTTATTTGGTACCGTTGGGATACGAGGGACGGGCAGCGGCATGGCCGCCGCCTCAGCGCGGCCCCGAGGGGCTCGTCCTCTGGGGGAGGATTATGGGAACGCCTGACTTACTCCTCATCTGCATTTCCGCATTCACAGCCGTATTCGTCTTGCTCGTGGCGCTGGCGCTCGTCATGCGTGCGCTCATTGCCATCTTCCCGGATAAGACTGGCCTGAGTGACACCGCCATGCTGGCCGCAATGGCCGCAGCGGTTTCTGCCGCCTACCCGGGAACTAGGATCTCGAGAATCCAGGAGACACGATGATTTTCACAGAGAACCCGAAGAAGATCCGGGTGATGTTCACGCCCTTCAGGGATGGGCTACAGAGTTCGTTTGGTGGCAAGGTTCGCCTCACCGATTTCCTTCCAGCGATGGAACTGTCTGTCCAGGCCGGTATCCGTCACTTCGAGTTCGGCGGCGGCGCGCGGTTCCAGGCACCGTTGTTCTACCTCGGTGAGGACCCGTTCGAGGACATGGAGAAGATCCGGGCCACGGTCGGACCGGGTATCGACCTCCAGATCCTGACGCGTTCGGTCTCGGGCGTGACCCTGACGACCCAGTCTCCCGAGGGGCTCGAGCTCCAAGCCAAGCTCATGAAGGCGAGCGGAACCACATGGGACCGCAATTTCGACTACATGAACGACACGCGGAACCTGGTGAACACGGGCAAGCCCATCGTGGACGCGGGCATGCACCACCAGGTGGCTATCGCCTTGATGGGTCTCCCGTTCCACTCGGATACGGTGCACACGCCCGAGTTCTACATCGCCATCGGGCGGCGGATGCTGGAAAGTGACGTGCACATCGACAGTATCTGCCTCAAGGATGCGAGCGGCACGACCGACCCCAAGACGATCTACGACACGGCGGTTGGCCTGAAGAAGCTCATGCCGCCCGAGATGCCGCTGTGGATGCACACGCACGACACGGCGAGCACGGCCGTTGCCTGCTACATGGCTGCCATTGCAGGTGGAGCCGACGGTGTGGACGTATCTGTCCGGCCTTTCGCGAGCGGCACGGTGCAGCCGGATGCTCGGTCGCTGGCCCATGGACTCAAGGGAACCGGCTTCAGCCTCGACATGGACGTCACGAAGATGACGGAGATCGAGAACATGCTCGGGGAACTGCTGGGTGACTACAACTTCAACCCCACCACCACCACACCCGACGCGCGCGTACTCGGGTTCCCGATGCCAGGCGGGGCCATTGGCCCCAACGTACACATGATGGTGAAGGCAGGGATCCTCGATAAGTACAGTGACGTGTTGGCCGAGTTTCCTGTGGTGGTGGAAGCCGGCGGTGCGTGGACGAGTGTGACGCCCGGCAGTCAGCAGTACTGGCTGCAGGCATTCAACAATGTCCTCTACGGTCGCTGGGAGAAGATCGAGGCCGGCTACGGCAAGGCTGTGCTGGGATACTTCGGCAAGACCCCATTGCCGCCGGATTCCGAAGTCGTCAAGAAGGCGTCGGAGCAGCTCGACCTTCCGGTGTTCGACGGCAATCCGCTCGAGGCGGCGCCCAAGAACCTCGATCCCGCCAAGAAGGCGCTCGAAGAGTACAAGCTCCCGGTCAACGACAGGAACATCTTCTTGGTGATGTCGGCGATGGTGCCGGGCAAGAAGCTCGAGGTCAACGAGGGAATTCGTCTGCTCACCGGCAAGCCGAAGATCGACGTTCCACTCAAGAAGAAGGAAGAGCCCAAGTCGGCAGCTGCACCAGCAGCGTCCGCCGCAACGGTGCCAGCCGTGACCGGCCCGGTGACATCGAAGTGCACCGTGGAGGAGAACGGCAACCGGCGCACGTTTACCATCACGCTCGAGCCCGCCGGTGGAGCAGCCCCTGCGGCAGCGGCAGCTCCTGCGGCCGCACCGGCAGCCGTGGCACAGGGCACACCGGTCCACTCGACCTTCGCCGGCACCGTGGAAATCGTGGACATCAAGGTAAAGGTCGGTGACAAGGTGAGTACGGGGGGTGTCATCGCACAGGTGGAGGCGATGAAGGCGACACACGACATCAAGTCGCCATGTGACGGGACGGTGGCCGAGATCAACGTGAAGATCGGAGACGAGGTCGACTCCACCAAGACACTCATGATCGTCGCCTAGGGAGGCGAGTCCATGGACACGCTGGCTCAACTGCTGGAGCAGTCCGGGCTTGCCAATATTGGCATCGGCAACGTCGTCATGTTTGCCGTGGCGGCGGTGCTCATATTCCTGGCGATCACCAAGAACTACGAGCCGCTTCTCCTGATCCCGATCGGGTTCGGGGCGATTCTGGCCAACCTGCCTTTGGCAGACATGGGGGCGTACGGCGAGGGCATCATGGCCCTGGTCTACGAGAACGGAATTCGGACTGAGTTGCTGCCGCCCCTGATCTTCCTGGGAGTCGGGGCGCTCACGGATTTCCGACCACTCCTGGGACGGCCGCTCACCTTCCTTCTTGGGGCCGCCGCCCAGTTCGGCATCTTTGCCGCCGCACTTGCTGCGTTCTATTTCATGGGCTTCACAGCTCAAGAAGCCGGTGCGATCGGTATCATCGGTGGGGCGGACGGACCGACATCCATCTTCCTCGCCTCACAGCTGGCCCCGCACTTGCTCGGGCCGATCGCTGTGGCAGCATACAGCTACATGTCGCTGGTGCCGATCATCCAGCCGCCCATCATGCGCGCCCTTACGACTAAGAAAGAACGCGCGATCGACATGCCGCAGGCAATCCCCGTTTCCCAGACGGCAGTCATCCTGTTCCCGATCGTGACGGGCATCCTGGCATCGCTCGCCGTCCCAACCGCAACTCCCCTAATCGGGATGCTGATGTTCGGCAACCTGCTGAAGGAAAGCGGCGTCACCGAGCGGCTGCGCAAGACCGCAGGCGGCCCGATGATCGACATCGTGACCATCTTCCTGGCTCTGGCCGTTGGTGCAACGATGGACTCGGCGCATTTCCTGACCTGGAGCACGATTGGCATCCTGGTACTCGGAGCTGTCGCGTTTTCGTTCAGCACGGCAGGTGGAATTCTGTTCGCGAAGGGCCTCAACCTGGTCCTCAAGAAGAAGATCAACCCGTGCATCGGCGCTGCAGGCGTATCCGCTGTTCCGATGTCAGCACGTGTCGTCCAGAAGTTCGTATCGGACGAGACGAACGGACGCGTGAACCCACTCATGCCGGCCATGGGCCCGAATGTCGCCGGCGTCATCGGCTCCGCCGTAGCTGCGGGAGTGTTCCTGACGTTGCTGGGGTGAGCTGACAGGAGCTTCACACTGCGAGGCCGGCTGGGACCCAACCAGCCGGCCTCGTCTTGTTTTCGGAATCCACCCGAAGTATTAGCTATAAGAGCGCGTTCATCGAAAGCCCATCAGCCTGGAGATTCTTGTGCCCACCAAGTACCTGGCCACCTTAGCCTGCGCAATCCTCTCAGTGATCGTTTCCGTACCGCTGACCGCCCAGGAACCCAAGGCTGCCGAAATCGACGCGCTGTTTTCGGAGTGGGACCGATCTTCGTCACCCGGCTGTGCACTCGGCGTGATCCGGGACGGAGATCTCGTCTACAAACGTGGGTATGGAACGGCTGACTTGGAGCTTGGCACCGCCATTACAACCGATGTGGTGTTCTACCTCGCATCCGTTTCCAAGCAATTCACAGCTGCCACGATCGTGTTGCTGGCTCTGGATGGGCAGGTATCCCTCGAGGACGACATCCGAACGCACGTCCCAGAGCTTCCCGATTACGGACACACCATCACCATCCGTCACCTGTTGACGCATACGAGCGGTCTCCGTGACTACTTGTCTCTCATGGAGTTCGCCGGGATGTCTCTGGAGGAAGCCTGGACACCGGAGCAAATTCTCGACCTGGTAGCGCGGCAGGAGGAGCTCAATTTTCCCCCGGGTGACCAGTACCTCTACAGCAACACCGGCTATTTTCTGATCCCGATCATCGTCGAGCGTGTGACCGGTCAGTCGGTACGAGAGTTCGCAAGTGAGCGCATCTTTGATCCGCTTGGGATGACCAACACCCACTTTCACAATGACTACACGCATGTCGTGGAGGATCGGGCCTCCAGCTACGTGCCCACCGACACCAACGGCTTCACGCGCTCATTCCTCGACAAGTTCGATCAAGTGGGATCCGGCGGTGTTCTCTCGACAGTCGAGGATCTCGCGTTGTGGGACGAGAGCTTCTATACCGGATCAGTGGGCGGCCACGATTTCCTCCAGCAACTGCACACACGGGGCGTGCTCGCGAATGGCGACACCATCGACTACGCCCTCGGGCTATCGCTGAGTGACTACAAGGGTGTTAGGACGGTCTCTCACAGCGGCGGCATGATGGGATTCCGCACACATTTGCTGCGGTTCCCGGACGAGCGGTTCTCGGTGATCTGTCTCTGCAATTTTGGGAGCATCAATCCTGGTGCCATCGCCTACAATATCGCTGACCTGTATCTCGCCGGTCGTTTTAGCGAGGCGCTGGCCGCGTATAGCGGGGACTACCACTCGGTGGAACTCAACAACGACTTCCAGGTTCGCGTCGAAGACGGCAAGCTCGTGGCGGAACGGATGGGCGAACCCCCGACGGAGCTACGATCGCTCGGCGCGGATCGGTTCGAAGTGTGGACGGGACTGACACTCGAATTCGAACGTGATGAGACAGGGCAAGTCACCCTGGCACGCCTCAATGCCGGCAGGGCGAACGGGATGAAATACGTGAGACGGTAGGACGTGAGACGTGTGTGGCGCCTCGATGCCGGCCGCCACTCACGGACTACGTCTCATTGGTACGACTCACATCTCACGGTTCTAGCCCGGCTTCGTAGTTCAACACAAACTCCAAGAACTTCGATATCGCGATGATGTCCTCACCAACGTACCGGATGCTGTGGGCGTCCGTACGCTCGACGATGGGGAGGTAGGCCAACATCTGCGAGGGACGGTAGTTCTTGAACCGGAGATCGAGTGTCACCGGGTTCAAGAGACGGTACGGCTGGATCTCATCCATCCGCTCGGCCGAGGCCTTCACCTTCTCTTCGATCAACTTGTACGCCGCCGCAGGTGTCATGGTTCGGGCCGAGTGATAGCTGTAGGCCCACTTGACCACGGCAGCTTCCATGTCGGGCAAGGTTTCCTGGGCTTCCGCGAGGGCCGCATCGTCCCCCGACATCATGATCACGGGCACACCGAAGTGTCCGGCAATCGCGGCGGACAGTACGGCTTCGGGAACGGATTCCCCGTTCAGCCGCACGTCTGCCAGGCGTCCACTGGACATCGTGTGTGCCCGCACCCCAGCAGGGTTGGTCGTACCGGCATGATACCCGATCAGGACCGCTGCATCGAAAGACTCATCGATCCCTTCCATCATCATAAGCGGCCTCGGCCACGACCTCACGATCTGTACGTCATCCGGAAGCATGTCGAGCCGAATATTCTCGCCATTCCCGTGCGAGTCGCTGATTAGGAACTCAGAGAACCCGGCAGCGCGTGCCCCGCGGATCGCCGCGAGCACTTCTCGCGTCATGAACTCCCGGAACTGACCATACTCGAACCCTGCAGGTCCGAGTTGGTCACCCGACACAGCCCCGGCGAGCCCTTCCATGTCTACCGAGATGTACAGCTTGCGGCCTGCTTCCTGTCCTTGCACGGGTGCCGCGAGCATCACGAGGAGTGCGGCGAGTCCAGCCAGTCTTCGCCATTGATGTGCTGTCATGAGACTTGTCTCCTGATTCTCAGTCTTCCAGCGTGAATCCGACCTTGATAATGACCTGCCAATGGTCCACGGCACCGTTCTCTATGTGACCGCGAACCTGCTGGACTTCGAACCAGCGCATGTTGCGAACCGTCTTCTTTGCACGCGCCAGTGCGTTGCTCACGGCGGTCTCGATACTCTCCGGCGAAGTCCCAACGATCTCTGTCAACTTGTAGGTGTGGTTGGCCATCCGTGCGACTCCTCGCTGTGGTTATCAACTCAGACTGCTCACTGACCCGGTTGCGGCCAGCGCCAGAACAATACGCGAGCAGCTGCAGCCGGGCCAGGACAGTGGAAGATCACGTGCGCTTGCCCGCGTACGGCGCGTTGGGCATGTTTCCGCACCAACCCGAGGAGATCGAGGACGGAATAGTGGAACTCACCCTGCGGCGGATGAGGACGAGGGTCCGGCGTACACGCATGCGCCGCAGGTTGCTTAAATTCGGCGCGGCGTTCTTCGCAATCGTTGCCGTCGGCACGATCGGATACCTGGTCATCGAGGAGTGGAGTCTCCTCGAGTCCATCTACATGACCGTGATCACGCTCTCCACCGTCGGCTTCCGTGAGGTGCGTCCCCTTTCCCCGCCTGGCCAAGCGTTCACCGCAGCGTTGATCGTGGCAGGCGTTGGGGCCGTTGGATATCTCTTCGCATCTGTCAGCCAATACATCGTGAGCGGTGAACTCACGGGATCGCTACGGAAGGCGCGTATGCAGCAGCGCATCGATGCCCTGAGTGGGCATTATATCGTGTGCGGCTTTGGCCGCGTGGGCCAACAAGTTGTTGAAGATTTGGACCGCGAACACCAACCCTGCGTCGTGGTCGAAAGCCACGAGGAACTGATACAGGACGTTCCCGTGGGAGTCACGACCGTCGTCGGGGACGCCTCCGACGACGATGTGCTCGAGATGGCCGGGATCTCACGTGCGGCCGGCCTCGTCGCCGCCACTGGGGACGATGCAATCAATCTGTTCGTTACGCTGACCGCCAAGACACTCAATCCGGAGTTGGTGATCGTCGCGCGTGCCAACCAGTCCACCACCGAGCCCAAGCTGATACGCGCAGGTGCCTCTCACGTGCTTTCACCTCACACGATCAGTGGCCGGCGCATCGCCCGGCTGCTGCTGCATCCCTCGATCATCGACTTCCTCGAGGTCGTCATGCATTCGGGGAAGCTCGAGTTGGTGCTCGAGGAGTGCCGCATCCAGGAGGGAAGCGACCTCCATGGCAAGAGCGTCGCCGAGGCGGACGTGCGCAAGCGAACCGGTGCCAACGTGCTGGCGGTCAAGCGTCAGGAGCAGGGAGCGATCCTCACCAACCCACCATCCGAGATGCGATTCGAACCCGGTGAGATCATCATCGCCCTCGGCACGCACGAACAACTGCAGACGCTCGCCGGGCTCGCCGGCGACGGCTAGCCGGTTCTATCGGGTGATCGGTCCCGTGAACAGGTAGTCGTTCGCCGCCTGCGCCGAGTGGCAGGCCTGACACATCGGCACTCGGCCGGATGCTTCGACTGTCCCATTGGCCAATCGCTTGACGAAGAACCAGTTCCCGAAGTCAGGGTTGTAGCCTTCGACTTTGTACATCACCGTCACGGCGGCCAAGATGCTGTCCGGCATGTAGTTCTCTTTGACGACGATCGCCCCTTCCGGCATCGAGCCTGCCTTGTTCGACAGCGCATCGTGCGCCACTTCATTGAGATACGTGGTCAGCAGCATGCCGTGCGGTTCCGTCCCTGGGTAGAGTTCACCTCTGTCTGGCCAGAGATGGAAATTGACCGTGTAGTCGGCCTCCTCCAGGTGGGACCACAGTGAGGTAGCAGTGGTGTCGGGCAGCGCCGCGCTCATCGATGGCGTGCCCGCCTCCTGCTGCTCACCAGGATAACAGGCGATGGCGACGATCGCTGCGGCACTCATGAACAAACCCACGGGGCGCTTCATCATACCTCCTCAAATCCAGGCTCGTCGACGGCCGACAACAACCGCCTCAGGTATGGAAGCGCTTCTACCGCGACAAAGGTTCCGGCAGGTCGGCGACGACGTATGCCATGACGGCCATGGCAGCGACGCTCAGCGCCACCTCCCGGGGATCCAGTTTATCCATGGTGTCGGCGTCGGTGTGGTGATACCAGAAGTACTTGGTCCCGTCTACGTTGAGGCCCATTCCCGGAACGCCCTCTCGCATGATCGGACCGATGTCGGCTCCACCACCGCCGCGCCGAATGGTTCCAGCCTCGATCCGCTCCAATAGCTTCCCCACAGCCGCAACGATAGCATACGCCTCGTCCGATCCACTGAATCCAAACCCGCTGGGCTTGAACACACCGCCATCGGACTCGATGGCCAATACGTGCTTGTCCAACTCGCCGATGTGCGCATCACGATAGCCGTTGCCACCCCGTA
>Ga0255055_10002570_pt1 | contig 12733 bp, 10 predicted proteins | sample JV7_2_27_MG_FD_188633 | JGI IMG/M metagenome (GOLD analysis project Ga0255055, IMG submission 188633) | Seawater microbial communities from Jervis Inlet, British Columbia, Canada - JV7_2_27 | ecosystem: Environmental > Aquatic > Marine > Inlet | place: Canada: British Columbia | collected...
CCTCAATATCAGCCTGGTCGCACTCCGGGTAAAAGTGGGTTAGCACCAGCTTTCCAACATTTGCCCGGGTGGCAATTTCGCCGGCTAAAGACGGCGTCAGATGCCCCCTGGTTTTCATTTTATCCGGAAACGCCGATTCACAGATCAATACATCCGCATTTTTTGCCAGGGTAACCAGATTATCGCTGTAGTCCGTATCGCCTGAATATACCATGGACCTATCACCCGGGCCCGTAATTCGGTAGGCTAAACTCTCGGGATTATGTTCAACCGGCAAAGAATCCACTGTAAAATTCTCGAGACGGCGGGAATCCGGACCGTTGGTGTACAGTTCGATCGTATTCAACAGCCCGGAAGAAAGTTCGATCCAGTTTCCGTAAGCAGCCTTTAACCCTATAAAAAAGGATGAAAATCCGTTGCCTGCGATGATTGTCAGTGGTTTTTTTCGGCGGCGGCTGTCGGGATACTTGTTGGCGAACAAAAATTGTATCAGCTCTGATGTATGATCGGGATGGAAATGGCTATAAAATATGTACGGTATTTCAAATACGGTTGTACCGGCTTCCAGCAGTCGTCGCATGGTTCCGGCTCCGGAATCAAAAAGCAGTTTGGTATCGCCGATTTTTGCCAGAACCGAACACGAACTGCGCTCCAGTGAAGGCACGCATGTGCCAGATCCCAGTATAGTTATGGTAAAGCTAGCCATGGTTTCTTATTTTTTATCTGCCCGCGTCTCGATATGTCTTATGATCCATTGTTGGAGTTTTTTATTGTCTTTGTGGTCAACACGATTCTTTATATCTGAAAGCGAAATTTCGGCCCGGGCCATACTTTTATGGCCACCGGCAGAACCTATATGCCCGAAGCTCATCTCGGCAACTTTGCCGGCATTCTTTCGAATGCCGTCGTTTCTGAGCACGATGATTAACTTTTGGTCATTTATTCCTGAGATAATCGTCCACATTACCGAATTTACTTTCATAAAAAAATCGGCCACAAGGACACAAACATCGGGATTAATTACAGACCCCAGATGGACAAAAACACGGCCTTTCCGCATGCGCTTATTTTGAAGTGCTGTTTTGAAGTATTTTAAAAAATCAAGCGTCAATTCCGCCTGCTCAATCTTGCTGGCCAGGTGGATATTCGTGTTGCGAAACAGAAACTGAAAGGCACGGACATCCTCCATAAGTGTCTGGCGTTCGAAGTTGCTGGTGTCTGTCTTAATCGCAAGGAACAGACCTGTTGCCAGCTTTACGGAGGGCTTAATTTTTGCGGCCCGCAAGTATTCTGTCATTATGGTTGCTGTGGCACCATATTTGGGGCGGATATCCATAAATGATGCTTTAGCGTTGGTCTCCGGATGGTGATCTATAATCACATCCGGTATAAACCTTGAAAAAGCCTCGTTGTGATCCGGCTGGGAATCAACCATTATGATCCGGTTAAACTTGCTTTCGTCGATTTGATCGATATGCACGAGTTTAACGCCCAACAACCGGATCATGGCCAGGTTATCCGGCCGTCTGACAACATTGATATTGGAGATGGTATTGTTTGTGATCCGATGCCAGAGGAGCCTGCTGACTGCCATAGCACTGGCAATGGCGTCCGGGTCGGCGTTGATCACGGTTAATACGTGATCATTGCTGGAAAAATGTTCATAAAAGCGACGTAATTTTTCAGAAGCAGATAGACCCATTTGAGAATTTCATCCTCAGCTGATCAATCGCATCATTTGATCGGGCATTAGATTGTTTCGACCGTACCTTACTGGCATTAAAATAACGTCAAAAAAAGACCGTGGTCAATAATTGTTTTAAAATCTTGCTCCGGAGACTATCAATTTAACACCCGGGCAAGGCTTCGACCGGCCGGATTACACTGATAATTCTCAATATTCTGATGGTCGTCGAAAAAATTGCCCTGATCCACGATATACGTTTCAAGTACTGGTTTTATGAAATAAAAGGCCCGGTCATTGTAGACCGGGCTCCATTTCATACTTTGAGCTTTCAGCGATGAGCACGATTGGGTTTTTCTTGCTTGCGAACTAATTTAAGGCTTTGAAAACAATGCGGTCATCCTCAACCTCGGCCCTTATCCGACTGCCCGCCGTTATCGTTCCTTTGAGTATCTCCATCGAAAGTTGGTTCTCAATGTATTTTTGAATGACACGTTTAAGTGGTCTTGCACCGTAAACCGGGTCATACCCTTTATCAACGATAAATTTACTGGCGCCGTTTGCAAGGACCAGTTCGATATTTTTTTCTGCCAGTCGCGTGCTGAGCTGCTTAATCTGGATATTTACAATTTCGCCGATTTGTTCAGGGGAAAGATTGTGAAATATAATGATTTCATCGATTCGATTCAAGAATTCCGGTTTAAAGCTGGCCCGAAGGGCCTCGGTCACTCTGGTTTCCATTTCTGCACGCCGGGATACCTCCGGATCCTGAATCCACTGGCTGCCGACATTTGATGTCATGATGACGATTGTATTTTTAAAATCAACCGTCCGGCCGTGTCCGTCGGTCATGCGTCCATCATCCAAGATCTGAAGCAGAATGTTAAAAACCTCGGGATGGGCCTTTTCGATTTCATCGAAAAGAACGACGGAATAAGGTCTGCGCCGCACCGCCTCCGTTAGATACCCGCCTTCTTCATATCCGACGTATCCGGGCGGTGCTCCGATCAATCTGGCAACCGCATGTTTTTCCATATATTCGGACATATCAACCCTGACGATCGCCTGTTCACTGTCAAAAAGAAATTCGGCCAGGGCCTTGGCCAGTTCGGTTTTACCGACACCGGTGGGCCCCATGAAGATAAATGACCCGATGGGCCGGTTGGGATCCTGTAAACCGGATCGTGCGCGTCGCACCGCGTTGGCTACGGCTTCCACGGCCTCATTCTGCCCGATTACGCGTTGGGCGATGCGGTCTTCCATGTGCACCAGTTTTTCTTTTTCCCCCTCCAGCATTTTGCTGACCGGAATTCCGGTCCAGCGTGCAATAACTTCGGCAATGTCCTCGTCATCGACTTCTTCTTTGAGCATTTTTCTGTTTTTTTGAATGCCGGCCAGCTCCTGGTTGGCTTCATCCAGACGGGTTTCGAGCTCCGTCGACCGACCGTAGCGAATCTCGGCAACCCGTGCCAAATCGCCCTCCCGTTCGGCCTGTTGGGCTTCAATACCCATTTGTTCCTGCTCTTCTTTTATCTTCCGAATCGTCTGAATTAAATCCTTTTCATTTTGCCAGTGGGCTTTCATACCAAGGATTTCTGAATTCATTTCTGCCAGCTCAGCTTCAAGTTTTGCAAGGCGTTCTTTTGAGGCTGGATCCGACTCTTTTTTCAATGCCTCACGTTCGATTTCCGCCTGGGTAATCCGCCGCTGAATCTCATCAATTTCAGCCGGCATGCTGTCAATTTCAATTCGCAACTTTGAGGCACATTCATCGATCAGATCGATGGCCTTATCGGGCAGGAAGCGATCCGAAATATAGCGGTTTGATAGGGCCGCGGCCGCGACGATGGCAGAATCCTTGATTCTGACCCCGTGATGGACTTCGTATTTCTCTTTGATGCCGCGAAGAATCGAGATGGTGTCCTCCACACTCGGTTCCCGAACCAGAACCGGTTGAAAGCGTCTTTCCAGGGCAGCATCTTTTTCAATATATTTTCGGTATTCGTTTAATGTTGTGGCACCCACACAGCGCAGGGTTCCTCTGGCCAGGGCCGGTTTCAACATATTGGATGCATCCACCGCACCTTCACTGGCACCGGCGCCCACCAGGGTATGCAACTCATCTATAAAAAGTATGATCTCGCCTTCAGCCTTTTCCACTTCTTTAATAACCGCTTTGAGACGATCTTCAAATTCACCCCTGTACTTGGCACCGGCAATGAGCGCTCCCATATCCAATGCCACAAGACGCCGGTTTTTGAGGGATTCCGACACATCACCTTCCACGATGCGTTGGGCCAGACCCTCGACAATCGCGGTTTTACCGACCCCGGGTTCACCAATCAGAACCGGATTATTTTTGGTTCGCCGCGATAGGACCTGAACAATTCGTCGGATTTCATCATCCCGGCCGATTATGGGATCTATTTTGCCCAGTCGGGCCAGATCGGTCAGATTGCGGCTGAATTTTTCCAGGGCCTGATATTTTTCTTCCGGGTTGGGGTCCGTAATTCTTTGGGATCCTCGAATATCGATAAGAACTTTGAGAATCGAATCTCTTGTAACACCGTGGTGCGCCAATATTTTTACCGCATCCCCTTCGTTCTCATCGGTAATGGCCAATAGAATGTGTTCCAGGCTCACATACTGGTCTTTCATATTGGCCGCTCCAGAAAATGCGGCGTCCAGAACACTTTTTGTTCTGGTGGAAATATAGACATCGCTAGATTGGCCGACTTTGGGCAATCGCTCGATGGCTTGCGCCACCTCCCGAGCAACACTACCGCCGGAAGCCCCGAGTTTTTTTAACATTGCATTGACGATTCCTTCGGGCTCGCCTACCATGGATCCCAACAGATGCTCGGGCTCGATTTGCGGATTGTTGTGCTGGGCCGCAAGATTTTGGGAATTTTGTATAAGCTCCTGTGATTTAATAGTAAATTTATCAAATTGCATAAAATTTATCCCGCCAGATTGTTGCTATATTAATTCAGGGGTCGGGGTATTTTGTCACGGCAAGATGCCGGGTTGTTGCCTGCCAAGCCTGACAGCGGCAACTGCCTTGCATTTTACTGCCGGCTATTTAAAACTTTCACTCGAACAAGAACTGACGCCGTGTTTTGCCTTTCTCGGCGGCAATAGCCCTCTGACCATTAGAAGCACCGGGGCGATCATCTTGTCGTGAAAAAAATACCCCGACCCCTCAAATTAATTAGGGTCTGATTTTTGCAGTGAATATAAACATGGACCCCGTTATGTCAATTATTGCAGCGCTTTTGCCCGATCCTTTTGAACGGCTGCTCAAAGCTTTTGGCCCATCGAACCGGGTTAAGTGCAAAGACGATTTCGAAGAGTGCTAACGATTTGGGCCCCTGAACGTTGAAATTGAGGTATAAATTGCGTAATAATGCTAGTTGGGCGGGAACCTTTAGTGATCACGATTGTCTATATAGATGAATACGGTAAAGTCACATCCGGACCGATCGTATAACGAAGATAATGATTTGATTGGCGCTTTTCAGGTCGGTGACAAATCTGCATTTGATGACCTGGTCCGAAAGCACCAGGACAGAATTTTTAATTTATGTTACTGGTTGTTGGGAGATTACCAGGAGGCCAATGATTGTGCCCAGGATACCTTTATAAAAATCTTTCGAAATCTGGCAAAATTTAGATTTGAATCCACATTTTTAACCTGGGCCCACCGGATTGCCGTGAATACCTGCAAAAACCGGCTTAAATCGTTTCACTATCGATTCAGCCGCAAAGTGGTCCGGCTGGACAATTCCGGCGAATCCCTCGATTCTGTCGATGCTATAGCAGACGAAACCGGCTCACCGCAGATGGCGCACGAAAAAAAAGAGCGCCGGTATCTTATCCACAAGGCGATAAACGCTTTGCCGGCCGAAAAAAAGACGGTGGTTGTGTTGCGTGACATCCAGGGACTGTCCTACGAAGAAATCGTCAAAATCACGGGTCTCAATCCCGGTACGCTTAAATCCAAACTGGCGCGAGCCAGACAGGATTTGAAGTCCAAACTCAGCGGAGATTTGTTTTAAATGGAATGTTCGAGGGCCAAAAAATTACTATCCGATTATCTGGACGGTATACTGGATAGCCGGTCTGGCGCTCAGCTTGAGCTGCATCTTTTGGGTTGTACAGGATGCCGCCAAGAGCACGATGCCCTCAAGGCGCTGGTCAGTGAGTTAAACCGCTTGGAACCTGTAAAATCGCCCCCTGATTTTCTTGATCAGATTCATGAACGTCTGGAATCTCGCTCCTGGCGCGCTACTATATTTAAAACGCTGTTCTTTCCGCTGCGAATTAAGCTTCCCCTGGAGCTTGCTGCAGCAGCAGCGATGGTGGCCCTCATTATCGGCGTCATCGGTGTTCAACACAAAGAATTGTCCACCCAGAAACCCTCCCGAATATCGACTATGCGATCGGCGGTAGAAAAGAAACAGGATTCAAACCGGTTGCCCCGTAAACTGGATAAGGTTGAAACAACTTCAATTTCAAAACAAATCACGGCTTACAGCAAAGAAACTGAAATTCAACCCATTGTGCTGGCAATGGTCGTAAAACCCGCCAAATCCGTCCGGGCACGCGCGACTTCGGTATTCCAGCAGGCCCCGTCAGTGCCTTCACCCGGAAAGGCTGGGGGTGTTGCCGATGAGGAAAATGGTTCCGTGAGCCATTTTTCCACGCCACAACGTGCGTCCGAAATGCCCGTCCAAGATCCTGTCAAAAGCGTTGCCCCGGAGGCACCTTTGTCCAAAGATAACCGGCAACTGGAAGAAAAAAGCCGGTTAAATTTGGAGCAAACCCGCCATCGCGTGAAAAAGTTGGTCCAGGCGCTGGCGGGCACAGTCCTGTCCGCAAGAGATGATCAATTGGCACCTGACCAGCGGCTCATGACCGTGAGCTTAGCGGCCGGCCGTTATAACGAATTTGTTGAACAGTTGAGACACATTGCCCCCTTTCAGACCCGTCCGCCTGCTGCGCCCAAGGGCCGGACCCCGATCCGTGTTGAAATACGGTTTATATCTTCCGAGTAGTTTTTATCCATATCGTCGCGGGCCAATCGAAAATTTCTATTATTTTTATATTCAATTATTGTGGCATCTTTACAGCAATATGTGAATTTTAAGATCCTTCCGGTATACGATTCTGCAGTTATTTTAGGTGTTTATATTAGTCTTTGCCCACCATAAACTGCTAACTTCCTTGCAATTGCCAGTTTCCTAATATTTTGGGAACTTTTTGCCTCCCGCCTTGTCTAATGCAAACAAAAGGCCGCAAAAAGGCAAAGGAGGTTTCCCATGAGACTAAGGTATAAAGTTATGATATTTTTAATCATCAGTATTCAACTGTTGCTTACCGGCACCGCTTGGGCCCAATCCGAAGTAAATTCGGATCGAACCCTATCCCCTTACTTTTTGGTCAAGAGCGATGATCCGGAGGTCGATCAACTGCCCTTGAAGTCGACATCGGCCAGGGTGACCATTTCCGGGGTTATCGCCGATGTGACCATCATACAGACATACAAAAACGAGGGGCACAGACCGCTGGAGGCCCTCTACGTATTTCCGGCATCCACCCGGGCTGCGGTTTACGGAATGAAAATGACCATCGGCGAGCGCACCATCACGGCCAATATCAGCCGGCGTGATGCAGCCCGTCAGATATACGAGAAGGCCAAACAAGCGGGAAAGAGCGCTTCGCTATTGGAACAGCACCGACCGAATGTTTTTCAAATGAATGTCGCCAACATTTTAGCCCGGGATGTTATCCGGGTGGAACTCAAATATACCGAACTGCTCATACCCACCGACAGGGTGTATGCGTTTGTTTATCCGACCGTAGTTGGGCCGCGTTATTCGGAAACACCGGCGGTGCAGGCACCCCGATCTGAGAAGTGGCTCGAAAATCCCTATCTGCACCAGGGAGAAGCCCCCCCCTATACCTTCGATATTTCGGTAAACCTGGCCGCCGGTCTTCCGATACAAAAAGTGACCTGCCCCTCCCACCGGGTGAATCTGCAGTATTTAAGCCCGGACACCGCATCCCTGAGCCTTGACCCTTCCGAGGGCAATGGCGGCAATCGCGATTTCATTTTAAAATACCGGCTGGCCGGCGGGAAAATAGAGACCGGCATGCTGTTGTCGGATGGTCCGGATGAAAAATTCTTTCTGCTGATGATGCAACCCCCTAAGCAAGTGGTGGAATCCCAGATCCCGCCACGCGAATATATTTTTATTGTGGATGTCTCCGGCTCTATGCACGGATTCCCGTTGGATATCTCCAAAAACCTCCTCAAAGATCTCATCGGCAATCTTCGCCCCACCGACAGGTTCAATGTACTGCTGTTTGCCGGTGGCTCCTCGGTGCTGGCTGAAAGATCCCTGGCTGCCACCCAAAACAACATTCAGCACGCCATCCGGGTGATTGATCGCCAGCGAGGCGGTGGCGGCACCCGGTTATTACCGGCCTTGAATCGGGCCCTGTCGCTGCCGAAAACTAAAGGGTATTCGCGTACCGTTGTCATTGCCACCGACGGTTATGTGTCGGTTGAAGAACAGGTGTTTGATCTGATGCGCAACCGCCTCGGGGATGCCAATATGTTTGCTTTCGGCATCGGTTCCAGCGTCAATCGCCATCTTATAGAAGGAATGGCCCGGGTCGGAATGGGAGAGCCCTTTGTAATTACCCGGCCCGATGAAGCCACGGAAAAAGCCGTCCGGTTTAGAAAGCTGATTCAATCCCCGGTATTGACTGCAATCAATGTTGATTTCGGGGAATTTGATGTATTTGATGTTGAACCCCGCAGTATACCGGATGTATTGGCGGATCGTCCGGTCATCATTTTTGGTAAATATCGTGGAAAGCCAAGGGGGACTATAGAAATTCGGGGAATCAGCGGAGATCATAATTTCGTGAGGAAAATCAACCCGGCTGATGTTAGATCCGCGCAGGACAATGGGGCGCTTCACTATCTATGGGCCAGACATCGCATCAGCCTGCTTTCCGATTATAATCGTTTAAGACCCAATGATGAGCGGATCCGGGAGGTGACCCGACTGGGACTGCATTATAATCTGTTAACCGCTTACACCTCTTTTGTCGCGGTGGATTCGCAGGTGCGCCTGGTAGATGGTCAGGCCACCACGGTCAAACAGCCACTGCCATTGCCCCAGGGTGTTTCAGACTATGCGGTCGGCAACCAATCACTTGCCAGGAAAAGTATTTCCCGGGTTTTGGCGGCACCGTCTGTCGGCCACCGGCAGCCCCGCACAAAGGCTCCCGGTTCTGGCAGCGGCAAAGTCGAGCAGTATGCTGCCCAGGATTCGGTGGCCGAAAAGGAAGTAAAACCATCCCGGTTATCCTTGAAAAAGATTACGGTAAGCAGTGGATTGACAAAAGGGTCTGTTAAGCGTCAGCTTGAAAAAAAGCTGCTAAAAATAAACGCCTGTTACAGCGCTTTGGTTAATACCCGGCCCGCAATCAATGACAGGATCGAGATTGAAATGATTATCGATTCTTCCGGCAGGCTGGAAGCCTTAAAAATAATGGATCATGGCAAGAAAGACCGGAAATTGGAAAAATGCATCCGGCAACACTTCGAAAAGCTGCAATTTCCAAAACCGAAAAATGCAAGCAAGGCGACTATTATGGTTACATTTGTCCTAAAATAATTAGGTCATCAAAAACATAAAAAATAGGCAGAGCGTATAGCTCTGCCTATTTTTTAATGTGTTCGAGAATATAACATTCCGAAAAAAAGCGTTTATAAAGCTTGGCCCAAGCCTGTTGCTATCGGATGATTGTTTTGAAAATCACTCTAACCTTCAAAATGCGTGGTGAAATTCGGGGAGTATTAGAATTGCGACAGCACAGTGTTTATTTGTTTGTGGTTATATCTGGGAATATTCAAGGGTTGCTTTGTGGTGATAGCCGTGTGTTTCAAAATGAAATTTTGTATCGATACAGCTTGTTCGAGGCTTAAACAAACAAATTCGACACTACACCGCCGCATCTGGATCGAACTGAAGGAAATATTGTTTTCCATTTCGATATCAGAAACGGTTTTGAATGGCACTTTATCCACAAAGAAGCTTTGGCTGGCCACCAAGATGACGAGTTCGTTAGAACCGCCCGGTGGCTCATTGCTCTCAATATACCGAAATGAAAGCCCGCCCATGCCGATATCGATCATTTGCCCGAGAATATTCGATTGTGGCTTGAGGGCAACGATGGCACCCTCCATGGCTAAATAGCGTTCGTACTTTCTTGGCTTTATTGTGCCGATGTCGGTTGATGTCATCAGATATGCTCCTTGAAATTGTCTTGCCCGGTGCGCCTTTTTGGGCAACTGCCAGTTGCAAGTATTGCGGATTATTGGTTGCCAATTTGTTCGCCGGTTCACTCAAGAGGCCACTTCATCCTGCGGGCGACTTTCTCCGACCAACGTTGGCACCAATTTTATACCATATTATATTGTGGGTCAAGAAAATTGTTACACCATATATTGTTGTTTTGTCTGAATTGATGTCGGTGCGTGGGGCAAATTCACGTCATTTAACTATCGTTTTTGTGAAACGGGTCTGTGGATATTTAAATTGACTCCCACCTTATGTTGCATTATGAGTATTTTTTATATCCAGGAATGAATTTTGGTGATCAGTTTCAAAGGAGGTTTGTGTGATGGGAAAAACGATGAATGTTTTGCCGGTTATGCTGGTTATTTTTCTGTCGGTCGGAACGTCCCTGGCGGCGGTTCAACCACCACCGGAGGGTGGGGTTTTACCGGATATGGAATTTCCAGTCCCTAAAAATACGGAGCACCGGGACTACCTCGGCCTCAGCGAGAAAGACACTTTTAGAATCCCTGAAATTAAAGCCGATGTGGTGATCGTGGAAATATTCAGTATGTATTGACCGTACTGCCAGCGGGAGGCTCCCACTGTAAATAAAATTTATCATCAGATTGAAAGCAATGCAAAGCTACGTGGCAAAGTAAAGATGATCGGTATTGGCGTCGGAAACTCCGCATTTGAGGTAAAGTATTTTAAAAAAACCTACAACATTCCCTTTCCGATGTTTCCAGACGGTAATTTTTCCTTTCATAAAAAACTCGGCGAAGTCAGAACACCCTATTTTATAGGTATCAGAATCGATAACGATGGAACCCATAGCGTATTTTACTCCAAACTCGGCGGACCTACAGACGCCGGCAAATTGCTTAAAACGCTGCTGAAAAGTGCCGGATTCCATTAGTTCGGGGGTCAGGGTGTTTTTTTCACGGCAAGATGATCGCCCCGGTGCTTCTAATAAGCAATTGGCTATTGCCGCCTGGATAGGCAAAAGACGCTGTCGGGTTTTGGGACAGTTGATCTTATATGTGGCAGGCAGTAAAATGTAGGGTAGTTGCCGCTGATAGACCCAGCAGGCGATAACCCGGCATCTTGTCGTGAAAAAAATACCCTGATCCCTGAATCGGTTTCCATCCATAAATGGCCATTTTCCGCCTTGGAAACTCATTAAGGAGGTGGTGTAAATGAAATCTAAGTCGATTGTTTTAGCCCTGGTTGCTGGTTTGGTGCTTTTAGCCGGCCAGGCTTTCTGTGCCGCTGATGAATTCAAAGATAATATTTTTAACCCTGGAACACTTAAACCCATCGATAGCCGGTTGAAAGTAAAAATCGGAGATCCCGCACCGGATTTCACGCTGCCGGCAGTATCCGGTGGGAAAATTTCCCTCAGTCAATTCCGTAGACAAAAAAATGTAGTAATCTCCTTTGTCCCGGCGGCCTGGACCCCGGTATGTTCAGACCAATGGCCGGGATATAATATTGTTAAAGGACTTTTTGATGAAAACGATGCCGTACTCCTGGGAATAACGGTTGATAATATTCCGACACTGTATGCCTGGACCAAACAGATGGGCCAATTGTGGTTTCAGGTTTTGTCTGATTTCTGGCCTCACGGAGCGGTTGCCGGAAAATATGGTGTGCTGCGTTCGGATGGTGTTGCAGAAAGAGCGCTTTTTGTCATCGATAAAAAGGGTGTTATTCAAGCCATCCATGTATCGGATATTAATATCAGACCCGATCTGGAGTGGTGCGCAATCGAACTGGAAAAACTGGACAGAAAATAAATCAGATTTTTTACACTGCCTTCAGATCTAATTGAGGCACTTTCATTGATAACCTTTCAAAAACGACGCTGTTTAATCCTCAATACACTTCTTTTTTTTGCTTTTTTATGGTGTTGCACCCCGGCGGTGTCCGGCTCCAGCATCACGGTGGAACGGATGTCGCTGGCCGAGCTCAAAGGTTTGATGGCTTCTGCAAACAGTCGCCATGTGATTGTGGTTATGGCTGCCTGGTGCGGACCCTGCATAAAAGAACTGCCCGACCTGGTCAAACTCTTCGACAAGTACAGACATAAAGGCCTTAACATGATCGGTATCAGCATAGATCTGGAAGGCCCAAACGCCATGCAGCCATATTTGGACAAGTATCGCGTAAATTTCCCTGTCTATTGGGTGGGAGAAAAGGCGGTGGGTGAACTTAATATTTATGGCATACCCATGATTATGCTGGTCAAAAACGGTAAGGTTATAGAGAAAATAGTTGGGAAGCGTTCGAGAAAGTTTTTAGATAAAGCGATAAAAAATTTTTTAAAGGGCGGTTAAACCGATATGGGATGTTGCCCGAATTCCTTTTACTTGATCCCTTTAATACCTGACTTGGACAAGCCGGAACAAAAAAGGTTCAGGGTTCAACGTTCCAGGTTGAAATAAGGATAATATCTGTTTTAAACTTTGAACCTTGAATCCGGAACTTTGAGCCAGTAGCCGAAAGCGAACGTTTATTCTAAAGTGTCTCAGATACTGGATACTGGATGCTTGATGCTGGATAAAAATAGAGAATTACCTTTAAATCTCCAGCATCCAGAAACCGGCATCCAGCATCTTCTTCATAAGGGCATCACAATGGGTTACCAATGAGTCTTCCACAATATTCAAAAAAACAATTAAGAGCAAGG
>Ga0255055_10002571_pt1 | contig 12729 bp, 14 predicted proteins | sample JV7_2_27_MG_FD_188633 | JGI IMG/M metagenome (GOLD analysis project Ga0255055, IMG submission 188633) | Seawater microbial communities from Jervis Inlet, British Columbia, Canada - JV7_2_27 | ecosystem: Environmental > Aquatic > Marine > Inlet | place: Canada: British Columbia | collected...
CGGGCTGTTCGAGAACGTCAACGTGCTTCGCGTCCGCTACACGTTGTACAAGGGCTTCCGGCTTCAGGCCGAGACGGGGACGCGACAGACGGTCGATCTGCTGTACCGGTTCGACGTCGGGAAGTGAGTCAGGAGGCTATCGAGCGGCACGTCACCCCGGCGGCCGACCGGGCCGATGGACCGATGGCCCCGTGGCCTGTTAGTATCAGATGCCTACAGCCCCACCAGCAACCATGAGGATTGCCGATATGCGCACACATTCTGCCCTGTTCTTCTCACTGATGGCCCTGACCGCTACGGCCGCCCCACTGGTGGCCCAGGACCCGATCCCGCCCAGCGAAGGGCTGGAGGGTGCCTTCCCGGAACAGACGCCCTTTTCGCCCTATGCCGGACGCAACTTCCCGACGCAGGTGTTCTGGGGGGACACCCACGTCCATACGGCCATGTCGATGGACGCCGGCGCCTTCGGGGCGCGGCTCCTCCCGACGGATGCGTACCGTTTCGCTCGCGGGGAAGAAGTGGTGTCGTCGACCGGGCTCCCGGTCAAGCTGTCCCGCCCACTCGACTTCCTCGTCGTGGCCGACCACTCGGACAACATGGGCTTCTTCCCGCGACTTTATGGGGGCGACCCCGAGTTCCTGGCGGACCCGACGGGGAAGCGCTGGTACGAGATGATCCAGCGGGGCGGCCAGGATGGCGTGCAGGTGGCGGTCGAGGTCATCACCGGCTTCACCCAGGGGACCTTCCCGCCGGCGCTCGAGTCGCGTCCCGGCAACCCGGCCTACCGGTCTGCCTGGGACGAGACGATCGAGGCGGCCGAGGACTACAACGACCCCGGGAATTTCACCGCCTTCATCGGCTACGAGTGGACGTCGACGACCGGCGGCTACAACCTCCACCGCGTCGTCATCTATCGCGACGACGAGGCCAAAGCCGGCGTGATGACGCCCTATACGACGTTGACGCCCGAGGGAAGCGACGATCCGGTCGATCTGTGGGATTGGATGGCGTTGTACGAGGACAAGACCGGGGGGCGGGTGCTGGCGATCGCCCACAACGGCAACCTCAGCAACGGCATCATGTTCCCGCTCGAAGAGACATTCTCCGGTCGGCCGGTCGACGCCTACTACGCCGAGACGCGGGCCAAATGGGAGCCGTTGTACGAGGCCACCCAGATCAAGGGTGACGGCGAGACTCACCCGTTCCTCTCGCCCGACGACGAGTTCGCCGACTACGAGACCTGGGATCAGGGCAACCTCGATCTCTCGGCGCTCAAAGAGGACTGGATGCTCGAATACGAGTATGCCCGGTCCGGTCTCGGCGTCGGATTGGAGATCGAGGGTAGGGTCGGCACGAATCCCTACAAGTTTGGGATGATCGGCTCGACCGACACCCACACGGCACTGGCCACGGCCGAAGAGGAGAACTTCTTCGGCAAGCACTCGGGCTCGGAGCCGGGGCCGAAGCGATGGGAGCACCCCATGGCCAAGGTGGGCGACCTCGAGTACGCCGGCTGGTCGATGGTCGGGTCGGGCTACGCCGCGGTGTGGGCCCGAGAGAACACCCGCGAGGCACTGTTCGACGCCATGATGCGCAAGGAGACCTACGCCACCACCGGCCCCCGGATGCTGGTGCGCTTCTTCGGTGGCTGGGAGTTCACCCAAGCCGACGCGCAGAGCCGGCTCCCGGCCAACACCGGGTACGCCAGGGGCGTCCCGATGGGCGGCGATCTGAGCGCTGCCCCGGCCGGCAAGTCGCCCTCCTTTCTGGTAGCGGCCCTAAGGGACCAGCTGTCGGGCAATCTGGACCGGATTCAGATCGTGAAGACGTGGCTGGAGGGCGGAGAGCGGATGGAAAGCGTATACGATGTGGTCTGGGCGGGCGATCGGAGTCCGGGCCCAGACGGCAAGCTGCCTCCGGTAGGCAACACGGTGGACGTGGCCAACGCGACGTGGACCAACACCATCGGAGCGGCGGAACTGATCGGCGTGTGGACCGATCCGGATTTCGATCCGTCGGTCCGGGCGGCGTATTACGCCCGGGTGATCGAGATTCCCACCCCGCGATGGACGGCCTACGAGGCGCTCCGCTACGGCGTTACCATGCCCGACGAAGTACCCATGATCACCCAGGAGCGGGCCTACACCAGTCCGATCTGGTATACGCCTTAGATAACGGGAAAGCCTCCGGCCGCTTCCGCGTGGCTGGGTAGGACCGGCTAGGTGTAGACAGATGAAGAATCTCGTCAGCCAACTGGTCGGATGTCCTCTCCGGTTTCTTGTGATAGCACGTTAGCTGTGTTATCATATTGTCATGATACAGTCGTTCGCGGATGACGGTACGGAGGACCTGTTCAACGGACGAAACTCGAAGGCGGCCCGGCGGACTCTGCCCCGCCAGCTCTGGCAGCGGACGCAGAACAAGCTCTCGCTGCTCGATTACGCGGCGGAGCTGTCGGACGCCGGGAACGTACCCGGCAACCGGCTGGAATCCCTCAAAGGAAGCCGAAGAGGCCAGTACAGCATCCGGATCAACGATCAGTGCCGGATCTGCTTCCGGTGGACGGACGCCGGTCCCGAGGACGTCGAGATCGTCGATTACCACTGAGAGAGTCGAAAGGAGAGAAAGGAGGAAGGATGGTCAGGATGCCAACATACAGACCGCCGCCGCATCCGGGCGAGCTGCTCCGCGAGGAGTTCTTGAAGCCGCTGGAGATGACACAGACCGAGCTGGCCGCCGCGATCGACGTACCGTTCCAGCGCGTGAACGACCTCGTGAATGGCCGGCGCGGGATCACTCCAGACACAGCACTCCGGTTCGCGAAGTTGTTTCGCACGACGCCTGACCTATGGCTCAACATGCAGCGGGCGTGCGATCTCTACGATGCGTACCGAAAGGGCAGTGACGTGCTAAAGAAGATCAAGCCGATCAAGAAGGTGGCTTGACGGAACGGATGAGCACGTTTCGTACGGGCGAACTCAGAGGGTGAACGGCTGCTCACGCCGGCTGCAGGCGCTCCACGTCAAGGTCGCCGGCACGCTGCTCGGCGTGCCAGAGGTCGTAGTTCAGCTGGAGCTGCATCCAGTGCCGGGCGGAGCTCCCGAACGCTTTCTCCAGACGGATCGCCATCTCGGGTGAGATGCCCGACCTTCCATTCACGAGCTCCGAAAGAGTCTTCCGGGCCACCCCGAGAGCCTTCGCGGCAGCCGTAATCGAAAGGCCGAGTGGCTCCAGACAGTTGGCCCTCACGTGCTCACCGGGATGGGGTGGGTCGAACATGGGCATCGTTGTCTCTCCCTCAGTGATAGTCGGTCAGGTCAACATCGTAGACGTCTCCAGACTCAAGACGGAAAACCACCCGCCAGTTACCCGTGACGTCGAGCGCCCAGTAGCCCTTGAGATCACCCTTCAGACGATGTAGGCGATAGCCAGGAAGGTTGAGATCCTGAAGCTTCTCAGCTGCATCCAGGTCCGCCAGGATAAGGCGCAGGCGTGCAACCATGGTTGCAGGAAGCCTTCTCGCGTCGCCCTTTTCGTAATAGCGCTTCAAGCCCTTGTGACGAAGGCTCTTGATCATGAGCTTAGCGTACCCCGTTACGTTACACGGGTCAAGCAAGGAACGGTCCAACCTAGCGCCCGGTGGGGAGCTCTCCGACGAGCCGTTACCCTAGCGTCCAGGGTGTGGGGAAGCTCCCGACACCCGCTATGTAGAAGCTCCCGATAGCGGTTTGGTACGGAAGCCACAATCGTCAAGGCGGGCAAGATCCAGGGTCCACGATCCCATTCTCGACTGGCAACCGGACCTGCGCGTGACGCACGCCGGGCTCACCGATTCGGCCCTCGCCCTGAGCACCCGCATGCGGAGACCCGCTGAAAGAGCAGACGAGAGAGACCTAGGAGAGATGACGCCATGAGATCCCACACAGTCTGCGCCTCTGTTCTCTTTACAGGATCCTCGCTGTTGGCCGGGTGCTCCCGGACGGACACGATCGCCCAGCAGGAGGCACAAGAGGAGGCCGTGTTTGCTTTCGACCAGGCCGCTTTCTCCGGGGCGAAGCCTTGGACGTCTCAGGAGTTCGAGAACAATCCGGAAGAATTCCAGTTCGCCATCATCGGCGACCGTACCGGGGGCGCAAATGTGCAGGGCACGTTTGCAATGGCCGTGGATCAACTCAACCTGTTGCAGCCCGAGTTCGTGATCAATGTCGGCGACATCATCGAAGGCTACGCAGAGGACGAGGCCGAGTTGAACGCCATGTGGGAAGAGGCCGAGGCGATGACAGCCGAGTTGGAGATGCCCTTCTTCTACACGAGGGGTAATCACGACGTGAGCTTCCCTGGAGGGAAGGAGGCATGGCTCGAACGGCGCGGCCCCAACCACTACTACTTCGTCTATAGGGACGTGTTGTTCATGGTCCTCGATAGCGAAGACAGCCCTCGGCCGCAGCCGCCTCCGGAAATCAAGGAACTGACCAAAGTCTACAAGAGACTGCAGGCAGAGGATCCCGAAGAAGCAAGGAAAATGCTGGCCGAATTCATGAGCAGCGAGGCTATCGTCGCCGCGCTTGGGCAGCCAGTCGAGTTCCCGGAACAACAGATAGCCTGGATCATGAAGACGCTGGCGGAGAACGCCGACGTGCGTTGGACCTTCCTGTTCATGCATGAGCCCTGCTGGGAGAACCCGTCGGAGAGCTTCAAGGAGATTCAGACACTGCTGCAGGGCAGGACGCACACGTTCTTTGCGGGGCATCTGCACTATTACGACTATGACGAGATCGATGGCGTCGAATACATCACCATGGGACCCGCTGGCGCTTCGTGGCACCACGACGGCCCAGGCAATGTGGATCACGTCACGTGGGTGACCATGACCGAGGCCGGTCCTCAGATAGGCAGCATCGCGCTGAAGGGTCTCTTCGATCGCAAGGGACTGGACCCCTCACTTTTTGGCGCCTATGACCGGAAAGGATCAACGGAGTAGATCCGGTTCGCTTCAACGAGCCGGACATCGGCAGGCGAACCAAGACGAGCGGTTCGGACATGATCGGTAGAAGCTGGTTCACGCTTAGCGTCACGCTGGTCCTGGCCCTCATTTCTTATGCGGCGACGCCTGCGCCGAGAACTCCGGTTGAGGTGCAAGAGCCACCAGTTCCGACCCCCCAGGCCGGGGCTGACCAGCAGCCTGAGAGGCTCCCGCCGGAGCCGGTTGGCGCGGTCGACTCCGCGAGCGTCCGCTTTGCCGGGAGCGTGCTGTTCGCGGTACGGGGAATCCCAGGGTTTCCTGCCGGTGAGCGGGCGCGGACGATCGCGGATCGGATCAAGGGGATGGCCCGCGACCGCTCTTTCGACCTCGCCGATGTGCGTACAAGGGAGATAGAGCTCGGAACCGCGATCGTGGCACGCGACGACCTGTTGATTCTCGTCACGGGCAATGATGCGCAGCTGGTCGGCGCTCCGAACAGCTCGTCGCTCGCCGACCTGTACACGATCCGAATTCGGGAAGCCGCCCGACGGTATCGAGCGGATCGCGAGGTCGGTGTTCTCTGGCTCCGGGCACTTTACGCGCTCGGAGCGACCCTGGTCCTCGCTCTCGCCTTTTTGGCCCTGCGCTGGCTCGGCCACAAGAGCCTTGCCCTTGAGCGACGGTATGCCGCCCGAATAGGTGGCGTGAGAATCAAGTCGGTGCAGCTCATCAGCACCAACCAGATCCGAGCCATCCTTCACGGCCTGCTCCGCATCCCTTTCGCTCTGGTCGCTCTATTTCTCGCTTACAGCTACCTGAACGGCGTGCTCAGGCTGTTTCCGTGGACGAGGGGAATCGCTGAGAACCTTCTGCAGTACGTCCTCGATCCGCTGCGCATAATCGCGCTAGGGTTCGTGCGCTACCTGCCAAGTCTGATCTTCATCGTGATCCTGGTGCTCATCGCGCGGCTGTTGCTCAAGGGCCTCAAGATCTTCTGGGACGCCGTGGCGCGCGGCACGGTACAGCTCACCGGGTTCGATCCGGACTGGGCGTTGCCGACCTATCGCCTGCTGCGGATCCTGGTGCTGGCCTTCTTGGTGGTCGTGGCATACCCGTACATCCCCGGTTCGGGATCGGCTGCCTTCAAGGGAGTCTCGATCTTTCTGGGCGTGGTCTTCTCCCTCGGATCCTCTTCGGTGGTCGGAAACGTGATCGCCGGCTACAGCATGGTCTACCGCCGCACGTTCAAGGTTGGAGACCGAGTCCGCATTGGCGACCAGGTAGGCGACGTCGTCGAAATCCGACTGCTGGTCACGCACCTGCGCTCTCCCAAGAACGAGGAGATCGTCGTGCCCAACTCCCTCATCATCGGGAGCAACGTCGTCAACTACAGCTCGATCGCCCGACAGCACGGTCTTATCCTGCACACGACGGTGGGCATCGGCTACGAGGTCCCTTGGCGTCAGGTAGAGGCGATGCTGACCGAGGCGGCGGGTCGAACCAAGGGCCTTCTCAGGGAGCCCCCGCCGTTCGTGCTGCAAAGGGCGCTGGAAGACTTCCGCGTGACGTACGAGCTGAACGCGTACTGTGAGAATCCCGAACGGATGTATCCGCTGTACTCTGAATTGCACCGAAACATTCAGGACGTGTTCAACGAGCACGGGGTGCAGATCATGACCCCGGCCTACGTGACAGATCCCGAGGAGCCCAAGATCGTCCCCCAAAACCGGTGGTACGAGCCGCCTGCTCGGACGGCGACTGGGGGCAACCCAACGCCCGAAGCCGCGCCGACCGGCTCGACCCCGTCACCGCGCGGCCGCCAACGGGCAAACCAGCTTCCCGAGTCATGACATTGAACCGCCAGGACAGAGAGTTCATCTCGGTCGGTGTGTCCGTCGCGGCGGGGTGCAAGCGCTGCTTCGAGGTCCACGCCAAGGAGGCGCGAGTCCAAGGGGTCTCGGAAGACGAAATCGTCCAGTCGATGAACATCGCTCTCGGGGTACGGGAACGTGCCCAGGCGATCATGAAGGAGCACGGGCTGAGCGTGCTCGGTCGTAAGCTGGCACAGCTTGTCGCCCGGACCGGGGAGGACGAAGAGGGTGGGGAAGCGGACGCCCACCCGGGCACGAGAATCGAGGAGCTCACGGCCGTCGCGTGCGCGTTCGCCGTGAACTGCGAGACGAGCCTCGAGCGGCACCAGGCCGAAGCACGGACCGCCGGTGCGACGGACGAGGAGATCCAGGAGGCGGTACGGATCTCTCGGTTCATCAAGGGCAAGGCGGACTCGCTGTGCTGCAAGCGGATCTAAGGAGCCACAAACAGTCTCCGCTCGGATCGGTTTAGGCACAGCTTCGAGGCGAAGGCAGCGAGATGAAGAACGGATACTATGCGGCGCAAAGCCGCGCGTTGCTGAGCGATTTCGACGAGACCGTGCGTCTTGCGCGAGCCAGATTGGCCTCCAGGTGCGGGCACAAGTTTACCGAAGCCGTCGCCGGCGAAGTCCGGAACGAATACGAGCGGCTGATTCCTGAGCTCCCCTTCATCGCGGGAGCGCGAGCTCGGCCGCTCAATGCGTTCCTCCGCATCACGGCGCAGGAACTGGCCGTCTACCGAGTGATGAAGAGACGCGGAAAGCGCGCCGACGAAGCATGGGAGCTGTGCCACGAGGCGATCGTCGCACGGATGGAGAAGTATCCGGCCTGGAAGGCCTGGATTCTGGGTAAGCTCATGTTCTCGAGGGCGATGAAGCGGCGGGTCGGGAAGCGAGCGGTGGCCGGCGAGCAGCTGCGATTCGGCAACTTCGAGGTACGCTACCTGATCGGCGATGGAGAGAGCTTCGATTGGGGAGTCGACTACGTCGCGTGCGGCAACTACGAGTACATGAAGCAACAGGGCGCCGCAGAGTTCGCCCCGTATGTCTGCCTATCGGATATGGCTCTCGGCGAGGCCCTGGGTTGGGGGTTGACCCGAACGGAGACCCTGGCCGACGGCTGCGACCGATGCGGCTTCCGATTCAAGAAGGGCGGAGGCACGCACATCTCGTCGCAGATACCCGAAGTCCAGCAGACCATTGAGCGCATCCAAGGGAACGAGCGACCTAATTGACAGAGGAGTAGAGTGGGTCTCGCAGATTACTTCCATTCCGTGGCGACCGGCCCGAAGCGCCGGCGAGAACTCCTGACGCCGCTTGGGCTCCTGATCTTCGGAGGCACGCTCACCGTGGTGATCATGGGCGGCCTGTACACGGATCGGTGGATCGATCTACCTGCCCTCTTGCCAGGCATCGTCGGCGTTGCCGTCGGCGTACCGTTCCTGACAGCCGGCGCTCTACTGGGTGGGTGGTGTGTCGCTCGCTTCCTGAAGGCGCGCGGAACGCCCGTACCGCTGAATCCCCCTGAAGAACTGATCGTGAGTGGACCCTACGCGTGGGTCCGGAATCCAATGCTCACCGGTGTCTTCGGGGCGCTCTTTGGTCTGGGACTGCTCCTGCATTCTGCTGGCATCGCGTTGATCTGGACGCCGGCATACGTGCTGGTGCATCTGGCCGAGCTGAAGCGGGTCGAGGAACCGGAGTTGGCGCGGCGGTTCGGGTCCGCCTACGCCGAGTACCGGACGCAGGTCCCGATGTTCATCCCGCGTCTACGGCGCTACCGGGGCACGAGCGCGACCTGAGAAGGACCGCGATCGTGCGGCCTGCACCTTATTATCCTACCGTTGTCGCTTGCCAAGGTCGCCCCGTCGCGGTTTTCTCATCTGATCTCCCGTGCTCGGTAAAGGAGCAAGAGCATGAAACCGCGCATTCTCGTCACGTCGGCAGCAGGGCACACGGGGTCGGTAGCGGCGACCCAGCTTCTGGAGGACGGTTTCCCCGTGCGGGCCTTCGTACGCCGCCAGGACGCGCGCTCCCTGCGCCTCAAGGAAGCCGGCGCAGAGATCTTCGTCGGAGACTTGTTCGACATGCGGGACCTTCGCGAGGCGCTCGTGGACGTCCAGCGCGCCTATCACGTTCCGCCGTTCGCCCCGAACCTGCTACATGGCGCCATGCTCTTCGCCTTAGCGGCCGAGGAAGCCAACCTAGAGGTCGTCGCGCTGATGAGCGGCTGGAACCCGCATCCCGTCCACCCGTCGATCGTCACACGCGAGCACTGGCTCGCGAACAATATCTACCAGTGGATGCCGACGGTGGATCTCATTTACGTCAACCCGGGCCTGGTCGCCTTCACCTACTTCCTCGGCCTGCCCGCCGTCATCCACTTCGGGATGCTCATGCTTCCCTTCGGGGATGGCCTTAACGCGCCACCCTCGAACGAGGACATCGGGTCGGTCGCGGCAGGAGTCCTGGCAGAGCCCGCCCGGCACATCGGCAAGAGCTATCGTCCCACGGGCCCGCAACTCATCTCCTGCGACGACGTGGCCGCGACCTTCGGACGGATCCTGGGGCGAAAGGTCCGCTATCGGGACGTTCCGACCCGGATGCTCCTCAAGGCCGCCAAGGCACAGGGCTTCCCATCACCCTTCGAGATGGCTCAGATACGCCGCTTCGCGGAGGAGGTGCGTGGTGGGACCTACGCCGTCGGTGCGCCCACTGATCACGTCGAGCAGGTTACCGGCCGGCCCGCGGAAGAGTTCGAGGTCACGGCCCGACGCTATCTGCAACACCCTGAGCTGGTGATCCCCGGATTCGGGGCGGGAAGCAAGCTCGGCGCGTCCTGGCTCATGCTCAAGACGATGCTGACGCGGGTGCCCGACCTCGACGCCTGGGAATCCGAGCGTGGGTACCCGCTGCTGGCTGAGCCGCTGCTGGCTCACGACAGTGAAGAGTGGCGAGTCTCAGCCGAGCAGAAGCGATTAGTGTTGCTCGATTCGGGTAGTGAGCAGCTGCCTAGAGGAAACTAATCCGTCTGGGTTCGCCCAGTTGGACGAGGCTTGGCCTGCCCCCAGAAGCGGTACCACTTGTTAAGTTAGATCATGGCCCGAATCGGGGCAGCCGGCGGACCCTGTAGCCGGGGCAGCCGAGCCCACTGCGGACGTGGCCGGATCGCCTCGGGTGCCGGTGGTCGGTAGCCGAGCGCACTGTGAGGCCGAATCGTGTTGTACTCCCTCCGCCACTGCTCCACGAGGACCTGCGCCTCCTTCAGCGTATAGAGGATCTCCCGGTTCAGGAGCTCGTCCTTCAGCTTCCCGTTAAAACTCTCGTTGTAGCCGTTCTCCCAGGGACTGCCCGGCTCAATGTACAGAGTCCTCACTCCCACTCGCTCGAGCCACTTCCTCACCACGGTTGCCGTGAACTCCGGTCCATTGTCCGACCGCAGATGGTCCGGCGGCCCGTACCGCGTGAACAGCCCCGTCAGACAGTGGAGCACGTCGTCGGAGCGGAGCCTTCGCTCCACCACGATGGCTAGGCACTCCCGTGTGTACTCGTCCAGTACGGTGAGCATCTTGAGCGGCCGCCCGTCGTGCGTCCTCTCCGCCGTGAAGTCGTAGGACCACACGCTGCCCGGGTGTGTGGGCCGAAGCCGCACGCAGGATCCGTCGTTTAGCCACAGCCTCGCCCGCTTGGGCTGCCTGCTCGGTACCTTGAGCCCCTCCTGCCGCCAGATCCGCTCCACCCGCTTGTGGTTCACCGGCCAGCCCTCGGCCCTCAACAGCGCCGTCACCCGCCGGTATCCGTAACGCCCATACCGGCCCGCCAGTCGCCCGATGTCACCTCGCAGTGCCAACTCGTCCCCACGCCGTCTTCGCACCCGGCGCTGAGTGGACCGCGGCTGCCCCAGCACCCGGCACGCCCGTCGCTCCGATGCCCCGAACTTCTGCCGTACATGCACCACGCACCGGCGTCTTCGCTCGGGGCTCAGAAGTTTCCCCGCGCCGCCTCCTTCAGGATCACGTTGTCCAGCGTCAGGTCCGCCACCGCATGCCTCAGGCGTGTGTTCTCTCGCTCCAGCTCCTTCAGGCGCCGAGCCTGGCTCACCTGCATGCCCCCGTACTCCCGACGCCACCGGTAGTACGTCTGCTCCGCTATTCCCAGCTCCCGCACGATCTCCCCCACCCGCTTGCCTTCGGCTACCCCCACCTCCGCCTCCCGCAGCATGCCGATGATCTGCTCCGCCGTGTAGCGCCTCTTCGCCATCTCTGACCTCCTTCCCTCCGGTCTCAACCAGCCGATATTCTAACTCTACGACTGGTCTCGTTTATGGGGGGCAGGTCAGATCAGCGGTCTACCTTATAGGTACTACCTAAAGGTGCGATTCTTTTCCTCATGCCATTGTTGCTTAGTATGGGAAGTCGCCCGCACGAGGGAAGAAAAAATCCTGCGGCTCGGGGGTCCCATTGTGGCGGGGGGCCCCTGGGATTCCGGCCTACCCCCACCGTCCTGCTGTTGAGGCACGCACTCCGCAGCTCCGGTGCGACCCCTTGAGCCGGGACGTGGCCTGCGGATGCTGGACCTCTGATGAGCCAGAATAGGCGGGAAGGCCGGTCCTTGATCCGTCAGCGAGGAAGCTGAACGAGCAACAGGTCTACCGCTATCCCTGCCATCTCCTCCCGGCCTGTTCGACTATTCGGGTAGGTCAACGCGCCGGTGTCCCGCGACACTTTGCTTGCGGCAGCCCACACGTTTTCTGCCGACACGCCATCCCAGATCCGGCCTTCCAAGAGAAAACCGAAGTCCGGTCCCCAGTCGTAGATTCCTGCGGGGTCGCCCGAGCCGACGCCAATCTTCACCGCCATCACATGTTCCACGTCGAGCTCACTACTCAGAGCGTTTACAAGAGCGGGCGGCAGTTCGCCTTTCCGAGAGAACTCGTCGAGAGCTCGAGCCAGATCCGTTGTCATATCAAGGCCTCTGGCCAACCGCTCAACATCACCAGGATCAACCAGGCTGATGGCTGGCGTCGTCGAGGTGAGTGCGGCGGTGAGGGAATCGGAGATAAGACCCATGATCTCATTGGCATCAGCCTCGGGTCCGATGTCGCCGGCCACGATAGGGAGGACGGCAAGAGATTGAATAGGAGATTCCAAATCCGAGAAGATGAGTCGGGTGTCCCGGGTCTTTATGCCGGCAAGGCACCCGGCCAGACTTACCATTGCAGTCAGCCCAGCTAGGAGGGAAAGCCGGGTTGAAAGGCGAACCGTTCGGTACCGCATTGCAGCCTTCCTGTTCTATGCCACTCCCAAGCAACGCGCTGCCAGAGCAGGCGTCAGCATCATTGCAGTAGAGGATCGACAAACCGCCGAAGTTCGATCAGCAGCGCGTCAAAATCGACCGTGGCTGTAGCAGGGTAGCCGGCGTTTACGGTGACCGTTGCTCCCGGACGCTGGATGAAGATGACTGCCGATCGGCTCAGATTCCCTATATCGCACGAAATCAGAAAGGCAGGGTGCGAGGCTTCAAGCACGGTGCCTTCCCCCGTGCCGCCGAAGTCACCACAGATCCTGTCAGCAACCAAATGCACGATTTGGATGGCATCTTCTCGCGCTGCGGTCGGTCCAGGCGGACCCAGCATGACGTTGACGGTTGGCTCGGTGAACGCGGCCGTCGATCGCCGAACGTAAAACGCGGCGATGACCTTGCTAGACTCCCAGTCCTCATCCCCGCGATACAAATCCGCGCCATATTCTGCGCTACGCTGCATTGCGATTACTTCGCGCTCCGGCAGCTCCTCCCAATGTGTAGGCACCCGGAGGATCACGTCAGCGACACGGAGGGTCCGTGCGGCTACTTCTTGGCGAGTTAGCGATTGGATGATGCGATCGGTTTCGCGGCG
>Ga0255055_10002572_pt1 | contig 12729 bp, 2 predicted proteins | sample JV7_2_27_MG_FD_188633 | JGI IMG/M metagenome (GOLD analysis project Ga0255055, IMG submission 188633) | Seawater microbial communities from Jervis Inlet, British Columbia, Canada - JV7_2_27 | ecosystem: Environmental > Aquatic > Marine > Inlet | place: Canada: British Columbia | collected...
CGCTGGGTAGCGTCCACTCACCCGGCAACAGGCCCGTGACCGTTCCGAGTGCTGTGGAAAGCGTCATCTCGCCGACTTGCATGCCGACCTGGCCCAACACCCAAGTGTCGGTATCGACGCGTCGGAAAGAGAAGCGTCCATCAGCTGTCAGTTGCTCGTCGTTGGCCAAGTCGAGATGGCCGGCACCCGTGACGTTCGCCCAAAGGCTATCCGAGCCGAGCGGCTCGACAGCGAATCCGAGGCCCAGCTGCGCACGATCGAGTCCAAGAACCTCGAACCGCTCAAATCCTGCCGGCAGCGTCCAATCTCCGGGCAGTAGTCCGGTTGCGGTTTCGAGAGCATCCGGGACCGTCATCGCGCCGAGCTGCAAGTCTACTTGGCCCAGCACCCACCTGTCGTCAACGATCTGGCGGTAGGTGAAACTGCCGTCAGCGGTCAACCGATTGTCATTCGCCAGCACGATGTGGCCGGCACCGGCAAGGTTCGCCCAGAGGCTATCCGTGCCTTGTGGGCCGGCTGCAAAACCCAAGTCGAGGTTCGCCCGATCGAGCGCCAACACTCCAAACCGTTCAAAGCCCTCCGGCAACGGCCACTCGCCAGGGAGCATTCCGGTGACGGTCTCGAGCGCCTGGGGAACGGTGATCTCACCAACCCGCATCCCGACCTTCCCCAGCACCCACGTTTCGGTATCGATGCGCCGGAAGTCGAAGCTCCCGTCGGCCATCAGTCTGCCACCATTCGCGAGTTGGAGATGACCCGCCCCACCCAACGAAGCCCAGAGGCTATCAAGTCCCTGCGGGCCCGAGGCGAATCCCATCCCAAGGGACGCCGTGTCGAGACCGAGGCTCTCGAGACGCTGCATGTCGTCCGGCAACGCCCAGTCCCCAGGCATGAGGTTCGCCACGGTGGCTAGTGCCTCCGGCAGCGAGACCTCACCGATGCTTACATTCATGACACCAGTCACCCAGGCATCATCACGCAGCTGCCGGAAGTCGAATTCTCCCCCTGCGATGACCCGGCTGTTCGACTCGAGCTCGAGATGGCCCGTCCCACCCACATGCGCCCACACACTGTCGAGCCCTGAAGGGCCAGTGCCGAACCCGAGCCCCAGTGCCGCGGTGTCGAGCCCGAGAGCATCGAGGCTCTGCATGTTGTCCGGCAGGATCCAGTCACCGGGGAGGAGCGTGGTGGCGGTCTCCAGCGCTTCGGGAACGGTGACCGCACCGACATTCACGTTCACTGCCGCGGTCATCCACTGATCAGCACTCACCTGCTTGAAGTGGAAATCCCCTCCCGCAGCGAGCTGACTTGAAGACGCAAGGTCGAGATGGCCCGCACCATCCAGATCTGCCCAAATGCTGTCGAGCCCCCGGGGACCTGCAGCGAACCCCAGGCCTACAAAGGCCGTGTCTAGGCCCAGCGCATCAAACCGCTCCGCGCCGGGCGGTAGTGCCCAGTCTCCCGGGAGCAGTGCGATCACCGTTTCGAGAGCCTCTGGAACGGTGATCGACCCGACATTCACGTCCACTCCACCACTTACCCACTGGTCCGCGCTCACCTGCTTGAAGGAGAAGCGCCCCCCCATCGCGGCCTGATCTGCAGAGGGGAGATCGATGTGGCCTGCTCCAAGCACGGACGCGAAGACGCTGTCGAGTCCCTGGGGACTTGCACCAAAGCCCATTTCGAGGGCGGCGGTGTCCAGCCCCAGTACCTCGAAGCGCTGCAACTCGGCGGGCATCTCCCAATCGCCAGGTAGCAGACTCGCCACTGTTTCGAGTGCTTCGGTGACGGTCACTGCGCCAACGTTCACGTTGAACGCACCGCTTACCCACTGGTCTTCGGCCAGCTGCTTGAAGGCGAAGCTTCCACCTGCAGCGGCCTGGTCCGCAGACGGCAGATCGATGTGCCCCGCACCTGCGAGGTTCGCAAACACGCTGTCCAACCCCTGCGGACTCGCACCGAAGCCCAGCTCGATCGCCGCGGTGTCCAAGCCCAACGTTTCAAGGCGTTGCAGCTCGTCCGGGAGTGTCCAGTTGCCGGGGAGGAAGCTCGTGACGGTCTGCAGCGCTTCAGGGACGGTCACCGATCCGACGTTCAGGTTTGCTGTACCACTCACCCATTTGTCCTGGTGCACATCTTTGAAAGCGAATCGTCCACCGAGAGCCGCCTGATCCCCGGATGGGAGGTCGACGTGTCCCGCCCCGATCACCACCGCAAAGACACTATCCATTCCTTGAGGGCTGGTTCCAAAGCCCAGTTCTAGTCCAGCGGTATCCAATCCCAATGCGGAGAAGCTCTGCAGTTCATCTGGCAACACCCATTCGCCTGGCAGAAGACTCGCGACGGTCTCGAGTGCTTCCGTCACGGTCACTTCGCCCACATTTACGTTCACCGCACCGCTGACCCATTGATCCTCGATCTTCTGCATGAACGAGAAACTTCCGCCAGCAGCTGCTTGATCTCCTGAAGGAAGGTCGATGTGCCCGGCGCCGATGACTGCGGCGAAGACGCTGTCCAAGCCCTGCGGGCTCGCGCCGAATCCCAGTTCCAGCCCCGCCGTGTCCAGGCCCAGAATCGCCAGGTCCTGGAGATCGGGGTGAAGTACCCACTCGCCCGGCAATAGGCTCGTGACGGTCTCCAGTGCCTCGGTCACCGTCACCGAGCCGACATTCACGTTCACCGCCCCGCTCACCCACTGGTCGTCGCGAACGTCCTTGAAAGAGAAACTGCCGCCCGCTGCAGCTTGATCACCGGACGGAAGATCGACGTGCCCCGCACCGATCACCGCGGCGAAAACACTGTCGAGACCTTGGGGGCTCGAGCCGAAGCCCAGCTCAATACCGGCTGTGTCTAGCCCGATCACCGCGAAGTCCTGCAGCTCGGCAGGCATTTCCCAGTCGACAGGAAGGAGCGTCGCGGTGGTTTGGATAGCCTCCGTGACCGTCACCGAACCGACGTTCACGTTGACCGCACCACTCATCCATTGGTCACTGTGCACATCCTTGAACGCGAAGCTCCCTCCAGCTTCCGCTCGATCGCCAGACGGGAGTTCGACGTGCCCAGCACCGATCACGGCAGCAAAGACGCTGTCCAATCCTTGCGGGCTCGACCCGAAGCCCAGCTCGAGCCCGGCAGTGTCCAGCCCCAGAATGGCAAGGTCCTGGAGTTCGTCCGGGATTTCCCAGTCGACGGGAACGAGGCCTGCCGCGACCTCGAGTGCCTCGGTTACAGTTACTCTGCCCACGCTCACGTTCATTGCGGCACTGACCCAGTGATCCTCGATGATCTCCTTGAACGCAAAGCTTCCGCCGGCTTCCGCCCGGTCACCAGACGGCAGAGCGATGTGCCCCGCACCGGTCACACCCGCCCAAATGCTATCCAGCCGCTGCGGGCTGGCATCGAAACCAAACTCGATCCCGGCTGTGTCGAGGGCCAGGCGAGCGAAGCTCTGCATGTTGTCGGGGAGTCCCCATTCCCCTGGGATAAGGCCATTGACGATGTCGAGTGCCTCCTCCGCAGTTACCTCACCGACGTGCACGAACATCGAGCCCTTCGCCCAGAGGTCCCGCCTCACATCCTTGAAGGAGAAGTCGCCGCCGGCCTCCGCCCGTTCGCCGGACGGAAGATTGATGTGCCCCGCACCCACGACGCTTGCCCAGAGGGAGTCGAGCTGCTGAGGGCTGGCACCGTATCCCAATCCCAATCCCGCGGTGTCGAGGCCGAGATCGGAGAAGCTCCTCAAGTCGTCGGGGAGGCTCCATTCACCAGGAAGGAGATCGGTGACTGCCTCGATCGCTTCGGGAACCGTGATGGCGCCGACTTGAATGTCGACGTGGCCACTCTGCCACGTTGACTGCCCGACGTCCTTGAACGCGAACGCACCCTCGAACGTGGCCAGATCCTCGGACGGCAAATCAACGTGCCCACCACCGAGGACGTCGATCCAAATGCTGTCGAGGCCCTGAGGACTGGCACCGAATCCCATCCACAGCGAAGCCGTATCCAGTCCGAGCACGGTAAAGTTCTGGGCTTCATCCGGCAGACTCCACTCCACCGGTAGGAGGCTCACGGCCGTCTCGAGTGCCTCCGTCACCGTTACCGAGCCGATGTCGAGATCGACAAAGCCACTGGCCCACGTGTCGTTGGCGACGTGCCGGAAGTCAAACAGTCCCTCGGCCGTGAGTTGGGACGGAGCCTCTGATCCGGATGAGGACGAGGACTGGAATTCCAGGTGTCCGGATCCGTGCACGCGTGCCCACACGCTATCCAATCCTTCGGGACTCGAGGCGAACGCGAGATTCAATGCAGCGGTGTCCAGACCCACGGCATCAAAGCGCTCTACGCCGCCAGGCAAACTCCACTCACCGGGAAGTAGCGCGCTGACAGTCTCCAGCGCGTTCTTCACAGTCACGGAGTCCATGTCGATGTCCACGAACCCCTCGGCCCAGGTCTCACTAGCCACGTGCCGGAAGTCAAACAACCCTCTCGCAGTAAGCTGGCTCTGCTCGCCGGACCGGAAGTTGAGATGTCCTACCCCGCTCACATGCGCCCACACACTATCCAGCCCCTCCGGACCGGCGGCAAAGGCCAAGTTCAACGCCGCAGTGTCGAGGCCCAGGGAATCGAAGTTTCGGGCTTCGGTCGGAAGAGCCCAGTCACCCGGCAGGAGCGATGTGGCGGTCTCCAAGACGTTGAAGACCGTCACCGAATCCAGGTCGATGTCGACGAAGCCTTCTGCCCACGTGTCTTGGTCGACCTGGCGGAAGTTGAACAGCCCAGCAGCCGTCAGTTGGCTAGGAGAATCAGAGCCGCTCGAAGACGAAGACTGGAAGTCGAGGTGTCCGGCTCCACTGACGTGCGCCCAAAGGCTGTCCATGCCCTGCGGGCTTGCCGCAAATGCCAGATTGAGCGCTGCGGTATCAAGTCCCAAGGCATCGAAGTTTTGTGCGTCGTCCGGAAGCGACCAATTCCCTGGAAGAAGCGACGTCGCCGTCTCGATGGCGTTGAGCACGGTTACCGAGTCGAGATCCACATCGACGAAGCCCGTCACCCAGATATCGGTGTCCACCTGGCGGAAATCGAAGCTCCCCGCAGCTGTCAGCTGGCTCGGTGACTCTGATCCGGATGAGGACGACGGTGTGAAGTCGAGATGTCCGGCACCGCTCACGTGCGCCCATAGACTATCCATGCCCTGCGGACCAGCAGCGAACGCCAGGTTCAACGCCGCCGTGTCTAGGCCCAAAGCGTCGAAGCTCCTCGCGTCGTCTGGCAAGGACCAGTTGCCTGGGAGGAGCGATGTCGCGGTTTCGATGGCGTCGAACACGGTCACCGAATCCAGATCGATGTCGATGAACCCGTTGGCCCACGTGTCTGTGTTGATCTGCCGAAAGTCAAAGCTCCCGGACGCCGTGAGTTGACTCGGGGGATCGGACTGGGACGAGGATGACGACGTGAAGTCCAGATGCCCCGCGCCGCTCACATGAGCCCAGACGCTGTCGAGCCCCTGGGGGCTCGTAGCGAACGCCAGGTTCAGCGCCGCCGTGTCCAGACCCAGTGCGTCAAAGCTCCGCGCCTCGTCTGGTAGCGACCAGTTGCCGGGAAGGAGCGACGTTGCCGTCTCGATGGCGTTGAACACCGTCACTGAGTCCAGGTCGACGTCCACGAACCCATTCACCCACGTGTCGTCGGTGATGCGCCGGAACTCGAAGGCGCCGGCAACCGTGAGTTGAGGCGAGTCGGGATCTGCCGATTGGAAGTCGAGATGCCCCTCACCACTCACTCGTGCCCACAGGCTGTCCAGCCCATCGTCCGTGGCCGCGAAGCCCAGCCCCACAGCAGCCGTGTCCAGCCCTAGCGCATCGAAGTTCCGCGCGTCATCCGGCAGCGCCCAGTCTCCGGGCAGTAGCGTCGTCACGGTCTCGAGTGCGTTGAACACCGTGACGCTATCGAGGCTCACCTCGACGAAACCGGCAACGCGCGTATCACTGTCCTTCTGATGGAAGTCGAAGCTACCGGATGCAGAGAGTTGACTCGGTGGATCGGATTGGGCTGACGCCGATGAGGAGAAGTCGAGATGGCCGGTCCCACTCACGTTCGCCCAAAGGCTGTCGACTCCTCGCAGGCTGACGGCCAGGCCGAGAGCGATTGCCGCGCTGTCCAGTGCAAGCGCATCAAATCGCTCGACGTTTTGCGGTAGCTGCCAGTCGGAATCGGGGAACAGCTCCTTGACCGCCACGAGTGCGTCGGCAACCGAAAACTCGTCCACGCTGCCGGTGAGCGCTGCGACCGCCCCACCAGTTTCCTGGAAGTCCGCGCGATAGGAGAAGCTGTAATTCTGTCCGTCGAGCGCAGCGTTGGCCGGCGCTTCGAGTGCAATCTTCAACCCAGGGTTGCTCGAATAGGTGAAGTCGAGTGCGACGGCGTTGGCGGTGAGCCAGTCCGGGAACCACGACACGGAGGTGTTCTCAAACGTCGCCGAGAAGTGCATATCCGGTGCGAGCCGGGGACCAGCGTCGTCGAATAGCGCGTTCGGATCGACACCGAGTCCGCCGCCGAGCTTGGCCCGACCATCCTCGATGCCGAGTGGCTCGAGTTCCTGTGCGAAGCTGGTACCGGTGAAATCGACGTCTGCGTGGATGTTCACACCCGAGGAGAGGTTGAGTGTAGCACCCTCGAAGAAGTCGTCGACATCCTGGTGCATCGTGGCCGTGTTGAGAACCTGATCGGAGCTACTCAGGATGATTCTAGACTGCGTCAGGTCCAGTTCGTCAAGCACGCTGCCATCGAGCCCATCCAGGAGGTCATCGATCTGGAAGTTGAACGGCTCGATGCCAAGTGCGAACACACCGGGGCCGTCACTCGGCCAGGCCCCCACGAGCACCAGTCTCACCATCTGCCCCATCAACATTGCATTCCCCGAGACAACCATCGTCTGGGTCTGTACGTCCGCTTCGAACTGAGGTCGTCCGATGGGGATGTCCTCGAACGGATTCAGGTCGTCGAACGGCAGAGGAATGATGAGCTCATCACCTTCACTGTGTTGCTCGAGACTCTGCCGCACCGACTCGAACGATGCCGTGGCGAGGTCTTCAAGAGTTGATCCAGTTGCCGTCGCGGTATGCGCCAGCCGCACAGCCCCATCTCCAACGAACGGGTCATCATTCCCGTTGGGATCGCTGTAGAGGAAAGCCCAGATCTCACTGCGACCGTCGTTTGTGGACAGTGGGACACCGTCCTGGTCAAGTGCCTGCACCCACCAGGCGTATCGTTTCCCGCTTTCAAATGGAAGGCCGGCGAGGGGATACTCGAATGTCGGAGCCGTGACGTTTACGTCTTCGAATTGCAGGATGTTCGCGGTGAGCGCCTGCAGCGGTGTCTGACTTGGTAGGAGTTCTGCAATCTGGACGACGTAGAAGACCTGATACTGGACCGGTGCCTGAACCGGCATCCACTCGAAGATGGGGAGATCAGTCTCGACCGTTTCCTCGTCCATCGGAGAGACGAGATACGGTGGATCGGGGTACACGGTGGTGAACTCCGCACACTCGTTCTCTACGAGAACGAAACCACTTGCATCGGTGAGGTTAACGCAGGCCGTATAGTCGCCCTCCGGGAAACGTCCGGTGCGAATGACGAGGTCCTCGAGCTCGGGATCGTAGTCCGTGACCCCCGGGATGTCATCGGTCGTGTTGTAGACCGTCTCGCCCGGCATCACGGTCTGCGGATCGCTTCGGCTGGTGAGGACGACGCCCCCCATGCCCTGCGTGATGGTGAAGTGGATCACCACCTCGCCGGGCTGGCCGGTATGGTTGTAAATGGAGAGTTGAGCGATGGTAGGATTCGTCTGCCAGTCGGCGATATACGGCGACGGAAACGGATCTACCAACAGGAGGGCGTCCCACCCCTGAGCGCCGGCAGACTGAAAAGCCGTCACCAGGGCGAGCGCAGCACCACACGACATTCTGACCCAGCCACCCATCAGCGCACGCACACACTACCTCTATTTCGGTTAGCGTAGCAGAGTGTGCCCTACCTAAGCAAGCAACGTGCTACGCTCCGACCCGCATGCAGCGCTGCACCTTCGTATGCTAATAGCACTATTGTTGTGCTATCGCAACAATTTATTCACGATAAACCAGTAAAGAAGTCGTGTTTGTTGCTCGGTCGTCATTGATGATATCCGGCCGCCGTTTTTCCCGACTGTTTCACTCGTATTGTGCACACGGCTGCAGCTCGTGCGACACTTGGAGCTGCCAATCCTCGTACGGAATCGCATACCCAACGGTGAGGAACACGTGAACCGCAGACTCGTCCCTATCCTGTCAGCGTTCGTGGCAGCCGCCTGCACTGCCGGCACACAGAGCGGCAACACCCAGGCACACATCGACCGAATCGAGCAGGCGCTCATTCCTGGGATGATCATCAAAGGCGAACCACTGCAAACGCACTCGCTTGCTGAGCGCTTGGCGCATCATAGCGTGCCGGCGGTGAGTATAGCCGTGATCAGCAACGGTGAAATCGAATGGGCACGGGCGTACGGTATGGCCGACGTCGAGGGAAAGCGAGTGGCAACGGCTCAAACGCTGTTTCAAGCTGCCTCCATCAGCAAACCCGTGGCCGCCACCGCTGCATTGGCTCTCGTGGAGGAAGGCAGGCTTGCCCTCGACTCCAATGTGAATCAGTACCTCACGAGCTGGCAGGTTCCGGCCAACGAGCACATGCATGGCGAGGCCGTAACACTGCGGCGGATTGTGACGCATACGGCCGGACTCACCGTGCACGGGTTCCCAGGCTACGCGCGCAGCGACGACATCCCGACCACTGTCGGCGTCTTGGACGGACTCGGTAACACCGATCCGATCCGCGTCGATACGACCCCGGGTGCGATCAATCGCTACTCAGGGGGCGGGTACACCGTGATGCAGTTGATGCTGCCCGATGTGGCGGGCCAGCCGTTCGAACAGGTGCTGAGAGAGCGCGTGCTCGATCCGATCGGCATGACGTTGAGTACCTACGAGCAACCCCTCCCGGAATCCCGCTGGCAGGAGGCTGCCACGGCATACCGGTCCAGCGGCGATCCTGTCGAGGAGCAGTGGCATGTCTACCCGGAGCAGGCAGCGGCCGGGCTGTGGACAACGCCGACCGAACTGGCGATGTGGGGGTTGGCGATTCTCGCCTACCATGACGGCGAAGAGGGTGGAGTACTCTCACCGGACATGGCGCGACAGATGCTGGATCCAGGGGAGCACGGCCACGGACTCGGCCCGGCGGTAGGTGAAGGCCGAGAGTATTTCGGGCACGGAGGCTCCAACGAGGGCTTCAGGTGCCAGCTGGTGGTCTTCATGGACGGGCGTGGCGCCGCGGTCATGACCAATAGCGACAATGGCAGCAGCCTGGCTCGCGAGGTGTTGGCAACGCTAGCGGACGAGTACGACTGGCCGGCCTATGGGGCGACAGAGCGAGCAGTCGCCGACATCGACCAATCTGTCTACGCGGAGCTGGCCGGCCGCTACATCCTTGAAGGGCAGGATTTCGAGGTGGAGATCGTCTTGGAGGATGGACGCTTGACTCTCGTGGTTCCGGGGGAGCCAATGCTCGAGCTGTTGCCCGAATCAGATTCGGTGTTCTTTGCGCGCAGCGACGGAACCCGTGCCAGGATCGAGTGGGAGGACGGGCACGTCGCGGGGTTCAGAATGTTCGGTTCCCGAGTCATCAAGATCCGATGAACTGGGTAGTGAGCAGATGCAGAACGGGAGGCCAACTGGCCTCCCGTCGCTTGCTTCAATGAGTCGAAGCCGCTCCCTTCACGCCCTACAGCTAGAACCCCAACGCCCTCAGCATCGCTGTCCGCTCGGGTGCCCGGTTGCGATCAGTCCCAGGAGACAGTCAGCTTGGCTCGGCCAGCTGGGCCCGGATCCTCTCGAGCGCAGCCTTTCCCCCGGTGTTGTCCGGGTTGAGCTGGATGGACCTCTCGTAGTACTCGATCGCCAGTTCGAGTTGGCCAGCCACCGCGTAGGCCTCTCCCATGCTGTCGTACGGATTCCAGGCTTCGGGATATTCCTCGATGTTCAGCCTGAAGACGGCGATCGCATCGTCAATCCGATCGCTCCTGAGCAGCTGGTATCCCAAGCTGTTGAGCAGGTCCTCGTGGAATGCTTCTGCCGGCTGTGTCGCCTTGAGATCCTGGTACAGCGCAAGAGCCGCGTCGATCCCCTCCGCCTCGTACGTTTCAGTGAGGGCCTCGCGAACGATCCGAGAGGGCGAGTCGTACTGCTCGTAGTCGAGCCACGTGGCTGCGGGGTGGTCGCCGCCCACCGTGTGGGCCAGCATCGACTCCAGGATCGCCTGGCCATGATCGCTGTTGGCAAACCACACCACTCCAACGCCACGATCCGGGTAGGTCAGCGTATACGCCTTGTAGTTGGTATTGTCACCCCAATGCCAGAATGCCCGGCCGACCTCATCGTTCTGCAAACCGATCCCCAATCCCCACGTGACCCCGGAGTCAACTTCGATTTGTGGCGTCAGCATCGCAGCCGCCATGGTGTCACTCAGTCCCGTCCCGTTCATCACGGCAGTCATGAATCGCGCGAAGTCTGGGGCCGTGGTGTGAAGTGTGGCAGCGGCATGACCCGTCTCGGTCTGCGGCTTCCTCTTGTTGGTGACGTTGCCGTCTCCGTCATGAGGCATGGCGACCCTAGCGTCGAAGCGGTCCTCCCAGATATAGCTGCTGTTCGGCATGCCGACGGGCTCGAACACCAGCCGCTCCATGAGCGGCTGCAACCGCTCACCGGTACGGTGCATGACGACCCTCTGCAGGTAGCCGAAACCCTCACCCGAATAGCTGAACTCGCTCCCCGGCGCGAAGTCGATAGTGAGCTGCCCACCCCCCGGCCGCCAATTGGGGAGACCCGTGGAGTGCGTGAGGGCCATGCGGGCAGTGATCTGAACGTGCTGCGGATCGTGGGCGATATCAGTGTAGTCGTAGTACTCCGGAAGCGGCGTGTCGAGATCGATCACCCCCTGATCGACGAGCTGCAGCACCGCATACGCGAAGACCGGCTTGCTGAGCGAAGCCGCTTCGAACACGGACCCCGTGTCGACCGGATCACCCGTCTCGGTGTTCCGTACACCGAACCCCCTGCCCCACGCGACACCGCTGTCATTGGTGACCGCGATGGATAGGCCTGGGACTCCCGCGCTATCCATCACCATGGGGATCACCTGCTCCAGCTCCCGCCAGCCCGTGGAATCGGCGAGAACAGCGACTTGGTCAGGTGACTGGTTGGTGCAGCCCGGCGCGGTGGCAAGCGTCGCCGAGAGGATCAGTGCCAACGCGTACCGTCTGATCATGGAGATCCCCTGTATCTCGGTAATAGTGTAGCCTGTTAGATACTCGCCGAAGCCACAGGGTTGGCGCAACATCTTTCTTACGAGACCCTTACAGTCCTCAGACCAGTTGCCTACTCGAATGCGTTGCTCGAGGGGATCACGACCGTTAGTCTGACCCATGGTTCCAAGAGCGCTTCCCCGCACCCTCGGGCTTTTCCCGGCCACGAACCTCGTTGTCGCGAACATGATTGGGGCCGGGATCTTCACGACGTCCGGCTTGCTGATGGCAGAACTAGGCAGTCCCGGCCTCATGATCTTGCTCTGGGTCGGAGGGGGGATCTTGGCCCTCTGTGGTGCCCTGTGCTACGGAGCCTTGGGCGCCGCCATGCCCCGGGCTGGCGGGGAGTATGTCTACCTCTCCGAGCAATTCCACCCACTCTTCGGGTTTCTGACTGGTTGGGTCTCCTTTTTTGTGGGATTCTCCGCGCCGCTCGCCGCATCGTCACTGGGATTCAGTGAGTACCTGACACGAGCATTCCCCGATCTCATCAGTTGGGGCAATCCTGAGTTGCTGAAGCGATCGATCTCGGTCCTCGTGATCGCGGGTCTCACATCGGTGCATCTGCGTGGTATCGAGTTCGGCACCCGAGTGCAGAACATCCTCACCGTTGCGAAAGTCCTTCTCATCGCCGGACTCGTGGTCGTGGGATTTTCCTTGGGGAACGGAAGCCTGGGGAATCTGACCTCGGGTTCCAGTTTCGAGTTCGACGGCCAAGGATGGAAGACCGTCGCGCTGTCACTCATGTGGATTACGTTCGCCTACACTGGGTGGAATGCGTCCGTCTATATCGGATCCGAGATCAAGAACCCAAGAAGAAACCTCCCCCTGTCACTGATGGTAGGAACCAGCGCAGTAATGCTGCTCTACTTCTGTTTGAATCTCCTCTTTGTGTTTGCGGTTCCGGCCGATGAGATGAGCGGGGTCATTGCAGTCGGAGGACACGCCGCATCATATCTATTTGGCAGCTCGGTCGAAATGGTGGTCTCATTGCTCATCGCCTTCGCGCTGCTGTCGTCGATCAGTGCCATCATCATCCTTGGCCCACGTGTGTACTACGCGATGGCGAAGGACGGCTATTTCTTCAAAGCCATGGCCGACGTCCACCCGATCTTCCGGGTTCCGTCGAAGGCCATCATCCTACAGGCCTTCATTGCCATCGTGTTGGTGATGTCGGGCACCTTCGATCAGATCCTCACGTACATGGGCTTCTGTCTGGGGATCTTTCCGATCCTCGCCGTTATGGGTGTCTTCAAGTTGAAGATCGGGTTGGGATACAGGGTCGCTGCCGTCGTATTCGCCACCGTCAGTCTATTGATACTCGTACTCGCCTACTTCGA
>Ga0255055_10002573_pt1 | contig 12728 bp, 9 predicted proteins | sample JV7_2_27_MG_FD_188633 | JGI IMG/M metagenome (GOLD analysis project Ga0255055, IMG submission 188633) | Seawater microbial communities from Jervis Inlet, British Columbia, Canada - JV7_2_27 | ecosystem: Environmental > Aquatic > Marine > Inlet | place: Canada: British Columbia | collected...
CTGCTCGGGACCATCTTTCGCAGGGCGCGAAGGTGGCGTGACGACGATGGCGACCGCTACATGGAGCATGACCCGACGCTCGACGTGGAGAAGCCGCGAGAGTGCGAGCCTTCCGCTCGTGCGTTGACGCCGGCCGAGTTCAAGCGGATACGCGAGGCCATCTCGAGCGAGCGGGACCGCGCGCTGGCCGGCTTCCTTCTATTCACGAGCGCCCGATGGGCCGAGGTGGCCCGGCTGAAGTGGGACGACGTGAACCAGGACGACGGCTTCGCCACCTTCCGCCAGCAGAAGGGCGGCCGATGGTCCACCAAGCGGGTCGCGCTGGGGACAAAGGCGCTCGCCGCGCTGCCGACCGAACGCGAAAGCGAGTACGTCTTCGTGGACGGCAAGGGCCGGCACTACGACGACCGCTGGCGGCGTCCCGAGTTTTGCAGCCGCTTCAAGGACGCTTGCCGTCGCGCGAAGGTGCCGTGGGCGAGCCTGAAGGCTCTACGGACGACGTTCGCGACGTGGGCCGAGGAAGAGGGCGTGCCCGTCGAGACGACGCAGCGTGCGCTCGGCCATGCCAGCGTGCAGACCACGCAACGGTTCTACACACGTTCGCAGGCGGACAAGACTCGTGCAGCGGTCGAAGCAGTCGAGCGGAAAAGTGGACTCGATTTGGACTCTCCTACCCTTTCGGCCAATCGCGCCGGATGAGTCGGAGCACGCTATGTCTTTGACTGTTGGGGGTTTATTTGGTGAGCCGTGCTGGATTCGAACCAGCGACCCTCAGCTTAAAAGGCTGGTGCTCTACCGACTGAGCTAACGGCCCATCCGCGGGAATGCGGCGTCATGCTATCGCCTGCGTGATCGCCTCGCAAGCGCCGCGCAGTTCACGATCGAGGGCGAACGGCCGACAGACTGTACATCAACGGTATGTCGGGCAGTCCTTCCGGCGGGGCGAAGCGTTTGCCGGGAAGCTCGCGCATCTTCTCGCCCTGACGATAGCCGGTTGCGTACGGATACTCGACGAATTGCTCGAGGGCAAAACCGGCGCGGATCAGCGCGTCGATGATCTGGGCCGTGCCCCAGCAAAACTCGTAGCACGGGTGGGGGTTCTCGTACTTCTCGACGCCCGTCTCGTAGCCCGACGGCGCGAGCCCTTCACCCGACATGGCCACGTAGTCCCCTACGCCCTCCTTCCACTCGAACGGTTTCGATCCTGTGGCGTAGGGGTAGCGAAGCTCCCACTTCTCGTCGAACATCATCCCCACAGGGTGAAACTCGATGAGCACCAGACGGCCTCCCCGCTCGAGGATGCCGAAGACGCCCTTGGCCCACGTGTCGAGATCGGGGATCCACGGAAGGGCGCCGTAGGAGCAGAAGGCGACGTCGAAGCGTTCGCCTTTCTCGGCCGCATCAGCGAGCCAGTCGTAGATGTCGGCCCGTTCGAAGGTCGCCTCGATCCCGCTCTCAGTCGACAGACGTCGCGCGAACTCGATCGCGTCGTCGCTGATGTCCACACCGGTCACACGCGCTCCTAGACTTGCGAGACTCAACGAGTCCTGACCAGCGTTGCACTGCAGGTGCGCCAGTCTTTTTCCTGAGAGATCGCCGAGCAGGTCGATCTCCTCCTGCCACAGCGTGCTGCCCCCGCCCTTCAGAAAGCCGGCCTGGTCCTTCTTGTGGCTGTTGTGGGCGCGCGTGGCGATATTCCACGACAACCGGTTCTTCTCTCGCAACTCTCTAGACATGATTGCGCCGGATCAGATGTCGAGTTGGCGGGTCAGCCAGGTGCCGGGCTTGATGATGCTTTGCTCGCGCTCGGGACCCACGCCGACGACGGCGATCTCGGTGCCGATGACTTCGCCGAGACGATTGAGATAGTCGCGAGCCCGATCGGGCAGGTCGTCCCACTTCCGCACGGCCGTCAAGTCGGTCTTCCACCCGGGAAGCGTTTCGAAGACCGGCTCGACACGCTCGGCCTGCGCGACGGACACCGGCAGGCTGCGCAGCTCGCGGCCGTCGAGACGGTAGGACACGCAGATGCGCACCTCTTCGAAGTCGTCCAGAACGTCGAGCAGTGAGATGCAGGCGCCGTCGAAGTGGTTGATGCGCGTGGCGTAACGTGAAGCGACGCCGTCGAACCAACCGCAACGCCGTGGACGTCCGGTCGTCGTACCGTACTCGCGCCCGCGCTCGCGGATCTTGTCGCCGTCCGAATCCGCGAGCTCGGTCGGCATCGGCCCAGAGCCGACTCGCGTCGCGTAGGCCTTGAACACGCCGAGTGAGCCGGTCACCCGCGTGGGGGCCACCCCCAGCCCGGCGCACAACGCGCCGGCCAGCGTGTTGGACGAGGTCACGAAGGGGTAGGAGCCGTGGTCGAGGTCGAGCATCGCACCCTGCGCCCCCTCGAACAGCACGTTGAGACCTTCGTCGAGCCAGTCGTTGAGCAACAACGACGTCTCGCCGACGTAGGGCTCCAACCGCCGGTACTGCTCGTGGGCCTGCCGCGCGACGGCTTCGGGGTCGTCCGGATTCTCACCGGCTTTTCGCACGCGATCACCCGCGGGGCCGTCGACGATCCGGCGAACGATCGCGACGGCATGGTTCACATCGGCAAGATCGCCCAGTCGGACACCCCACCGGGCGGCCTTGGCCTGGTAGGTCGGGCCGATGCCGCGCAAGGTCGTGCCGATCTTCGATGCCGCGTCGGCCGACGACTCGTCGAGCGCGTCGAGCCGTTTGAGGATCGGCAGGATGACGTGCGCGCGATCGCTGATGAACAGTCGCCCGTCGAGATCGATACCGGCCGCTTCCAGATTGTCCAACTCCTCGATCAGCTTCGTCAGATCCATGACGGTGCCGTTGCCGATGACGATGCGAGCGTCTGGTCTGAAGACGCCGGACGGGACGTGGTGCAGAGCATAACGCCGGTCGCCGATGGTGACCGTGTGCCCGGCGTTGGGGCCACCCTGGAAACGCGCAACGACGTCGAAGCGATCCGAGAAGAGATCGACGATCTTGCCCTTTCCCTCGTCGCCCCACTGGGCGCCGACGATGGCGATATTCGGCATGTCCGGGAGTCCCTTTCTCTGCGCCCTGGGGGCCGCGACGCGAGACCGCAGATGCTCGGAAACGGCACAAAGTATAACACGTGTGCCGCAGACGCCCGGGCGACCGCGATGTGTTAGCATCGGCTCGCCGTGAACATCTGGATGTTGTTCTTCGCCGGTCTCGGCCTGGCCATGTTCATCGAGGGTCTGCCCTACTTCATCTCGCCGGCGGCGGTGCGTCGCTATCTGAAAACGATCGAACAGATGAGCGACGTTGCCTTGCGCGCGGCGGGATTCGCAATGATGGTTGCGGGTTTGGTCGTGATCTATCTCGCCACCCGCTGAGCAGACTCGATGCCGAGATCACGTAGTTCGCACGACCGGGCGCGATCGCGCGCGGCGACCGGGCTACGGCGGCAACGGCCGCAGACTACAAAAGCTGAAGTCCACCGTGGGTGGCGAAATGTCGAAAGTCCGAATCTCGCGTGATCAGCGGTGTCCGATGGTCGAGGCAGGATTGAGCTATCAGCGCGTCGGCCAATCGGGCTCGGAGCTTCCTTCCGAAGACCTTGGCGCGGAGCATTCCTGCCCGTTCCCAGAAACCGGGTTGAATCTCCAGGACCGGTAGACTCCGAATCAGGCGCGTCACTTTTCGATCCAACCCCGGAGAACTGAGAATCTCTGTGAGCACAACAGGAGGGAGGACGGCCTGGTTCAGCTCGAGAACCTGATCCACCGACTCGACGTCGTTTCCGCCCTCGCCCGAGAGAAAGGCCACGAGCGAGCTTGTGTCAACGGCGATCACCCTCGATCTTCACGAAGTGTGTCGATGTCGCGGGAGATCGAAACTTTCCCGCGCAGCGCGCGGAGTTTCTTGTACGCGTCGCCGGCAGCGACGAGTTGCAGCCCGCGGCGGATTGTCTCCGTGATGCCCTGTCCAGTCGACCGCTGTGCCTTCTCGAGAAGGTCTTCTGGAACATGGACCGTGATCTTCTTGGCTACGCCCATGCCTCAAAGCTACCATACTATATACCATAAGTCAATATGGCATCGTGATCGCTGTGGTCGCATCCCCTCGTAGTTTCGCGAGGCTGTCGCGGCTCCTGACATCCCCCGCCTGATGGGCAAGTCTCTCGTCGATCTCGGAGAGGTCATGGGCGAGGGTCCCAGTTGGGTGCCTGGTGGCAACGCCGGTGCGCCGAACGGAGACTGGCTTGTCCGTCACTGCCGGGAGCTGCCGGCTTTGCATCCGCGAGGCTGTTGTCTGCGTCAGCGAGCGTCAACCATGACGATTTCGACTCGACGGTTTCTGGCGCGTCCCTCGGGCGTGTCGTTGGGCATCAGAGGTTTCTCCGGCCCGAGGCCTGCGGTCGTCATGATGGACGCCGCAACGCCCATTTCCGTCAGGAACACCTTGACCGAGTCGGCGCGAGCCAGCGATAGCTTGCGGTTGGTCTCGTCGCTGCCGGTGGAGTCGGTGTGGCCTTCGATCGAGAGCTTGACGTCGTCGAAGGCGAGCATCACGCCGGAGAGCTTGGCCAGGACGTACTTCCCCTCCGTCTTCAGCGCCGACTCTCCGGTCGGAAAGGCCACGCCGGAGAGAGACACGACATACCCGCGGTCGGTCTTTGCTCCATAGGCCATCTGACCGAGGGCTTCCGTCAACCGCTCGATTATGGCTTCCTGCTTTTTCGCGAGCTTCGAGCTAGTGGCCTGGGACTGCGCCAGCTCGGACTCGGTGTTGGAGAGCGTCGTCTTGGTTGCCGCCAATGTCGCCGTCACGGCCGCCAGCTCGGTCTCCAGGTCAGAAGCCTGGCCGGCGAGCGCCTTCTTAGCCGCCTGGGCCTCTGCCGCCTTGGCCGCTTCGACCATCTGGACGGTCTTGCTCAGTGCCTGTCCGGCGAGCGTGATCGTGCGCTTGGACGCGTCGAGCTGCTTCTGGCCCTTGAGGTCACGCGCCTCGGTAAGGGCGGCCAGCGCGTCGTCACACGTTTTCTCGTCGTATTTCTTGGCCTCGAAGCGGTCCACCAGCTCGATTGCCTTCTCGGCCTGAATCAGAGCGAGCGGGTTCTTCTTGTCCGCCTTGTAGGACATCCCCGCGATCGAGTCTCGCTCGCTGGTGATCCGGCCCCCGCGGTCCGAAAGCCCTCCGAAGGTAAACCCGGTCGGCTGCACATTCTTCTGCCCGGGGGTTCCCGAGAAGAACACGACCAGCTCGCCGGGCGTGCGGACCGTCACGATCGGCTCGGCCGTGATCATCATGGCAAAGTCGCGCTTGGCCGTGGAGTACGTGGCCGTCCCTTTCGCAGCATCATCATTCGCGATCCCGCCGAGGTTCTCGGAGGTTCCGTCGGGGCTGACTGCCCAGACGACGTAGGACACGATATCGCCGCCGAACAGAACGGCAGGCGGCAGGTTCTTGGACTGAATTTCAATCGAAGACTGACCGGACTGGTGCTTCACTTTGGCCGACAGCGTCGCGGCGGGCGCCCGCTGCGTGCCCGCCATCGGCACATCCACGTTCTTGCCTTCCGGATACAGGACCGACGTCAGCCCGACGTCGCTGGCAGAAACTGCTCCCACTGCGAGCACGGCGACCGCGATCCAGGCCACACGCAGTTTCCTCGACATCACGAATTCTCCTCTTTGTCTGACGCTTTCGAGCCTCCAGCGCGTCGTTAGCTGGCTTCACCCCCGCTGAGCCACGGAAGTGACCGCGGCCAGAATACAGGATGCCGGTTGCCGGACGCCAGTTAGAGAGCACACGGATTCGTGTCCGTCATGGCCGTTCACTTTCGGTGGTCGGGTACACCCGTGCAGACCGACACCGATGGCGACGGCGCGGGGGACGCCTGCGACCCGGCTTGATCCCACGCCGATCTCAGTGAACGTAGCCGAGCGCCTTCAGCCGCTCCAGCGTTTCGGGGGACATTTCCGACGGGCTTTGGGAATCCGCCTCGACCATCGCGGACCGGGCGAGTTCCATGATCGATTTCAGCTCGGCCACGCGCTCGGGCTGGGTGTCCGCTAGGTTGCTCTGCTCCAGAGGGTCCGAGGTCAAGTCGTAGAACTCGTCGCCTCTTTCTCCTTCGGGGTACACGATCAGCTTGAACTTGTCCGTGCGCAGCGCGAGTTGTTGCGGCCCGTTGACGTTGGCCGACATGACGGTGAAGGTCCGGCTGGCCGACGGCACCGCGTCGATCCCGGGGACGACCCGGGTGGCGAGGCTGAAGCGTCCTGGCGGGAGCGGCTCGAACTCGATCCCGAGCAGCGCGGCAAGCGTGTCGTACAGGTCGACGTGGCTGACCAAGGTATCCACCACGCGATCTCCGGCCGCCGCGTCGGGGACCTTGATCACGAAGGGAATGCGCACGACTTCCTCGTAGAACGCGTGACCGTGACCGTAGAGCTTGGGTGTGCCGTCATCCTGCAGCGTCCCGGTGTCGTGCCCGTCCGCGGGGAGCATCTCGCCGTGATCGGCCACCAGGACCACGACCGTGTTCGACAACAGTCCGCGTTCTCTCAAATCCTCGATGGTTCGGCCCAACTCACGCAGGCAAAAACGCACCTCGTCTCGGTACAGGCGTTGCATTTCGGTGAGCGGCGGGTTTACCGGGTCGGGCGAGAGATCGAGGTGGGCCGCGAGCGGCTCGTGAGGATCCATGGCGTGGAGCCAGAGGTGGAACGGTTGATCGAGCCTGCCCAACTCGGTCGACCGAGCTTCGACGCGGCGGCGCAGCACCCTCGCGTCCTCGTAGGCGTGGGACGCAAACAGTCCCACACCCTTGGACGAAAAGGCCCACAGCACCGGCAGTTGTATGGCCGCGTCCCCCACGTACTCGTAGCGCTCGTAGCCCCGGGCGAGCCCCCCGGTTCGCTGAATGTGCGGGTTGGTGACGAGCGCCTCGGTCCAGTAGCCGCGATCGCGAAGCTGCTCGGCGAGGGTCGGAACCGACTGGGAAAGCTCCATCAGCACCGGTTTCTTCGCACCCACGACCTTGCGGGTCTCGTGGCCGTGCTCTGGCGGGTACAGGCCCGTCATCAGCGACGCCATCGAAGGCGGAGTCCACGGAGAAGCGGCCATGGCCCGGTTGAACCACGTTGCACCGCCGAGCGAGCGTCGAAACTCGCGGCCTTCTTCGGTCTCCTCGAGGACCGTCTCGAAGACGTCCGCACGCAGGGTGTCGATGATGACCAGGATCAGGTTGGGGTGATCGTGACGCGACCGATCGACGGCGCTTGGCGTGCCCAGGTCCACGATGGTCGCGATCCAAGCGATCGCGACCAGACCCACACTGGTCGCGGCGACCAGCCTCACGCGTCGATTGGCCCGTTCCAGCGCGGCGATGCCGACGGCGACGAGAAGGACCAGGGCATCGCTGGCCAGAGCGGCAGGTGCCAGCGGCGAGTAGAACACGTTCTGGTTGAGGGCCAGACCGGCGGCGGCCGTGAGCGCGCCGGCGAAGGCGCCGGGCCATTTTCGGCCCGGAGAAACCACTCGCGTCAAGAACCAGATCCATGCGGCATAGCCGCCCAACGCGATCGCTCCGCCGGCCAATCGCACCGGGATGGACCACCCACGGTGATAGACCCAGTCCTCGGCGCGTACGAACAAGGGAAAGGCGTAGATGATCACCAGGGCGTAGGAATAGACGGAGACGAGCGGAAGGCTCCCACCGGCACGGCGCAGCCGGCAGGCCAGGTGGACCAATCCAGCGGCCAGCACGCCGAGCCCAAGATAGATAACGAGGTGGAACGATCTGAGCGGGGCGAAGTAGCCCGACGTCAACTCGGACAGGATCTGGTCGGCGGCCATCGCGGTGAGACCCGCCAGCGCCCCCAGGAGTACGATCAAGAAGAATCTACGCACCCGCGACAACCCTGCGGGTCGGCCCCGCCGGCCGGTCGATCCGTAGCCGTGGGCACCCGTCTTCATACAAGAATGTAGCCATTTCGCTCAGGCGATCCGACCCTATACCCTCTCTCGCGCGGGTTTGCAAGCAGGAATCCTCATGCGGCCGTTAGATCTCCACACCCAGGACGCGTCGGAAGGCGAAGCCGAAGACGATCGACGCCACGAAAAAGAACAACAGCCAGTGCACCGCCCAACCGAACAAGGTCAACGGAAGGGGCGCATAGTTCACCTCGACGCGTTCGATCTTGCTCGAGCCGCGAATGGGGCGCTCTCCCGGGTAGAGCAGGAGGTCGGCCAGCGCCGAGGCGCGCAGGGGCGAGATCGCGCCCCAGCCCCCTCCGGCGATCAGCTCCTTTTCCACCTCGTCCCCACCCGCCTTGACGGTCAGCCGGTGATGGCCGGGCTGGTCCACGCGAATCCTCCAGGCCACCTCCCCGCGCTCCTCGATCCGCACGCCGGGGGTTTCCACGCTGACGCCGGACGGTACCTCGAGCCGCACCGTGTCGCTCATCGGCGAGACGCCGCGCAGTTTGACCTTGATCAACGTCCGCTCGCCGGGTTCGAGGGGACGGGCCGAGAATCTGAGATTGAGTTGGGCCAGGATCAGCAAGAACGGCACGAGCAGCACCAGCATCGGAACCAGCGCATAGCGCAGGTAGGTCAGCGTCTGTCTCAGGATCCGGCCCTGCAGACGAAACAGCAGTCCCAAATCGTCGCCGAACAGTCGAATGCCGATCAGGTTTCCGCGGATACGGTCCCGGACCAGGCCGATGGCGGCTTGGTCGGAAACCTTGCCGAAGATCCACAGCATCAGGACCCCGGCCAGGAGCGAGATGGCGCTCAAGGCCCAGATCGGGTCCAGCCCAGCGAAGGGGGCGAAGACGAGGCCGAAGCCCGCGTTCAAAATTCGGTTCAGAAGACCCATTGCGTGTGACACGGTCGCCTGCCGGCAGAATCGAAACGGAGCGGGGCAACCCGGCTCAAGAAATGTAGCCTAGGCCCTGAAGCTTCTTGCGGATCTCCTCTTCGGAGTCCGCATCCTCGAGCTGTGCGATCTCTTTTTCCAGGGCGTGGGTGATGAACTCCTCGGGCGAGGAGTAGCCCGCGATCTTGGCGTACATCCGAATCTTCTTCAGCAGCTCCTTGTCCAGCTTGATTCGGGAACCGAACATGGCACCTCCTTGCTTGTCTCACTCGGCCGGACGGCTGGCCGCGCGGGAGGCTGGCTTCCGTCCACCGAGACAGTCCCTTCCGATCATCTCCGGTTGTTTTTGTATTCCGTATTCGTCGAGGATCGCCACGGTGAGGTCGACGAGCGACGGTTGCTCCAACGTGATCCTTTGATTGGTCAGCAACACACCGGGCACGTGCCGCGGATCCACCGAGTGATCGCCGCTCCAGTGGTCGTTGTTATCGACGAAGATCTCCCTGGGGAACTCACCGAGCGGACTGTCCCACGAGCTTCGGTAACCCCAGTTGTAGCCCACGATGAGATCCGGGCCGAGGCTCACGTAGGGCCCGTGGAAGTCGCGCTGCGTCCGGACCACGCGTGTGACCGCGGGCTCGTCGTTCCGTGGGTCGCGCATTTCCAGAAGATCCTTCTCCAGGCGGTCGAGCAGCTGCGCGTATTCCTCGCCCGGGTCGACGATTCCATTTTTTTCTCGCCCCGCGAGGTTGACGTAGACGCCGTTCAATCCCAGGGCGTAGACCGTGGTGCGGCTCCAATCCACGTTCGCGAAGAGCGGGTACTTGCCCTGAGCCGCGGGGTCCCGGAGCGTGACGTAGCCCTGCTCCAGCAGCCAGGAGTTCAGGTTCACACCGCGGTAGAAGGGACAGAACCCGTGGTCGGACATGACGATGAGCGTCGTATCTTCGTCGATGGCCCGCATCACACGGCCCACCGCCTCGTCCAACTCGCCGTAGATCGTTCGGATCCCGTCGCCCAGCTTTTCGTCCGTCTCGTGGGCTGGGTGCTCCGGGTCCGCATAGTTCCACAGCATGTGGCTGCCCTGATCGACGCTGGAAAAGTAAAAGAAGAGGAATCCCTCGTCGAAGCGGTCCAAGAAGTAGTCCAGCGCCCTTCTGCGCTCCTGATAGACAAACTGCAACTGATCCCAAAACTCGTACGCGCTGAAAATCCCGTGGGTCAGAGCCTTGGTGTCTTCCGGCAGCTCCTGGGTGTAGAAGTAACCCAGTTCCTCGAATAGCTCGTGTGCCCACGCCTCGGGCATGGAGACGGGCATCGCCGGATCCTCGGGATTGATCTGCAGCGGCGTCACGTACAGCTCGAAATCGGGTCGGACGCGCTTGAGGTAGAAGCGTCCGATGGCGCTGACGGATACCAACATCGGCACCGCCTCGAAGTCCACGCGGACCCAAGGGCTCCATTCGCCCTCGGTGAGGATGAACTCGTTGTCCTGCACCTCGAACTTCGCCGCGGGGATCTGAGGATCGAGGTAGACCGTGAAATCCACGGTCAGCTTGGGGTTGCTGTAGGTAACCTTCCTGCCGCGGCCCCTAGGCTTTCTGGCCTCGCGTCGAAACGCGTTTTCTGGGCCGACCAACTTGGCTCGGACCGCATGATCGACGACCCGGACGGGGTAGACCTTCCCGCCCGAGATGTCGCCGGCGTTGGGGACCTCACGGTCGGTGTAGAAAGAAAACGTTCCCGGCGTGCCGCGGATGTCGGGGGTACCCATGCCCGAGAAGGCCTTGCCGTCGGATTCAATGGGTGGGAAATTGGCCGGCATGCGGAAGATGGTGGTCGGAACCCCGTGTTCCTCCAGGATCTCCCAGAAGGCGCGTCCCCTACGCAGATTCTCCACTTTGCCGCTCGACAGCGGGATCACCACGGAACCGAGCTCGACAGTCCGCGATGGCGGTTCGGCCCGGGACATGGATAGATAGGGCAGCAGCGTGTCGGGCTCGCGGTGCACGAAGTCGAAGATGCCGTGGCCACCGGGATCCATGCCGGTGATGAACGTCGACCACGCCACCGGAGACAGCGGAGGCATGCTCGTCTGCAGCGCGCTGAAGTCGCCTTGCTTCATGAAGCGCGCGAAGTTGGGCAGGGCTCCCTCGTCGGCGAACTGCCGCAGCAACTTGGGATCGAGACCGTCGATCCCGATCACCACGACCTTCTTGGCCGGCTCGGCGGACCGGCCCAGCGGCACGGCCAGCAGCACCGAGACGGTCACGACGACCAGTGACCCGAGCAGCCTACGATTCGCTCTCACGTCGTATCCCCGAAGCGGCCACGGAACGATCCTCCTCCTGCGGCGCCGGTTCTCCGGCCGGGGCGGGCTTGCTGCCGGCCGAGGACCGATCGGTCATGACCGATTTGCCGTCGCAGTACGGCGGGACGGCCACGCCGAACAGATCGAGAACCGTGGGACCGATATCCATGATGTTGATCCTGTTCACGTCGATCTCGCGGTTGCACAAAAAGATCCCCGGTACGTCCGGCGGGTTCATGCAATGATCGCCGCTCCAGCTCTTGGTATTGTCCTGGACGAGCTCGTCGGCCACGACGCCCGTGGCGCAATCCCAGGAGACCCTGTAGCCGACGTTGAACCCCACAAACAGGTCCGGCGCCTCTCGCACGTAAGGACCGCTGTAGATCCGTGCCGTGTCATACACCTCGGCGACGGCCTTTTGCCCGTCGAGTTCGTCGCGCAGGTCGCGCAGGCGCTCCGCGATCTCTTGCTTGACCCGCGCCTGCTCCTGTCCCGGTTCGACGATGCCCTTGGCTTCACGGCCCCTGACGTTGAGATAGATGCCGCCCAGACCGACGGCATAGGCTCGCGTTCCGGACCAGTCGACGTCCTGAAACCACTGGGCACCCGTCGGCTCACCGCTTTTGACTGCGAGGTAGCCGTTTCGGTAGAGCCAGGTGTTCAGATTGACCCCTCGCCGAAACGGCTTGAAGCCGTGATCCGACATGATCATCAGAACGGTATCCTTGTCAACCGCGTCCATCACCCGACCGAGCAGATCGTCCATCTTGCGATAGAGCCCGCGCAGAGCGCCCTTGTGTATCTCGACGTCTTTGCCCGGGTTGGCCGGGTGGTCGGGGTCCAGATACCTCCAGAACATGTGCTGCATGCGGTCGGTGATGTCGAATACGCAGACGACCGCACCGCGTTTGGTTTTGTCTAGGGCGTCGAAGAACATCTTCTCGCGCTCTTCGTGAATCAGGTAGGCCTGCTCGAGAAACGCGGCCTCGTCCAGCACCCGTTCGTTCAATCCCCAGGTGTCCTCGGCCAGACCGAGCGTGGAGTAGCGGCCCAGAGTCTTGGATAGGTAGACCGCGTAGGTGAACGGGTGCGAGATGGGCAGCGCGGGCCGATCCGGGTCGACGTTAACCGGGGTCATGTACAGCTTGAAATGGGGCGAGTTTTCCTTGAGGTAGAAACGAACGATTCCCCGCACGGTGACGTTCAGGCCCGGGCGGAACTTGAGCTCGATCCAGGGAGTGAACTCGCGCAGCTTGAGCGTGTGGGGCTTCTTGTCGATGATCAGCTTCGCATCGCTCCCGTCCCGACCCAAACGCACCTCGAACGGGATGCGCATCTCGCCGCCGCCCTCGACCATCGTGTTCTCGGGGCCGGAAATAAAGCTGCGCACCACGCCATCGCGGACCTCGACCGGGACCCTCACGCCCCCCGTGAATCCGTCGCCCCGTGCGGGTTCGCTGCTGTAATACGAAAAGGTCCCCTGGCTTCCTTTCAGATCAGGAACGCACATCGCCGACAACACAACGCCGTGGAACTTCT
>Ga0255055_10002575_pt1 | contig 12723 bp, 13 predicted proteins | sample JV7_2_27_MG_FD_188633 | JGI IMG/M metagenome (GOLD analysis project Ga0255055, IMG submission 188633) | Seawater microbial communities from Jervis Inlet, British Columbia, Canada - JV7_2_27 | ecosystem: Environmental > Aquatic > Marine > Inlet | place: Canada: British Columbia | collected...
GGTTCTGATATTGGCGAACACCGGCTCCACAATGGCCATGCGTTGCGGGTAAATCTTGCGGCCCTTGTCACTGTCGACCTTGTGCTGCATGGCTTTGGAAAAATTGGTTATTTGCGCACCGATGAGTCTTTAACAAGGGCGATGGAAAAATACACCGCTTGGTTAGATGCTCAACATAATTTTGCAGGTGTTGACGCAAACGTTGACTAACCGTTGAAAATATGAAAAATTAAACCTTCCTTTAATTTTTTAACTATCTTAAATTATTAAAATTAAGGTGCTCAAAAGGCTTGAAGAAGAGAAAATGCGCAGCGTACACGGAGTACGTGAGCATTTTAAATCGAATCGATGAACACCTTAATTTTGGTTAAATCGGATGTGAAATCCCGCCTTGGCGGGGCAACGCAGCCATAGAGCAAAATATATGCGTTTTTCAGCCTGTTTTAGAGGGAGCAATAGAGGAAACCGCAGATGGCCTTCGGATAAAAAAAGGTGGACTTTTGTGGCATCGTGAAGCCGCATCTGCAAACACGTTTGACGTCATCAATGGAAACATCTTTGGTAATAATCGCCATTTGAGACTTTTGATTGATAACTGCGGTCATACAATTCGTGAAATTCCTTTCATATTCAATGCAGCGCGATGCGTTTTGCTCTCTGCCCGGTATACCCAATATATCCTCAATAATAAAATAGTGGGCCACCGTCAGATCCAGTCGTTTTGTCTCTTCCGGAAAATTCCATTTTAATGCAGGGAAGGCTTCAGGCTTTAGCCGAACCGCGTAAGCATCATCTTTAAAAATGAGTCCAAAGGTCCATTCTTTACCCAGGATGAAATCGTAAATATCACTCGCATCCGCCACAGGCTTTATTTGAAAATTTGTCTCAAACTTTTTTAAAATGGCGGCTTCATCGAAATTGTCCAAATTTTTAATCAAGCGATGGGTGGGAAGAATCCTGAGGTCGTCGGCTTCCGTATTGGTCAGCCACATTAAGTGGTAATTGTAGCCTTCTTTCCCCGTATGGGAGGGATTGCCGGCCATTTGTTGCTTCATATAAGCCAGTGAACCGGCATAGCGATGATGACCATCAGCCAGAATAAGCTGTTTGTCTTTTAACTTTTCCGTAAACATAGCGGCAATGGTTTCATCCTGGATAATGCCCATTACGTCCCTTACGCCTTGATAATCCTCTGTTTCGCAGATGGGATTACGAATGCATTCATCCATGTAAGGTTCCAGTTCAAAGGATGCATCGGCATATAAACCGTGTGTCGGGCTGGCATTCATGCGGGTTTCCTTAAGCAGTTCGCATTGACCATTGACCGCTACGGGCATTGTATTTTCATGCCTTAAGATTATGTTCTCCTCCCAATCATGGATTCTGATTTTGCAAATAAATCCTTTGCGACAATACTGCTGCGGGTCGGAAGGCAGTGAAAAATATTGATAATACACATAAATGCCGGGCACTTCATCCTGAATAATATGCTTATCCTGCTTCCATCTTTTTAAAACTGCAGCCGCGTTTTTGGCCGGCTGATGACCCCGGGGAATCGAAAGATGGATACTGTTGAGCGGATTACCGTAAAGCGCCTGGCGTTGCTTTTCGGAGGCGACATCAAACAGTGGTGATGTCAAATCACCGATATTTTCTAATAAGGATTTGTTATACCGCCAAGCCCGGAAGGGTCTAATCTCAGCCATGATCCTGTCAAATCCGCTCTTTTAGCTGTGAGTTAAGAAAATAATTTAGCAGGCTCGCTATTATACGGTTGAATTGCCCCGCATTCAAGTTTCAATAGTAAAATACTGTAAAATGCAGTTAAATACTGTAAAATGTAGTAAAGATAAGTAAAAACAAAAGGCAGAGTTGTCGTGAACCCTGCCTTTTTTTATCAGTTTTAAATTTTTAAGCCGCCAGGTTTATAAGTCTCTGTAAGCCTCTCTTAAGTCAAAGACCGTCCGTCTTTGAATGAAAGAAAGTCTTCTGCGGTCGGATCCACTTCGGCGTTCGGTTCGTTTTCTTCTTTCCTGGCCTAAGTATATCCCATTTTTTTTCCGACGATCTGCGCCTGACCGTGTTCCCCAATTGTCGTGAATATACTTCATTCCCGGGGGCGCATCGCAGAATGGTTTAAATCTCGCGTCCATTTTCTCACCATCCGGATAGAGGTTAGTTTTTTAAACTCTGTCTTTTCCTGACTATCAAAACGCTGGGTGGGGTTTACTGCAATTAGCCGTTTAGGCTAATCGAAGGCCTTTGTCCGCTAACGTGTTTTCATATAGCACTATTTTAGGCGAATCAACAATTTTTTTAATTTATTTATTAAATTCAGATTAATTAGTTGATATTGCTTTCGAACGAATGAAATTACGATCTAATTACTAATTGACATTCAGCTTATTTAAAATTGGAGCGAGGCTAACGTTAGGACGACGCCAATGCCAATCTAGCGTTAATGGGTGGCGAGACCTGAAAGCCGAGCGATTTTTTCCATCATAGAGTCGACAAAAGCGTCAGCGGGTAAAGTCGAGTTTGCATAAAAGGGTTTACCGAAGTTGATTCGGACTAAAATTCGGCCCCCGGGTGACGAATAGTTGATCCCTACCGGAACAAAGGGAAGCGCCAGGCGCGAGAGCACAAATCTCACCATACCGGTCTGTCCAGGCCCCATTTTATCGCGGTAATAGGTGCCCTCCGGGAAAATCACAACCCCTTCTCCCTTTTCAAGCAATTCAATTGTCGCTTGCAGAAAGCGCCGGCTTTCAAGTGGCCGCTGCCGGTTTATGGGAATCCCCCCCAGAGCGTTGAAAAACCGGTTGCTGAGGACATTTTTGAACAATTCATATTTGGCGATGTAGTAAAGCGGCCGGGGTGTGGACAGGCTCAACAGAGGGATGTCTTCCCAGCGTTGATGTTTGACCAATAGGACAAACGCGCGGTTCAAAGGCAGATTTTCGGTTCCGGCAGCGTGAATGTTAAAGAAAGGTGTCAGAATGATCCTGGCCAGGAATTTAATGATATAAAAAATCCATTCATTTCTTCCAGGCGGGTCATGATTCTTTAAGTATTTCAGCCGGACGAGTGGTTTTTTCACAGCAAACTAACCTTCCGCTCACCTTATCAGATGTCTTTTTTCTTTTAGGGCCATGGTGCAGATAGCTGCGATCACTGCCAATACAGCCGATATAACAAAGATGATTTGATAGCTTCCTGTTTTGTCAAAGAGTAATCCGCCCATATAGGTCCAGAAGCCGCCGCCTAAATGGTGAATCGTGGTAACAAATCCGGAGATCAGACCCAGATGAGCAAATCCGTAAAGCCTTCCGGTGAGAGTCGTGATCAGCGGGGCGCTGATCAGGAATGTAAATCCGAAACCTCCGGCGAAAATATAAAACGAAATCGGGGTGCGATATTTTAAAATTATTAGAAAGAGCAGCAGGCGCAGCCCAAATGAGGCTGCGATGGGAATTTTGTTTCCAATGAGATCCGAGGCCGGCCCGGCAATCAGGATGCCCCCCAAACTCATCAAACCAGATAGGGCCAGCATATTAGCCGCCGAGGAGGGGGGAACACCGTAATCGGTTACAAATGGAACCAGATGGATGATAATCAGAAAATCGCCGCCGCCGCAGATGAACATAGATACCAGAAAAAGCCAGAAGGAATAGGTTTTCATGGCCTGCTTCAGGTTCAAATCTCTTTCAGTGTGTACCGAATTGCCGGATGCGTCCGGATCGGTTCTATTTTCGGTATCCGCACGCCCATAGGGTTGAATACCTAGATCTTCCGGATCGCCCTTAAAAACAGTCACCGCCAGAATGGTATTAACAACAAGAATAATCAATCCGATCAGAAGGTAGGAAATCCGCCAGCTATAAATTAGAACCAACCGATTGAAAATCGGCACCAGGACAAATTGGCCCAGACAAGCGCCGGAAAGCGCCAGGCTGATGGCCAGGCCTTTGTGTTTTTCAAACCATTTGCTCATCAAGGCAGCCACCAGCGGTATCGTCGCACCACCGGTTCCGATCGCCGTCAGAATTCCGTAAAAAAGATGGAATTGCCACAGGGTACGCACCCACGAGGTGCCCATATAGCCGGCTGCCAGCAGCACAGTTGAAATAAAGATCACCCATTTCGGTCCGTAGCGATCATAAAACCGACCGGCCACGGTCATCGTCAAGGCTAAGAAAACCATATTTAAAAAAAACACCGATGAGATCGATGCCCGATTCCAGCCTAACTCGGCCATCATGGGTTTAAACATGATCCCGAAAGAATACCGGGCGCCGGATTGGAAAAAAAGGAGCAAAAAACCGGCGGCCATTATATACCAGCCGTAGAATATACGTGAAGATGCGTGTGTTTTTTCTGAAACCATCAGGCCTTTTTGCTCATGGATTTTTAAACGTGAGAGTGGTCCATAACAGATATGAACGCTGGATTGCAAGTGCCCTCTATGCCCGGTCGATTCTTAAAATGAAGAAAGCAACAATGATGAATGCTGCCCATCACACTTGAGGATAAATGATCTTGAAACCGGATCGATAAATCCTTATATACAGAATGATTGGGTTCTATATTGTATAGCGGGTTAAAAACAGATTAGAAGGGAAACTGGACATGTCCAATTGGATTCCGTTCCTCGAAGGCGAATATGCGGTGGAACAGGCATTCATCGTGGCGCCGGATGACAGTGCCGTGGCGGTTGAAGATGCCGTTATCGAAGTCTTCCAGGGCTCGGGTGCTCAGCGACAGCTGAAAGGCAGCGGCCGCATCCGCAACATACTTCTGGTGGAACTGCTTGAAGATTACGACGATCTGGACCTCATCCTGGATCTGGGAGATGAGTTTAAATACCGGCTCATAAAGCCCAACCTCCAGTCTGGAAAGTTCTTTGCTCCGGATGCGAAATCCACGCTTCATTTTCGACCGGCCGCCCCCTGGGAGCAGATTCACCAGGCTGATTTTGAAAAACTGATGACGCGGGTTCAGTTTCTTTCCACCTAAAGCCGCCTGGCCTGTATTCGGCACGGCCCCTTCCTGATTTTTAGCCCATCATTATTCGGCGACAGAATGCGAAAGAGACGCTGAGATATTTAATAACCCCGCTTAATATCAACGACATTGAGCAGGGGCTTGCCGGTTTTAGTGCGCAGGTAATTTTCGATGATTTGCGGCGCCACGGCTTTGGGATACGTAATGCTGGAGATATGGGGCGTGACGACAATTTTAGGGTGGCTCCAGAAGGGGTGGTCTTCGGGCAGGGGCTCGACCTCAAATACATCCAGACAGGCGCCGGCCAGATGCCCCGAATCCAGTGCCGCGAGCAGATCTTTTTCAATCAGATGCTGTCCCCGGGCCACATTGATCACATAGGCGCCGGCGGGCAGTTTATCAAATGTTTTATGGTTTAATATACCCCTTGTTTTCGGCGTCAGGGGCAGCATGCAGATCAGGATGCGGGCCTGAGATAAAAAATCATCCAGGGCATCCTTTCCGGCCAGACATTTTACCCCTTCGATGTCCTTTGGTGTCTGACTCCAGCCGATAACCGTAAAGCCCAGATAGCTTAGTTTTTTAGCTGCATCTTTGCCGAGCTGACCTAAGCCCATGATGCCAATACGCATATCGGCAGCCAGCAGCGGTCTCCGGGGCTGCCACTTTTTTTGAGACTGATCAATGCGGTAGGAATCGAACTGGCGGCAGTAATTCAGTACACCTAATACAGCGTATTCACTCATCGACTGCGCCATGGAAGGCTGCACCACCCGCGTGACCGGTACACCTGCGGGCAGATCCGGGTCGCGCATGATGTGATCCACTCCGGCACCCAGGGATGCGATGCATTTTAGATTTTTATATTTATTAAATTCGCCCTGCGGATGATTCCAGCATAACGCAAACTCAATATCATCCGCATCCCCGATTTCCGGCCAGATGCGGATATCGATGTCCGGGTCCTGCTTGCTGAGATGTTTCACCCAGGAGCTCGTTTTGACGTCTGTTGCGATGATTAAAAATGCCATGTTCGGTTATCCTTTCACAGAAGTCAGAAGACAGATGTCAGATAACAGAAGACAAAAGATCTGTGAATTAACACTGCTATCCATCGCTTAATCCTTTGTCATCTGTCCTCTGTTTTCTGTCGTCTGTCCTCTGTTTTTTAACATTGCATCAAACCGATCCCGGCTCTTCTGTACCTCCCGGCGATCTTCTGAAAATATTTCCAGGGTGGCGGTATCGTTATATCCGCATCGTTTAAGGGCATTAATGATTTTTAAAAAATCGATTGCGCCTGCGCCCACCGGTATATGATCGTCGCGTTCGCCGAAATTATCACTGACGTGCAGGTGACCGATGCGTCGGCCGAATTGTTCGATAAAATTAAAAATACGTTGACCGCCCTGACTGCCGATGTTGGCATGCCCGGTGTCCAGGGTTATCTTGAGTTTCGGAAAACGCTGTAATATTTCAGTAAAATCGTTGGGTTCAATGAAGGCCCGGCATCTGGGAAACATGTTTTCAAGGCAAACACACAGCCCCAAGTCTTGCGCCCGGTTTATGATGGCCGCCAGACTTTCGTTCACATGGGCCAGCGCCGTCTCCTTTACATAGATGCCCAATCCGCCGATGTGGCCGGGGTGCAAAACGACCTTCACGGCACCGAGCTCAGCTGCGACTTCCAGTGAATTATACATTTCCTGCAAGGATGCTTCCCGGATGCTGTCCGTCAGGTCCGCGGTGGAGACAAACGTCGGAAGATGGCAGATAACCTTCATTGCATGTGAATTCAGGGCGCCTAAAATTGAATTCATCTGCTGCCGAATGGTTGTATAATGCGCCTGGGGTGGGTCCATCGTCAGTTCCAGATAATCAAATCCCAATGCGGCGATATCTTCAAGCTCCTGGCCGACCGGTTTTATGGGAAAGTTCATTGCTCCGTATTGCATGACACCCCTCTTCTTTAATCGTTTATTGGATGAAACCATATGAAAATGAAACGGGTGTGTCAACTCAGACCCTTGGGTCTTATGCCCGATAATTTCCTCTGATGCAATCCTGGAAAAAATTTTAGGCTGCCATGGTGACGAATACTGAAAAGACGGTTATATTTAGCTAACATGAATTTCCTTGAAAAACATTTGCAGCTTTTTCTTCTTTTTTATTTGCTCATCGGTGGCGTTTTTTTTTATGGGTTGGGTGCGACGATCGATACCATCTTTGTCCCCACCATCGACCAGCCGGATGGCTTTTGTGAGGAGTGGACCGAAAGAGCATTCAGGTGGCACCGCGCCCAGGATTGCATAAAATTTAAAAATCAAATTGAAGAACTCAAATACAAACATAATGAGCGCATGGAGAAACGCTCTTCAACAAAGGTCCTTGTTCTTTTTTTGCTGGCTGCGGGTGTCACCTATCTGCTGATGGTGCTCAGACCGACTCTATTCTTCGACAAGGGTGACTATTTGGGCTACACCACCGGTATGGTCGCTACTGCGGTTCTTTTAGGGGTGGTTATCGGTTTTATGATACCCATAGTTTGCCAGGCAGTGCTGCCCGCGCCGGCGGAATGGTTTCCGGAAGAATTTATGGAAATTCGGCGGGCCAGAGTAGAGCTGATTTTAAATGAAATAACGGAAAAGGTTCAATTGGTATCCCGGGAGGGAAGGAGGCCTTGATCTTGCAGGGGTCGGCGCTGTCGGGATTATTAAAACCTCATCAGATCCCTCAACTCTTTGGCCTGCTGCATTCGGGTTTCATTCAGGGGAAAGATCGGTTTTCTAGCGGTTTCCTGAAAAGCTTCCTGCTGGTTTTCATTTACCTGCACGGATAAAGGAGTGTGGTAAAACGCCAATTTCATACTGTTTCTGTTCCGATAGATTTTTAGCTTGATCTTCGTTTTCTTATATTTCCACTGGTAAACGGTTTGTTGGTCTGGTTGCGCCATATTCGTTATCTTTTTTCTGGGCAGGCCGTATTTCTGGTTGATGTGGCGTCTAAGCTGGGCAAAAACATCGATGGCTTCAATATTGATGTAGACAGCGAAAAATTGATTGGCAAAGCTGCCGTAAAGCACATCCATAATTTTTACATCCCCAATTGTATAGGCGCGTTTAGGATTGATAAAATAACTAACGTTCACATTTTCCGATATCTTTCTAAACCCCTCCATCTGTGACAGATCGGTTTTCCAGGCGAGATCGAAAAAGCCATCTTTTAAATCAGCAGCCTGCAGTTTGGCCGTACCCGTGAGGAAAACGGTTATGAGCAAGATAAAATAAATTGTTTTGCGCATGGAAATACTCTCCAATAATCTTAGGATATGAATCCGGCTGATTTAATTAAAGATATCGGCTTTGGGGTGATTAGTCAACATAACCGGCGTGAACCGTTTCATTTTCACCTGTCCGCATGCGTTCATCGCTGGCGCGATACTTGTAAAAGCTGATAGCGGTCCGCAGATTGTACGCTGATGTTACGCACCTGTGTTTCCTGCAGGATGCTCAGCGGCACCTTCACACCGGCGGGCCCCAAGGCCCAGATCTGACGGAAAAAATCAGCCAGTTTTTTAACCGGGGTTTGGTTTACCGCCAGGATGATGTCGCCCGCCTTAATGCCGGCTTTTTCAGCGGGACCTCCGGGGGTTACACGAATGACGAAAACACGTCCATGGACTTCGTCGGCGTGGACTCCCAGCCAGGGTTGCGGCGGTTTCGAAGGGCGCCCGGTGTCAATCAGGTCGGTCAGAATCGGCTTGAGAAGATCTATCGGAACCGACATATTACACGGCATAATACCCATTCCCGGAAAGGAGAGCTGGGTGAAAATCGATCCGATTCCCAGAAGCTGTCCTTTATGATCGAGCAGGGCAGCGCCGCCATAATCGGGGTAAGGGGGGCTGGTATAAATGGCATCTTCAAGAAGGTACTCCCAGTAGCCTGCAAACTCCTTACGGGAGACAACGCGTGAGCCCAAAACCGCTTCGGCCCCACCGGAGCCGACCATCAGAATTGGATCACCTGCTTTAAGCTGAGACGATTGGCCCAGCTTCAGAGGTCTTACAGATAGGGGCGGATCGGCCCTTAAAATGCCGAAACCGGTTTTATAATCGTAAGCGACGAAGGTGGCTTTGACCGGATCGCCCTGTGCGCCAATGACTGCGATGGCCTCCGCTTCCAGAATCAGATAGCCGATGGTGAGAATGTGGCCCTTGTCATCAATGACCACACCGTTTCCTTCCCGCTCGGTTCCCAGTACCCGTGCCGTGCTGGCATCTTGCGGGATGGTAGCTTTAACCTTGATGATGGCATTTAGGATTTCTTCAGGTTTCTGTTCGGCCAAAACCGGATGGCTAAAAATAAGAAAGATATAAATCGGGATGAACAGATATTTTTTTTGCATGCTAAATCTCCCATACCCCATTCTGACTGCCGAATCCGGATAGCCGGCATGACTATAATGGTTTCTTACACTGGAAGCGCTGCGGACATCGCGTGTTGGCCGAATTAATTTCGCTGTGATTTTTGAGGCTAAGGGCGATCGAGGCAGATAGCTGCATTCAGTCCGAATGTGGGTGTTTTTAACACAATATAATCTCATCTAATGGATTTGCAAATATTTTGCCTGCAGAACGAGATCTTCCCTTTTTCCGCCACGGCGTGCTTCAGTGTTGCGTGCTGCTGAAAAACACGTTATATTTTAAATTATACAATCTGGGATTCGCGGCCTTTATTTTCAATTGATATTTATACCCGGAGATTCGGTGGCTGGCAATTGGGTTTTCCAAACCGGGTGGTTGTTTGTATCCCGACCGGGTGCTGTGCACCCGATCACAAACACAATGATTGCGAACTAACGTTCGCTTGTTTTTCCGCCCTACAGACGGAAATCCAAGCCATCCCGCTCATAGAGCGGTATGGTCATTGAGCGCACCCGGTTCCACCCGCAACGAATGGGGCACTTCGCGCCCCTGTCTTTTCCCGCCTATGGCGGCAAAATCCAAGCCACCCGCTGTGCGGGTGGTCGTTGACCCAGGAACTTTAATTTGAAAGGAAAACAAAAATGGATTTTGAACGTTATTACCTTGATTTATTTGAGATGCTGAATTCTTGCTGCAAAAAAATTGCATCCGGAAAATATGATACATCCGATTCGGAACGATTATTTGAGCTTTCCAAAAAAGGCCGATATCCGGCCATACTGGCAGAATTAGCCGAATCCTTTGGCATGATGCTGGTGAAAGTCGAGGCCCGGGAGTTTGAAAAGTCCCAGATGATCGAAGAACTTGAAGAAAGCAAATCAAAGCTCGAAGATTATTCGAAAAAATTGGAAGGCTTGATCGAAGAATATTGCCCTGAGCAATCCCCCACAGATTGAATATGGATATGTCACGTTTAACTGCTTTGCTTTCGATCCTTATTATATTTCTACCCGCGTATGTTATTCTATCGTCTAATCGGATTACCGCGGCAGGGCTTTCTAATCAGTTGTTAGAGGCTGCTGAATTAGGTGAAATAGATAAAGTCAAAGGATTGCTGGATCAGGGCATGCCGGTTGATGCAAAAGACCACGATGGCTGGACCGCGCTGATGAAAGCAACCTATGAAGGGCACCGGCATATTGTAGAGGAATTGATTGTCAGAGGCGCAAGCGTGCATACTCGGGAAGATGCGGGTTGGACATCGCTTATGATGACCGCCCAATTCGGTTACCGCGACATCATGGATCTATTGTTGACCAGCGAAGCGAAGGTAAACGTCAAAAACAATACAGGCGCCACCGCCTTAATGTTCGGGGCCATAAACGGGCACCGGAACATAATTAAGGATCTGCTGGCTGCCGGCGCCGATGTCAATGTAAAAGATAATAAAGGAAAAACCGCCTTAATGTTTGCAGCCGCCAATGGCTATGATGGTGTGGTTCAACAGTTAATTGAATCTGGAGCCGATCTTAAAACAAAAGATATCTCCGGCAACACGGCCTTGATTTTAGCAGCAAAACAGGGACATGCAGAGGTGGTGCGCATGCTTCTGGCCAATTGTGCAAATGCGCGGGCCGCCGATAGCAAAGGTAAGACGGCCTCAAAATGGGCTGTAGAAAAACAGCACTCTAAAATATTTCAGCTGCTGGTAACCGCTACGCCATGCGACTAGAACCTTATTTCTCTCGAATCGCTTTTTGCACTGTTGAGATACTGCGTATCCATGGTTTTGCCTTACGTATATTTTCGGGCAATTTGTTAACAGCAAGTTGGGCTTCTTTTTTTGTGTGATAAATGCCGTAAAGCAACTGGTACCAGGCCTTACTATTAAAGGTAGATTGATAATAAGCAATTTCATTTTGTTCCAATAATTGATTTTTTTTAATGAAACTCAACAGAAACTCCTCATTGTGAACGCCCATAATTTGAATAGTATAATAGGAAGCATCTTGAGATAAAAGCCAATTTTCGCGGCGTATGGTTCTTTCATCTACATTTTCTAGTTCTGCCGAAGGTGCGATTTTGGGTGACGGTGCAATTGCCATTTGCAATTCGGTTTTCGGCTGTGGTCTCGTTTATTGCCTTGGATTTTACTATGGAATATATGGCCGCCGCCACCGGAGCTTTGCTGAGCACCTCTACTTGGCCGCTTTTGGACAGGCGCGAGGTGAGCATTTCAAAAATACCGCCTTTTAAAAACGATAAATCCTTATCAGCATTGATTGTAAACGGTAGCAGGGCTATACGTTTGGGTTCAGCGGCATAAGAAAAATTAAAGGCTAATGTAGCCATTAGGATTAAACCTAAGCAAAATAGGCAATTCACAATGTTTCTTGTGCCTTTCAAATTCAATCTTCCTTCAATTTTTATCCCTGGCACTTTGGAGATAAAAGTGATACGTTGGAGAAATGTCAGATTCAGATCACATTATATGGCCAGACCAGCAGACTGTAAGGGTCTAAAGAAAGGGCGGCGTTTCAGATTGTATTGAAACGCCGCGCTCATTTGTTGCTAATAGCCTCCGTGAGCGTTCAAAACATCCGTCAATTCGTGGCGGTTATCTATCGCTTCCTGATCATCCGATTTGCAGTTCAGAATACGCTTCAGAAGCCCTCGAGGACGTTTATGTTACGATCAAGCAAGGTCGAAGCGGTCAAGGTTCATTACCTTGTTCCACACCGCTACAAAGTCGTGCAAGAACTTCTCCTGGGAGTCCTCACTTCCATAGACTTCCGCCAAGGCCCGGAGTTGGGAGTTCGAACCGAAGATGAGGTCGACACGGGTGCCGGTCCACTTGAGTTCGCCCGTTGCGCGATCACGACCTTCGAACACGTCTTCGTCTTCCGAGGTTGTCTTCCACGTCGTGCTCATGTCGAGCAGATTCACGAAGAAGTCATTGGTGAGCGTCTCTGGCCGCTTAGTGAAGACGCCGTGCTGGGACTGTCCGAAGCTGGCATTCAAGACGCGCATACCGCCAACGAGAACCGTCATCTCAGGAGCGGTCAGCGTCAGCAGTTGCGCACGATCAACCAGCAGTTCCTCTGCCGATACGGTGTATTTGGTTTTGAGGTAGTTACGGAACCCGTCTGCAGCCGGTTCGAGTACGGCGAATGACTTCACGGCGGTTTGCTTCTGCGACGCATCCGTGCGTCCCGGCGTGAAGGGAACGGTCACATCGTGACCGGCATTCTTCGCAGCTTGCTCGACACCTGCGCATCCACCCAGGACAATCA
>Ga0255055_10002576_pt1 | contig 12721 bp, 10 predicted proteins | sample JV7_2_27_MG_FD_188633 | JGI IMG/M metagenome (GOLD analysis project Ga0255055, IMG submission 188633) | Seawater microbial communities from Jervis Inlet, British Columbia, Canada - JV7_2_27 | ecosystem: Environmental > Aquatic > Marine > Inlet | place: Canada: British Columbia | collected...
TTGTGAAACGAAGAGGTAACCGTTCCCATTTTTTTTATCGTGAATTTAATTGTTCCCTCTTCAGTTGGAGAAGAAGCTATTCCTATTGGGCATTCTCCCTTTCCAATAATGCTAATCTCGGCAAATTGCCCAGGGATATAATCGAATTCCTCGTATTCCTCTTCTTTTTGAAATTCTAATTCAATGGTCTTAATATCTCTAACTTTATTTTCTGAAACAATAGATTTTACTTTCGTTAGCATTGGAATATAAGGGTTAGGCACTAGCTTTATCACCTTCTTCAATTTCTAGTATTTTATCAATTATTAATCTGAGTTCGTTATTAACGGGGCAGGCGGTAATGCATCTCCCGCACCCTACACACCCTACACAGTCGTAATTCGATGGGTAATAGCTAAATTTGTGCATGATTCGGTTTCGGCACCGTTGTATTTTAGCTGGGCGTGGGTTGTGGCCACTCGTTTCAAGCGTATACAAACATGACTGACAAGTGTCCCAGACTCTAATTCGCCTGCCTCTGTTGTTATACTCGTCGTTTTCGTCGATGACGTCAAAACAAGTACATGTGGGGCAGAGAAACGTACACGAGCTGCAACCAATACAGCTTTCGCTAATTTCTTCCCAAACGGGATGTTCGAAGTTTTCGTCTAACACTTTTGTTACTAAATCGAAATTGAATTTTGTCGTAAATGAATCCTCCGCTTGTTTAGCTAACTCTTTAGATTTTTCTAAGTCAGCCTTTTTAGCGTCACCAAGCCAAGATAAGCCTTTTAGTAGAACCTTACCTTTATCGCTTACGGCTTCAACTAAATAGTTATCTCCAAGATCCGATAGAAATACATCTGTGCTTTCTTTTTGGAAAGGATGACCGCCTACAGACGTACAGAAGCACGTTTGCCTTGGACTATTACATCCAATGCCGATAATTGTCGCATTTTCCCGCTTCTTTAGAAAAACCTCGTCTTGAAAGTCACCAAAGGCAAAAAAATCATTTAACAGTTTAAAGCTATATGCATCGCAAGGTCGGACTCCAAATATCAATATCTTGTCCTCTAGATCTTTTCTCTCTTCAATAATGACGTCTTTCCCTTCGTTTCTATATTCAAAGAGGGTTTCTTTTTGGGGAAATAACACGTCTTTCGGAGGAACTTTTGAATTAAGATAGTCTAATTCTATTTCCTTTGCGTCTGAAATCTTCTCAAAGGCAATATTACCTTGTACCTTAGTAGGAGCGTAAAAATTATAATCTTTCTTAAGCTCGTCATATAGCTTGTCAATATCAGTTTTTTTTAATATTTTTTCTTCCATACTTAACTACTCTTTTAATCCTCTTCTAACATAAATTCTTGGGCATCTTCCATCTTGAAATCTACCATGGGTGGTAGCACATCTGGATCGAGGCCTGAAGTGAAATCAAATCGTTCCTTAACGATTTTTTCTAACTTTCTATTAATAATATTTAAATCAATACCCATAGGGCAAACTAACGAGCACGCACCACACGCAACGCATCTTCCTGCCATATGATATGCCCGAATCAAATGATAAACTATTATATCAGGTAAATCGGTTGTTTTCCCAAACCAAACTGGCTTGTTTTGATCAACAAAACAGAGATTACAGTAGCACATAGGACAAGCTTCTCTACAAGCGTAGCATCTGGTACACACGCTTAACGCTTCTGATATGTGTTCCCATTTTTCCTCAGCCGTTTTCGAATCAAACTCTTCAATATCGGTAAATTCGTCTACAATATTTGAGTATTCTTCGCATTCACCAACACACAAATCAGGCGCTTTAGAAACGAGAGGTGGTTTTCGGATTTTACATCCTTTGCACAAATCATTCATGTATTCATCGAATGGAAATTCTTTTTCAAAGTCTTTTCCTTTTACAATAATACTATTGCCCGATACGGAGACTTCAAGAATTTCTTTTTCTCCAATCTCCATCTCAATTCGTTGCCTATTAACAACTCCATTACATGGAATCCCAATAATCTTTATTTCGTCTAATTTAATCTTATTTTCTGAAGCGAGGTGAATTAAAGCTCTTCCTACACACCCTTTAGATACAACTCCTACCTTTAAATTCCCTTTTTCGGAATCCACAAATCTGGGAACTCTAGGTACCAAATACTTCGCTAAATTCACGTAGCATAAATTGTTCCAAATTAACTTGTCGACATCTTTTTCGCTGTCTATAATAATCGGTTGTGAGAGTAATGGCAAAGTTCCTTTCTTATAGCCAATGATTACATCAACCTTTTTGTCTTTGAGTAATCCTCGTGCGACTTCTCTTAGACTAATTTCAATTTCTTTATTCTCCGTTTCGAGTCCCATATTCTTCACCATTTCTTTTCAAATTTTTTGTTTGGGCCTAATTTTTTTACGATTTCGGTAGCTTTTCTTACAAGAACAGCAAAACGCTCCCCTTCTGCGGCAGAAGCCCACATAAAGTTAACTCTACCGGGTTCGATACCAAAAAATTCTAAAAGTTCCTTTATTATCGCAAATCTCCTTCGCGCAACCAAATTTCCGCTAATATAATGGCAATCGCCAGGGTGGCATCCTGAAATAAGGACTCCATCCCAACCATCAGTTAAACTTTTTATAATGAAGTAAGCGTTAATCCTTCCAGAACAAGGAACTCTTACTATTCTAATATTTGGTGGGTATTGAATCCTACTTACACCTGCTAAATCAGCTCCGGCGTACGAACACCAATTACACAGAAACGCGATAATTTTAGGTTCCCATTCCTTACTTTCAGATTTTTTTTCCTCTATAGCTTGTTCTGTCATAATTATTCCCTCTTTGTTATCATTGAATTTAATTGTTCAGAAGAAAAACCGATAATATCAATCGCTGAGCTTCTACAATTACCAGAGCAAGCACCACATCCCTTACAGAGTGCTACATTTACTGAAGCTATTTCTCCAAACCTTCTATCATCAACATATTCAATAGCTCCATAAGCGCAATTTTGAATACACATTCCACAACCCGAACATCGATCTGGATGAATTACGGCGAAGAATGGCTCAATTTCGACTTCTCCTTTCGCCATTAATCCTATAGCGCTGGCAGCAGCTCCTTTAGCTTGAGCAACAGAATCAGGTATGTCTTTTGGTCCTTGAGAAACACCTGCTATGAAAATACCTTCGGTTAATGTGTCCACGGGTCTTAATTTAGGGTGAGCTTCTAAAAAGAATCCATCAGCTGATTTTTGAATTCTTAATAAATTCGTTATCGAATCGGAATCTGCTCTTGGTTCTATACCGGTAGAAAGAACAAACAGTTCTACTTCTACTTCTATTGGTTGCTGGAGTAAAGTATCTTCGGAACGTATAATAATATTGTGATTCAGAGGATTTTCTCTAACTTCAGCAATTCTTCCTCTTACATAATTAATACCATAATCTCTAGCTGCTGATTCGTAAAATTCTTCGTACCCTTTTCCAAACGCCCTAATATCCATATAAAATATGTAAATATCTGCCTCTGGGTGCTTTTCTTTGTATTGTCTAGCTTGCTTGGTCGCATACATACAACATACGCGAGAACAATATTTATTTCCCCCTTCTCTGAAGTTTCTGCTTCCGACACATTGTAAGAAAGCAATGCTATGTGGGGCCTCAAGATCTGAAGGTTTTACAGGTTTACCTACAACTGGACCAAACGAACTGAGTAATCGTTCCATTTGAAGTCCCGTAATTACGTTAGGATATTTACCATAACCATATTGCTTAAGCTCTGTTGGATCATATTCATCGTATCCCGTCGCTACTATTATAGTACCCACTTTAACTTGAATGTATTCAGGTTCGTCATCGTAGTTTATAGCTAACGGTTCACAGACAGTTTCTCTGGCGCAAATTCCGCATTCAACGCAACTATCCATATCGATAGTATACTGACTTGGAATTGCTTGAGGGAATGGAACATAAATAGCTTTTCTCGTTGATAATCCTAAATCGAACTCGTTAGCAACCGTGATAGGACACGCATCAACGCAGATTCCACACCCATTACACTTAACTTGGTCTATGTAATGAGGTTTCTTTTTAATCGTAACTTCGAAGTTCCCTACGTAGCCCGTTACTTCCGTAACTTCAGAATAAGTTAACAGTTCAATATCTTTGTTTCGCGATATTTCAGACATTTTAGGTGTTAGAATACAAGAAGAACAATCCATCGTGGGAAATGTCTTATCAAGTTGAGCCATATGGCCACCTATCGTGGCAGAACGATCAACTAAGTATACCTTGTATCCCGCTTTGGTAAGATCTATAGCAGCATTCATCCCAGTAATCCCAGCACCTATTACTAAACTTACCGGTTCTACACTTACTTTTTGTACTGCTAATGGCGCTAGATTTCTGGCTTTTGCAATAGCTAATCTAATGTGATCTTTAGCAACTTCGTAAGCTCCTTCGGGCTCTTTCATGTGAACCCACGTAGAATGCTCTCGAATATTTGCCATCTCAAATAAGAATTGATTTAATCCGGCTTCTTGGCACGCGATCCTAAAAGTGGGCTCGTGCATTCGCGGGGAACAGGCTGCAACAACAACCCGATTAACTAAACCGGCTTCTATGTCTTCTTTGATCATCTTCTGTCCAACATCAGAACAGAAGAATTTATATTCGCGACCTACAGTAACATCTGGTAAGGTTTTAGCATTCTCCACTAAATCCGGAACGGATACTACACCACCAATGTTAACCCCGCAATGGCATACGTAGACTCCTATTTTGGGTTTTTCGTTACCCGTAATTTCTATTTTTTTATCTGTTTCTGTCAACTTAACTATCCTCCTAAGTTAATTGCTCCTTAACTTTTTCTAAAAACGGTTCTAACGGTATGAAAGGTGAAACTCCTTTTAAATCGTGATTTTTCATTAAACCTAATAGACTAGGATCAATCCCGAAGGCTAATCCTAATAATTGAGTTATGTAAATGACTGGAATTTTATATGGTTCTCCAACCATATCTTTGTAAATAGTATTTGCCTCCATTTGGCCCAAATCCATCTGCAAATGGCAGAAAGGGCAACAGTCGATGATAATATCAGCGCCCGCATTTCTCATATTTTCTAATTTTTCTCTGGAAAAGTCTGCTGAAATTTCTTTTACAGCTGTTCTTACGGCGCCACCTGCTCCACAACATTGAAACTTGTCTTGATAGTCTATACTTTTAGCACCAGTAATTTCAACAATTTCGTCAAGAAATGTCGGATCTTCGCATTCACCACCCCAAGGTCTTTTATCGCTTGGTTTAACGATGTGACAACCGTAATGCACAGCAACTTTTAAGTCGTTGAATTTGTGTTTAACAAAACCTCGCAAGAATTCAATACCTAAATCTTTGTATAAAACTTGAACGACGTGTTTAGGTTCTATACTCCCTTTAAATTCTCTTCCAACTTTAGCCAAGTGTTCGTTAACCATCTTCTTTAATTCGTGTTCGTGTTCTAACTCAACCCACGCATCTCTAAGCGTACCATAGCACCCATTACACCCCGTTATGATATCAACTCCCATTTCTTCTGCTATTGTTATATTTCGAGCAGCAATAACTAACCAAGTAGGAATGTGAAAAGCCCGAAATACTCCTGGAGCTGGGCAACACGAAGCACCTTCTAACTCCATTATTTCTACTCCTACATGGTCGAAGACTGCTCGTATGGAGGCTTCAATCATAGGGTAGCGATTAGGTGTCACGCAACCAAGAAAAAATCCATATTTTCTTTTACTTTCTTCACTCATGGTTTTTTATCACCTTATTTTTCCTCTTCTTTGTTTTTTTCAGCCTCAGCTTTTTCCTTTTCTTTTTGTTCCTCGATTTTATCTAATAAATCTCTAAAACCGACAGACTTCATTAATTCTTGACATTCTTTGACAGCTTCAGGATGTACGTGGACAGTAGGAGGTAAAGGCGGTAATCCATAAGATTCTCGCAAATCGCGCCATTTTTTGTTTGCTTCTCCGTTTGCAGGCACTCCATGGCCCGTTTCGTAAAATACCTTATTCGCTAATCCAAAATGAGCGTCTAAAATATGCCCTTCTTCAACTGCGATGTTTCTTAACTTAATAATCATGTCGGTTACAGGAATATCTCGGGGACATCGTTCATAGCAAGTATAACAGGTACTACAAAACCAAATATCGATATCTTCTAAAACCGATTCATCTCCTGTTAAAGCACGACGGAGAACTGAACGTGTTCTATACGCTGTACGCCTTCCCGAGGGACAAGAGCCTGTACATGTTCCACAATTTATACACGCTCTAAGCTTCTCTAAACCGGCGTCAACAAATTTTTGGGCTATTTTTGAATCCGTGGACTTATAGACCTTTCTTTTTATGTATTTTTCTACGTTTTCGCTCATGGTTAATTCATATCCCAATTTCCATTTTCAATTAGATTTAACAAAATGTAAAAAACTAAGTCTTTACATAAACGTGTTTGATCAAACAAATCAATTGATAATCTTAAATGTGTAAAGGTAGTCTTGTTAAAAAAATTTATTATGATAAATAAATAACATATTCCTAATATTGGCTATTTGATATATCGAATATATTTATAAGCGATTTGATTAGATATATCGAATTACATTCTAATTTAGTATTAAAATTAGAGTACAAACATGCTATTCTAAATTGAAAGAATTATAAAGTATTTTTTAACGAAAAAATAATGGATTTTTATTTAGAAACTAATCGGTTTCCACATTCAGGACAGAACCTTATAGATTCTTTTTCATACTTAAATCCACAATTAGTACAAAATATATGAACGATACTAAGGAATTGTTCTTTCGTTGGCCTTGGGTCAATTTTCTCTCCCTCTTGGACTAACGGAGGGCCAAATATAAAATTATGCTTCGATACAAATTTATAGAATAATATCCCTAATATAATTATTAATCCCCCTACTAATCCAGGCTCGTGGAAAAAAAGGAAAGCTCTAGATAGAACTAAATTGAAGATCGACAGACCCAATGATACACCAATAACAACCCATGAAAAAATTAAAAGTTTCTTCTTTTCTTCAAATAAAGTCGTTTTTCTATTTTTCATTTTGACAGCAGAAACTATCATAAGTATACCTAAAACTAAATCTAATATTACAGGTCCAAAAGCGAGAGCTAGGAGTAAAATGGGAAATCCCAAGGAAGAGAATGGAGGGAGCCCCGAAAGAAGAAATGGTATTATAATTATATTATTCCCAAAAAATGCAAAGTTACACAAAATACCCCCGATAAGAGGGACAGCGTAAAACTTATTTCCTTCGTTCTTTTCCATTTAAAATCACCAAGAATAAAATTCGATTATTGTATTATTTATAATCCTAAAAAGACTTAACATTAAAATGGCAAAATATAGGCTACAAAACATGATTAACAACGCATCATTCCTATAAATAGAATATATGAAAATAAATGAAAAACCTATAACCAGAATTAAATCTGCTACAATATATGTCATTAATTCTACACCAATGAGGAAATCAAGTAAGTTGAGCGTAGCATAATCGGTAAAATCGATTGACAATAAAATGAAATACAAAATTGCGTTAAAACATATATAGATAATATTTCCAAGAAGAAATAGAGCAGGGCCTATAAGAGATTTTTTGTCATAGTGATAAGAGACATTATAGATATATACTACTAATACAACTGCTAGGAAAAAATGTAGAACTACTGGGATAAATGAGTACAGAAAATATATTGTAGTAAACATATCTAATTCAGCTTCGTCTGGAAAAAGAAAATAATCAATACCAACTGAGGGGAGAAAAATCGAAATAATGTTCCAAGATAAAAGAAATATTCCTGCAACAAGAAGTAAGCTAGTAAATTTTGGTTTATTTTCTTTTTTCATAGTAGTTATTGCCCAAATAACTAATACTACATCTCTAAATATCCAAAGAGTTGAATATAAAATAGAAAATAAATTAGGTTCCCAACTAAATACGAGTGCCATATCGATTAATAACTCCCTGAGTTGATTATTTAATAAAATTGATGCTTAAATTTTATCTTTTGATTGAAATTAATTATACTCGATCTTATTTAAACTTTAGAAAGATCGTTATTATTGGTTTACGAAATAAAATTAACCTATTTCTAGTTAGTTACAAACAGATGGGTAAATTATTACAGAGCACTAAAGTTTCAATCTATTTCTAGTTAGTTACAAACCCTTTTGTTAGAATTGATTTGTCTTTAAGAACCAAGTTTCAATCTATTTCTAGTTAGTTACAACCGTTGTCTAATGATGTTAGCAGTGTTGGTGCCATTAACGTTTCAATCTATTTCTAGTTAGTTACAAACTTTGAATCTGAACAAAAAAACCTCTGTAACATTCATGTTTCAATCTATTTCTAGTTAGTTACAAACCATTCTACGAAGGGGCCTGGCGTTGTCCTTATTGTGTTTCAATCTATTTCTAGTTTGTAATCCTCAGCGGATTACCACAATCTATCTTGTGCTCTAATTGAATTTAAAGCTTTCTGATTATTAACTTCAGAGAAAATCTATTTCTAGGTAATTACTAATTATAATAAACAAAAAGATCTGGAGTTTCATTCTATTTCTAGTTAGTTACAAACGATTCAAGTCAATTCAGAAAATAAAAACGGATACATGTTTCAATCTATTTCTAGTTAGTTACAAACGTGTTTGGGTAATGTTCGCGGAAAAGAGAAAATTAGAGTTTCAATCTATTTCTAGTTAGCTGCAAACACAATAATTGTTACTGTAAGTGCATTGTTGATAATGTTTCAATCTATTTCTAGTTAATCACAAACATACTCGAAGCCGGTATAGCTAAGAATAAAAGAATAATATTTCAATCTATTTCTAGTTAATTACATACACTATGTGTTCAACAATTTAACCGGAGTTATTACATTTCAATCTATTTCTAGTTAGTTACAAACTTTCTTAAGGATTTTCAGTTATGTGAGCCAAACAATAGTTTCAATCTATTTCTAGTTTGTAATCCTCTCGGATTACCACAATCTATCTTTCGCTGTAATTGTATTTAAAGCTTTCTAATTAATAACTTTAGACTGAATCTATTTCTAGTTAGTTACAAACGAGATATAATTGCTCTTTTTACATTTCGAAATAACGTTTCAATCTATTTCTAGTTAGTTACAAATATGCAAGATGGGACACAGACGATCAAATTTTTTCGTTTCAATCTATTTCTAGTTAGTTACAAACCTCTACTAAATTAGCTAATATAGCTAACTCTAATATGTTTCAATCTATTTCTAGTTAGTTACAAACGACTTAGTTCCCATTCTCAGCATGACGGGGATAAAGTTTCAATCTATTTCTAGTTAGTTCCAAACGTGACAGACTCGATTAATTATTCGCTGCGAAACCTTGTTTCAATCTATTTCTAGTTAGTTACAAACAAAAGAGGAAACTACCTTATGGTATGATATCTACGTTTCAATCTATTTCTAGTTAGTTACACACAGGTACTGAAAATGCCATACATTGGGTCTTGAGCCGGTAAAAATGGAGTGATAATTAAATTTTGAAAGTTTCAATCTATTTCTAGTTAGTTACACTATATAGAATATTTTTTTTTCTTTATGCTATCACTTCCTTAATATCTTCTTTGCCTATTTCTACTCTGGCTCTGTCTGAATTCTTTGTCGTACTTCAACAATTTAGGGTTATTAAGGTCTGTTGGTATTGTTTGGTCAATAATGGGTTTAAATGGGCCCTTTTGAATTGCGCGGTTTGACATAAACCATTCGTAGTTAAGATCGCTCCCAACATTGGATGGGTATTCAATCTTGGATGGTGCGTTCTCAAAATCGGTTATTTTTAAGTACATAGACAGAACTTTTGGATCACATCCTAAGATCGTGGCGGCATCTGCATTTTGAAAGGTTCTAGTATCATCTCGAATTTTAGTCAAATCAATTATTTCGTATTGTAAGCTCTCATCGTTTAAAGAGATTTTCCTGACATTGATATTATCAACTGTAATCTTAACGCTTCCAAGCCCTAGTGGTTTTCCCATACCAATTTTATGAGCGTTTTCCTGTTTATTCCCTATCTCTAACGTCCAAATCAATTTCTTTAACTCATCTTCCTTTACATTGTTAAAATAAATCTGGAAAGTAAAATTATTATCTGGGCGTAAAGCTCGTATTCCTACGTTACGTATTGATTTCTCCGGAGCGTGAGGAATTGCGCTTATTTTTTGATGCCAGTAGAGCTTTCGACCACTAATCTTCGCATTATATTTTCTGAACGGGACGAGGTTTTTTTTTGGATAAGAACCAGCGTAATCGTAATTCCATATTTGAGCCTTTCTTCCATCTTCAGGTCTTGGTTTTAATAAGTAAAACTCTGTCGACGATAACTTGGGTGAAGCAAGTTCTTTTAATACCTCAGGATCAAAATAATCTTCCACATTAAACTCTTTTGCGGATATACCTGGCGTAAAGCGAATTCTTGACGCTAGCTGGTCGTCTGTACCTGTGAATCCAAATAAAATACAGGCGGGACATAAACTTTTAAGCGAAGAACAAGGTACATAGTCTTTAATGATTGTTGTTAAATTATTATAGAAAACTTCCCTCCCGATCTCTGCAGGGCTTAAATATATCTTTGAGTTGTATTGTTTGTAATATACTAAAGCCCCATCCAGGTCTTTAATATTCTTCGCTCTAATTTTACGATAACCGGTGTGTTCTTTGTTCTTAAAAGCTAAATTAACCGTATCGTCGTAGTATAACTTGATATTGACAAGTAGATTTTCTAATGCAGTCTCTAACGCAGTCTCATTAATATTGACTGGAGGACTATTTGGATTTTCGACGAATATGGATTCGTTTTCTTTTCCATCGATATCTTCTCCGTGGTGAAAGTATCCTCTGATACCATTTTCGTCAAAGCCTGTAAAATACCTTCGTTGATTGGCTCTAAATCGAATTTCCTGTCCTTCTTCAAAAGTCGATATTTCATGTCGATATCTATCTCTATTCATTTTGTACTTAGTACAGGGTATCAACTTCCATTTAACGTCATTGGTGAGCTTAACTCTTCCAGCAAAACCTGGATTAGGAACTCTCTTATATAATATCTTTTTGTGGTCTATTGCGGACAAACACGAATTGGTGAGCAGTTCAAAGGAGCTACGAATCATCCCTCGTAATTCGCTAGAAGGAATCTCGGGATGTTTAGGGGGTGGTGGATTGGGATCGTGTAAGTCCTTAAGATCTTCGTTAGAATAGAACTCAAGACTCCTTATCAGTTCTCCTTTTTCAGTTTTTAACTTAAATCGGTCCTCGTTAGAAGTATTAGGGACGAATATTGGGCTTTTTGTTAAAAGAGTACATTTAACCCAACCAGTTAACAATTCCTTATTCGCTTTAATGCTATTAAAGTCGTAGTTTTTAGAGCAATTTTTCTCTAAAGGAACGAAAATGTAAGGATTTACAAACGATTCTTTAGATTTGACTATTACTGGTTTAGCCAAGTATAACACCTCCCTTGTTATTTAAAACTTGTACAAGACGAGCGTCGTAAAACTTAATCATGCCGTCCTCGTCAAAATTGTAGTAATTTCGAACTTTATATTTGATTGGTAAAGGTTCTTCGTTTATATCTAGAGGAAATCGAATTTTAATACCTCGATATTCTTCAATAAGTTCGTTTTTCTTTTCGCTCTCAACTTCTGTACCCCACATAATATGGGTTTCTTCGTAAACATTTGTATCTCCCTCTGTTTCTTCGTCGATTCGCAACCTCCACTTGAAATCACTACCGTATTTCCATAGATGTAGTTCTCCGCTTGACGAAAACATTCTAATTTCTGTAATATATTCCAAGGTAAATTCGGGGTCACCTAAAAAGTTAAGTTCGCTATCATTAATGGAAGCAATGTAGACTCGATTATATTTGTAAACGATTAATAAGCATACCCCTCCGAGTTTTTCTCTACTATTTTCTATAAGGAATTGTTTGATATCCTTCCCTTTCTCGTAATTATCTTTAGTTTCGTACGATTTGATTTTTTTTATCATGATTTTAATCCTCCGATTATTTTAAAACACCTACTAGTGGCGTTATATATTTTTTAAATATGCTACTAAAATTTTCGCTCACATCAGTAGCATCGTATTCCTCTTCGTCAAGTGTTAAATTTAATCCGCTTAAAATTCCACGCCCGATATTAGCTCCCCCTCCAACCGATTGAAAACCGTGCCAGAGCTCTTTTATTCCTAATAAGATTAATCCCGTTTCGTAATTTTTAGCGTCGATTATTTTAATTGTTAAGTGAATTTTACCTCCGTAGGTAGCTTTTTCTGAAAATAACGCGGTATCTAAAGCACCACCCGTAAATCTATCGATTTTGTTGCGAGTGTAATTGAGAGGCGTACTGTTTTCAATAATGCTTTCACTGATGTAAATTCGAGATTTCTGAGCTCGATCTTCGTAATTAGGTACGTCCTCACTTTTTTTAGCGTATCCGAAGAGCGGTTCCATTAATTGTTTGATTTCTCCGAGTTTATCGATATCCCGAGCGACTTGGATTATTGCATTTCGTAGTGCACCGACCCAAGAAGTACCGGAAACCACAGGATTTCCTTTAGAACTGAGATGCGCCACATCTTCTTCTGCAGATTCTGGGTTCGGAGCTCTAATCAGCATTGAATATGGCATGTTAAATTCA
>Ga0255055_10002578_pt1 | contig 12713 bp, 18 predicted proteins | sample JV7_2_27_MG_FD_188633 | JGI IMG/M metagenome (GOLD analysis project Ga0255055, IMG submission 188633) | Seawater microbial communities from Jervis Inlet, British Columbia, Canada - JV7_2_27 | ecosystem: Environmental > Aquatic > Marine > Inlet | place: Canada: British Columbia | collected...
TTTGAAGATATTACCCACTGAGATCCCGGAAAACACCCTGCTTTTACCTGTAACCCTAAAACCGAATAATTGCTCGCCTGTAAATGCTGTGCATTGCACCAAGCCATCTGACCATGTTCGAGGTACATCCAGGATCCCGCCCCATAATGGCAGATCGTTGTCAAAATCGATCAGCACTCGATTCCCGAATTTTAGATTTGTTGAGGTAACCTTTGGATCTGAGATCGCCAAAGAGAATGTAGCCTTGCCCACCTTATTAACCCGCCATGATACCCGCTCAATAATGGGTGATATTTCAGCCAAAATATTACCATTTGGATCCCCCACTGTGATATGCGAGTAACCCATTAATGGTAAAACCTCTCTTCCCACTCAAGCCCAATCGTTAGATTCCCCGTACCTACATCATCAAGCCTCAATGTGTTAGATCCCGGCTGTAGTTTGAGCCAATCTGGTCTAGGTCCACCATCTACCGTCAAAGCCTGGTATTGATTTGATTTATCTTTGAGGTAAACCACCAATTTGGAATCGGTATCGACCTGTAATTCTTGATTTAATTCCATGATGAATGCAACCTGGATAGAATCACCTGTAGTTTCATTGGTGATCGTGGCTTCCAATTGGTAATTAGCTTGCTCACCACCAATGATTGATGCTGGTGTGTAAGATGAATCTAATGTGATTTCCACATTCGACCATTCCACCTTTTGTACTGTGTTAGTGAATAAAGTATCCAACCAGATTCCCACCCATTGAGCTGAAGGTGAAACCGCTTGATCTTTATTTGCTACTGCTTGCCATGACTCCTCAACTGTAGGTTGAGCAAAAGTAAATAAAACCGTACCATCATCAGTCCTCATGTAACAATTCCACGAATCCATGTCAGTGGTATAAGCCTCTGCAGTTTCAAAATTTGCATTGGTGATCCCGCAAGGATTCGCAATCTTAACCAAAGCCTTATCACGATATGAATTACAGAAGAGCCCCAATTCTACCCAAGGTGTGGCTGCTGCACCCTGATTACCACCATAGAAAATGGGTGAGCCATCTGTCGGGATCCTTTCCCACTGCGCCGCCCTCAGCCTGTCATTTTCGCCAAAGCTGGTGTAATCCCAAAATGTATTTGTACTGGATGCTAACTCAAAAGCTGGTTTATTATCAGCATCAACCGTAGGCGCTGAAACCGTTGAGTTATCGTAAAGTAACCATATTTCATGTTGCACCCAATAAATAGCTGCTGCATCTGCGTGAGCTGCTGCGCTTGTGCCTTTGGCTCCCCTGGTGCATCCTGTAAACTGTTTATCTGTTACATTTCGACCGGTATATGTGATGGTTTCCGATTGGGTGTGCAAGATCCCCTGGACCGGGAATCCTGATATATCCTCATTGATCGTGATCGTGGTGTCGCTGTCACTGATGGCCCCATTTAATGTGGCCTCTTGTTTGGGCTGCCAATCCAAGTTAACCCAGACTGATGTATTATTCGTATTGATATCATCCAGCCATCGATCAACCTCGATTCCGTCAACCTCAACCCTGAGATCATCCCCATCAGCTTGCATATCCCCCCCGGCTATTTCAGCCGCCGAATCAAAAGCATTATTACAAATATCCATGGGGTATTTTGTAGCTGCCTTATCCACTTTCCACCTGATGATCACCCATCTTTTTTGTCCATAGCCTACCGATTTATTGGTAGTGGGCTGGATTTCAAATATAGGGTAAGCATCATCCTCGCCGCTGTTTGTAACCGCTTCTGTGTCGGCTGTGGCTGTCACCGCCCAAGATTGCGTAGATGCTGTAACCTCTCGCCATCTAACATCACCATTCAAAACCAGAGTAACGACATAATGTAACCCGGCTGAGAATGGAACCTCATCCAGAGCTGTGCAAATGGCCTCAATATATCGATTGTTTCCACCACCCGAATCAGAGCCAATTAATTGTTTTGGGCTCTCATCCTCTGGATCAAACCATTGCATCAGTTGTTTTTGATAAGTGGCTGTGGGTGTATTCCTGATGTAAATATCAAAGTGGATCTCATGCCCTAGCCTTTCCACAGATCCCACCAGTGGCCACGCTCCCAAGCGCCGCCCAAGGTTTGCATTTATATCGGGTAAACCGTAAAAATCAGCATTAGGAATGGCATCATAATTAGTGCCATCGTTTATGTTATTGCCATCCCAAGATACAAGATCCATTATGTTAAATCACTCAATTCATCTAGTAATGATTTTTTGTTTTGTACGTCATGCAGGTGTAAACCACCATATACGATCACTGGTCCACCCATGCCCCCGATTGTATCTCTTCCCGCTGATGTAAAGCTGGCTGATGCTGGCGAGATCCCCGCCATTGCAGGTGATAACCCACCAGTCATATTTAACATCGCCATTTCTGGAAGGTGTGCCAATCGATCGATCCCCATGGCCAAAGACCGATCCAAATTCATACCCATATCAACCATCAATCTGGCTGGTGAGCCAAACTTAAAGAAACCCTTGAGGGTATCCCAGATTGCCCCGGCCACAGATCTGATCGCATTGATCACCCATTTTGTAGCTGCTGTGATTCCATTGGCTATACCTTGAATAATTCGAGATCCCACATCGGCCCAATCTGTTTCCGTAAACCATTTAATGATCGCCTGGATCCCATTACTTACAGCTGTTTTGATGAATTCCCAAGCTGTAGAAACAACGTTTTTTATTGCTTCCCAGACCTTATCCCAAACCTCTCTTAGTTTGGCTCCGAATCCTTCCCAATCCCCGGCAAACGCTAAACGGAATGCAGCAAATATTTCTTGAACAATCCCCACAAACCAATCAAATATAGCCTTTGCACTATCCCAGATCGCTTGTACTGTGGCAAGGATTTGAGCCCCATGTTGATCCCAAAAACTTTTGATCCAATCCAAACCACGCTGGATCAGATTCCTTATAAATTGAATCGCTGCCTTGGTTTTTCCTTGGATATCACCCCAATTGTTTTTCCAGGCTGCAACCAATAAAGCAATGATGGCAATCACAGCCCCAATAATCAAGAGTAATGGACCTGAGATCACAGCTACAACCGCTGTTACCACCGGGATAATTGATCCAATAGCTGATACAAGTGTTCCAACTATCATCAATAATGGCCCAATCGCCGCTGCTATCGCTGCCACAATAATAATAACCTTCTGCATGTGTGGTGATATGCCCTGGAACCTCTCAAGCAATCCTTGGATTGCTGTCATTAGCTGCAAAGCAAATGGTAACAGTTGTTGACCAATCGACGCTGCAGTATCTTTGAATTGAGCGCTAACGATTCTCTGGGTGTTTGCTAATCCATCTGATGTTCGCTCAAAATCACCTTGCGCCAATGTGGTTTGCTCCATGATCAGAGCATAAGCCGCTTGAGCCTTTGCAGCTGATGTGAGCTCGCCTGGTGTTCCTTCCAGCACCTTATCATATTTTTCCTGAGCTTTTTGTAATGCGATATTTGCCTTTATAGTTTCATCAGCGGATCCCCCATACTTCTCAAGAGCTTCTCTATACTTCTCTTGAGATTCAGTTAATTTAATTTGGGCTTCTGTAGTTTCAACTATTCCCGCATCAGTCATATCGATCAAGCCCATCTTTAATGCCTGTGCTTTAATCGCATTGGCATTGAGCGCAACACCAAATCTTTTCATGGGCTCTGTTTCACCTGTAAGCGCCGATCTGAGCGCCAATAAGGTTTCCTCTGGTGAGGCATTGTTAAAGCTGGCAAGATCCGATGCTAAACCTACAAAGGATTGGGACATTTCCCCGGCCATATCTGGAACCACGCCCAAGGACTGCAGCAAATTCCCATAAGTGCCAACCGCCTCCAAGGCCTCTTGCTGGGTGATCCCAAATGCTGTAGCTGAATCCTCTGACCATTCTATAATTGCGTCGGCGTTCCCCGCAAAAACTACATTTACTTTGCTTAGAGATTCATCAAGATCTGATGCTGCGTTTACTGCTACCAGACCCAAACCCACCAAAGGCGCCGTAACCCCAGCCGTGAGTTTTAACCCGGCTGATTGCATAGATGAGCCAATCTTTTTAAACGATTCCGCCCTCTTTTCAGCCTTTGACATGGCCTTATCAAACCCCTCAGTCTCCCCAACCAGTTTGACAACCAGAGTCGCTAATGTGGCCATGTTATCTTGATCTGGATCCTGTTAATGTTTCCCTTAATATTTGGTAATTCTCACGATCTATTTCTTTGGATGTCATGGGCTCATCAGGATCTTGTTTGTTATCAGGATTCAACAACCTGAAATCATCAGGTGTATATTTTTTACCCTTCTTGGGATCGCTGTATGCGCTGGCCAAGATAGATTCAAGTATAGCCAAATGGGTATCAAATAAGGTTTGCTCATCCCCAAAGGGCTCTAATTTTGAGTATGCCATCCATTCGGCAAACTCATGTGAAGAGATCCCACGCTGGCAATCCCTCACCGATTGATAACCCAGAGCTAAGGTTAATCTAAACCAGAATCTTCGCTCTGGGTTTCCCCGAAATTTTCAGCCAATATTTCGAGATCATCATCGCCCAGCCCAGATAACCTTTGAGCTACTTCAACAACCCTGGTTAAAGCCGCTGAAGATTTTTTGGATAATGATTTAACATCGGCCAAAGAAAAGAGCAAAGAGCCATCACCATTAACCACGCTCAAAGCAACCAGTTTAGAAGTCATGTTTTCCATGCTGGTACTAACCTGTTTGCCTTTGCGCCTGGTGAGGGATTGAATAAACTTATCCCGTTCCTCACCTGTCAATGATTTGACGTTTACGCTTCCTCCCCACTCTGGAACCTCAACCGATTCGACCTCGATATCATCAGCCTGTAAGATCTGATCCCTGGTAAGTAGTTTTTCAGTAGTCATATTAGGATATTGTCACGACTCCAGTCGGCTGGATCTCGACCTCGCATTTGTAAACGTCTTCCTGTTTTGATTCCCGTTTCATTCTGGACACATGAGCCTCAAACGCTAATGTCTCATCACCATCTGGATCAGCCACAGAAAAAGAAAAAGCAGCATCCGAATCAAACGCTGTTACAACCGCTGCATGTGTAGCTTCTGCAGTATCCCAAGCCAAAGTACAATTGAATGCCTCAACTGTGCGTTTACCTGTGGCCACATGCTCCGCATAACCGCTAGTGCTGTCATGCGTAGTAGATTCAGCCAACACCTTAACCAATGCTGGATAATCCCCATCCATGATCAGTGTGAGTGACGTTAAAACCGTCCCAACATCGATCTTTATATCTAAACCATAACCGCCTTGCACCATGATTTTTCTCCTTACTCTATGTGGTGTATAACCACATCAAGCCTTTTAGTTTCCCGCTCAGTGGGGAATTGATAACCATCTCGAATGTCTTTTACAAAAGCACCCTCAACCGTAACCCCACCAGCCCCGCCCCAAAGACCGCTGGATCCGTCAAGAGCGATTCTTACCTTGTTTGTCAGATCGTCAACCTCATCATAAGTTTGAGCCTGTGCGGTAATTTGATATCGTGGCCAAGCATACCCCGGCGCTCCATCGTGAGCCATCGATCCCGGCCTGGAAATTTGCTGGTAGGCGAGTGCTGGGAGTGTTGCATCCTGTGGAATCACGTTTGGATACATGCGAGTGCCAATCAGAGCTGTTACATCTGAATCACTGGTCACCTTATCAAATAACGCCTCACCAATATACATTAACGCTCCCTACATTGGATCAAAATTGTGCGCTCATCTGTACGCCCGGCTGAAGTAACGATCTCACATGCTACGCTATAATCATTGCCATCAGTCCCACCAGACAACCAGACCGTTACCGATGTGTCGGTATCGCCTTGGGAATCTGAATCCAAAGTGATTCCGGTTTCCTCAGTGATCGTGTAACTGGCTATCGTTTCGCTGTTATCAGTATCAAGCCAATCAGAATCACCCGATCCATTTGTGGATGCCGCCCAATCAAACTTATAATCCAGGACCGCATCAGGATCCTTTTTGAATGTTTGAGGCATTAGCCCTCCAATCAGGATCCCGCAGGTATATTGATGGTGTAGGTAAATTGGATGCTATCACCATTGACCACATTGATCGCAGTGAAAACCGTTCGATCCATGGCAGTACCACCAGTCGCTTGACTGGCTAAAATGTGTTCTGTGATCGCCTTGGTGGTGGTATAGCTGATCGTTCCCACGCTCTGGTAATCATCGGCATCATCTTCTGTTTGTGTGCCTGTGGCCCTGGATTCACCATCAGTGGTTTCAATGTCGGTGTCGGTAATATTTGCAGCTGTTACACCCACGCCCGAATCGTGAAATTTGAAATCGCCAAATTCTGATGTTTCCGCTTGCAATTGGTCAACCACAAAATTGACGAATGCGGTTGTAACCACTCGATAGCCCAAGATCCCATAATTGACTCTTGAGCCATCAACCCGGATTAACACCGCCTCAAGCTTGCCGATCATAATGGCAAGCCCAAACCATCTTGCAATTGGCCTGGTAACCCAAAACGCAATCAAGCCTTTGATCGCTGGCCATCTCGACCAATTCCGCAAGTACCAGGTGATTGGCGCTCTGGGAGGACTGATTTTCTTTGCTTGCAGTTTTCCCTGTGGTGTAACCTTTCCTAACATACCCATGATCGACTCCTTACTGTATTGAATGGATCCTTGATTCTGATTCTACTGAATAAATCCTGCTTTCCGATTCTATTGCAAAGATCCGTTTTGCTGGTGTGGGAAGTCCGGCCAACTGCCTGACCAATACCCCAACCATTGTTATTGCACCCGTAAACGATTTGCTAATCCGTCGTGTGATGCTGCCTAACATTGTAACAGAACCTGTAAGAATTTTGTTTGTTTGTCTGGTCAATACGCCTGAAGGTGTAAGGCTCCCAGAAATAGTCTTAAGTACGGTTTTTACAGTACCAAGCACACCAGCCATCGTAATTGAGCCCAAAACCGCCTTTTGAGCCTGTTTTACCAGGATTCCGATCGCTGTGGTGGCTCCTGTTAAAACTTTGTTGGTTTTTCGTGACAAAATCCCGGCTGGTGTAAGAGCGCCGCCCACAGCCTTGAGAGCTGCCTTGACCGTACCAAGGATCCCTGATGCTGTAACAGATCCGGTAAACGCCTTTGTGATTTGCTTGACCAATGCCCCCGATCCGGTTGACGACCCTACAAAAGATTTACTGGTTTGTTTGGTAATAACCCCAACCGCTGTTAATGCTCCTGCTGCTGATTGTTCATATTCTGCTGATACAGATGCTAAATCGGCTATATCTGCCCCCGACAACACACTGTCATAAACTTGGACATGAGCAATCCAACCCGTCCAGAGACTACTAGGTGAAGTGCTAACAGCTCCTATAACTGTGGTATTGGAGGCTAAATCCCCTACCCAAATTCCGAGTGAACCTTGGTTTCCGCCAACCTGTGAGCCGTTGTAAAAGGTTTGCTTTACATCCCCACTTGCATTCCATGTTATAGCGACACACATCCAGCCAAGTTCCCCGCCAGTGTCTATGGTTCTTCTTGTAGCAGTATTACCAGCTTCGTAATTATCGCCTAGCGTGTCGTTTATAGACTCTCTAGCTAATAATCTTATTCTATTTTCCGCATCTGCACGTAAAACGAGGGGATATTGGTAGTTATCAGCCCATTCACTAGAATCAAGCACCTTCACCCATGCTATTGCTGTCCCCGAAGCCCCATCAAACGCATCTCTAAAAGTAGTAGAATAAATATCTACAAAATCATTTGTTCCATCAAAAAGTGGGCAAGTCTCACCGTCCCCGATTCCGGTTTGCCCTAATGTTACCCCGGTATAAGTACCATCTTGATTGGCATCCACCAGACAATTTGCATTTGTACCACTGGCCTCATTCAGCGGCCAATAAGCGATAGGTGAATAAGATAAAACCTTGGTAATATAGCTCATAAAAGATCATCCCACTCATCGTGATAAGTCATTAAGTATCCCCGGCATTCATCCCCGCTATCCATCCAATCAGCATCCATTCCACCAAACAATGCAAAGCGTAGATAATCAGTACCACCCCGGCTGAATACTGCAATCTGTGTACCATGCCCGGCAAAATTTACCTGGTTGAGACTGTGGTCAATTGTAGATGGATCAACACTGAATATTGTTCCTAGCCTTTGCTTGAATTTATCCACTGTCAAATTATTCTCGTTAAATAAAGCTTCAAAGATCGCTGCATCTCCATCCAAACGAGTGCGCCAATGGCAAAGACAAGCTGGCTGAGGATCGCTGGCTGGTCCAAGTGTTTTGAGCTCTTCTATCAAGGTTTGTCTTTGCGATGAATTCAAACCTAAATTTTCAATACCAAAGTAAAATTGCCTGTTTGTCATTTTATTTAAGCACCCATACAGCCAGAGCCAAAACCACGATAGCAGAAACCACAAGCAATGCAACCAAACCGACAAAAACATCAATCGGTAATTCTTTTTGTGGCCTGGTATCAAAATCGCTTTCTGTAAATTCTTTGACCATTTCATTTTTCCAGGTGTTTGTTAATAATTTCTAGGAATGTTTGTCCTGTGGCTTCTGTGGCCTCAGCTTGTTTTTCATCGTGCGCCGATCTTAAGAATGGCCTCGCTGCCATTCCATGATGATCGACACTAACCCTGACGATCTGATCCCCTTCCATACCTGTAAACACCAGCCCCGGCGCTGTGATCTCATGCGGCCCGGCCCCGGTTTCTAAAAACCTGTAATACCAGTGATCCTCATCCGGCCCAATATCCGCTGTAGCCTGGTAATGAGTGGATTCCACGATCTCAGTCTCAATGTGTGGTGCTGGTGCAAGGTGATCCGCCTGGTCCTTGATAACCTCAGCCCCGGCAAGTGTGGCTTCTTCAAGTATGCCTGAGATCTGAGATCTCAAAGATGCTAGTTTGGCCTCAAATTCTTTGTCACCTTCGATTGTAGCCCTAAAACCATCAGCCATTTTAACGGATCTCCTGACACATCAAGTGTATTTCCCGCTCATGCTCTTCCACATGGATAATCGATATGATATCAAAATTCCGGCTATCAAACACCACCCGATACTCTTCAAGGATTCCTGACCTATACCTGATTCTCATCCTGTGGGTTAACTCAGCTGTGATCATTTTTCCATCGATGAATTCCCGCCCTGTTAGTGGCTCGACCGCCGCCCAGACTGTGGCCCAAGTGGTGTAAGTGATTTCCTCATCACCATAAGAATCTTGTGTGGCTGTTTTGCTCTGAATCTTGATCCGCTGCCTGAGCTGCCCTGCTCTCATAATGGTATATTCCGATCCAACATCAGCAAAGTTACAGCACCCATGGGGATCTCCCTGGCAACCTCGCCCACTGTAACATCTTCCCGATTCTCGTATAAGTGACCAACGATCAATAGTATGGCCTGTTTCATTTCCATTGGCACATCATCAGGATCCCCATACCCAACCACCACCCGGATCTCAACTCCATTCAATTCTGTGAGTGTATCAGATGGCCAATTGGTATTATCAGATAGCTTGATTCTGCCTGGATCCGAATAGGTGTCAACTACATAATTTGACGATCCAAAAGTGGACTCGCTATCATCCTCATCTGTGTATTTTACGTGTGTAACAGATTCCAAAGGTGATAATGATTTGGGTAATTTTATCGTAGTGCTGCCTGGGAATGAATCCATTTTGATATCCCATGTTTGGGTTATCATCTTGTGATTCGATATTTGCTCAGCTGTACGCCTGGCCACTGTGATCAATGTTTCTATGTAGGTATCATCATCTGTGGTATCTACTCTTAAATGATTCTTGGTAAACTCCAAATCAATGGGCTCTGCATTTGGCGCTGTTTGGATTTTATAATTCATCTGGTCACCGTCTTTTCTGGTGGATCCATGGTGGGATATTCGATCTGTAATTCCCTGACAGGTATCACTAATCCCGCTTCCATGTATGCCTCTGGATGTTCCAGATCGCCAATGATCTCACCGGGTGTTGTCCAAGTGTTATCCCTGCGTAGCCAAGATCTCAACACTTTAACTTTCATGCTGTCACCCTCTCTTTGTGTCTTTGCTTTACAAACTGGATCGTTTCAGCCATCATTCTATTTTCTGCGCTCATCTGGTTTGATCCATTCCGTTTACTGTAAAGCGCCGTTACCTCTGGGAGGTGCTCAAAATCGGTATGCTCTGAAAATCGCAACCATAGATCATAATCTTCAAGCGCTGGCAAAGATTCATCAAAATACCCAGCCAGATCAAATAGATCCTTATCATGTAATATACTACAAATTGGGGATAAATTCCGCTGCTGCAGGTGTTTGCGCTTATACTTTTCTGATAACAATAATTCAAATTTCTTTTCATCCTGCCAAAAGTAAGAATCAGAGTAAACCACCTTGCAATCTGTTTGCTGCCTAAATTTTACCAATTTCTCAAGGTGCTGTGGCAACCATACATCATCATCATCCAGGTATGCAATATATCGCCCTTTGGCAAATAATTTTATGCCAATGTTTCTTGCAGCTGGTAAGCCCCGGTTTGGATCTAACCTGTAATGAGTGACAGGATCAAACAATCTGCATAATTGCTCGACTGATTCCCCATAATCATTGATCACTATGATCTCATAATCCCAGAACGTTTGAGCCCTGATGCTGGCCAATGCCCTGGTCAAGTATCCCGGCCTATTATATGTTGGCACTATCACGCTAACTGATGGCATGATTCCCCTTCCAGGTAATGATCGATCCAATCCTTTTCATACAAACACGATTCCCCCAATGGGTTATCCTCACCAGCATAATCAACACTCAAGTTAAAATGCTTTAATGCCACTTCAACATTATCAGGTGTAAATGCTCCCCATGGCTCGACCTCACCCATATAAAGGTTTTTGGTTTTACACCTTTTCATGTGCAAGCCTGACCAGGATGTGATTCTATTATCACCAGGTGTTATAGATTCCCACTTGCCCTGGCGCTCAAATCGCCATCTGGGATCGTTTGGAAATATTCCCACATCCCAACCAGCATTCCTTGGATGTTTCAGGCTGATCATATCGCATTTCGCACCTGCGACATTTAAGAGTATCCGGCCATAATACTTGTGATCGTCTGGATGCTGCCTTACCTGGTTGATCACATCTTCAAAGGTGCTGAGTGCTATAACATCCCCCTCAGTTTTACAGATCCATGAATACCTGCATTGGTCCAAACCGAAATTACTCATGTGAACCAAATGGCCAAACTTACCAGGATCCTTTTCGTAAAATCCTGGTGTGTCAATCCAATCAACTATATCGTTATAAAACAATACCCTGATTTTACTGTTTTGTTTTTCAAGATTTTTGGCCCTATCCAGAGTATCATCATCTGAGGGTTGAACCACAAGCACGATCTCATCCAGATATGGCAAGTGTGAAAGGATCGCCACTTCCATAAATTGGCTCTCATTTCTGAGTCTGATCATCCCTGAGATCCCAAATGGTTTACTCACCGATCACCTTCCACATATCCAGGATCCATTTTGCAGTCCAGCTATTGAAGATCTCGCCCAAAAACATCTCAACCAATTCAGCTAAAGCAACATCCCAAGTATTTCCGTCGATCGCTGCATGATGAAATAAAACAGCAAATTGAGCATTGGCACAAAGATCCTCACTATTCCAATCCCGCTCTGATAATTTACCCCTAACAAAACCCTCATGCCCCAGATTCCAGAGCCCCTCAAGCGCATACGCTACATAATGTTCCCTGGTGGGCTCCCAAGGTGTATCCATCCAATATTGAGCCCCAGCCTCACTGTTGAGCAACCATGAAACCCGCATAGTATATAAATGGGTATCCATGGTTTTGTCATGTGTTCTTACTGCCCCATCATCACGAACCAAACCATTCAACCATTCCCCCGCCTTTTGTGCTGCCCAATAATATTTGTCATCATCCGTTATCGTAAACATCAGAAAATTGTTTAGCCCTTCCATACATGCTGCAGTATCAAATGAGCGCTTTACATTGTGCATGTCATAAAATGAGCCATCATCATTTTGGATCTTGACCAGATAATTGGCACACCTAACCGCCAATTCGATCTCCCCATAATCAAGCAATGTGGGGATACAATAACCTGTAACCTCTGGGTATGCTGGACCGCCTTTCCAAGCCCGGATTCCACCATTCCGCAATTCCAGATCCTTGATGTAGTCAAGTACCTTTATGGCTTTCTCAGTATGCAATGAAACACGCATAGATTGAATTCCTTATTATTGACCACGTTCCTTTTATCGAAATCGATCTTATCATCCCAGCCCAACCCAGACTCAAACACAGATTCCGCAAAGTTATAAAGCTCAACACCTGGATATTGGCCTAATGGTTTCTTTTCGTTGTAATGAACATCAAATGTTAAAACGCATAACCCACCAGGTTTTAACAGCCGCTCAAATTCTGTGAGCGCCAATGAAACCTTATCCCCAACATCCTCTAACACAGAAACACAGAATACCCGATCCAAACTACCATCTGGGATATCTTGAATCGGCTGGGTAAAATCTGCAACCACGAATACCAAGCCATTATCTGATTGCTGGGATAATACCCGCTCATCACCATCAACCGCATAAACCTTTTTACAGACTTGTGCCAAAGCATCTTTGAATGGCCTGGGTGTGTAACCGCATCCCATATCTGCAACC
>Ga0255055_10002579_pt1 | contig 12713 bp, 10 predicted proteins | sample JV7_2_27_MG_FD_188633 | JGI IMG/M metagenome (GOLD analysis project Ga0255055, IMG submission 188633) | Seawater microbial communities from Jervis Inlet, British Columbia, Canada - JV7_2_27 | ecosystem: Environmental > Aquatic > Marine > Inlet | place: Canada: British Columbia | collected...
ACTCCTATGGTACAAAGACAATTTTCATTAAACCATTTAGTTTTTTTTGATCGAAATAACACTTCAATATTTTTTCCAGATTTGTTTTGAACAATAGCAGAAACTCCGGATGCTCTCGCGAATTTACCACCATCGAATGGAGTTCCTTCGATATTAAATACAAGCGTTCCTAGTGGCATCTTTTTAATAGGTAGGATATTTCCGACTTTCACTTCCTGACCGTATCCTGTTTTAGATTGAATAAACTCTTGTCCTTCATAAATCCCTTCTGGAGGAAGCCAAAGACTCTTTTCGCCATCTTCATACTTTATCCTTGCTATTGGGGCACCTCTTCCAGGAGCGTGAACGAATTCTATTACTTTAAATTTCAATAATTTCTCGTCCTTTTTGAATGGCCGATATTTTACTTCTCCTACATGTCGGTGGCTAGGAGACCGGGCCCATAGGTGGCCATATCCTTTCCTTTGAGCTAATATTCGCTTTCCCATAATGTTCACATATTGTATCGAATTAGTAATATCTAATTTATAAAAGTTTAAATTTTTTATTATTTTAGTAAGAATTTATTGATTCTTAAGATTAAAATATGGAATTAAATTAGAGTTTCTTATTTCTTAGGAGCTCGTCGATATTGTAATTAAAAGCGATAGGGATTTCTCTTTCTACAAATTCACCTGCAATATTAGTTAATAATAAATCTTTAATTTCTTTTGAATTACTAGTCTGTCCAAGCACCCATCCTAATTTAACATATCCAACTTCAGGTAATAGATTTCTTCCGGGTATGACACCTAAATTTTGAAGCTCTCTTCCTGTAGAGTATACGTTCATTCCAACATAACCGTGAATTGTCTGTGTAGTCATGAGAATAGTTATATTTTCTTGTATCGCTCTTTCTATTGAATCATAGATATGGGTACTCACATGACCAAGACCTGTTCCAGCAAATACTATACCTTTATAATCTTTATCTATATAAAATTCAATTTGTTCATTTTCCATTCCGGGATAAGAATAAATGAGAGCTACTTTCTTCTCAAAATTCGTATTGATTGTAGTTTCAGATTGATTTCGTTTTGTGTAGTCATTTTTAAACATTTTCACTTTTCTATCTCTTACCATTCCTAAAGGAATATCATCAATACTGCGAAAAGTATCTCTTACTGAGGAATGCATTTTTCTTACTAGTGTTCCCCTATGAATTAATCCATAACCATGTGAAGGAGAACCAAGCATAGTTACTACAACTTCAGCTATATCGGAAGTAGCTACAGTAGCTGCATTTATCAGATTTAGAGCAGCATCGGAAGACGGACGATCGGAGCTTCTTTGGCTCCCTGTTAACACAACTGGAATAGTTAAGTTTTTTAGCATGAAAGATAAAGCGGCACTAGTAAATGACATAGTATCTGTTCCATGTCCAATTATTACTCCATCAAACCCGGAATCTACGGCTTGTTTAACTTTTTCTGCTAATTTTTGCCAATATTCAAATTTCATATTTTCGGATAATATCTCGAAAACAACTTCACAATCAAGATTACAAATTTCTGCCAATTCAGGAACTGAACTAAATAACTCGCTAGGGGTAAAAGAAGGGATAACCGCCCCAGTAGTATAATCTAATCTTGAAGCAACCGTTCCTCCAGTTCCTAACAATTGAAGCTTAGGCAAGTCTTTATTATGTGGAAATTCCTTTTCAGGAAGTTTATAATGCGCTTCTCGTTTTCCAATTTTTTTTATGCTTTGTATATCAGAGACATTTATTCCAACATTATAGTTGTTTTCTAACTTGATTTCTATAAAATCAGGAGCAGAATATTCATTTCTTGGCATTATTATTCCTTCTAATTGTGTTTTCTTTGTGGTGATTTGAATGATATCCCAGATTTCTATTTCATGCTTCTTTAAAAGATCTATAGATTTGCCTTTATATCCTTTTAATTTATCTTCCACTTATTTCATCTCCTTTAATTTGTTTGATATCTGTATTTTCAATTCTTTAGAAACAATCTCACCATCTATTTTTCCTCGCACTTTTTTCATTACTTCTCCCATTAGAGGTCCCATGGATCTCATTCCTCGTTCTTTAATGATTTTTGGGTTTTTATCTATTTCTTCTTTGATTATTATTTTTAATTCTTCAACTGAAAGAGTTTCAAGATGTAACTTCTCGATTGATTCTTCGATCGTAAGATTAGGTGAATCTGTTTTTAGTCTCATAATATCTTCAATTGCTTCCTTTCCAATTTTTTTATTTTTCAATTCTCGGAAGATTTTTTTATAATCCTCATCAGTTATATTTTCTATTTTTTTACCTTCCCGCTTGATTGCTTTTGCTTTGTTTAGTAATGTATTTAAGACAATTGAAGGTTTCGCGGGATAAATTTCAATTAAATTATCAAATAGAGTTAACTTCCCTGTAAAAATTAAGTTTTTAATAGAACTCCGTTCGACTTTATATTTCTTAGCGTAATCTTCAATTATATCCCAAGGATAATTGGGTAAAGTATTTTGAATATCCTTAATTTCTTCAGCTGTATTCATTATAGCTTGTGAATCTGTATCCGGATACAATCGTGCTCCACCATGTAATTCTCTCAAAAACTCTGTATTTCCATTATCAAGCGCTTTTCTTGTCTCAGGTGGAACACCTTTAAAAACATACTTTAACCGATCAACAATTATATCTGCTGCTTTTTTGAGTTCTTTAACAGATCCCAGAACTAAAACAAAACAATCATTATCTTTCGAATTCAATTTATTTTGAACTTTTTTAACATCATCTTCAGATAAATTATAATTTTCTAAATTTTCGTCTGAATGTATTATCCCTTGTAAACCTGAAATAATTTTGACCTTACTACTTACTTCAGTGCCGAATCTATAATCCTCCATTAGTTCTTTTCCAAAAATATCCTTGAAGCCTTTAAAATTAAAGCCATAAAGTTTTTTTCCTGATTTTATGCCATTTGCAATGAACTTGGATTTAGTCTTTCCCATTAGACTAGTTAAGTCTACAGGTTCTTGAGGGATATTATTTTCACTTATTTTTCGATTCTTTAGTTCCTCTCTAATCTTTATCAGGCCAAGCTGACGTGAAATTTCATGATTAATCAATAATGGTATCCAACTCAATTTTTGAACTCCTTTAATTTCAATCCTGGTTCCAGATTTAATGCTTACATTAACATCTTGCCTAATTGAGCCAATTACTTTTTTTACATTGGTCATCCACAGTAGTAATCCAATTCTTTCAGCACATTCTCTACATTCTTCAGGAGTACTTATGTCCGGTTTAGTAGTTACTTCCACTAATGGAATTCCAAGGCGATCTAATCTATAAAAATTAGTTTTATTTTCAGTTTTTATTTTCCTTGCAGCTTCTTCTTCTAAGCTTAATATATCGATTCTGATTTTTTTATTGTTCTTTAATGTTATATATCCATCTGTTCCTAAAATCATCGTGCGTTGAAACCCAGTAGGAACGCTTCCATCAAGGTAATTTTTCCTACTTACATGCATTTCCTCAATAATATTTGCGTTAAGTAGTAAAGCTATTTCTAATGCTATTTTTCTAGCCTCGTCATTACAGGAAAACGGGGGAGTATCGTCTAATTCATAAGTACAAATAACATCGTTGTAACCTTCATAGACAATAGTCTTACCCTTTTTATATTCCGTTAGCATAGCTTTATCAAATGTACCCATTTCTCCCAAGACAGGCCTCATATACCTCATTGTATTGAAATCTGGTGGTCTAGTTCCTTGAAGTTTACTTGGGCATCTGCAAAACAGTTTAGTTTTTGTATCAAGCTGTTGATGAATTTCTAAGCCACATTTTAATCCTAATTCTTCATAATCGAAATCGTTCATATTAAATCATTTAAGAATAATATACTACTACTATGAACTGTTTAATTCATTTTATAATTTTAATATATTGTATGTAAAATCTAAAATTTAGTTTCAAATCTTTAAGATAACAATTCTTTCCATTTATTCCTTAATCAATTAAAGGTTTTGAGACATAATGTCCATCAAGAGCATAACCAATCTCATAAAACCAGGCCCTCACGCCTATACCACTTATTACAGCTAATTTTTTTGAGTCAAAATCTTCAAGAGCAATTTTTTCAGCATTTTCCATCAGTAATTTACCAAAACCTCGATGTTGAAGTTGTGTATTCCTTTGTGGTTTTTTGTCTTTAGGAACTAATTCACCTACGACTTTCACTTCCCTTACTACCATTGTTTTTCCATCATTCAACTCATGCCTATGAGCAAACTCTGAAGGTTTTCTTAATCTCAAGTATGCGACAAGATAATCCTCCTTCTTATTTTCGTAGGATAAAAATATTTCTTGTCCATTAGAAGCTTCATAATCATGACGATATAATTTAATGTCTTCAAATTTGGGTGCCTCAATAATACTAGATTTTTTAGCAATTCCATATTCTCGACATCTAATGCAATTACATTTTGAATTAAATTCTTCTAATCTTTTGTGCACTAATTGTCTTAAATTACTTTTTTTGCACCCTGCTTCAATTAAAAACGCAGGTATATCCCTCATAATTCTCTGTATTCTCACATAAGATGGAATATTTTGTTTTACACTTGACAATAAATCAATCAATTCATCTAATGAATACGGTGTAAACTCGCCTGCTTTCCACCAATCGTATAATTTAGTTCCTTTAATTACTACACACGGGTAAATTTTTAGCATATCTGGGCGATAATCTGAAGAAGAAAATAGAGTCTCAAACATTTTTAAATCTTTAAAGTAGTTAGAACCAGGTAAATTAGGCATAATATGAGTATTTATTTTTAAACCAGCGTCTTTTGCAATCCTTATAGCATTGATGCTATCTTGGGTTGTATGACCTCTATTTACTTTTTTATAAATCTCATCTAATACGGTTTGAATTCCAATTTCCACCCTTGTAGCTCCATAATTAAGCATCATGTCTACATATGGCTCTGTGCAATAGTCAGGTCGAGTTTCAATTGTCAATCCTATTAGTCTTCTTTCTGATTTTTCAGCAAATCTTTTTACTTCCTTTAAATTATCAGCTCGCTTCTCTATAATACCTTCGTATGCTCCTTTGACGAAATCTTCTTGATAATCAATAGGTGATGATAGGAACGTACCTCCCATGCACACTAGCTCGATTTTATCGACATTATGTCCAATCGCTTCTAAATCCTTGATTCTACTTTGTACCTGTTCATAGGGGTCATAATTATTATTAATAGACCTCATTGCTGCCGGTTCATGACCTGTATAAGATTGAGCTACTTTTTGATTTGGTTGGGAATCTTGCCCGGGACAGTAAACGCAATTTCCAGGGCATGGAAGTGGCTTTGTCATTATTGCAATAACAGAAACGCCTGAAATTGTTCTAGTTATTCTTCTTTTTAAGAGTTGTATAATAACTCCTAATTCCTCTTTAGTAGCATAACTTAGGATTTGAGCGTTCTTAACAACCTTATGATAATTATATTTCTTTCCAATTTTCCCTTTTAGGTTCGTGATTTTCTGCTGGGGAAAGTTAGGATGAATCATTAAATAGTCAATAACTCCTCTCGAAATCTTTTTGACTGTTTCCGAATTTGTTAATCCATTCATTCTATAAGATATATTACGTTAAAAGTGAGAAAAATGCTTTTCTTTTTATTTTTATAAACTAAATTATTTTATAGTTTGATCTTCTTTCCTGAAAAATCTCTCTTAAATTTTCCAAAATCTTCCATTTTGGCTAAGATATGTGAATTAAATACGGGTCCATCGTTACAAACTAATAATCCTAGAGGATCTAAAACGCATAAGCCACACAATCCACATCCACACCTCATAATTCTTTCAAGACTAGCATACATTTCAACTTTTTTCTTCTTACAAATTTGGAGGATTTTATACATCATTATTTCCGGACCACATGAGAAAACTACGCTGTCTCGTAAATCCTTTTCGCTTAAATCATCAATTAAATGCTCAAAAAATTCAGTTGCGAATCCTTTTTCCCCATAACTACCATCATCAGTACAGAAATAAAATTCTAAATCTTTTTGTTGGTGTTCGAGAAACTCCTTTGCAAATAAAATTTCGTCCTTAACTTTAGCGCCTTCAATAAATTTAAATTTATAACCCATTTTAATTAATTCAGAAGCTAAAAATCTTAATGGAGCCATTCCAATACCCCCTCCAACCAAAAATATGTTTTTATTCGTCTCTTGAGGAATTTGAAAAAAGTTCCCTAATGGCCCTCGGATTCCAATATAATCCCCAACCTTTAGGTTGTGAATTGAATTCGTACAATCTCCCACATTTTTTACAGATATTGCCCATTCGCCATTATTATTGTAAGAGGATATTGACATTGGAATTTCATCTACACCAGGTATCCACATCATTACGAACTGTCCTGGTTTAGGAGTCCTTGCATCTTTTCTCTCAAATTCAAAAGTTTTTACTGCGTCACACTCGTCTATGATTGCTTTAATCTTCACAGTTTCAATCATATTTTTAGTCAAAATCGGGAACCTCCTGGGTTTTAAATTCATGTGCTAATCCTTTTAACTCGCTTATTGAGTTATAATTGTTATCCAAAAGAAATTTTTTTAACCCGTTAATAATATCTGTAATGGTATCAAATCCTTGATGCAAAACAGTTCCAACTTGAACAGCAGAAGCGCCTACAAGGATAAATTCTATAATATCTTGCCAATTTGAGGCACCTCCACATCCAATTATAGGAATTTCTAATATTTTATATAAATCATACACCATTTTTACAGCAATTGGATGTATGGCTTTTCCTGATAGCCCTCCACTTCCGTGTGACAAAATTGGTCTTTTTGTGTTAATATCTACCTTCATTGCGGCAATGGTATTAATAGCTACAACAGCATCAGCCCCTCCTTTTTGAGCTGCTAAGGCGATCTCACCTAAATTGGTCACATTAGGATTTAATTTTACAAATAATGGAACTTTTAGCTCTTTTTTCATTGATTCGACGATAGCGTAAGTACGATTTTTATCAATTCCTATGCTAGCAACCTCGGCATGAGGACATGAAATATTTATTTCTACAGCATCAGCGCCGGCTTGTTCTGCTTTTAAGGCTACTTTTATATAAGATTCGACGGTATTTCCAAAAACACTTACTATTAAAGGAAATTTAAATTTCTTTATTTCTTTAATTTCTGTTATAAAATTGTCTATTCCGGGATTTCCCAGCCCTACACTATTCAAAAAAGTTCCTGGATAGACTTCAACGATTGAAGGATTTTTGTATCCCTTTCTTGGTTTTGGACCTATAGATTTAGTGGTTATAGCCCCTAATCCTTCGTCAACTAACCTTTTCATTGTAGAATAAGAAACTCCTAAAATGCCAGAGGCTAAAATTAAAGGAGAGTTTAATTTTAACTCAGAAATATTTAGTTCAAGCATTACTATTATTATGTAAGAAATTATTATTATTATTATTTGAGAAATTTTAGTGCGGCAAGTGTTTAGAATAATGAAATGTTATATTATTGATTCTCTAATAGGGATATATGCTATTGATGATGGAGGAAATTTCCTTAATTATATAGATTTCTTAGACGACATTCAAAAATCAATAAATTTTTATAATTCATTAAATAATGATATTCTTTCTGAAGAATACTCAAAGTTTATGAAGGAACTAAATAGTTCTGGTTTTGATGATTTTGTGTTTGATAACAAAAAACTAAAGGAAATTACAGCGCAAAATTTAGGATATAACACTTCCTTTGAAAAATTTTCTTTAGAATTTAAAAATTTTCGATTTAATCTAAGCGATCAATTAAAGAAAATAGGTATCACTAAAAAACGAGGCGAAATTCTTTCATTCTTTAAGAAAGTTGAAGAGCAAGTGATTAAAGAGCGAATTAGTCAATTTGGGAGTAAGGGAGATGTAGAAGTCGTTCAAATCATAGAAACATTAGACATTCTTAAAAAATCAATAAGTTTATTCTCAACCCGGATGAGAGAATGGTATGGATTACATTTTCCTGAATTGACTGATAAATTAATAGAAGATAATATCCTTATAGCAAAACTAATTTCAGTTTTAGGAAAGCGAGATAATTTCACTTATGAAAAGATCAATCAAGAGTTTGGTTTTAAAGAAGCAAGAATTAAAGTACTGCAGAATTTGGCTTCCCAATCAATGGGAGCAGATATTGATCTTAGGATAATTAAAAAATACGCTAACGAAATTTTATCATTGGACGATTTTAGGCAGGAGTTAGAGGCCCATTTAGACACATTGATGGAACGAGTTGCTCCAAATCTATTTGCTTTAGTTGGAGGTCTAGTTGGGGCGAAACTAATAGCAAAAGCGGGGAGTTTAAAAAAATTAGCATTCATGCCAGCTTCAAGAATTCAACTATTGGGGGCTGAGAAAGCTTTATATAGGTTCCTTAAAACCGGTGAAAAACGTCCAAAACACGGATTAATTTTTCAATGGAACCTAATCCGGGGAAGTAAGCCGTGGAATAGAGGGAAGATATCGCGATTGATATCTGGAAAAATTGGCATTTGTTCAAAAGTAGATTATTTTGGAGGAGAATTTGTAGCCGATGTGCTTTCAAAGGAAATAAACGAAAAAATCCAAGAAATTGAGAAGAAATATCCTAAACCTCCACTAAAAAGAAGTGAACCCAAAACTAAGATAAGATCAGGTAAAAAACAAACAAGTAACAAGAAAAGGAGGCAAAGTTAAATTGAGCAATATTAATTTAAGGGCACATCCAAAATATTCTAATGTTTACATTTCGGGGTTACCACAGAATCTAAAACTTTATTCTAAAAACTTAGTTCCTGGCAATAAAGTATATGGAGAGAATTTAAATACTTTTAAAGGAGAGGAATACCGAGAATGGGATCCTTTCAGAAGTAAATTAGCCGCGATGATATTAGAAAAGCCTTCTTTGGAATTTTTGACAAAAGATTTGAGTTGCTTGTATTTAGGGGCAGCCTCTGGAACTACAATTTCTCATCTTTCGGACATTGTTTACGAGGGAGTTATTTACGGAGTCGAGTTTGCTGAACGTAGTATGAGGCAATTGATTCAAAATACCGATAAAAGAAAGAATATTGTTCCAATATTAGGAAATGCTAATTTTCCAGAAAGTTATGCCAATTCAATTTTTACTCCTATTGATCTAGTTTATCAAGATGTTGCTCAACCAAATCAGGCACAAATAGCAATTGAAAATTGTAATTATTATCTAAAAGATAATGGATTTTTAATTCTCGCGATAAAATCTCAATCAATCGATAGTGTCCAAAAATCTGAAAAAATATACCTCCAAGAAAAAAGGATTTTAGAAAAAGCAGGGTATAAAATAATCGATAGCATAAACATACACAAATATGCTGCGAACCATATCATTTTAACTGTTCAAAAATAAATTGATATCATTAAACATACAGAAATGGTTCTTATTATACATAATCAGTAATTTTTGTGTTAAACAATTCTTCTCTGATAATTTTTTTTGTAGTTTCCCACGATTTCCTCGCGAAATGTGGAACGCTCTTTTTTGTATTTATCCAATTTCGTAGGAATTCTGTAGATCGTATATCAGATGGATAGCCAGATCCAAGGTCTCCGTATTTTTTTTTTAAATCTTCAATGATGTTATCCCTCAAATCTTTAGCTATGATTGAACTAGCTGAGACTATTGGGAACAGATCGTCGGCTTTATGTTTAGAAATTATTTTCTTTGGTGAATAATTTAATTGTTTTAGGATGGATTGTTTAAATCTTTCTTCATTGACATCAGCAGCGTCTATATAGATAACATCAGGCTGTAGCTCATTAATTATTTCCGCCATTTTTATTTCTTCAAGTTTATTCAGTGTGATTCTTTTTTCTTTTCTCGCATCGATTTCTTGAGCATCAACGATTATTGTCTTATAGCTGATACAATTATCTTTTATTATTTTTGTTAGCTCAGAGCGTCGCTTTTTTGATAGTTTTTTTGAATCTTTTACTCCTATACTACTTAATATATTTAATTTTGAATTGTTAAAGCAAACACCACAAATAACCATCGGACCTAAGACGGGGCCTCTACCTGCCTCGTCAATGCCACAAATTAGTTCTTGCTTAATTACCTGATTCTTGGATGAGGTCAATAAATTCCGCTTCGTCGTCTACTTTTTCTAATTTTCTAATTTTTACAATAGGAATCTTAATCTTCTTTAACGAATCGGGGATTTTAATGTCATTGTTCACAATAAAAAGAGAATTTGCGTGAAATAATTCAGTAAACATCTTCAGGCATTTAAAACTTAGTTCGTTAATTTTTTTATTTTCTTCAGAAACTCCTGAAAAAAGTGGATAAAAACTACTATCATCTTTCTCGTCAGGTATATTTGAATATAGAGATAGTTTGAATGGAATTGTACTTTTTTTGTACCAATAAGAACTAATTCCAATATCGTCTAACACTTCTTGAAGGTGAGATTCAAAGGGATTAAGATCAATATCTTCTCGTGATTCTTTCTGATCAATTTCAAATTTGAAGTTCCAATCAAATAGATTGATTTTCCTAAAAATATCCTGATTATCGAGAATGACTGAAATTCGATTGGCTATTTTTTCTGAAGGACGCATACTTTCATTTTCATAAGCACAGACCGTTCTTTTTGTAACACCTAACAATTCAGATAGCTCTTTTCGTGAAATTGAATGCTTTTCTCTTAGGAGTTTCATTACATTGCCGTTTAAAAACATAATTCCACCGCCTCTCCTCGCCAATATGTAAGGATATAATTCCTTATTAATGATGTTTTCTAAAGTCGCTAAAGTAATAAACGGTAGTTCTTCTCTAATATATATAGTATTATCTTCTAACTCTTGGTAACGATTTCTAACTCCGATTAATAATGGTTTAGATTTTAATAACAAGGACAAAGATTTAATATTGTCAATAATATCCGCATTTAAGTTATCAATATTTGGGAAAATTTTAACGCTAAAAATATTGTCATTCTTTTTTACTAATAAATCAAAACAAAATTTATTCTTTTTATCAGTAAAATTGTCTAGAATAAAAGTCTCAAAATTAGCATTTTTTAACAGACTATCAATTTTTTCAAGTAAAGTCTCAGTCATATATTCCCATTATTTTAAAAGATATGCAATCTAATAAAATTTTTTCATTTTGAAATTAGGTTCAGAGATAATAATCATAATCGCTAAAAAAGTTATTTTTGAGAAGGCTATAGCTTTCCTACTCTTTTATTCGTTTGTAAGCTTAAGGAAATTAGAATCTGTAATTATACCTATGAATATTTTATCTTCTTTTACTAACACTGCGGGATAATTTAGTAATAAACTAGAAATATCCTTTACGTTCCAATTTTTTTCTACTTCTGGAAATGGTAGTTCCTTAATGTCTGTTACTTTTAGTTTTAAAATTACGGGATCATCGGTTATGTATTTTTGTATTTTTTTAGATGTAATACTCCCGTAATTTTGGTTGTTTTCTAAAATTGGTATTTGTGATATATTATATTTTGTCATAAGTTCCACAGCATCTTTTACAGTTGATTGCGGCTTTATGGATATAACCTCTGGGGTTAATATATCTTTAGCGTGTTTTTTAGATCTTTTTCTAGATCTTTTCTCATTCTCTAAAAATTCATATATTATTTTAAACTTGGAATATGGGGGGTCCATTGTTCCATTTTCTATTCTCGATATTGTAGATTGGGATATTTGTAATTTCTCGCCCAATTCTTTTTGACTTATGTTTAAACTTTTTCGTAGATTTTTAATCTGAGAAAAATCTGGTAATAGAGCCATTTTAAAATGCGTAAAACTTATTTAGTATAATTTAAGAGCATATTTCATGCAAATATTGCATAATATTATCAATAATTATTTATAAATACCATTAATTTTAAGATTTATAATTAAAATAACTATTTATATAAATAACATAGAGTTTATTCAAAATGTTGAAAATTACACAAGCGAATTTTTTACCCATTGAAAAAAGCGAATTTCCGGAAATTTGCGAAAGAAAGGGCGTCGGTCACCCCGACAGTGTGTGTGACGCTGTTGCTGATGCGTGTTCCAGAGCACTTTGCGTATATTACTTGGAAAACTTCGGTAGAGTCTACCATCATAATGTAGATAAAGCCGCATTGGTTGGAGGAACAGCTAAACCAAAATTTGGTGGAGGAATGATAATTCAACCTCAATATTTCTTAATCGTTGGGAGAGCAATAAATCAAATACTTACTGAATGCGGAACTGAAAGTAAATTAGAGTACATCCCGGTTGCGACTATTTGTATTGAAACTCAACGAAGTGAGCTTGCTAATATTTTTAGAAATCTCGATCTGAATAAAGATATACAATTTGATTATGCTGTTAGGCCTGGCTCTATTGATCTGACCGGTGTTTTTGATGATTCACATCATACAGAAGATATACCTCTTGCAAACGATACTAGTTTTGGGGTAGGTTATGCACCCTATTCCGATGTAGAAAAAATTACGTTAGAAGCCGAACGACTGATTAATTCCGATAAGTTTAAGGCTAAATGTAAAGGATCGGGAGAGGACGTTAAAGTTATGACAGAGAGGTTAGGAAATAAGGTAGGTATTACTGTTGCGGTTGCGATGGTCAGTAAATATATTAATGATACTGAAGAGT
>Ga0255055_10002580_pt1 | contig 12713 bp, 11 predicted proteins | sample JV7_2_27_MG_FD_188633 | JGI IMG/M metagenome (GOLD analysis project Ga0255055, IMG submission 188633) | Seawater microbial communities from Jervis Inlet, British Columbia, Canada - JV7_2_27 | ecosystem: Environmental > Aquatic > Marine > Inlet | place: Canada: British Columbia | collected...
ACGGAAGACAGAATAAAGAAATAGAAATGTCATTTCGAGTGACCACAGGGAGAGTGGCAATCTCGTTAGGATATTGAAAAATATAGATCGTAAAGTGTAAAATTATTAACTCCTCTGTCATTTCCGAAAGCGGGAATCCGGGAGTGAAAGATAAGAAAAGAAAGATAGAAGGCCGTATGCTTTTAGGAATTTGTACCATAAATTTATATTTTCCGGATAGTCACTCACTAAAAGATAAGAGAAGTATAATAAAAAGTATAAAATTGCGAATAAGAAATAAATTTAATGTTTCAGTTTCTGAAATAAACAGTTACGATCTTTGGAAAAATACCACTTTGGGTATTGCCTGCATAGGAAACGAAAAAAGATATCTTAATGGCGTTCTAAATGAAGTAATAAAATTTATTGAGCACCAAAATAAATTGCAGGTAATAAATTATAAGACAACTATTTTATAAGGAATCGGGTCGGGTAAATCCAACTCCTACTTTATAAGCAATACTTTATGCGAAAAAATCCTTGAGTTTTAAATTATAGTTTTCACTTTGCGATCTAAGTTTTTAGCTAAATAAAGAAATTGCCACGCTCTAATAAATCAGAGCGCAATGACAGAAATCCTGATAAACCAATAACCGATTAACTGAAAAACTGCTTAAACAGTGAACTAGTTTAATTGGCAAATTGGCGAATTGGTAGATTGGGGAATTAGAATATGTCATTATCTAAAAGAAGTGGACAGTTAGAAAAGTCTCTTAAAAGAGAAATTAACAATATAATTTATCGGAAAATAAATGATCCGAGGATAAAATTTGTTACTATAACCCGGATAAAAGTTTCATCTGACTTGAAATATGCTGATATTTTTGTAACTATTTTTAATGATGAGGCTCAACAAAAAAAAGCTTTAAAAGGACTTAAAAACGCGACAAAATTTATAAGAGGTGAATTGGGAAAAGATTTAAAGCTAAGATATGTGCCAAATATAAAATTCAAAATCGATGAAGACTTGGAACGTCAATACAAATTATTAAAAATTATTACTGAAGCTCGTGATCAACAAGTAAATTTGAAGAAAGATAAAAATAATGAGTAATTTTGATGAAATTATCAAAGTATTGCAGGAAAATAATAATTTTTTAATTACTTCCCATATAAATTTAGATGGAGATGGGATTGGTTCCGAACTTGCCCTTTATTTCATTTTAAAAAAACTAAATAAGAAAGCCATCATTTTAAATCAGGATAGATTACCAAAGATATATGATTTTTTACCCGATAGTGGTAAAGTACATTACTTGGAAGATAATTCCGTTAACCCAAATAAAATAGATGTGGTTATAGCTCTTGATTGCAGTAATATTAAAAGAATTGGGAAGACCTACGAAATATTTAAAGACATAAAAACTATCATTAATATAGACCACCATAAAAGCAATGAAAATTACGGGAGTATAAATTATGTAGATTACTCAACTTCTTCAGTTGGAGAAATTATTTATGAATTGATTAAATCTATAGATATTGATTTATTAGATGAAAAAATTTCTACTTGTTTATTTACAGCAATAATGACTGACACCGGGTCGTTTAGATATTCAAATATTAGTTCAAAAACATTTGGAGTAGCTTCCCATTTAACTCGCAATGGAATAAAACCACATTTGATCGCGAACAATATTTATAATAGGAATACCTATCCTGGATTAAAATTGTTAGGCGAAGCACTTTTGACTTTAGAGATAAATGAATCCAGTTGTGTTTCATGGCTAATTATTACCAGAAAGATGTTAAATAATACTAATGCAAACAATGAGGATATAGAAGGGATAATTGATATTGCCACTACCTTGAACAATGTTGAAATATCAATTTTGTTTAGAGAAACCAAAAATAACAAAATAAAGGTTAGTTTTCGCTCCAAAGGAAATTTTGACGTAAATAAATTTGCTGGCAAATTTAAGGGCGGCGGCCATCCAAATGCTGCCGGCTGTTTATGTTCGGGAAAGCTGGAGGAAATTAAAGAAAGTATTCTTTCCGAGTTATTTGATGATATTAAATATCTTGGATATGAAAATTAGTTAGGTGGCTAACTAGTTAGTTGGTTAGTTAGTTACCTGGTTAGTTGGTTTGGGAAAGAGAAGAAAGAAGTCAAATTAGTATCGAGTATCGCGTGAGGAAAATGAAATACAATAATAATTAATATGTGATGAGTAATAAGATTAAATTTCCTAAATTAAGAATAAAAGAGATGATTTTTAATATAGATGAACGGTATTTTAAACATACTTAAACCAAAAGGAATTAGTTCATATCAAACCGTAAAAGAGGTTAGGGATATTTTAAATATTTCTAAAGCAGGACATACCGGAACTTTAGATCCCTCTGCTTCCGGTGTTTTGTTAATATGCATCGGTCAAGCTACAAAAATTGCTGAATTTTTAGTAGGTATGAAAAAACACTATCAGGGCGAAATGATTTTGGGTATAAGCACTGATTCCCAAGATTCAGAAGGAAAAATTATTCAAAAAAGAGAAGTTGGAACTGATATTAATGAAAACAGGATTAAGGATGTATTCAAAAAATATGAAGGTACAATTAGCCAGATGCCCCCGATGTTTTCTGCAGCTCATTATAAGGGAGAAAGATTATATCGTCTTGCCAGGAAAGGTATAGAAGTAAAAAGAAATCTTAAGAAAATCAAAATATACCAGCTTAATTTAATAAATTATTACCAAGATGTAAACCCAATCGTTAAATTCGAAGTTATTTGTTCAAAAGGTACATATATTAGAACATTATGCAACGATATAGGTAATGAATTAGGCTGTGGCGCACATTTATCAAATTTGGTAAGAAAAAAAGTTGGTAATTTTAGCATCGAAGATTCACTGAATTTAGAAGAATTAAAGAAAGAAAAAGTTTTAAGAAAGAGATATCTTATTAGCATTGATTCCGCTCTTGAAGAATTTAATAAAATAACTGTAAAAAGCGAAGCAACTAAAACTGTTTTAAACGGTGGGGTTATATCAAGTGAGCAAATTGTTGAAATCCCGGAAGGATTAAAGACAAGAAAAAACAAATTTGTTAAAATATTTGACGGAAAAGGTAATTTGCTGTCCCTCGGTACATCAATTAAAGAAAACGGAAAAAATATATTTTTTAAGCCGATAAAGGTTTTTAGAAATTATTAATTTTGCTAATTCGATCTAAGTAATTAATTATGAAAATTATAAGATATTCAAAAAATATCATGTTACCTAAAAAAAAACGATATATTGCCTTAGGTGTTTTTGATGGTGTACACTTAGGACATCAAAAGTTGATTAAACTAACCGTTGATAAAGCCAGGAAGAATGATGGAATAAGTATTATTGCTACTTTTGACCCCCATCCTGATATAATAATTAATCCAGAAAGCAATGTTTTTTTATTGACCACTTTGGAGGAACGAATAAACCTGATTAAAGACACAGATGTTGATGTTTTTCTTATTATTAAGTTTAATAAGATGATGAGTAAAATGTCACCTGAAGATTTTATAAGTAAAATTTTAGTCGATAGTTTGCAGGTAAAAGAAATTTTTGTAGGATTTAATTATAAATTTGGTTTTCGGGGAAAAGGGAATCCAGATATTTTAAGAGAATATAGCAAGATTTATAAGTTTAAAACTCATATATTAGAACCAATAATTGCAAACAACACCATAATTAGTAGTACCAGAATAAAAGATTATATTAAGTCAGGAGAAATCGGAAAAGCAAAAAAATTATTAGGACATGATATCACGATTTCAGGAAGAGTAATTTCTGGAAAGGGCAGGGGAGGAAAATTATTAAATTTCTCTACTGCCAATATCGAGACACCATCAGATAAAATTCTTCCTGTTAACGGAGTTTATTTGGTTGAGGTTAAAATTGATAATGAAAAATATCATGGTTTAATGAATATAGGTTTTAAACCTACCTTTGAAGAAAAACAGTTAACCGTAGAAGTACACATTATTAATTTTGGCAAAGATATTTACAAAAAAATGATTGGCATTAACATACTTCAAAAAATAAGAGACGAAAAATGTTTTAGCCATCCAAATTTATTAAGAAAACAAATAGAGGAGGATATTTCAATTGCCCATAAAATGATAAAAAAATGTAATAAGTAATGAGTGAAGATAAGTATAGCATAATAGCGTAGAGGATATTAATTATCCAGTTAACCGATTAACCAGTTTCCCAGTTAATTTAATAGTTAATTTCAAATGCTAACTCTATCTTCACGAGATACGAGATACGAACTTATTCTGTTTCTTGGTTTTTTCCTATTATTTTCTTAACTAGCTAACCAGGTAACTAACTAACCAACTAACTAATTCTTAACGAGATACGAATTACGTGATACCAAATACTATATACTCGATACTATTTTGTAGGTTGAAGGGTATAGTGGTTTATGTTAAAATATTAAAGATATAATAGTATAATAAATCACAAAGAAACAAAAAATAAAAGGAGAGAGCAATATGGTTTTTGCTAAAGATGATAAAGGGAAAGTAATAAAAAAATACCAATATCATACTACTGATACTGGTTCACCGGAAGTTCAAATTGCCTTATTAACTGAAAGAATAAACGATCTTACCGGACATCTAACCAAAAATACGAAAGATTTCCATTCAAAACAAGGTTTGTTAAAGATGGTAGGCAGAAGAAGAAGGTTATTAAATTATCTCAAAGATAAGGATATTGTTAAATATAGAAAAATTATTGAATCACTAAATTTACGAAAATAATAAAATAGTCGTTAGTGAATAGTGAATAGTCGTTAGTTTCAAATACAAGATGCAAGATGCACAATTAGAATCAAGATAAAATATTTACAATAAAACGGATTTTAAAGATAATAGGGAGGATAGAAATTATTTAATGTCAGAATATAAAGAAATTAAAATTAATTTGAACGGTAAAATAATAAGTATAGAAACCGGCAAAATTGCCAAGCAGGCAGCTGGTTCGATAGTGGTAAGTTGTGAGGAAACTGTGGTATTGGTAACCGTGACTTCCTCTAAGGAACCACGTGAAGGGATAGACTTTTTCCCTTTAATGGTTGATTATGAGGAAAAATTTTATGCGGCCGGTAAAATACCAGGCGGTTTTTTCAAAAGAGAGGGTAGGCCAAGCAAGAATGCGATATTAACATCGCGACTTATTGATCGTCCATTGCGGCCTTTATTCCCCAAGGAATACAGAAACGATGTTCAGGTCATTGCTACCGTATTATCATATGATCAAAAAAATTTACCGGATATTCTCGCTATGATTGGAGCTTCTGCGGCTTTATGGATATCGGATATTCCCTTTCAAGGCCCCATAGGAGCTGTAAGGGTTGGATTAATAGAAAACGAATTTATAGTAAATCCCGGTCCTCAAGAATTAGAAAATACCGAATTGAACTTAATTATAGCTGGTACAAAAGATTCAATTATAATGATAGAAGGCGAAGCAAAAGAAGTAACTGAAGAAATTATATTACAAGCAATTAATATTGCCCAGGAAGCAATTAAAACAATCATAGAGGGGCAGGAACAACTGGTAGATATTTTGGGAAAATCTAATGTGAAAGAGGAGAAGCAATATTCGGAAACAGCAGAATTAGCAGATAATTATGGTAATGAAATTAAAAATCTCTACCAGAAAGAAATTAAAAATGCTGTCTGTGTAAATGAAAAAAAGGAAAGAGAAGATTTATTAGAGGATATTTTTAACCGTATTATTGAAAAATTATCTACCGAAGAAGACAATTTACCTCTTTTGAAAAATGTCTATGGTAAAGCTTGCAAAGAAGCTGTTCGCAGTCTAATAATTAAAGAAAAAATTAGAGTAGACGGGAGAAAATTAGATGAAATACGCTCAATTAGTTGTGAAACTGGAGTGCTGCCTCGAGTTCATGGGAGTGCATTATTTACCAGAGGGCAAACGCAAGCACTAGTTGTTACTACTTTAGGAACAGTAAAAGACAGGCAATTTATAGATACCCTGGAAGAAGAATCTTCGGAAAGGTTTTATCTGCATTATAATTTCCCTCCTTTTAGTGTTGGCGAAGTAAGACCAAGAAGAGGTCAATCAAGAAGAGAGATTGGCCATGGTGCATTAGCAGAAATGGCTTTAAAGGCTTTAATTCCTTCGGAAGAGGAATTTCCTTACACTATTCGCATAGTTTCCGAAATATTAGAGTCAAATGGCTCTTCTTCTATGGCTACCGTTTGCGGAGGGAGTCTGTCCTTATTTGACGCAGGGGTTCCTCTAAAAAGACCTATAGCCGGAATCGCTATGGGATTAGTAAAAGAAGATGAAAACGTAGAAATATTAACCGATATTTTAGGTTTAGAAGATCATTATGGAGATATGGACTTTAAATCCGCCGGAAGCAGTCTTGGTATTACCGGTATTCAGATGGATTTGAAAATTGCCGGTATTCCAAAAAATACACTGAGTGATATTTTAGAAAGATCAAAAGTGGCAAGACTATATATTCTTGAAAAGATGAATGAAGTACTATCAAAATCTCGAGAAAATTTATCTGACTATGCACCAAAAATATCAGTTATAAATGTTGACCCTACTAAAATTGGCATGGTAATAGGTCCCAGCGGAAAAAATATCAAGAAAATTATAGAAATAACCGGTGCCTCTATCGATATTAAAGATGATGGAGAAATATTCATTGCTTCACCAGACGGAAAATCTTTAAACCAAGCAAAAAATATGATTGAAGATATGGTGAGAGAGGCTAAAGTAGGGGAAACATATGAAGGGAAGGTAACCAGGACAACTAATTTTGGAGCTTTTGTAGAAATATTTCCTGGTAAAGAAGGATTGGTTCACATTTCCAAATTATCTCGAAAACGTATAGGAAGAGTTGAAGATGTAGTAAGAGTTAATGATGATATATTAGTTAAATGTATTGGAATTGATGACCAGGGCAGAGTTGATTTAAGAAGAATAGAGGAAGAAGAAAATAATATTGCAAGCAATGATGTTGATAAGAAAAATGAAAAATATGACTGATGCTTATTAAAACAATGTGAAACAAATAAAACAAAAAGTGGATTTGGTAGTGAAGAAGAATAGAATTGAAATAAAAATAGAAAAAGTGAAAGGAAGCGAGGATTTACCTTTACCTATTTCCACAAGTGAATTTTCCTCCGGAGTTGATTTATTATCGGCAGAAGTTTCAGAAACTGTATTACATCCCGGTAAGATAAAATTAATCTCTACCGGAATTAAAATTATGATCCCTAAAGGCTATGAAGGACAAATAAGGCCTCGAAGTGGTTTAGCCCTTAAGCGTGGAATTACTATTTTAAATACTCCAGGTACTATTGATTCAGATTATAGGGGCATTGTAAAGGTAATATTAATTAATCTAGGTGAAGAAGAATTTATTATTCAAAGAGGAGATAGAATAGCTCAATTAGTAATCCAAAAAATATTTTTCCCTAATTTTAAACTTGTAGAAACCTTGGATGAAACCAAAAGAGGAGAAGGTGGCTTCGGACATAGCGGCATAAAATACAGTAATTAAGTAATAAGTAATGAGTAATAAAATTTAATTTCAGAAATTATAAGAACAGGTACTTATTATAGGTTACGCATCACATGTTACACATTACTTCACTTGAAAGTGTGTAGTTTTATCTCTAGCTATTATGCTATATTTGTCTTCACTAATTACTAATTACTTATTACTCATTACTGTATCTATTATACACTAAACGCTCTACGCTATAATATTTACTCATTACTTATCACTCATTACTTATCACTTTACCTAGGCGGAGGTATTCAATGACCACTGAACTAATCTTTGGTATGGTGGGAGGTCTGGGATTATTTTTATACGGAATGCAGCTGCTCAGTGATGGCTTACAAAAAGTTACTGGTGATAGAATACAAAAAATTATGGAACTATTAACCAATAAACCATTAATGGGTGTTGCAACAGGAACTTTATTAACCTCCATTATACAAAGCAGCAGTGCTACTGGCGTTATAACTGTTGGTCTTGTAAATGCAGGTTTATTAAATTTAAAACAAGCCATAAGCGTAATTGCCGGTGCCAGTATTGGTACTACTATAACTGCTCAAATTGTTTCTTTTCGCTTAGAAAAATATGCTCTCCCGGCAATTGGCATAGGTTTTATTATTAACTTTTTATCTAAAAAAAGAAGTTCTAAATATTTTGGCCAAATATTACTCGGTTTCGGTATATTGTTTTTAGGCTTATACACTATGTCTCATGCAGTAAGCCCCTTAAGAAGTTATGCTCCTTTTATCAATTTATTAGCAAGTATTTCTCATAACTTTTTTTTGGGCATAGTAGTTGCTACAATTTTTACAGCGATAATTCAAAGCAGTAGTGCAACTATAGCTATTATAATTGCCATGTCTTTACAGGGCATGATAGACTTGAATACAGCAATACCATTAATATTAGGAAGCAATATTGGGACTTGCATTACGGTTTTAATTGCAAGTATAGGAAGTTCTATTACCGGAAAAAGAGTAGCGCTTTCTCAATTAATTTTTAAAACATTGGGAGTATTGTTATTTTCATTGTTTATAAGTAAATTTATATATTTAGCATCCTTAACCTCAATTAGTATCCCAAGACAGATTGCAAATGCTCATACCATGTTTAATATAATTGATACCATGATATTACTTCCTTTTCTTAATGTTTTTGTCAAACTTATTGTTAAAATTTTACCCGGTGAGGAAATTACATTAAAGAAGGGCCCGATTTATCTGAGTAAAAACATGTTAAATACACCATCTATAGCTTTGAGTCAGGCCACTAAAGAACTGGTTAGAATGGGCGAGATGGTTGAAAGCATGTTAAATGATGTAATGATGTCTTTTATTCAAAATGACCTAAATGTCTTAAAAAGTGTATACTTAAAAGAGGGGGTGGTAAATACTTTAGAAAAGGAGATTACCAAATATTTGGTGTTGATATCCCAGCGATCTCTTAGTCCCAAACAATCAAAAAGACTAACAGATTTAATGAATATAGTAAATGATATAGAAAGAGTAGGTGACCATTCTGAAAATTTAGCTGAACTTACTGAAGAAAAAATAAATGAAAAATTGCCTTTTAGTGAAAAAGCTTTAAGTGAACTAAAATTTATGTTTTCTAAAGTTCAATTTTCTATAAATAAATCAATCTCAGCATTAAAGAATAGAGATATAAAGTTAGCACAAGAGGTAGCTATAAAAGAAGATGAAATTGATAGAATAGAAAAAGAACTTCGTGGTAATCATATAAATAGGCTAAACCAAGGCATTTGTTATCCCGAATCCGGTGTTATTTTTTTAGATTTAATAAGTAACTTAGAAAGAGTTGGTGACCATGCCAATAACATTAGTTTAATGGTAATTGACGAATTATCCAAAAGTTAGAGGAATATATGTCATTAATATTATTGGGGCTAATACAAGGATTAACAGAATTTTTTCCAATAAGCAGTTCCGGACATTTAGTAATAGCAAAGTATTTCTTAAAACTAAATTTACCAGGTGCGGCATTTGAAGCATTTTTACATTTTGGAACAGTTGTGGCAGTAATAGTACTCTTTAGAAAAGATATTAAAGAATTAGTAATTTCTTTTATTGGAAGTATTTATAAACTATCCCATGGGGAAAATATATTAAATATTTTTAAAAATAATTCATCATCAAAATTCGCCTGGTTTTTGGTAATCAGCACCATACCGGCAGCAATTATTGGATATACTTTTAGTTCTTATTTTGAAATACTTTTTAGTAAGCCAATAATAGCTTCCTTGATGCTAACTATAACAGGAGCCTTACTTTGGTTCGGTAATAAAAGATACCCAGAGGGAAACAAAAATATTTCGGAAATTACTTGCAAAGATGCTATTATTATAGGAGTAGCTCAAGCTGTTGCTATTATCCCGGGGATATCGAGGTCCGGCTTTACCGTTATTGCCGGATTGTCAAGAAATTTAGATCGAGAATTTGCGGCAAAATATTCTTTTATACTATCTGTACCGATCATTTTAGGTGCTTCAATGTTTAAAATGAGGGAATTACCTTCTTTAAATATAGATTTACCTATTCTGATATTATCCGGGTTAGTGGCCGCTATATCAAGCTATGGGGCTATGAAGATATTTATAGGATTATTAAAAAATCGAAAAATATTCTTCTTTTCATACTATCTTTGGATTATATCTGGTTTAACAATTTGGATATCTTTATCGAGAGGACTTTAATAAATTGAAAATAAAGAAAAAAAATACTAAAAATGAAACCATAAGTATAATAATTATTGCATTTTCTTTGTTATATATTTTCGCCTTTATCTTCACTGACAAAATGGGAATCGTAGGAACAATTATTTTTCAAACCGCAACTCGCAATATTGGTCTTGGTGCCTACATCTTCCCAATCTTGTTATTATTTTTGGGAATTGTAATTCTTTTTAATTATAAACCACTTAATCCTTATCATAAACTCTTCGGTATTAGTTTTTTATTTATTATATTTCTTATATTTATCCATATTAGATTACTTTTGCTCGACAATTCATATTCGTTGGCAATGAAAGGGGCTGGCGGAGGTTTGTTAGGTTATTATTTTGCCAATTCCTTATACCTTTACTTTGGTACAAAGGGCGCTTATCTTGTTCTAATCTCTCTCAGCTTAATATCTGCCTTATTCATAACTCAAGTTTCATATTTTTATATATTTAGAAACTTGGGAAATAAAATAAAGCCAATATTGAATAATATTTGCAATATTTTAAAAAATATCGGAGCAAAAATATCTAAAAGCTCAAGGCGCAAAAAAGAACCTGATTATCAAGAATACGAAACAGATGGAATAACTAAAAAAATATTTAAAATAGAAAGAACCAGAAAAAAAGAAAAAAAATTAGAAGAAGAAACAATTTTCGATAGAGATTACCAGGAACCCAAGGTAGATAAATATCAAGTTCCACCCCTATCTCTACTATCTGACTCGTACGCTGAAGAGAAAACAGATACTAAATTAAATATTGAGGAAAACGTAAAAATACTCGAAAGTACCTTCACTAATTTTGGAATTGATGCAAAAGTCGTTGGAGTTATCCAGGGACCAACTGTTACCCGATATGAAATTTATCCTGCACCAGGTGTTAAAATATCTAAAATAACTAATTTAAGTAATGATATCGCTTTGTCTTTTGCGGTAGCCTCAGTCAGAATAGAAGCACCAATACCCGGTAAAAATGCTGTAGGAATCGAAGTCCCTAACCGTAAAAGAATAAATGTGCACTTAAAAGAAATATTACAAAGTAGTGAATTTCAAAATGGAAAATACAAATTACCCATAGCCTTAGGAATAGATATTGGAGGCAAACCCATAATCGCAGACTTAAGCGAACTTCCTCATTTATTAATTGCCGGGGCCACCGGATCAGGGAAAAGCGTATGTATTAATAATATAATATTAAGTATTGTTTATAAACTTAACCCGGAAACAGTAAAATTTATTATGATTGACCCAAAAAGAGTAGAGTTAAATATTTACAATGGCATTCCGCATTTATTGATACCTATTATAACCGATACAAATCAAGCCATCAAAGTATTAAACTGGGCGATATCTGAAATGGAAAAAAGATTTAAAATATTTGCGGAAGCAGGAGTCAGGAATTTAGACGGTTACAATGAATATGTTAGAAATATTAATAATGGCACTGATTCCTTACCTTGTATTATAATAGTAATCGATGAATTAGCTGATTTGATGTTATCTTCTCCGGTAAAAGCAGAGGAATCATTATGTAGATTAGCCCAGATGACCAGGGCAACCGGCATTCATTTAATAATTGCTACTCAACGTCCTTCTGTAGATATTATTACCGGTTCGATAAAGGTAAATTTCCCTTCCAGAATTGCCTTTGCAGTTTCTACTCAGGTTGATTCAAGGACTATATTAGATATTAATGGTGCCGAAAAATTATTAGGAAATGGTGATATGTTATTTTCCCCGGTTGGCGTATCCAAACCAATTAGAGCTCAAGGGGCTTTTGTAGTAGAAAAAGAAATTAGAAATGTGGTATCCCATTTAATAAAGCACTCCCCCTCTCCTGAATATGAACAAGAAGTGCTAGAATATAAAAAGAGTAAAAACATGCTGCGAGAAACAGAAGAAGAAGAGGAAGAAGATGAATTATTCAATGAAGCCGTATCTATTATTATTAATAGTAAACAAGCTTCAATATCAATATTGCAACGAAAGCTTCGAATTGGTTATACCCGAGCAGCTCGATTGATAGATGCAATGGAGAAAAGGGGAATCGTGGGGCCCTATGATGGTCGAAATCCCAGAAAAATATTAATTTCTAATGAAGAATATTTAAATAAATATGATAAATGAATTAGCGTATAGCGTACAGCGGGTAGCGTATAGCAAAACTAGCGTATAGCGTACAGCGTTTAGCGGATAGTATCAGATACAGTAATTAGCAATAAAATTAAATTTCTTGAAATTAAAAAAACTGTTACACATTACATCTTATTTAGTTACCCTGTTAGATAGTTAGGAAAATAGAAAAGAAATAAAAAATCTGTATGTATTTTTGGATTTTTTCGTAGGGGTCGGATTTATCCGACCCGAAAAGGATTCAATAAAGTAAAGCCATGCTTA
>Ga0255055_10002581_pt1 | contig 12703 bp, 9 predicted proteins | sample JV7_2_27_MG_FD_188633 | JGI IMG/M metagenome (GOLD analysis project Ga0255055, IMG submission 188633) | Seawater microbial communities from Jervis Inlet, British Columbia, Canada - JV7_2_27 | ecosystem: Environmental > Aquatic > Marine > Inlet | place: Canada: British Columbia | collected...
CGCCGCATATTCTTCTGGAGGAACGTTTCCCAAAGAGCTGTGCGGCCGGTTTTTATTATAGTCCTGCCGCCACTCTTCGATCTTTTCCCTCGTATCCTCCAAACTCAAAAACCAGTGCTCATTCAAGTGGAACAAGCCGTTCGATATCCTTTATGACCTAGTTTTAAAACAAGATGAAAGGGGTGAGTGCGTTCACGAACTTAGAACTTTTATTAGTAATTTTGGCATAGTCTCACAACTGCAACAACTCATCCAGTTTTCATAAACTCTCTTTATGTAAATCTGGGCGACATTTTTCCAGCATGTCAGATCCCTGCTATTATCTCCATGAATATCCTTATAAAAGTATTTTCTTTTACTTCAAATATTGCACTTTTCCCATATGTGCCGGCGTATTCTCCATGTGAGCCAGCACTTCCTTCTACATGCCTAAAACAGTATTTGCCGGGTTGCAGTGCCAGAGTCTTGGTCTGTGCCACACTTTTCCCAAGCTTGTTCTCAGAGAGAGTTTTATCATAAGCCCCTATAGTTTGCAGCGTCAGATTCAACGGTGAATTACTGGCAGTTAAACTCAGGCCCGGTTTTCTGTATCTCCAGGAGAATGTATGAAGCTGAACCTCTCCCATCCCGGCTTGTGGAACCTTTAGTTCATTAATTTTTTCTCGCACATCCTCATTTTCGATAACAATCTCTTTAAGATCAGCTGCCGTATGCCGGGCCAAATAAAGCAAAGCTTGCTCTGTACAAACATCATCCCAGAGATGAATATTCCTTTGCCAAGATTTCACTACATCATTCGGGGTGAGAGAGGAACCGGTTTTGCGCGCAAAAAACAAAGCGCTTGCGACCAGCCATGGATCAGTACTTTCAATGAAGTCCTCTTCCCTTGCACGGCTTTCTGATTGATCAAGAATAACCTGCAGGTAAAAGAATCTTTCCGGCAGTAAATCACCAGAGGTTACGTAAACTGACTTTAAAGTGTCCGTTCTTAACAGCAGGGCAAGGTAATACTGATTATAAGCTTCCATAGCAGATTTCGATTCTGAACTATTAATGAGAACTAGTAGAAGTGAGCGTTTCTTATTGTCCAGTGTTTGATAAAAAGCATCGACAGGGATCTCTGCTTCATACACCTTAGGGATGGCTGCCAGGGCTGCTGCAGGTTTTCCCTCTTTTTCCAGCGCAAGGACTTGGTCATAATACTTTGCGTACAAAGGAGACTGAGCTGAATCTTCGGATTGAGCCAGTGCCTGTGGAGAGTGATTGCTGCTGTAAAGACAAACTGATAAAAGAAAGGCAAAAACAATAACACACAGCTTACAAAACCATTTTTCAGTACACGAAAACTTATTAGCATTCATAATTCCCTTCAGGTTAATCTCCATCCCCATCACCCCTGTTGTCACCATCATTGTCTTCTTCGCTGCCAGCATTTTCTTCATCCTTTCCTCTTGTCCATTGGGTTTCCACATGAACTTTACTAGCCCAAATATATCATTGAATTTATCTATTTTATTTTTGTTGTTTGACCAATCTATCATATTCAGCCTTCGCACTAAAATAATCCTGCTGGTCTAATATGAGGCAAGACGATGGGTGATCCTAATTGACATAAAAGTTTTTTCTTCGACCTGGCTCATCCACCGGACGGAATATCCTAATCTTTTTCCAGGCGAATGTTTTTTGGAAGTAGTTGTTTGGATCGCCGAATCGGCCGAGGGCATGTTTGAAAATGGAGTTCCCTTCAGCTTTGCTCAGACAAATAACGTCATCCGGGTTGCCCGTACCGCGATTCGAATTCACAACCGCCGAGTGATCCGCCTTACCATCGAGGGTTTTGCTGTAGACAATCACGTCTCCGGCGTGAAGTTCCCGATACGCGTCCTTGTGAAACTCGATCTCTTTAAATCCATAGGCCTCTGGATCATTCACGATCCGATCAGTGTCAATATGTCCATTTTTATTGATGGGCAGTCCGTTCGATGTTTCTTTTGAGCCGGGTGCCTTGGGCTCAACCTTTTTGGTGCCGCGCATCCGCCACAGATACCAGGCCCAGTCATGACAGATGAAGTCCGGGTTGGCCGTGTTGGGAAGGCGTTCCATGTGCTTGCCTTCGGGGGACATGAAGTATTCATGCGTCTTTTCAAACTTGTTTATCAACCGATGTTGGTCTTCGCTTCTTCCTTTTCGATTCAGGAATTTGCCATCAGGGTCCAGCAAATTCCATAAACAGATAAATCTGGTATCCTTTAGAATCGACATGGCTTTCCCCGAAGAGAAAGGCGAAGTTGGATACGTTTCTTGCCACTTTTTTTCCATCTCGCCCAGCTGCTTGTAGGCCTCATCAAAAACGTGCTCGGCATCAGGGCAACCTTGATTGTTCACCTTAAGTCCAGTACATGTATCTGGGCATTTGTCCTCAGAATCTGGAACTCCGTCTCCGTCTTTATCTGGTATTGATTTATCAAGCTTGGACGTTATGTCCGGGATAAAGAACACCTGCACTTTGACTCCCTGTGGATCGTAGGCACGGCCACCCGAATTTTGCCGCATAGCTGCCGTGACCCTGACAAGAAGCTGATCACCTTTCTCGACCTGGTGTCTCTGCTCTCCCCAGAGCATCCGGACTTCGCTGCCGTCTTTTGGGTGCAACATGAGGTCCACTACGGGGCTTCGAATCTCACCCCCTATCTTGCGCAACTCGGTGGATACTACAATATCGCCATAGTCAGGAACCACGATTTCTGTCATCTTTGATAGGGTCGGCTTCACCACTGATTCGAAATCATGCTTCTGCTGCTCGCATGTGCCGTCGCTAGTTATGCCTTTAGTCCACTTTTTCCAATCGCAGCTCTGAACGTACTGCCACCATCCCGGTGTAAGTTCATAATCAAGTTCTCCGATAACTGAACCACCTGTATCCGGCACCTCCTGCGGTTCCGGGTATTCTTTACTCATTTCGGTGCCCTTAGAAATGACAAAGTTGTCAAAGAGAAGTAGACAAAAGAGTAGAATACCCATGATGACAATCTTTGGAAATAATCCTAGCTTATTTCTGTATAACATTTTTGCTCTGTTCATATTATGTTCCTCTTGGAAAATTTTATATCATGATGACGAGCTGAAAGGCAACTTTGCCCGACCCCTTATCACTAGCTTATTCGAACACGTCTACTACACGCCAAGCTCGGCCCACAAGCTCAAGCCTGCCTAGTGGCACCCACTCCCCGGAGTCACTTCGCTTTGGCAGTACACGCACTCGAAGCTCGACCGGACCGGATAAGGACTTCGGAGGTTTGATCGCCCAGCTGATGGAGAGCAGACCGTCTTTCCTTTCGGTGCCGCTGTCGGTCAGAAGGGTGAAGCATGCGAGGGTGACCTCCATGTAGCCTTCGATCCCAGCACTCTCCACTGAACTGTCCTTGAAGTCAAACACTCCGGAGGCACAGGATTGGCGCGGGACGAAGTGTTGTAAAGGACCCGGTAGATCTCGTGGCTCTCGTTGTCGAGCCACGACAACTCCAGACGGCCGTAGGTGCGGAAGGGGTCCGCTTCTTCGACCGAGGTCACCAGCAGGATGGCCTCGACATCCTCCAGCCATGCCCACCTCATCAGGTCGATCCGGGCATCCTGGGGAGCAGGTGCTGGTTGGCAGGACCACCCGGAAGCCAGACCCGCAATGACAACTGCCACTGCAACCGTGTCCCGGATCCTCCGACGGATGGAGAAAACAGGCTGCTGATTCACCAGTCTTTCTCTATTACCTTGAAGAGGCTCTTTTTGGACTCAGGGGTGTATCGTCTCATCGCATCCAGGATCTCCCCCTTGCGTTTTCGAGATCCCGGCTCATTGATAGTGATAGAGTGCTCCTTTCCTTCGAGTTCAAGCACTTTCTGGAGAGTGCGGAAGTCGATAACCGAGAAGGAAAACGGGTTCCTCTGTTTGCGGAGGCGGACATGATTGAGGTCCTGCCAGGGTATTGACATGGGGCCAAAGGCTCCGTGAGATGTCACCTGCTCACCATCTACTTGGATGCGCTGGGCTGACAGACTAGTGAACCACAGTGTGAGCAGCGGTAGCACGACCAGAAATACAGGCACGGAGATGAAGTGGAGGCCGGTGATCGGCTGGGTGGACGGCCACTCTGGATGCAGCCCAACAAGAGACGACTGGCTGATCGGTCCTACCCACAGCGTATCGATGGCTAGAATGGCGAAGATCGAGCCTCCGATGAGGCTGATTACATCGCAGAACACGGTGAACCAGGGGGACGAAATCGGGATGCCCGGCCTGGCTGAATTGGTGCGGTAGGATGCGATGACCATGAGGATCCCGAGAAGTATGGCTGCGGCACCGATTGCCCCAGCTGTCTGCTCGAGCCAGGGCGTCTGCAGAGACCACGGTACCTCAGCGTCCTCCACCGTACCTGAATACATCTTGTCGAAGACAACAAAGTTCAGCCTGAAGAAACGATTGTCCAGTTCGCGACGCTGGAAGCGGCGCCACTGTCGCAGCGAGATTTCTCCTATTCCATCGGCCGGAATTGGCCCGGAAGCCAGACGTTCCAGCTCCGTCTTCAGCTCGGGATAACCGTCGAGGTCGACGGCTTCGATGCGGCTCATCGGGTTCCAGTTGAGGTTGTCGTAAGCGCCCAGCATCGTCACCTCGAAGCACACGAGCTCGCCCTCGGGCTCAAAGTCTCTCGTCTCGATACTCGAAATCCGGTACAGGCTGTCGCGAAAGACATAGGCCATACCCACGGGATCCGCAATCGACCGATCGACAAGCAAGGCATGCCATTCGCCTGAAGGCACACACCGGTAACCGGATTTGTCCATTAGGCCGAGGATCGCCTCGCGCAGCTCGGGAAATCCGGCCATGCCCTCGTAGCTGAGCTCGATGAACGAGTCGCCGAACCGAGCCCGCGCCGACTCCTCTGTAAAGGGCGCAGACCGGATCTCCAGTCGAACCACCTCCTGGGTTCGTTCACCCTCCAAATGCCCTGGGAAGGGCAAGAATACCAGGGCAGCACCGATGGACAGTAAGTAAACTGCTGCGAACTTACGAAACCATATCATCTAAATACCTCGGACAAGAAATCGAGATGCTTTCGGGGTCATTTTACCCTGGCGATTATCAAAAGTCAGGCTCAGCGGAACTCGGGCTGAAACACAAAATCATAGTCATAAAAGATGATGTCCTGTCCGTTGAGCTCGATGTAGGCGCCCTTCTGGTCGAATCCCTGAAACTGGCCGTCACTCCCACCGCTGGCCAGCCAGAATGTATTGTTTTTCGTGTCGACCTTATAGTGGAACCGGTTTCCCCAGGCATCCATGAGCTGCGCCTCCTCAATGAATGTCGGCACCAGGTCAGACAATTTTGCGGGCGGCTTCATGTAATCCATTAGATACACATGTATGGCAACTTTGACATTGCTGAGGTCGTTCAGAGTTTTCCTGTATTTTTCCACAAGGAACGGATCCGGCGGGTCCTGTTTCCCTATCTCTTCTCCTTCCTCGGTCTTTCCTTCCTCCTCAGGATCGATGGGCGGTTTTTTCTTGTCCTTCGAGGCAGTCAGTTCATCCAATTCCATCATGGCCAGTTGATACTGTATGGACCCTTCGTCTTCTTCGATGATCCTCTTCAGAAGGGCCTTTCCCGCCGTCTTCTCTCCCAGCCTGGTCAGAGCCCGGGCCTTAGTGAGGACCAGGGGATAACGCTCGGGATCATTCTCTAAAATCTTATCCGCATAATAGAGGGCCAGGCCCCAATCATCCTCATCCTCGGCAAAGACACAGAGCTTGTCGTATGCTTCATAGACCCGATATTCATCATCCGGATATTTATACACATAACTTTCAAGCGCTTTTCCTGCCTCTTGATTGTCTTCCTGCATGAGAAAGAGGGGGTGAATGTTCCAGTGAGCTATCTGAACAACTTCTACATCCGGGGCCTTCAGTAAGATCTCCCGGGCATGTTCCAAAATCTTATCGTAATCCGGATAGTCAAATCCCTCAGTTTCAGATAAGTCTTGTATCTTCTTCAAGAGATCTTGGGCGATTTTCCCCTGTTCGGCGAGGGGTGTCTCAGTCTCTGTAAAATACAAACCTTCCGGATCCTGTTTCATAATCTCGATACGCTCCTGGATCTTCCGCTCCTGTTCTGCCCTGTTTTTTGCAATAAATTTCTCCTGTCCCAATAGGAAGACGACACAGATCAGGATGCCGATTGGGAGATACAGTTGTATTTTCTTGGTCATAATCCCTCCTAGATTTTTATTGCGATCAAATATTACCTGCATGTCGTTAAATAATTCTGACACATCCTATAGCGATGATTTTGCTTCCTTATATTACTCCTAACTAAGATTTCCCATCAAGTCTCAATTGGGCGTTAATTTTCTTTAAGACAATTTGGACACCTTCTTATAAATCTTGAAATTGAAGATACAAGGAGGAAGCTGGCTGGATTGAGAGGGATTGATTCTCCTGACTAAATGAAAATGGGTTCCTCAGAGGACAACTGTAGAACTATAATGGAGTGTTTAAGGCAGGTATCTCAGATAACAGTTGGTCTAAAAGAGTTGATTGGAGGAGATAAAAATCAGAGACTCCTTGGGCAGGATTCGAACCTACGGCCTTCTGGTTCGTAGTTAGATGATTGAGTGATGGGGAAAAAACAGCTTGTTTCTTCTGATAGCCTGATATCAAGAAAGCTCGGCAAGTAGGGCTTTGGCCTTTAACAGGTCTGGTGTGTCAAAACCCTCAGTGAACCAGCCATAAATCTCTTCCAGGAGAGCTTTGGCTTCTCCCTTATTTCCCTGTTTCTGAAGGAGCCGGCTTAAACTCATCACTGCCCTGAGCTCCCAGGACTTTGACTCCTGACCCTTGGCTATCTCGATGGCATTACGGAAGCACTTCATCACATCCTTATCGTCAGCCCCCTGGAGCTGCAACAACTCACCCCTAAGCCGAACAAGCTCAGGTTCCATGTAGACCTCATCAAATCTACGCCTAAATTCGAGGGCATCGTCTACTGCCTTGAGTCCTTCCTCGACCTCCCCCACCGCTCGGCATGCTTCTGCCATTCTAGTCAAGAGTCGGCTCAGGCAGGTTTCTGATCCTGAAGATTGTATGGTCGCCACTCCCTCCCGTATTTGAGCGATCCCCTCTTTGACCTTACCTTCCAGAAGTATTCTTTCTCCCATATAGATCTGAGCATGGCCGATCCAAAACAAAAGGCCATTTTTGTTCGAGAGAAGAGACAGTTCGTCAGTGTATTTATCGATGAGTTCCCGATTGTGCAGAATCCAATTTATGAGAATGCTACCGGTTAAGGCAAAGGCCGTAGTGTTGGGATGTCCGATTATACGAGCATGAGCGATCGCTGTCGTTATCTGTTCTTGTGCCTTGTCTGGATAGCCCAGAAGACAGAGAGCCCATCCACCAAAAATAAGACTGACGACACCAATGTCATATCCGAACATGTAGGCCAGATGTCCATGTTTTTCAGGGTCATATAGGGCATTCAATTTTTTGGTAGACTCATAGGATTGGGTCAACTCTCCCAGGTTCAGCTTGGCCCAGCAATTATAAGACAAAGATATGGCCTGCAGCATGGGATCTCCCAGTTTTTCGGCCAGCTTGATGGCTTCATCGGTAAGTTCCAGGCCTGTCCGATATTGCGGAAGCGCAATATAATAAAGGGACATTTGCATGAGTGCAACGAAAACTTCCGGTGTATCCCCGAACTTTTGACACAACTCTCGGGCCCGCATCGCAGCCTGCCCCAACTCGGGAGCGGCAAAGCCTTTTGTCGCCACAATGGGACTCGTCAGAGCCAGCTGCAGCGAAAGCTCCAGTTTGTCACGGTCAAGGGATTCCGGAAGTGTAAAGAGGAGCTCAAGAGCCTGCTTGAAATGCTTGATCGCCTCCTGATTGGCTGAGACCTTGACAGCCTTATCCCCGGCCTTGTGAAAATAGCCGATCGCTTTTTCGATCTCCCCAGCCTCATGGAAATGCCTGGCCAGTTGGACCGAGATCTCGTCCGCTTGATCGCCGTAGAGATTTTCCAGGATGAGTCCAACCTCGCCGTGAAGATGAACACGCTCTATCGCATCCAGGTTATTGTAAAGATACCTTTGATGTAGGATGTGCTTGAAAAGATACAAGGATAAACGCCTGAGGTTTAGCTGTCGCATGCCCTTGGCTGAGACCAGATGGTGACGTTTGTTTAAATCTTTGCTCAGCAGCTTAACCAGGTCTCGCACACCCGTATCCAGCATCTGGGCAATGACTTCAGCAGTAAACTCTTCGCCCTCTACACTGGCCGTGGTCAAGATGTCTCGTGATTCCTCTGTAAGGCGGCAGATACGCTCTTCAATCACCGCATCTACGCGAGCCGGCAGTTCATTCCAGCTCAGATCAGCCCCCACAATCCAGCGGCCTTTATCATCTTTTACTATCAAGCCGTTCTCCTGCATATTTCGCAGCAGTTCGATGGTAAAGAGAGCATGCCCCTTGGTTTGCTGATAAAAAGTATTACGGAAATCATCATCCAGCAGGTTGGGCTCAGAGTCTATAAAGGCATCGACAAACATTCGATCTTCAGTTTTTCCGACCTCTATTTCTATAATTCCAAAATCCCGTTTGAATTCGTGGATGACCACCTCAAGCGGATGGCGTTCTCCCTCCTGGGTTAGGACAATCTCATCCGGACGGAAGGCTCCCACGATCAGTATCCGGCTTCCGCTTATGCGGCGGCCCAAATGGAAAAGCAAGCTGGCGGAACCGGCGTCTATCCACTGCAGGTCATCCAGCACCACGAGCAAAGGTTTTTGGTGGGATAGAGTCTGTAAAACCCGGGTGTACTGTTCGAAAAGATTGCTCTGTTGGAGCATGGAATCATGGGGCAGGGAAGATTTGCGTTCCACAAGTTTCTTCAATCCTGCCATCCAATCAAATAAAACCGAAGAAGAAGCTTGGATTCGTTCCAGCAGTGCTTTTCCCGGCACAAAGGTTTCAATCAAGTCCTGCCCATTCTCCAAAACGGCTTGGGCTGAATGCGGCGTCAGCTCCCAGAGGCGAACGGCATGATCTGTGGAAACAATCCCAGCTTCCCATTTGGCTTCCACATCACCTGTGAGCATACTCAGAAGCTCCATAAAGGGCAGGTAGGGATCTCCGATCCCGGTGTGGGCATTGCATTTTCCGCTGGCCACAATTAGATCTGAATTCGCTGCCAGTGCGCGAAAACTAAACTCCTGCAATAGGGCGGTCTTGCCCCCTCCGGCCTCAGCTGTAACCAGGACAACTTGGCCTTTTCCATTAAGAGCTTTCTCCAGGAAGCTCTCAAGTTTGCTCAACTCCTGTTCCCGGGCCACAAAAACAGGCTTTATCTCAGCCGCGGAAACCTCTTCATCTACCTTCAGAAAGGCCGGCACTTTTCCCTTCGGAACAGCAGCAGTGATCTGGCTCCCTTCTTCCAGGCGCCGAAGATCTTCAAGGAGTTCTAGCGCCGATTGATACCGCTTATCGGGGTCTTTGGCCAGACATTTAAGGATGAGAGCATTCATGTCATCGGATATCTTTTCATTGGCGACTTGGGGTTCCGTCGGGATCTCACTCTTGTGCTTCAAAGCGATGCTGATAGCGCTGTCACCCTCGAACGGCACCTGGCCGGTCACCATCTCGTACATAACCACACCTAAGGAGTAGATATCGGTACGTGCATCAACCGGTTTCCCTTCAGCCTGTTCAGGGGACATATAGTCTGGAGTTCCGATGATCATCCCGGTTTGTGTAAATCCTTTGGCATCGAGAGAATGGGAGATCCCAAAATCCATGATCTTTACCGTCTCCGTTTCGTCAATCATGATGTTTTGAGGCTTTAAATCCCGATGGATCACGCCCAGACCGTGTGCTGCCTCCAGTCCTTCACACACCTGCTTAGCTATGGATATGGCTTCCTGGTCTGGTAACTTCCCTTTCCTCCTAACCAGAGTCTTTAGATCTTCTCCCTGAATATACTCCATGGTTATGTACGGAGTCTCTTCTTCTTTTGCGAGGTGATACATCCGGCATACATGCTTATGTGAGATCTTGCGGGCAAATTTCAACTCGTTCCGGAAGCGCTCAACCGTACTTTCATTAGAGGCGATTTCGGGTTTCAGGAGTTTCAGGGCAACTTCTTCATTGATCTCCTTATCCAAGGTCTTGTAGACTCTGCCCATGCCTCCTTTTCCAAGCTCCTTGATGACCTCATACCTGGAGGCGAAGGTGGTTCCTTTGGTTATTCCCTTAGCGGGTGTCTCGAAAGTCTTTGTGGAAGAGAATTCTTCTGAAGGCTTAAGCGAAGCAGAACATTGACCACAATAAAGGGTGTCCTCTGGATTCTCGAAAAGGCATTTGGGGCATTTGACAGCCATTTTTTCCCTCTATACTGATGACATTAGGATATGGATTTAATGGAAAGCTGTCAAATTAAATATGCTTTGATTTAGGATCACGTATTAGAGAGCGGCTTATTCCATTCTAATCCTCAAATTGGGGGATATGGGGCAATTCTTCTAATAAATTAGACAGATAAATGTTCTGAATTGCTTTCTCAAATAGCCCATAGCAGAGCTATTAAAAACACACTCCTCCATCCGTGTCACAGATTCATTTGAAAAACGCTGAAATTATGGTAAAGGAGCTGAAAACCAAAAACAAGGTAAAGTCTTAAAAATAAAAGGCATAAGGTGGGGTCCCTCCCGGGTCAACTTTAGAACTTTTTTGAGGCTGACAAGCATAGCCCCTTTAATTCAGCAATTATCTCAACTTCTGACATACCTCTAAAACAGTGAATTTGAACGCGTGTTAGGCGTAGTTATTATTTCTCTATTTACAGTTTTTCAGCCTCAACAATACAGTAAAACGGTTCGATATCGAGCTTCTCTCCGAATTGAATATATTCTGTCATTTTTAATCCACATTCTTTTAAGAATGATTCAACTGCCGCTTTAGGATCATTTGACATATCTATACCAAATTTCGAAGGCTCTCCCATTTTTTCTATTATACTCAAATATCTTTTCGCCATTTTTGAATATTCACCTGATGCGAATGCTCTGGAATAAAAGTCTTGAGTGATGATACTTCCGTCTACACACAAATCAGCCATTTTCCTAAGCGTTTCTTTGACAATATCAGCTCCTAAATACAAAGAAACGCTTTGCCAAAGGAACAAAGTCTTTTTTGTTTTGTCAAAACCAGCTTCTAAGAGTTTATCAACCCAAGATTCGTTTGAATAATCCACCGGGATATAGGTGATCCAATCATGCTTTATGCCTGCTTTTTTCAATGTTTCAACTTTAACATTTAGTGTATTAACCTGGTCGAGTTCAAAAACCTTTACATTTTTTCCTTTTGTAAAGTGCAAAGCTATCAGATCAAAGCCAGCTCCAGGAAGGACAATCTGCTCCATTTCATCAACATATTTTTCCATTATCCTGTCAAACATGAGCACCCGAATACCCGCAGTGGAATCTGAGGTCTCTTCACCTGGTTCAACGAGTTTTCCAAGCCTGGTTGTGAAACCAAATAACCGCTGGGAAATGATAAGAGCTCCCATAATTGACCACATACCAAAATGTGATTCACATGGAAATTTTTTTGTAAATGAAACAGAAAGGGAATCCGGTCTGGTGTTAAAATAATGCATGAGCCACCTATATTGAAGTGCTTTAATTGCCGAGAAGGAGATACCCAGTTTCTTGCTTTTTCCCATTTCCTTGTAAATTGCATCTACTAGTCCAATTATCGCAAGAGGTATGAAGATTATTTGAATCGGTATATACAGGATGATTTGAAAAAGTTTAATCAATAAACGTAATATTCCGGGAAGCTGTTTTTTTGTTTTGTTATCTGTCATTTAATTCTCTTTTTATATTTAAATTTAATATTTTTTCTATGCTTGTCAAATTTAATATCTTAAGCTTCAGGATAATTACGCCTAACATCTCAACATACGCATTGCGTTTGTTGCGAATATATGTTTATTTTTTACTTCGTTTATTGCGTAATATCCCTTTATTAGTATGAAAAAGCAATATCGTCGCTTAAGGGAGTGTCCAAATCATTTGACGACATACAATTCAAGCTGATATGAAGAGGATAGGACAAAAAAATCTTGATTATATGCATGAAGGATTGATGATTTTAGAACTAATGAAAAACATTAAGAATCAATATCTTAGAGCGAATTTAGAAAATAAATCGAAAATTCTTAAAATATTACTTTCGAACTGTGAACTCAAAGGTGTAAACACTTCATTTTATTGGAATAAGCCGTTCGATATACTCTTTGAATTAGGCAAATCAGAAAAGAGGGGTTCCTCACAAGCCAATTATAGAACTGTAATGGAGTATCTGAAGCATATATCTGAGATAGCTGTTAGTCTAAAAGAGTTGATTGGAGGAGAGCGACAAACTGAGGCTCTTCGGACAGGATTCTAACCTATTGCCTGTATCGAGATTAGGGGGGCAGGTCACTATGAAAAACCTGATCCTTTTGGATCATTATTACTCTCCTTCAGAGCTTGAAGAGAGAATCCGGGAATGGGTCGACTATTACAACGATCATCGTTATCACGAGGCCATAGACAATGTTACGCCCAGTGATAAATATTTTGGCAGGGAAAAGAGATCTTGAAAAACAGGAG
>Ga0255055_10002583_pt1 | contig 12694 bp, 6 predicted proteins | sample JV7_2_27_MG_FD_188633 | JGI IMG/M metagenome (GOLD analysis project Ga0255055, IMG submission 188633) | Seawater microbial communities from Jervis Inlet, British Columbia, Canada - JV7_2_27 | ecosystem: Environmental > Aquatic > Marine > Inlet | place: Canada: British Columbia | collected...
GTGCCATCTGAGCCGAACCGGCGGTTAGCCGACGGTCACCAAGAAGCGTCCCAGATTTTGCAAACGCCGCAGCACTGTAAACGCGCCACGTCCCCGACTCTGTCAGGCCCGCCCGCTCGCCCTCGAAGTTGAAGAACACGCCGATCCCATCGGGTGCGTGACCCACCGCCGCTTTCATCTTCATGACCATATCTATCGGGGAACCTGTCAAAGGCACCGTGCGGAATGCCCGCTCCAGCATGTCTCGAACATCCCTGTCCGCGCTCCAGCTCGCCTGGGCGTTGACCACATGGGCCCGGGCCCGGATGCTGGCCTTCACCTGGCCGCAGGCCGCTTGCCATGGCAAGAGCGGCGAAGCGAGAATGAGAAAGACGACCGCGCTAGCGGACGCCAGGGGGAGATGGCGTCGCAACTGGATGCTCCTTTGGGACCTCTAGGCTCGCACCCCTAAAGGGCAAGCCCTGTGCCGTTTCCCGGCTTCCTGCAACTTGCGTCACCGCAAGGGATTATGCGAGCCGACCGGGTCCGGCACGGCCTCCGAAACGTCGAGGCCGCCCCACACTTGGGCGGGGCGAGCGGCCGGCTTCCTGTCGCGTAACTGACGCAATATTGGATAGTTAGGGCCCTATCCGCAACCCGGCCAGAGCCCGGCCGAGCAACCGGCCGGACCCTGGCACACCCGTTGCGCAGTCAGGCGGCACGTGTCCTCCGCACGTTTCCCCAATTACAAGCCAATTCGAAGCCCATCAACGTACCTAACGTGAGGAGGAAACTCATGCGTCGTTGGATGAAACTGCTGACGGTGTGCGTCGCGGCAGCCCTAGTGCTGACCGGCTCGTCTGTCGCCCATGCTCAGTCCAACCAGGCGAGCATCACGGCGACCGCCAACGTCCTGGCTCCAATCAGCATCGCGGGCGACAACGATCTCGATTTCGGGACCGTATTTCCGGGGATCAACAAGCCCATCGCCTACACGGACCTGACGAATGGGGGCCATTGGTCGATCTCGGGTGCGACGGGCAGAGAGGTAGATCTTACCTTCAATTTGCCGCTAACCCTGGCCAGTGGTGGCGACAACCTGACGATCGCCTTCGGGGCCAATGCCGCGGCTCGTAACACGTCTGACGTCGTCGGTGGCGCTACGACTTTTGACCCAAGCGCTGTCGAGACCGCGTTCCTCAGTGGCGGGGCTCCGGGCGAACTGTTCGTCTGGATCGGTGGCGAGGTGCAGCCGACGGTTGGTCAGCCGGGAGGTACATACACCGGTACGATCACACTGACCATCGATTACACGGGCAACTGAGCCCGCGGCGAATGTTACTTGTGAGAGACGGGCCGACCGCCTCGGGGCGGCGCGCCCGTCACTCCCCTGATCATTTCCCGTGATGAGACCCTGGTGGACGTATAGTGTGGAGCGTCGCTTGAGACGCCCGAGGCCGGGTGCGGTGAGAGAATCCCGCGTTCCGGCATTCCTAGGCGTCTTTTTGCTTTTTTGCTGCTTCGGTACACCCGAGCTTCAGGCTCAAGGCGGTAGACCCGGCGTCCAGCCGCGGCGCGACCTGGCCTTCGGCGACGTCTTCGCGGGTCTGCCTAAAACGATCAGCCCTCTCGATCCGTCGAACAGCGGGATGTACCGCATCCAGGGTCGGCGGAACACCGAGATCATGCTCAGCTTCTCGCTGCCGATCAATTTGGTGTCGGTCCAAGGACAGACCCTAACCGTCGATTTTGTTTTCGGCGATGCCGGGTTCTCCCAAGATCAAGACCAAGCAGGCGCGACTCCGTTCGATCCGAACGTGCCTTTCACCGTGCGTTTGAACCCCGACGGGCGTGCCTACGTGTGGTTAGGCGGAACCTCGCGTCCGACATCCGGGCAACAGGCCAGCTACTACGAAGCCGACGTCGTGTTGACCGCAACGTACACAGGGAACTAGTGATGTCACGATCGTCGATGATCCGAACCTTTCGTATGGTGTTCCTACTTGCGGCAATGCTCCTAATCGCACCGCTGGCGGAAGCGATTGTAGTCGCACCTCACCATACCTTTCTGGATCATCGGACCCGCTCGAGCGTGATTTATCTCCACAATACCGCGACCGAACCGGAGGAAGTTTCTATCTCCTTCGTTTTCGCTTACCCCGTCTCCGACTCGGCCGGCGACGTATCGGTCGTGGTCGTGGAAGAACCAACCGCGGACGACCCGTCGGCTGCCGGTTGGATCCGGGCTTATCCGCGACGCGCGTTAGTGGCTCCCGGCGAGACACGGGCCGTCCGGTTACTCGCCCAACCGCCCGCCGACCTCCCGGAAGGAGAGTACTGGGCCCGCGCTGTCGTCTCGTCTCGTGGAACCCAGGTCCCCTTGGAAGAAATCGACACCACCGAAGTCCGGGTGGGATTGACCCTTGAGGTTCGGACCGTAGTCCCTGTGACCTACCGGAATGGTGATGTCTACACCGGCGTCGTTTTCACCGGTGCCGATCACTCGCTGGTAGGTGACTCGCTTGCCGTCAAAGTCGGCATGCAGCGGACCGGCAACGCAGCATTCCTTGGCACCTTGCACTTGCTCCTCGAAGACGCATCAGGCAACGCCGCCGCTGAGGAGCACCGGCTGGTGGCCGTTTACCACGATCTGTTGAAGAAGGTTGTAGTGCCGGTCGGTGACCTTCCCACGGGCAGTTACACCCTGCACATACGGGTGGACACGGAGCGCTCCGATCTGGACCCGGCGAATGTTCTGCCCTCCCAGGCATTGGAAACAAGCCTGGAGATTCAGCTCCCATGATCGCCGACGCACTCAATCCGTCGAACTAATGTTCATCCGCGGACTCCGTCTCGCTCTTCTTGTCCTGGTCGCCTGGCCGACGACCGCCGTGCCTGCGGCGGAGGATCGACCGGAGGCTACCGAGGTACAGGAGATCTTGGTGGAGATCGCCATCGGCAATCTCGTGCGCCGCACAGTTGTAGCTCTCGAGGTGAGCGGCCGGGTCCTAGTTCCGGCGCAGGAATTCTTCGAGCTCATCGACCTGCCAATCCACGTTGACAGCGCCGGTCGCCTATCGGCCATACGCTACCCCGAAGAGATCCCTATCTTCATCGATCCCGTCGCTGGGACTGCCTCGGCTGGCGATTCCAGTTGGGCGATAACGGCCTCGGATGCGATCTGGCGGTTAAGCACCCTTTACATAGCCGTCCCCTTATTGGCTGAACTCCTGGAGGTCAACTTCCACGTTGACTGGTCGGAGCTCAGGATCACCGTCACCAATCCAGGACATCTGCCGATAGCCCGACGGATCGCACGCGAACGTGCCCGGCGCGTCGCCGCCGCACCTTTCGGCCGAATACCGGACCACAGCCTCGGCCTTCAGCGGCCGCGTTGGGATGGCGCGGTCTTCGACTGGACCGTCTTCTACCCCGGCGGCTCGTTCGTTGACGAACTGTCGTACCGGACCGGGCTCGGCCTCAACATTTTCGGCGGCTCCCTCGAATTGCGACACGAAGACTTCAATCAAGTCGGGAGTCGCACAACGGCCTCCTGGCTCGGCGTGTGGCCCGAGAAGAAGCTGCTTCGCCAAGTCGGCCTCGGCGACGTCACCGGAACTGGACCGCGACCGACTCGCGTCCGCGGGGCTTTCGTCACCAACAGCCCTTTCGTGCGTCCGGCGTTCTTTGACCAAGACGTGCTCCGCGGCGATCTACCACCGGGATGGGAGATAGAGCTTTACCGAAACGGTCAACTCGTAGACTACACCCAATCGGAGATCGACGGCCGCTATCAACTGCTCACCCCCCTGGACTACGGTCCCAACCCGTTGGAGTTGCGAGCCTATGGGCCGTCCGGTCAACTCCAGATCTGGGAACGCACTGTCCCCATTGGTCCCGACCGCCTGCCTGCTAGCGTATTCGAGTACGGCTTTGCAGCAGGAAAGTGTTGGGACCGTCTCTGCGATGCGACGGCCAACCTGGACCTGCACTACGGAGTATCCAACACCTGGACAATCCGTGGTGGCATCGAGGCGTTCGGTCGTGACACGCTATCCGACCTCTTTCATCCCTACGCAACGGTGAGCGGCACCATCAATTCCCGCTGGGTTGTGCACGGTCGTGCATTGTGGAACGGCTTCGTCGGCGGCGACGTGGCCTATGCGCCGAACCCCGACCTGCGCGTTGGCGCCAGCGCTTCGGTGTTCGACACCAGAGTTGAGGCACCTCTTCTGACTCCGCTGAACCGGGAGCGCGAGTTTCGGGCCTTCGGATTCTGGCGGCCGATTCCCCGTTTGCGCGCCCTGTTCTTCGAGGCCTCCGCTTTTCGCCTCGAGAGCAGGACCCTTGACTTGTTCGTCACCCGAATCGGCGGCTCTTTTCAGACCGGTGTGGTTCGCTGGAACACCGGCTTCCGACGCGAGCGCATGGGCGCCGGCGGGGCAGCCACGACGCATACCGTCATGGACGTTGTCGCGTCCGCGAACCTGCGCAGTCGCAGATTCAGAGTGTTGAACGGACTGTTCCTGAAAACCGGGATCGAATTCTCGCGGGACGGTTTCCAGAGGCTGGAGTGGGTTGCCTCCCGTCCCCTCTTGGGCCCGAACCGAATCGATGCGCGAGTCTCGTGGAGAAGCGGTGACTCGGAGCCGTTCATTTCGCTGGGCGTGACTGCATTCCTACCAGCAGCCCGAACGATTACCGGACTTACCCGTACCCCCGAGAACCGAGTTCAGGCTCAAGCCTTTGCCGAGGGTTCCGTCATTTGGAACGGTCCTGCCGGCCAAGTGAACGTGTCACCCGACCGGTCACTCCGCCGCGGCGGCTTGGGTGGGATGGTGTTCCTCGACTCGAACGGCAACGGTCGTTACGACGGTTCTGATGAAGCACTCGAGGGTGTGCGGCTCCAAGTTGGTCCCTACACGCTAATCACCGACGAACACGGCCGCTTCGCCATCTGGGACCTGGTACCCTTCGTGCCGACAGATGTCGCGCTGGACTCGATGTCGCTCGACAATCCGCTCTGGGTGCCTGCCTTCTCGCTGGCCACCGTCATGGTAAGCCCGAACATCGTGCGCAACCTGGACGTTCCGGTGCTCCCGGCTGCGGAGATAGCTGGACGCGTCGGGCTGAGAACCAGTACGGGACTGCAGCCCCTGAGTGGATTGCGCTTGCAGATCGTGAACCGCACCACCGGTCGACGTCACGAGGCTATCACGTTCCACGACGGTGAGTTCTACCTGCTTGGCCTGACTCCCGGCGAGTATGAGGTATCCATTCCGGAATGGACTCGAGAGGCTCTGGGCGTAACCTCCGACCAGGCCAGCAAACGCTTCCAGGTCGTCCTCAGAGACGGGTGGGCGGAAGCTCCGTACATCGAGATCGAGCTGGTTCCCGAAAACAACTAACCGGCGGGCAGGCGCGATTGATACGCCTTGGCCTCTCCTCACATTCAAGCTGCCAAGGCCAACCGAGACCACCTGGCATATCGAATGGCAGGCGACAACATCTACACACACTCGGCCACGTCCGGACCCGCCCAGTAATCCCAACGGCGCTCTGATAACCAGGTTCTGTGTTCCGCGCCCGGGGGTACGGGCCGCCAAGGGTACCGAGCGGACGAACCTACCGCGACAGGGAGGGCACGGCGCGAAGACTCGAAGCGGACATTCGGAGCGCGGTGGCCGGTCCAACGGCGTGGCCCGTGTCGCGCGACATGAAGCGAGTGCCCTTGGCGGCCCGCACCCCCAACCGAAACTCGAAAACGCAACCTGGTTAACAGACCGACTCGCCTCCACCTAGCAGATTGCCTTCAACCGCAATAGATTCACCGAGAGCGATTATCGTTAGGCCCCCAACCATCGAGCGATGACCGAACCTCGTGCCGTAAGACATGGTCCCGAGCGTGCAGGCCTATTGGCCCGACGCCAATCCGCGCTCCTGCGCCTCAGCGCCGGGATCGCCGCCGCCCGCGACGAAGCGGAAGTCTACAGGCGCGTAGTCGAAGGCCTGCATGACGAAGCCCTCGGTTACGACTTCCTCGGCGTTTTTCTGGTAGACGAAGAAACCGGTGACCGGGTACTTCAGGCCAGCATCGGCTGGCAGGACATACCCAAGGACTGGCGCGTCCACCGCGGCCAGGGTCTCTCCGAGCGGCCGCTGTTCGACGGCCAGCTCCACTACACGCCCGAGGTCTCCCTCGAGTCCCGCTACCTACCCAGCCTGGCTAGCGGCTCCGAGGTCGACGTACCGCTGCGCATCGACGGGAAGACCGTCGGCGTGCTGGTGGTCGAGAGCGCCGAACCCAACGCGTTCAACGGCGAAGATTTCGAGATCCTGACGGCGGCCGCCAACCAGGCAAGCATCGCCATCGAACGGGCCCAACACCTGGAGACCGAGCGGCGCCACGCCGCCGAGCTGCGAGCCGTCCTTGACACGGTGGCCGACCTCTCGGCCGAGCTCGAGCTATCGAAGTTGTTGCAGGCCGTCCTGGAGAGAGCCGTCTCATTACTCGGCGTCACCGGCGGCGAGCTGGCGATCTACGACGAGGCGGCGGGAGAACTGGAGATCGTTGCCAGTCACAACATCGGGAAGGACTCCACCGGCACGCGCTTGCCTCCGGGCGAAGGGGCCATGGGCCAGGTGATCCAGACGCACGAGCCGCTGCTCATACCGAGCTACCACGAGTGGCTCGGCCAGTCACAGAAGTACGACGACGTCACGGTGCACGCCGTCATGGTGGCGCCACTCCTCATGGGCGGCCGGCTGGTGGGCGCCATCGCAGCGGTGCACGCCGATCCCGAACGCAAGTTCGGCCCCGACGACCTTCGTCTCGTCAACATGCTCGGGCCCCAAGCCGCCATTGCCATAGCGCGAGCGCGGCTACTCGACGAAGAGCGGCAACGCGCGGATGAGCAGAAGGCGCTGGTCGACACGATGGCCGACCTCTCGGCCGAGCTCGAGCTATCGAAGGTTCTTCACGCCGTGCTGGAGCGCGCCGTTGCCTTGCTGGGAGTCACGGGCGGTGAAGTCGCGATCTACGAAGAGGACAAGGAAGAGCTGCTCGTCGTCGCCAGTGAGAACATCGGCAAGGACTCCACCGGCACGCGCTTGAACGTCGGCGAGGGTGCGATGGGTACGGTCGCCGAGAGTCACGAGCCTTTGATTATTCCGAGCTACCACGAGTGGCTCGGCCAATCAGAGAAATACGACGACGTCACCGTGCACTCGGTGATGGCGGCGCCGCTGTTGATCGGGCAGCGCCTGGTGGGAGCGATCGCCACGGTCCACGCAGATCCCAATCGCATCTTCGACGAGAAAGACCTGCGGCTGCTCAACATGTTCGCACCGCAGGCCGCCATCGCCATAGAAAACGCGCGGCTTTATACCGCGGCGCAGAGACAGAAGCAGTACTTCGAGGAACTGGTCCGCAACAGTCCCGTCGCCATCGTCGTCCTCGACGCGGGTCACGGTATCCTGTCGTGCAATCCAGCGTTCGAAAACCTGTTCGGCCACACGCAACAGGAGATCGAGGGCAAGAACCTCGACCAGATCATCACCACCGAGGAGACCCGGGCCGAGGCGGTCGCCTACACCGAAGAAGGCCTCGATCACACGGTGCACGGCATCGGTCGCCGCCGCCGCAAGGACGGTCAATTCGTCGACGTGGAGATACTCGGCGTACCCGTGATCGTCAGCGGCGAGCACGTGGGGCTCATGGGGCTGTATCACGACGTCACCGAACTGCTCCGGGCACGCCGCACCGCCGAAGACGCCAACAGCGCCAAGAGCCAGTTCCTGGCCAATATGAGCCACGAGCTCCGGACTCCCCTCAACGCGATTCTCGGCTACAGCGAGATGCTACAGGAAATGGCGGAGGACGTTGGCCAACTCGACTTCGTACCCGACCTTCAGAAGATCTACTCGGCGGGCCGACACCTGTTGACGCTCATCAACGATGTTCTCGATCTGTCCAAGATCGAGGCCGGCAAGATGGATTTAGTGCTGGAACGGTTCGACGTCGGCGATCTGATCGACGAGGTCGCGACCACTATCCATCCGCTGGTCGACAAGAACTCCAACCGACTCGACGTGAACTGCGCCGACAATATTGGCGAGATGAGTTCCGATCTGACTCGCATCAGACAGATCCTGCTGAACCTGCTATCGAACGCCAGCAAGTTCACCGAGAGTGGCACCGTCGCATTAGAAGTCTACCGCGAGGACGATGCGGAGAGTGGAGCTGACATCATAGTCTTCTCCGTCAACGATTCCGGCATCGGCATGACCGAGGAACAGATAGCCAAGCTATTCCAAGCGTTTTCACAGGCCGAGGCATCGACTTCTCGCAAGTACGGCGGCACCGGTCTCGGCTTGGCGATCAGCCGGCGCTTCTGCCAGATGATGGGCGGCGACATCTCGGTGGAGAGCGAAGCGGGAGCCGGCTCGACGTTCACCGTGCGACTGCCCGCCGAGATCGATGGCCACGTTTCGGACGGCACTCTCGTTGCCGCTGGCGGCGAGGAGGAACGCCGATGAACCGGCCCCAGTCAGATATCGGCCCAGCGCAGATGCGCTCAGCGCTCCTCGGGCTCTCCACCAGCATCGTCGAGGCCCAGGACGAGAACCAGGTGTGTATCAGTGTGGTCGACGCCCTGCACAACACCGTGTTCGGATTCGACGGCGTAGGCATCTTTCTGGCCGGCGCTACGAATTTCGAGCCCGCACTCAAAGCCAGCGCCGGCGACTTCGGTCTCGAGCGCGAAAGCTATTCCGAGCTCAAGCTACCGCTGAGAATCGACCATAGCGCCATCGGCGAGCTCGTCGTGCAACGAGCTCGCGGCGCCGCGTTCGATAAGGGCGACCTGGAGATCGTCGCCGCAGCAGCCAACCAGGCCTCCATCGCCGTCGGCCGCGCGAGACTCATCCACGCCGAGCGATATCGCACCAGCGAGCAGCGCGCCCTGCTCGCCACGTTGGCCGATCTTTCGAGCAAACTCGATCTCGACAGTCTATTGCAGTCGGTGTTGGAACGAGCCATCGGTCTGCTTGACGTCACCGGCGGCGAACTGGCCATCTTCGAGGAGTCGACGCAAGAACTCGTTATCCTCGCCAGCCACAACATGCCCACTGATGCGGTCGGTTCGCGCATGCAGATCGGCGACGGCGCCATGGGTCGTGTCGCCGAGACGCACGAACCGCTGATCATTCCGCGTTACCAGGAATGGGAGGGCCGCTCGGCGAGCTACACGCAAGGCACGATCCAGTCGGTGATGGCCGCGCCATTGACGATCGGTAATCGTCTGGTCGGCGCCATCGCCAGCGTTCACTCGGACCCGAAGCGCATCTTCGGACAGGCCGACCTGCGATTGCTCAACCTGTTCGCTGCGCAGGCGGCCATCGCCATCGAAAACGCGCGACTCTTCACATCGGAGCGAGAACGGGCGGAAGAGCAACAGGCGCTCCTCGACACGCTCGCGGATCTGTCGGGTGAGTTGGAACTCGATAAACTGCTGCACGCGGTGCTCGAGCGCGCCGTCAGCCTTCTCGATGTGACGGGCGGCGAGCTGGCCATCTACGAGAAAGCGACGAAGGAACTCGTGATCGTCGCCAGCCACAACCTGCCGACCAACGCCGTCGGCGCACGGATGCAGCTGGGCGAAGGCGCCATGGGCCACGTCGCCGAGAGCCACGAGCCCCTGATCATTCCGCGATACCAGGAGTGGGCAGGCCGCTCGGCCAGTTACACCGAGGGCACGATCCAAGCGGTGATGGCCGCGCCGCTGGTGATCGGGAATCGGTTGGTCGGTGCCATCGCCAGCGTCCATTCGGACCCCAACCGAGTCTTCGGCGAGCGCGACCTCCGGCGACTCGCCATGTTCGGGCCGCAGGCGGCTATCGCCATCGAGAACGCGCGTCTATTTACGGCGGAACGCGAGCGGGCCCAGGAGCAGAAAGCGCTGCTCGACACGATGCAGGATCTATCGGGCGAGCTGGAACTGTCGAAGGTGCTACACAGCGTTCTCGACCGCGCCGTGTCTCTGCTGAGCGTTACCGGCGGCGAGCTGGCAGTATACGACGAGGCAAAGAAAGACCTGTCGATTGTCGCCAGTCACAACATGCCGGTCGACGCGGTAGGTACCCGAATGAGATTGGGTGAGGGTGCGATGGGCCGAGTCGCGGAGACGCACGAACCGCTGATCATCCCTCGCTACCAGGAATGGAACAGTCGCTCGTCTCAGTACACGCAAGGGACTATTCAGTCGGTGATGTCCGCGCCCCTCATGATCGGCAGTCGTTTGGTGGGCGCCATCGCCAGTGTGCATTCCGATCCCGACCGCGTATTCGGCGAAGGGGATCTCCGCAGGCTGATGATGTTCGCCCCCCAAGCAGCGGTAGCCATCGAGAACGCGCGCCTCTTCGCTTCCGCGCACCGCTATTTCGAGGACCTGGTGCTCAACAATCCCGTGGCGATCGTGAGCGTCGACCTCGACATGAACATCACTTCCTGCAATCCCGCCTTCGAGACCCTCTTCGGCTACAGGGAAGAGGAAGTCGTGGGCGAGAACCTCGACCAGCTGGTCACCGACGAGGGCACACTAGACGAAGCCCAATCCTTCACCGAAGAAGCCTATGCCGGGCGCAAGTCGGTGGGGATAGGGAAACGACGACGCAAGGACGGCACGTTGTGCGAGGTCGAGATCTTCACGATCCCGGTGGTCGTGAACGAGGAGCAAGTCGGTATCATGGCGCTGTACCACGACATCAGCGAGCTACAGCAGGCGCGCAGGACCGCGGAGGCGGCCAGCGGCGCCAAGAGCCAGTTCCTCGCCAGCATGAGCCACGAGCTGCGCACTCCGCTGAACGCGATCATCGGATACAGCGAGATGTTGCAGGAAGAGGCAGAGGAGCTGGGCCAAGATGACCTGGTGCCCGATCTCCAGAAGATCTGGAGTTCAGGCAAGCATTTGCTGGCACTGATCAACGATGTGCTCGATCTCTCCAAGATCGAGGCCGGCAAGATGGAGTTGTACCTCGAGACATTCGAAGTTCGCGACACTATCGACGACGTCGCCACCACGGTGCGGCCTCTGATCGATAACAACAGCAACCAGCTGGTCGTGGACTGTCCCGACGACATCGGCACGATGCATTCCGACGCGACACGAGCGCGGCAGATTTTTCTCAACCTGCTGTCCAACGCCAGCAAGTTCACCGAGAACGGGACTATCACGCTCGAGGCGCGTCGCGAAACCGATTCCACCGGCGACTGGCTGGTCTTCAAGGTGCGCGATACCGGCGTCGGCATGACAGCCGAACAGCTCGGCAAGCTGTTCGAGGCATTCTCGCAGGCCGAAAAGAACACGGCCCACAAGTACGGCGGCACCGGCCTGGGGCTCGCCATTTCCCGACGATTCGCCGAGCTCATGGGTGGTGACATCGCCGTCGACAGCGATGTTGGTGCCGGCACCGTCTTCACGGTTCGCCTCCCCGCCGCCGTCGCCGAAGCTGCCGCACCAGCGCCGCTGCCGGAGCTTGACTCGACGGCACGAAGCGGACATGCCACTGGCGTCGGAACGTTGCTCATCATCGACGATGATCCGCACGCCCGCGAACTGCTTCGCCGGACCTTCAGCAAGGAGGGCTACCTCGTCCTCGAGGCCGCGAACGGAGAGAGCGGGATCGAGCTGGCACGACAGCAAAGGCCCAACGTCATCACCCTCGATGTAATGATGCCGGGGATGGATGGGTGGGAGGTGCTCACACTCATCAAAGCAGATCCCCAGCTTTCCGATATCCCGGTGATCATGATCTCGATCATCGACGATGCAAACATGGGCGTCGCGCTGGGCGCGTCGGACTACGTCACCAAGCCCATCGACCGAGACCGACTCAGTGCGATTCTGAAGAGGCACACGGGAGACGGTGACGCGCGGCCGGTCCTGGTCGTGGACGACGATCCTGCGACGCGCACGATGCTGCGACGCCTGCTGGAGAAGGAAGGCTGGGACGTGACCGAGGCCGAGAACGGACGCATAGCTCTCGAGCGGATCGAGGAAGCGGAACCCAGCCTCATCCTCCTCGATCTGATGATGCCGGAAATGGACGGCTTCGAGTTCCTCGACGAGCTTCGCAGGAACTCGGGTCGGAGCGGGATACCGACGGTGGTCATCACCGCTAAGGACCTGACCGAGCAAGAGCGGAATCGCCTGAACGGCGGCGTCGACAAGATCGTGCAGAAGGGTGCCCACGATCGCGACGATTTGCTGGCACAGGTGCGCGGCCTGGTTGCCTCGTACGCGCCGGGGGAGAGTCGGCCATGACCGATGCGCGCAACTCCGTTAGCGCCGGCTCAGAGATGTCGAATGACCTGGGCCGCCGCCAGGCCGCGCTCTTACGGCTGAGCACCAACATCGCAGCCGCCGGAACCGAGAAGGAGATCTGCGAGGCGGTTGCACAGGGTCTCTACGACGAATCTCTTGGCTACGATTTCGTCGCCGTGCTACTAGTGGACGAGGAGACCGGCGACCGCGTGCTGACCGCCAGCGTCGGTTGGCAGGAGGCACCCCCGTCGCTGCGCATGCAGCCTGGGAAAGGCCTCAGCGAGCTACCGCTTCTGGACGGAGAGTTGCACTACACGCCCGAGGTCACCCAGGCCAGTCGCTACCTCCCCACCCGCAACGAAGGTTCGGAAGTCGACGTACCGATCCAGATC
>Ga0255055_10002584_pt1 | contig 12689 bp, 11 predicted proteins | sample JV7_2_27_MG_FD_188633 | JGI IMG/M metagenome (GOLD analysis project Ga0255055, IMG submission 188633) | Seawater microbial communities from Jervis Inlet, British Columbia, Canada - JV7_2_27 | ecosystem: Environmental > Aquatic > Marine > Inlet | place: Canada: British Columbia | collected...
GCCGTTATCCGCGGATGGCGGGACAGATAGCTCAGCACCATACCGTGATTGGTCAGAAACCTCCATTCGGACATGGTTCACCTCCCTTCCGGAGGATTTTTCGGGTATTCCCTCCAAAAGGTATTGACAAACCGCCTCTTCGGGTTATAACGGTGTTATACATGATCAACGGTTCATCATTACGATATCATGAAAAAGACATAGTGTGTCTGTGTTCAGGTTGTCCTGTCATAGCATATCTGTTGGCTCAACGGAAGCCCTGACCTCGATCTTGAGACAAAGGAGGTGATCAGCAATGCAGAAGAGGCCAACTCCCAAGCCGGCCGGCAAGCCCGCTCCCAAGAAGTAAGCTAGCGATAGCCCGCAGCAGCGGGGGTGTGCAGAGTCAACTCTCACACCCCTGGTCTGTTAGTTGAGACTCCTGCCGTCTTGTGGAGTTAAGGTGAACTGACCAGAAGCGATGCAGGAACACAGGTCCCAGGACACTTTGCCAAGGGTGGTTAGCTACTCTTCGATTTCCTCCGGTCTGATCAATAGAGTCGGCAAGCCTGATTGTCTTATCACATGATCGGCAACGCTGCCGAAGACAACACGTCCCAGCCCGCTGTGCCCGTGAGTGGCAATACAGATCAGATCGAAGGAATTGTCATGAGCATATTTGACGATGGCTTCTCCGACTCTCGATGGCTCCAGGATAATGTGCTCCGCGCCTATCCCCTTCTTGGCAAGGGCCCCGGCAACACCCCCGAGATAATCCTTCATCTCGGCCTTCTGCCTCCTGGCCTCCTCCTCGATCATATTGGGCGTCTGGGGAGTCGCTCCTGCTATCGATGCCATGGCGATCCTGTCGGGTATGGACATGACATGCAGAAGCGCCACGTTGCTGTCGAACCTAAGGGCCTGCTCTGTCGCGTAGGGCAGGATCTGCTCCGCCAGCTTCGAGCCGTCAAGACAAATCAGAATCTTCTCAAACATCATGAACTCCTCTCTGTTTCTGGCCGGGTGCTCAAACCTGTCCGGGGGACGCTGTCGCGTGGACTGGTTCCTCACCTCGGCCTTACTTCAATATATTATCAGGTTGCGGAGATGACGCAAAGACCTGTCTTCGTATAGCGTTCAGGCTTGAAATATGTCTCATGTGTCCTGCAGGCGGTATAATGCTGTCTATGCCTGAGCCCAACGTCATGATCGTGGGGTTCATAGTCGTCGCGGCGATGGCGCTTTTCATCTGGGGCAGGTTTCGTATCGACGGCGTGGCCATCTGCGTCCTGGTGGCCCTCTTTGCTTTCGGCCTGATCACTCCGGAGCAAACTGTGTCAGGGTTTACCAGCCAGGCCACGGTCACAATTGCCGCCATGTTCATTATCAGTGGAGGCCTTGTGCGCACCGGGCTGGTCGACTGGGCGGCGCGTCACATCGACCGCCTTGCTGGCAAAACCGAGATGCGCCTGGTGTTGGTGATCGCCATGACGGCAGCGGTGCTGTCGGCGTTTCTCATCAACACCGCCGTGGTGGCCATATTCATACCCGTGTCGATGGTGCTGGCTCGCAGCCGCAAGACGGCCCCGTCCCGCGTGCTCATGCCCCTCTCTTTTGCCAGCCAGTTCGGCGGAGTATGCACGCTGATCGGCACCTCCACCAATCTGATTGTCAACTCCATCGGTGTTGAGCGAGGGCTGGCACCCTTCGGCTTTTTCGAGTTCATGCCCCTCGGGTTGGCCATGATGGGTGCGGGGATGGTCTACCTGGCGACGGTGGGAAGGCTCTTGCTGCCGGTGCGCAAGGCAGAGGAGGAACAGGTGGACCGCTTTCGGCTCGCCGACTATCTGGCTCAGGCGGAGGTGCAGGAGAAATCGCCCCTGGTGGGAAGGACCTGGGAGAGGGGCAATGTGCAAGCTGAGACGGGAGTTGAGCTGGCCAATCTGTTCCGCGCCGACAGGGCGGTTTCCCGTCCGTCCCGTACCGTCATCAGGGTCGGCGATATTCTGCTGCTGCACGGCCATATCGAGCAGATCCTGCAGATGGAATCCCGGTACGGTCTCAAGATCATGAAAGAGGCACGGGTGAAGGATCAGGAGCTCAGGTCTCATGACATGCAACTCACAGAGGTCGTGATACCGCCGGGGTCGAACCTGGTCGGCCGCACCCTGGAGCAGGCGGCGTTCTTTCACCGCCATCGACTGAGCATCCTGGCTATCCAGCGGCGCAATCAGACCATGCGGGAGTCACTGGCCGACATAAAGCTTAAGGAGAACGATACGGTGCTGCTTCTGGGTCACAAAGACGACATCTCTCATGTCATGAACTCGCCGAATGTGATCGTTACCAACGAGTTGACGGATCTCTATCTGCGAAAGGACAGGGCCGTTATGGCCGTGGCAGCGCTGTTACTTGTCGTGGTACTCACTGCTCTCGGAATCCTTCCGATCATGCTGGCGGCAATAGTCGGTGCTGTGACCGTGGTTGTCTCCAGGTGCCTCACCGTCGAGGAAGCCTACGGGGCCATCGATTGGAAGATCATTTTCTTGCTAGGGGGAATGCTGCCGCTGGGCCTGGCGCTTGAACAGAGCGGTGCCGCGGCGTGGCTCGTGAACAACCTGCTGGGTCCTCTGGCGGGAAACGGACCGGTGGTGCTCCTGGCAGTGATATACATTCTGACAGCCATCCTGACCGAGGTCATGTCGAACCACGGCGCCGCGGCGATCCTTGCCCCCATTGCCTTCACGGCTGCGGTTGCGGCAGGTGTCGATCCCCGACCTTTCCTCGTAGCGATTACCTTCGCTGCCTCGACCAGCTTCACCACTCCTATCGGGTATCAGACGAATACCATGATCTACACGCCCGGTGGATACCGGTTCACAGACTTCTTCAAGGTAGGGCTGCCGCTGAACGTGGTCTTCTTCGTTTTGAGTGTGCTCCTCATTCCGCTGATCTGGCCTCTCTGATGAAGCTCAGGATATGGCCTTCACGGGCCCCGGTTGTCGAACCAGCAGGATGGGTCGAGCGGCATGCTCCTGGTAAGGTCTGCGCAAGACTGTGTCGGGAAAAGGCGGGAGGCAGGGCAACGACGTACGGGATGATGATGCGATGCCAGAGAGGGCGGCGAAATAGTGAGATGCCGGCTGCTTCCCGGGTTCTACTCCTTGGCCTGCTCTTCGGGCTGTTCGTCGGCCTGTTCCTCGGGCTTCTCCTCGTCAGGCCGCGCAAGGTGGAGGTGGTCTTTGAACCCCTGGCGTCTGGGCACTATCTTCTCGCCACAATGAGGACAGGGCAGCTCGATCGGCTGACTGGCATAGAAGCCGATGCCGGCAAGTCCCACCACAATCAGGAGTATTCCGAGGGCGAACGGTATCCACCAGATGTCATCCATGAAACCCGGAGTTCGGCTGAAATGACCCATAAGGGTTAACGCAATCCCCAGTATGATAATCCCTATCGTCTGTGTGATCTGACTTACTCGGTCGGACATTGTCTACCCCCTTCGCATCGGATGATGGTCATGCTGAACCATCTCGGCAATATGGTACTACTTATGGGCATCGTTGCCAAGTCCGGCAGCATGTTCGGGGTCCGTCACCATTCGTTTGGAGGGTGCGGAATCAGGCCATCCCTACGGGATCAACATCTACGGTCCATCCCCGGGGCAGGGTCACCCCGGATAACAGAGGGGTGGGGTTGGGGCCGCGGACGAAGAGTTGCCAGCGGTATCTGCCCCTGGCCCGGAGGGCGAACGTGGGCACAGGACCGATCACGCTGAAGTCAACTGCATCTTGCCTTGCCCCTTCGTCAAGGATCAGGCGGTGTACCCTCTCTGCCTCACGCCGACAGGCATCCTGGTTGATGTGGCTGTAGACCAGTCGCACGAGTCGGCTGAAGGGAGGATAACCGTATCGCCGCCGATAGTGCGTTTCCTTGTCGTAGAAGCCGAGATAGTCGTGCCGGGCAGCGGCCTGAACGGTGTAGTTGTCGGGCGAGTAAGTCTGGATGATCACCTTTCCTGCCCTGAGCCCGCGTCCGGCCCTCCCGGCTACCTGGCAAAGGAGCTGAAAAGTGTGCTCACCGCTACGGAAATCCGGGAAGTTGAGGCCTGTGTCGGCAAGCACTATCCCCGCCAGGGTGACCTGAGGCAGGTCCAGTCCTTTGGCTATCATCTGGGTGCCGATAAGCACGTCTGCCTTATGGTCACGGAACTCCGTTAGCAGCTCTTCGTGGGCATATCTTCTGGTGATCGCGTCTCTGTCCCAGCGGAGCAATCGCGCCTCTGGAAAGAAGCGGCCGACTTCTTCCGCCACTCGCTGGGTTCCGATGCCCAGAAACGCTAAGTGGCGCCGGTGACACCGCGGGCAGGTGGGGGTCACAGCGACCGAATAGCGGCAGCGATGGCAGATCAGTTTCTTCTGCACCGAATGGTGGGTGAGGGCTACGGAGCAGCGCGGGCAGCGGTAGACGAAGCCGCAACTACGGCAGCGCACAAAGGTGGCCGTGCCGCGTCGGTTCAGGAACAGGATCACCTGCTCGTCATTGGCCAGGGTTTCTTTCATGGCAGCTAACAGCGGACGACTCAGCGGGCTGGTGTGCCCGGCTTTGAGTTCCTCACGGAGGTCTACTACGCTGACTTCCGGAAGGGGGGAATGGCCGCCCGGGGTGATGCGCTCCTTCAGTTCTATGAGGCGGTATTCTCCCTGTTGCGCCCTGTGGAAGCTTCCGACATCCGGAGTAGCACTGCCCAGGATGACGGCAGCACCGGTGAGTTGCGCCAGTCTGACGGCCACATCGCGGGCGTGATAGCGGGGAGACTTGTCTTCTTGTTTGTATGTCCACTCGTGCTCCTCATCGATGATGATGAGGCCCGTGTCGGGGAGCGGAGCGAAAAGAGTGCTCCTTGCTCCGATGACCATGTCGCAGTTGCCCTCCGCTATCCACTGCCACTCGTCGAACTGCTCCCCCGGTGAAAGCCCGCTATGCAGCATTCCCACGCGCCCGGCGAAGCGGCCGGCAAACCTCTCCACTGTCTGTCGGGTCAGGGCGATCTCAGGGACGAGGCATATGCCTCTCTTGCCGCTGGCGATAACCTGAGCCAGAATCCTCAGGTAGACCTCGGTCTTGCCGCTGCCGGTCACGCCGAATAGCAGAAAGACCGGGGCCTTGCCGGCTTGCCTGCTTTCCGTGGCGATGGCTTCGCCAATCGACTGGCAGGCAGCCTCTTGAGCTCGGGTCAGAGGAGGAATCGGGGAAGATGGCAGGCTCAGGCGGGACAGGGGGTTGCGTCTTGTCCTTATCCGTTCCACTGTCACCAGTTGGCGATGCTCCAGAGCTTTGACAGTCGCAAGCGAGCATCCCAGATGTTTCCTCAGATCAGCGAGTGAGATGGGCTGCTTCTGTTCGACGAGTAAGTCGAGGACCTGTGACTGCTTGTAGGCTCTTGACTTATGCAGGCGGGACCTTTCCGCAGTCAGAAACTCTTCCTGCCATGCCCGATCAGTCAACTTGACATAAGGCACAGACCTGGGACCTATCCTGGCCTTCTCCGGTTCTGCAGTCCTGATGATGAGCCCGGCGTACAATAGCCGGTCGGTGATCTGCCTGGCCTTACGCTGACCGAGTTTCTTCTCCAGTCCGGGTAGGCTTATCCTCCCCTTGTCTCTCAGAGTCCCCAGGACGTGACTCTGCTCGGCGGTCAGACTTGACGTGTCTATCTCGCCGCCCGCCGGATGGATGTAGGTTATGGTCTTCCTCTGGAATCCGGGAGGCAGCATCAGGGCGAGCGAGTCGAAAAGAGGAGAGAGGTACTGGTCACTTATCCATCGGGCAAGCTCGATCTGCAGCGGGGAAAGCACCGGAGATTCGGTGACGAGACCCTCTATCTCCCTGGTTGTCTCGATCGGGGACCGGTCGGACAGTTCCACGACGATACCCTGGGCTGTTCTCGGGCCGAAGGGTACCCATACCGCGTGGCCGAGATCAACCCCGAGTCGCGCCGGGATCGCATAGCTGAATGTCTGCCCGCGCTGCAACCGGGGCGAGCTGACGGCCACCTCGGCGTATTTCATTCAGAGGGCTGTGCTTCTTGTTGAGGCACGGCCTGCTCGGCTGTCTTCTCTCTTCTCTCCTTGAGTCGGGCCCGCTTGGCACTGAGCCTGCGCATGTAGTAGAGCTTGGCCCGGCGCACCCGTCCATGCCTGAGCACCTCGACATTCTGCACCGAAGGAGATTGGAAGGGGAAGGTGCGCTCCACCCCGATGCCGTAGGACACCCGTCTCACGGTGAAGCTGCCGCCATCGACCCCCTTCCTCATACAGATAACCACGCCCTGGAACTGCTGCAGTCTTTCTCTATCCCCTTCCACGGTCTTCAGGCTGAGCCTGACCGTGTCGCCGGGGGAGAGTTGGGGAATGCTGGGGTTCATCTTTGGTTTAACTAATTCTCTGACATCCATTTCCTCTCCTCATCGCGAAAAGTGACTCTGTCAAGAAGATCAGGACGACGCTTCGCCGTACGAAGGATGGCTTGGCGGCGTCGCCACTGAGCAATCTCTCCGTGGTTTCCCGATATCAGAATCGGGGGTACCGACCAGTCACGGTACGTCTGGGGCCTGGTATACTGCGGGTGCTCCAGCAGTCCGTCGCTGTGAGAATCGCTGTCTGCCGAATACTCCGACCCCAGTGCTCCGGGCAGCAACCTGACTACAGCGTCCACGACAACAAGTGCGGCCAACTCCCCGCCGCTGAGCACATAGTCGCCGATACTGATCTCGTCGGTAGCCAGGTGTTCACACACTCTCTCATCAATGCCTTCGTAGTGCCCGCAGATCACCATTATGCGAGGGTGGGCGGCCAGTTCCTGAGCCACAGACTGCGAAAAAAGCCTGCCTTGAGGTGTGAGCAAGATGATAGGTATCTCACCCTCTCCGAGTTGTCCCCTTAGCGTATCCGCTGCCTCGAAGATAGGCTCGGGTTTCAGCACCATCCCGGGTCCGCCTCCGTATGGATAGTCATCCACCGTACGGTGCTTGTCATAAGCGTAGTTGCGTATGTCGTGAGTCACGATGTTCACAAGTCCCCGCTCGCCGGCACGCTTGATAATGCTCTGGTTGAGCGGGGAGTCGAACATCTCGGGAAAAAGGCACAGGATGTCGATGCGCATGGGTTTCCTCAGTTAGGACCTTTAGGCTGCATATCTTAACATGCGCGCGGTGCAAAAGAAAGCCGCGGTCGCAGGCGTGTGACTCGGCGTCCTGGTGATGGGAGCGCTCCTGGTTCAGTGTTAAGGGGGAAAACTTCCTGAAAGAGCCGCATATCGGCCCGAAAGTATTGACAAAACGTGAATAACCTATATAATATAGTTGTGGGGAAAAGTGGGGAAAAAGGGCAATATGGGACGGGCTGTGATGAATGGTGTGAATGAGGGAAGGCCGGGCATACGCGGGATTGTGGCAAGTCGCGTCTTGGCCGATGCGGCCGGGACTGTGTCCCTTTGTTCAGACAGTATGTTTTGCTGAGGTGAATGATCATGTTCTACGGCGAGTATCCATACAAAGTTGATGACAAGGGCAGAGTGCCTCTGCCGCCGAAATTCAGGCGCGAACTGAGGGCGGGGATGATATTGACCAAGGGACTCGAGAGGTGCATCACCGTCTACTCGCCGGAGGAGTGGAAGAGGGTTTCCGAGAGGCTTGCCGCCAAGGCAGTGAGCCCGGCCAACTCAAGAAAGCTGACCCGTTCACTGTTCGGCTCTGCTTTCAGTGCCACGTTCGACGGACAGGGCAGGATAGTGTTGCCCTTCTACCTGCGCGAGTATGCCGGAATAGGCGATACGGCCGTCGTCGTCGGTGTCAACAACGCCATTGAGCTCTGGAGTGAGGAGGATTGGAGGACGGAGAAGACATCGGCCGATGAGCAGGCCGCAAAGATTATAGAGAGCCTTGAGGAATAGTTAATGAGTTTGACCATGTCCTTGCCAGTGCACACACCTGTTCTGCCTGGTGAAGCCATGGCCGGGTTACAGGCTCGGCCGGGAGCGTACATCATCGACTGCACGGTGGGCCTGGGAGGACATGCCTTAGCCATACTCGAGAGGATCATGCCCTCGGGAAGGCTTCTGGGTATTGATGCTGATCCTGAAGCCATCAGGGTCTGTCAAGAGGAACTCAAGGAGTATGGCGAAGCGATCACCCTGGTCGATGACAACTTTCTTAATCTGGAAGTCATATGCGGGAGGTACCAGTTTCATCCGGTTGATGGTATTCTCTTCGACCTCGGTGTTTCTTCTATGCAACTGGATACAGCCGAACGAGGCTTCAGTTTTCACCTCGACGCTCGCCTGGATATGAGGTTCGATCCCAGGCAAGAGTTAACTGCCTCTGATATCGTGAACACCTTTTCAGAGCAAGAGTTGGCTCGGCTCATAGCAGAATACGGCGAAGAGCGTCACAGCCGGCGGATAGCGCGATACATCGTCCAAAATCGGCCCGTCGCCACCACTCTGGAACTCGCACACCTGGTTGAGCAAGCTGTGCGCAGCAGACGTGCCAGAATCCATCCCGCAACAAGAACCTTCATGGCACTGCGCATAGCGACCAATGGCGAGCTGCAGAACTTGGAGCCGGCTCTCAGACAGGCTAGTGGCCTTCTCCGTCCTGGAGGAAGACTGGCGGTCATCAGCTATCATTCGTTGGAGGACCGCATAGTCAAGCAGTTCATGCGACGTGCAGCCAGCAGTTGCCTGTGTCCCCCGGGAGCAGTGATGTGTCGCTGTGGGCATGCCCCCACCTTGAAGCTCATATCACGGAAGGTTATCAAGCCTACTTCATTGGAGACAGAATCCAACCCACGCAGCCGTAGCGCGAAACTGAGGATAGCCGAGCGACTCAACTAGGCAGCATACTCAGCGATCAAGGAGGTGAAAATGGCAAAAAGGATCATTTCGGCTATCGATGTGGGCACGACCAAAGTAGCCACCATCGTAGCTAGTGTAAAAGCTAAAGACGACATCGAAGTTCTCGGGGTGGGAGTCGTTCCCAGTCGTGGTCTTCACAAAGGCATAGTCGTCAATCTGGATGAAGCCAAACAGTCAATCGCTGCGTCAGTGAGAGAAGCTCAGAGAATCAGCGGCATACGTGTAGATTCTGCTTACGTTGGGGTCACCGGCAGGCACATTAGCAGTCTGAACAATAAGGGAGTAGTCGCCATCCCGCGGGATGATCGACTGGTGCGTACTAATGACCTCAAGAGGGTACTATCTGCGGCTCGCAACATCCCCGTCAGCGAAGGGAAGAAGGTGCTGCATGCCATTCCCCGGTTCTACTCCCTTGACGGGCAGGAGGGCGTGAAGCAGCCGGTCGGCATGCACGGGTCCAGGTTGGACGTGGAAACCCACATCATCACCGCGTCAGTTACATCCATACAGAACTTGGCCAAGTGCGTACGTAGCATGGGCGTTGACGTTGAGGATCTCATTCTGGAGCCTCTGGCCGCTGGAGAGGCGGTGTTGACTCCAGAGGAGAGGGAAACAGGCGTCATTATGGCAGACATGGGTGGAGGCACTACGGACATAGCGGTGTTCAAGAATGGCAGCATCTACCATACCTCAATCATCCCGGTAGCCGGTTATCAAGTGACCAGCGATATATCCATAGGTCTGGGCCTGCCCTTTAGCATCGCCGAGAAGATGAAGAAGAGATACGGCAACGTCATGCCTGCTCAAGAGGTAGAACAGGCCGTCCAGGTGGGTGTCGAGAACGGGCATAGCGCCTCTTACAACGAGCTATGCAGCATCATCCGGGCGAGGATGGAGGAGCTACTGCAACTCATACTTCTGGAGATGCCCACCAGCGACTACAACAGCCTGGCGCCCTGCGGCCTCGTGCTCACGGGCGGCACATCCAATCTATCCGGGTTGGATGAGTTAGGCCAGCAGATGCTGCAGATTCCAGTGCGCAGAGGCCGACCTCTGAGCGCGGGGATTTACGGCATTTCCGACATCCTCAATGATCCATCTTACGCCACTACTCTCGGGCTTGCCCTCTGGCAGGTGCGAGGCAAAGAGGGATCGACCTATCGAGAAAAGAGAAATGGTAACTGGAGCAGCTTCGTTCGTGTACTCAGAAGGCTGCTTCGTGCCTGATCCGTGAAAGGAGGTTAGAATGGCAAAACAGATTTACACTCCGACTCCAGCAAGAATCAAGGCTATCGGCGTTGGCGGTGCCGGTAGCAATGCCATTACTCGCATGGTGCGGGAGGAAATCAAAGGCGTTGACTTCATAGTCATGAACACGGATGGCCAGGCGCTGGCGCTGGCAGAAGCTCCCACCAGAATTCAACTGGGGGAGAAGCTCACCAGAGGACTGGGTGCCGGTGGCGATCATAAGGTCGGAACGAAAGCAGCCGAAGAGAGCCGCGATGTCGTTGAGGACATCGTTCAGGGTGCTGACATGGTCTTCATCGCTGCCGGTATGGGCGGCGGTACAGGGACTGGCGGCATTCCAGTGGTGGCCGAGGTGGCCAAGCAGAGTGGAGCCTTGACGATCGGCGTGGTGACCAAACCCTTCTCATTTGAGGGGACGCACAGAGGGCAGGTGGCGGAGGAGGGACTGGTCAACCTCTCGGGCAAGGTTGATACTCTGATAATAATACCTAATGATCGTCTCCTTCAGCTCTGTGATGCGAAGACGACCGTGGACAGCGCCTTCAGGTTGGCGGATGACGCTCTCCTGTTGGGCGTTCAGGCCATCTCGGAAGTGGTGACCATACCGGGGCTGATTAACCTCGACTTCGCCGACATAAAGTCGGTCATGAAGGATGCAGGCCCGGCCTGGATGTCCGTGGGCAAAGCGAGTGGGCAGAGCCGTGCTGCCGAGGCGGCGAAGGCTGCCCTGGCTAGTCCCTTGCTCGATGTGTCCGTCGACGGAGCTACTGGTGTACTGTTCAACATCACCGGCGGGCCCAGCCTGACGCTGTTCGAGTGCAACGAGGCTGCCGAGGTCATCAGCCAGGCGGTGAGCCCCAACGCCAACATAGTCTTCGGTGTTGTATTCGATCCCAAGATGGACAGCGAAATCAGAATCACGGTTATCGCTACTGGTTTCGCCAAAGCGCAGGGCAGGGGAGTCTACACCGCTGAGGAACTGCGGCGCCTGATAAAGGGCGGCAGCGACGCGCTTGACATGCCCTCGTTCCTACGCCGTGGTCAGCATATGCCCGCATCCCATCAGGGCGGGCACTCCAAAACTGCAGCGCCGGTTAACCCAGAGCCGGCCAGAATATCTCGACAGTAAACCTAAGCCTCATCAGGGGAGAGGGGAAGATACAGCTTCCCCTCTCCCCACGGAGGTATTGCATTCTACTACATATAGTGGTAGAATGTGCCATTACCACAATCAGTAGGAGAGATCCATGAACTGTCCCTACTGCGGCGGGCAGGAGGCAAGGGTGATAGATTCGCGGGGTTTAGATGAAGTGGTGAGGCGTCGGAGGAGATGCATCGCCTGCGGTGCTCGTTTTACCACATATGAACGTATTCAACCGCACGATATCTTCGTCATCAAGAAGGACGGGCGGCGCGAGGAGTTCAGCCGGGATAAGCTCTCTTCGGGGATTCGCAAGGCGTGCGAGAAACGCCCTCTGCCCACGGGTTCCGTTGACAAGCTCGTAGATGCCATTGAGACGGGTCTTTACGAGGTAGGCAGAAGCGAGGTTGCCAGCACCTATATCGGGGATCTGGTCATGGCGGGACTCAAGCAATTGGATCATATCGCTTATATTCGCTTTGCCAGCGTCTACCGCAAGTTCGCCGATATCGGCGTCCTAAAGCAGGAAGTGGATAGCCTGGCTGTACGAAGGGAGTCGCCACCGGACAACCAGTTACCCCTGCCTTCCTCAGAGACGGTTAGTTCGATCAGCGGCCGTAAGAAGCACTAGGATGTCCAGATCTCGGAAGAACGAGAATCAGAAAGCCAACGAGCGGGATAGGGTGGCTCGTGCGGTGTTCGCCGCTGCCGAATCCATGGGTATAAGCGACAGAAATCTGTTGGAGAAGTTCACCGAGCAGGTCAGCCAGCGCCTGGACATAGCTCAGCCGTTGCCGGGGATGGAGGAACTCGTGCCTGAAAAGACCGTGCAGTCCGCGTCGTCCTCGCAGATCCGGGCGATGGTAGAGAGAGTGCTAACCGCTAACGAGTTCTCTCCTCAGGCCAGCAGCAAGGTTGTCTCGGGCATGGAACTCAGCGACAATGCGTTGAGGGTCCTGGAAAGGAGATACCTGGCAAAGGATGAGGAGGGCCGGGTCATTGAGACGCCGCAAGAGCGATTCCGTTGCGTCGCCAGGCATATCGCCTCAGCCGAGCTTCAGTTCGATGAGAGGGCCGACGTTTCCTCTTGGGAGGACGCTTTCTACCAGTTGATGGCCAACCTGGAATTTCTGCCCAACTCGCCTACTCTGATGAACGCTGGCCGCGAACTGGGACAGCTTTCGGCATGCTTCGTTATACCCATTGAGGACTCTATGGAGTCCATCTTTGATGCCGTCAAGCACACCGCGATGATCCACAAGAGCGGGGGAGGCACAGGGTTCTCCTTTTCTCGACTCAGGCCTGAGAAGGACAGGGTGGGTTCTACCGGCGGAATCGCCAGCGGCCCGGTCTCCTTCATGCGAGCCTTTGATGCCACCACTGATGTGATAAATCAGGGCGGTAT
>Ga0255055_10002585_pt1 | contig 12678 bp, 11 predicted proteins | sample JV7_2_27_MG_FD_188633 | JGI IMG/M metagenome (GOLD analysis project Ga0255055, IMG submission 188633) | Seawater microbial communities from Jervis Inlet, British Columbia, Canada - JV7_2_27 | ecosystem: Environmental > Aquatic > Marine > Inlet | place: Canada: British Columbia | collected...
CGCGGATGCCTTGAAAAGTGGCATAGCCGCACTCCTGGGCGGCACCGATTAAAAGCGTTCTGGCCTCGGATTCACGCTTTTTGCCCATTTTTTCTTCAAAGTCAAAACTGAGTTTATTGTAATATTGGGTGGCGCACAGTGATAAATAGACGCCAAAGAGCGGGATGATCCCTTTTGATTCCCTTATCTTGCTGCCCTCCATGACCGCATAGATTATTTTCGTACCGTCAATGGCCACTTAACGCTCCTTAACATGAAAAACACAGGCATCATCTCCCTGCATTTTGCATCGATTCTCTTCTACGACATAATACCCAAGAGGACGCTGGTAAATCACCTCCAGAGTCCCGGCGATCCAGCCCCGGGTAAAATGACAGCCCGGTGTGTTGCGTCGCCCGTGTTTTGCGAGCCACCCGGTGACATGATGACTGGAGGTGCTCACAATGTAAGCCGAATTGGGCCTGACCTTTTTAAAGTGTATGATCCCCAATCCGCAATTCTGGTACAGCAGGGCGGCCATTTCCAGCTTCGACTTAAGGGTTCTGATTTTCTTATATTGGTTAAAGAGATGCTGCATCCCATTATAATTGGTTTCCTCAATCGAACGGTACAGAAGTTGAACACCTTCCGCGCCCAAGGTCTCTTCTAACGTTTTCTGCAAGTTGATATTATAATGATGGCAGTGCATGGCAATGGGTTGCCCTGAGATCACAACTCTGTGCCCGTCCCGGTTCAGTTCACTTTGCCAGTCAAAAATGGTCATCGCCCACCTAAATGAATCAAGGATACCTCAAATTTCTTCTTGTTTGATGTCAGACCGATTTTGGTAACGCTTTTCCTTCTGCCGGCCGCATGATTCCAAAATGAACTGTGTTGCGCCAAATCCTTATTAACACTGATAATGTTAATCAGCAAGCCGATTTTCATCCACATAAACGAATATGCGCTATATTTCAAAGGGTTACTTTTGATGGAGGGCCTGATCTATTTTCCGGGTGTGAAAGATCTGAGGGGCGCCTGGAAATAACATCTATATGGGGGTTGAAAAGGGCGAGGATCTTAAGCAATCCGCTGATCAATCCTCGCCCGACTCAAGAAGGTATGCAACTGAGGATCACAAACGCATCATTCCATATTGCATGCGCCTACATTTTTTCCAAGTCACTGGGTTTATCCCAAGCCACCTTAAGCTGTTCGGCAAATTCAGGAAAAAGCTTGAGGAGTGGATGGTTCGGGTCTTTGGGTAGTTCGCGGGTTTCAGAAAAAGTTGACGTGGCCAAAAAGGCATCGGCTGCCGCAACGGCCGTCACGACACGCGCTGCACCTGCCATGGGTCCGCTGAAAATTAAATCATTGTAATAAAACGCCGAAAGCGCTTCCACCGCGGCATCAAAGCCGGCCCAACCCTTAAATCCAACCATATCTTTAAACCGCTGCAATTCCATGTAAGAACCGTTGCTCGGTGCACTGGCGGTCGCAAAGCCCCATTTTTCCTTTATTAACTGGTTCGACAGCCCGCACAACGCATTGGCGGGCGCGTTGAGCGTGGTGGTATCTACAATAATGCTTTCAAATTCGGCGCCGGCCTTTTCGATGGCATCGAGCAGTTTTTGGGCCCCGGTAATCCTGCCATTGGGTGTCTGATCGTCTTGATCAAAAGCAACCAGAAGAACATGCTTGACGCCAATTTGTGCCAGTTCTTTAACTTCCGTCAGCAAATCTTCTTCCCAGACGGTAATACTGTTATAGAACATCCGGTCCAGCAAACCCTGTTCGGCACAATAGGCCGCGCCCTCTAATTTGGCCGGCATCATAATAGCGTCCACGCAAAAGGGCATGTCACTTACCGAGGTGACAAAATCCACATATTTTTTGAATTTTTCACCCGGGCTGGCGACAATGTCAGCCATGACAGGCACTCCGGTTTCCTTCCACAGTTTTTCTGCCGCTTTCAGTAATTCTTCGGCCCGCGCTTCATTAAATCCTTTTCTTCGGCTGCCCTTATCAAACACCTTGTCGCTTTCCTGAAAGATGGAGAAGCAGCAGACTGTGGGATAATCTCCCGGCTGACCGCCTAGTTTTACGCCACCGACGTCATATACCTTTGGTTCTTTACTAAAACGCTGCATAGCCTACCTCCTTTGGTCGTTAAGGTAAGAAATCTCAATTATCTATTACAAAAACTTCCTTTTTTTTAAATCGTCTAAAAGATGATTTTTGGATTAAATGTAGATGATTTTATAAACAAAGAAATCGAATTCATTGACATCGGCCCAACGGTATGAGAAAAATTTTACCGAAAACCGGGTCCGTTATTCGTACCTTAGTTGTTATTTTTGTGCATTTTGTGGCAAAAAAATTGTATTGGAATATTTTCACTGTCTTGTAACGATTGAATATTGTCGATTGAATATTGAATATTTAAGGAATTCTTTCCATTTTATAAAGGACGGAGCGACACGCGGCGCAAGCGTCTGCGCTGCGCGAGCGACATCCACAAATATTCAATTTTCAATATTCAATAGTCAATTCCGGCTCGTCCGGGTTGGGAGGCAATCGCATGACAGATATAATTTTCAGTTCATGGGGCGGAGAAATTATTGAAAACCGCGGCAATGAAACCCAAAGCCAGACGTCAATCAAACATCTGGATTTGCCCGAATATTTCAAGCAGGACGAAAAGATCAAAGCATTGATGGGCTGGCAAGGGATTGTTCTGCGTTCGCCGGAGGTGGATATCATTGATCTATGCCGGGCATATTTTGAGGCCGTTCTGGAGCATTCAAAAACCTGTGATAAATGTAACTACTGTAAGACGGGCTGGGAAGAGATGCTCGAGGTCTTTCAAGATATCGCCAACGGCGAAGCGACCGAAGAAGACCTCGAGTTTATGCAGTCGGCTGCTGAAGCCATTGTCAGCAATGCAAAATGCAGCATCGGCAAATCCGGCCCGGTACCGTTGTTTCATGCGCTCAAATATTTTGTCGATGATTTTTCAAAGGCCATCAGCGGCAAGAAACAGGTGATAACCGGAACCTATTATTCAAAGCTGACCGCCCCCTGTTTGGATGCCTGCCCGATTCATCTCGATATTCCCAAATACATTGAGTTAATTAAAGACGCCAAATTTGCAGAATCACTTCATGTGATTCGCGAACGTCTGCCCCTGCCGGGTGTCGTGGGGCGTGTCTGTTTTCGACCCTGCGAAAAACATTGTCGGCGCGGGAATTTAGACGAACCCATTTCGATAAAAGCGCTCAAGCGCTTTGTGGCGGATCATGAACTGTCTGAGCAAAAGGAACCGGAATATGAAGTCACCCCCTCGGAAAACAACGGCAAAGTGGCCATTGTGGGTGCCGGTCCGGCTGGAATTACCTGTGCGTATCACCTGGCCCGTAACGGGCATGAGGTAACGATCTATGAGGCCCTGAGTGAACCGGGCGGCATGTCGGCGGTGGGTATTCCCGACTACCGGCTGCCTCGCAATATTCTGCAACGTGAGGTGCAGCAAATTCAGAAAATGGGTGTTTCCATCAACTACGGTCAAACCATCGGAAAAGATCTAACGCTGGCAACGCTTGAAAATGAGTTCGATGCGGTGTTTATCGGTATGGGTGCGCAGGACAGCACCACCATGGGCATCGAAGGAGAAGACCGGGAATATCAGGGATTTATCCCGGGACTTGCGTATCTGCGCGCGGTTAATGCCGGCCGCGATCCGTATCCGCAAGGCAAAAAAGTCGTGGTTATCGGCGGCGGAAATGTCGCGATTGATTGTGTTCGCTGTTCCTTGCGCAGCGACAAGGAAGATATTCATCTGGTTTACCGCAGGACCCGCAACGAAATGCCGGCCGATGAGGCCGAGATTCACGATGCCGAAGAAGAACAGGTGCCGTTCCACTTCTTGACTGCGCCGGTGCGTATCTTAGCTGAAGACGGTAAAGTGGTCGGCCTTGAATGCATCAAAATGGAACTTGGCGAACCGGACGCCAGTGGCAGACCGCGACCGGTGCCGGTTGAAGGTTCGGAATTTGTTTTTGACTGCGATACCATCGTTTCAGCGATCGGACAGCAGATCGATCTTAGCTTGCTTGCCGGAATGGAGGATGTTCAAACAACCAAATGGAATACCATTGTCGTTGACGAATACACCAAGCAGAGCAACTGCTCAAAAATCTTTTTTGCCGGTGACTGTGAAACCGGACCGGATGCCTTGATTACAGCCTGCGCCGGCGGCCGCAGGGCTGCTCACAGCATCGACCGTTTTATTAATATGCAGACCCTTGAATATGATGATAATCACTACTTTGATAAGCTTTTCGAAACCATAAAAGTCTATGACCCGGATGAGGAAATCCTCAAGGTCGAAAACAAACAGCGCTTCCAGCCGGGCATGCTCCCAGCGGACACGCGAAAATCGACCTTTGATGAAGTCGAGCAAGGTCTATCCGCCCAGGAAGCCGTGGCTGAAGCCGAGCGATGCTTGCGATGTTACCAGGTGGCAATCATCGCCGTCTAGTATGGTGATTCCTAATCCGGACAAGCCGGAACAGTGAACAGATTGAACGTTGAACATCGAACGTCCAATATTGATGACGCTACGCTTTATCGATTTTAAAACAAGCGAACCGCAGCCTGCGACGAGCTCAGTCGAATCGAATTTTGAAGGGTAGCTTCGCTCCCGCAGCGCCAGCGCTTGCGTGGCGTGTTGCTCAGTCTTTTTTAAATCGACAGAATACATTATTCGATGTTGGACGTTCAATGTTCGATGTTCGATGTTCATTTTTTAGTTAACCCGTCATATAAAACTAGCCAAGGACAAAGTTTCTTTTAAGATTAGACTGGCCGCTTTTCAGGCCAGCGGCGGGGCTGAAACCTGACACCTGAAACCGATTAAACGGGCTGCGAATTTATTAAATGAAAGAACCGCTTGGCAATCAGCCAGAATATAAAGCCGACCTTTTACTATTAGCGGGCTTTTTGGGGGCGGGTAAAACCACCTTACTCAAAAGAATACTTTCCTGGGAAGCCGATCTCTCCGAAACCGTTGTCCTGGTCAATGAGTTTGGCGACATCGGGATCGATGGCGCCTTGCTTAAAAATTCCGGATCTGAGGTGATAGAGTTGACCAGCGGATGTATCTGTTGTACGCTCAGCGCCGACTTACATCAATCGCTGACACGGATATGGAATCGATTCAAACCCCGCCGCATTTTAATAGAAGCCTCAGGCGTCGCCGACCCCAAATCGATCACAACGGTTTTGCAGGACCCGGGGATCGGTCAACATATGGAGCTTAAAAAAATTATTACGGTGTTGGATGCAGATATTTGGGAGGCGCGCGAAGTATTTGGACAGCTTTTTTACAACCAGCTGGAGATGGCCCATTTAATCCTTTTAAATAAAATCGATTTAATGGCGCCAGAAAAAATTCCGCAGTTTCTTGACGAGATCCATGACGTCATACCCGACTCCCAGGTGGTGCCCACGATTCACTGTGGCATCGATCCGGAATCCCTCTGGGTAGCGGCCACGCCCAAAACGTTTCAATTAAAACCCATCCGATTTTTCCAGCCGATTTCTTCGAACAGCAATACGGATTCAAGCGACCATCATCATTCTCACCAGGAACACGACAACCACACGGAAGATGCGTCGAGCTATGTCACGTTTTCTTTTCGGGATTCAAAAATCGTTGACGAGACTCGCTTTAAAAAATTTATCCACAATTTGCCATGGGAATTATTTCGCATAAAGGGTCCGGTTCGTTTTGCAGATCGTGTTAGCATGCTAAACTTTGTCGGCGGTAAAAGCGAATGGACGACCTGGGATGCCGAACCTGAAACACGGTTGGCCTTTATCGGGTGGGGGATCAATACAGAAGAGACCCTGCGAGATTTAAAAAGATGTGTTGCTGAATCTTGAATTTTACCCCGGATCAATTGAATCTTTAGGTTAGGTTTCGGGTGTCAGGTGTCAGCAGGCAAATTTAGGAATTGCGAATTCCTCAATCATTGAATCCTGACACCATAGACATTGTGTTGTTTAAAGAACTCAATAGAACTAAAATATACCACACGACTTTTGTAACATTTTTGCAGGACACAACCCGAGTTAACAACATTTATAAAGCCTCAACAAGCGCTCGTCCATGACAAAATAAAACTTCATGAAGGAAGATCCGTCCCAGCGTGTCCTCACACCGTGAACCGTATCGGCAAGTTGGATCGTGCTTCGTAAATGAGTAATCATAATAAGCTGTTTGCTGTCGGCCACGTCTTTGAGAAACGCCTGCATGGACTTATGGTTGGTATAGTCCAGGGAGGGCTCCACTTCATCCAGCAGAAAAAATGGGCTTTCAAGTTGATGAAATACAGCCAGCTTCAAAGCCAGACTGGTAATGGACTTTTCGCCTCCAGACAATTGATGCGCCCTGCGCAGACGATTTCCTGGAAGATTGACTTCGATCTCCAATCCCTTTTGTCCATTTTTCGCAATTACATCTAACCCAACCTCTCCAAGGGGTATTAGATAGGACATATAGCGCTGAAATAAGGGACCGATAATATCTTTGATGCATCCAACGGTTTCTTCTTCGGATTCTATGCCCAGGATTTGCCGTATGTCGTTAAAGCGCTGCCAGGGATTTAACTGAATAACGTCATTAATTTGTTCTTGCCGGATAATGGTTTTGAGACAATGTTTGAGATTATAGGCATCTAGTTTTTGGCGATATTCTTCACGTGCATAGCTGACTTTATCAATCCAGTATTGATCGTCCCCATTTTTAGTTCTTTCACGGGCCAAAAGGATGGCGGATGTATTTTTCTCTTTTCCCTGCTTTAAAAACAGTTCCACCCGAATGTTGGATGCCGGTGGATAATCTTTGCTGCCGGCAAAAAACAACTCTTCTTTTTCATAACAACGGATGCGGTCCAGATCATCTTCGCCGAGTGCCCAGACAACCGCATCCAGAATATTTGATTTCCCGACGCCGTTATTTCCAATGATAACACCGATGCCGGGCTGAAAACTCATGTTGGTTTTTTCTGAAAAGGATTTAAAGCCTTCAATGTTAACATCTTCCAGATAGATATTATTCATTTTGATTCTTTTCCTTATGCCGTCTGAGGATTTCATCGATGAGTTCTTCTTGCATGGGGATAAGGGACTCATAAACAAGGTCGCCATCCAAAGCAACACTGGGCAGGGACTTGGCCTTCAGTTCCCGAAAGCGCTGCACCCCTTCACGGGTGCGCATATCCCATTCATGCACTTCAATAATTTCTTGGATATCTTGCGGTAAAACCTTTACCGATTCCGCCATATAGACGCAGGCAACTCATTGCCTAAAATCGGTCAAAAGCACATCCACCAACACGGGTTGTGTCAAATCATCCTCCTTTGTATTCAGCCTGCATGATCTTGAATTCGATCTTTTCATCCGCAACTTCCAGCTGACCCCAGGATAGCCCGTTTGCGTCCGCTGCAGGCCCAAGACTGATGAAATCCTTGCCGGCAATATGCCAATGCCCCCATTTTTTGATCTGGCTAAAAATAATAATATCGGCTCGAAATTGGGGGATCATGGCTTCCAGTGCCGGAAAAACGGTTTCATCCTGCATGAAATTGGTCAACCCACACACCATATTCATTTCCAGAGCAAAGGGTTCAAAGTCAGAATAGTCAGGAAGTGCCTGAATATAATCACCGAAAAAGGCCACACCTTTTTTTTGCTTCATTTGAAAGCTCAGCACCTGGGGCAACCGCAACAGCCAATCCCTGTCCTTTTGTTCGAGTGGGGGCATGCCTTTTGTTTCTTGACCCTGGGCATAGCGCCAGTCGTTTTCCCCCTGAATTGCAAGAATTTTGTGTTTCCGTATTTTCTGAATCAAATCGTTGTTTTGAGCAGAATCCCCTGTCAGGTTGCCGAGGCAATAGAAAGCTTCTACGCCGCTGGCTTGCACGTGCTGAATAAGTTTTTCCAAAACAGTGCTGTTGCCTTCCATGGCGCCGATGAGGCCGGTCCGGCGTCCGGCGGAAGCGTCGGCATGGACCCGAAAAGACTCGGTGGCCTTCAAACTGCCGTTTTTAACTGCTGTAACGGCAGAAGCCAGTTGAGCGGGGCAGGAGGTTTCATTGCGGCAATCAATTCCGACGAGATATTCCAGGGCTTCTGCAAGCGGTTTTCCCTCTAAAAGACGCGCGACCAGCTGCGCGTTACCCGGGCACCCCCCCCCGACAAAACGGACGTCCTCGAGACGACCATGGGTGACCTTAAAATGAATTTCAGGTGGGCACACGCCCTGGGTCGGATAAATAAAACGCTTTGTTTGGGTTTCGCCAGGCATATCAATTACCATACAATTGTCATTCTATATTTTTTACACGACCGCCTGAAAGATGAAAATCGTCTAATAGTTGATTTTTTTATAGAAAAAAGATGGTTTTATCAAGTGGTAGCGCTTTGGGCAGGCTTCCAGCCGCGTCTTTTAGATCGGTGCAAAAGAGGCAAATCGGTGTTAATCAACTGTGGGATTCAGGTATTTTTTGGCCGTATCCCAGGTTTTTTGGAGAATGCTTAGGGTGCCCTGGCAAATTTCGGTACGCAGACCGAATAACTCATTAAAAGCCTTTGAATTTTGTTTCATCTCTTCAAGGGACATAATGGGTGTCGAAATAAAAAGCGACCGCTCGTAATTCTTGAATAGCCGTTTAGCCATTTCAATGCTCAGGTTGCCGAACTCCTGCTCGAACATGCGTTCCCAATGATAGGTCCAGCCGGGTATCATAAAAAACGTACCGGCCACCTGGCACTGTTCTCCATAATACCGTTCGCGCCCCCCGATAAGCAGACCGATGCAATCATCAACCGGATGATCCTCATCCATGGGAATAAAGATCGGAACACCGGCATCCGACAGCAGTTCTTCAGGTTTTTCAAATGCGTTGCCGCACAGGCCATATCCGAGCATCAAAGCATCCACCCGGGGTCCAAATGCGAGTGCGGCCTCGAGTAATCCCTGTTGAAGTGTGTTTTTTCGATTATGTAAAGCCAGTTCCAATACACCGACCAAGACTTCCAGAGAGTTTTCGGCAGTAGGGATGAAATCCTTGAGATGGGTGATCCGATTTAAGTTGTCGTTTTTGATGGATTCAAGGGCGGCAATCAAGTGTGCGGATCGCTCATCTTCCAGAACCGTAATGCGGCCCACCTCCTTGTCTCTTCCAAGCAAATCGGCAAATTCCAGTTCCAGAATCTCGCAGGTTAGGATTCCCAGAATCCCCATACAATTTAATTCCTCAATAATTGGATCAGTTAAAATTAATATTCTATCCCTTTTTGGGCCTGGACACCCTGATGGTAATGATGTTTTATTTCCCGCATTTCGGTAACGAGGTCGGCCATCTCGATTAACTTTTGATCTGCATTCCGACCGGTCAGCATAAGATGAAGTTCCGGGGGCCTTTGCTCAATCGCTTCAATGACTTCTGCAACATTCAACAAACCGAAATGGATTGCGATATTGATCTCATCAAGAATGATGAGATCGTAAGCATTGCCTTTCATCGCTTTTTTGAAGGCCTCAAGACCCTGATGCGCCTTATGAATATCCATTATCTCGCAGGTCCTTGTGCGGAAAAAAACCCGCCTTCCATACTGTTCTAAAGTGATGGGAAGATCAGTACGCTTTAAGGCCTTTAATTCACCAAGGTCTTTTGGACCTTTCATAAATTGCAGGATCAGCACCTTCATCCCCTGCCCGGCCGCCCGGAAAGCCGCTCCAAATGCCGCTGTGGTTTTACCCTTTCCGTTGCCGGTATGAATTAATATTAATCCTTTAGGCTGCATATGAATTACCACTACGTGCCTCCCCGATTTCCCAAAAAATTATGCAACATTGTTCAACGACCTATTTTGGGGATGATACAACTCGGGCTGGATATTTGGAGCAATTTCACCGTAAGGCAATCACCTTTGGTGGTATATCATGGATGCCCCGGATCGGAAAAGAATTATTTATATCCGACAGGAGGGTAAATGGAGGATTTTTGCCTGCACGCCATGCCGTATTAGTGGATGAAACGAATCGTCTGAGCGGCTTCAAACTCAAATGATGCTGGATGGCTCAGTTCGATTTCAAAAACATTGATATAACGTCATATACGTTATACTAAACACAAAACACGGAACACCAAACACTTGATGAATTCAGCTTTTTACGAATTCATCAAATTTAAATGATAAGGAATATAATATGGACGATTTTCAAAACATTTCTCAAAACCTGGTTAAAAGCCTATCACTTCAATATGAGCCGGTTGGCGTCGCGCTTTACAAAGAAACAGACCCATTGCCAGCAGAGGTACCATTCACGCAAAAAGAATATAAAAGCTATTGCCATGCGCTGGTCGCCGCCGGTGAAGGTGAGGTCTTGTTTCTGAAAAAGGAGCAAATGGGTTGTAAACTGGGGACTTCAGTTTTGGGATTTGAAGAAAATATGGAGGCATACCTGGATGACGGCATTTTAGAAAAATACGGTGTGGGCCTCTTTGAATCTGAAGAAGCTTCTGCTGAAACGATTCTCAAATCAGCGTACCTGGAAAAAGGAGAGACCCGGGCTGCATTGATTGCGCCTTTGTCATCCTTTAAACAAGAGCCGCAGGTTTTAATATTTACGGCCAACAGTGAACAGGTGATGTGGCTGCTTTACGCGTTGAATTATGAAAAAGGCGGACGGATGGATCTACCTCAATCCGGGGGGGCTTTAGGTGGTTGTGCCGACATTACGGCATTGCCCCTTCTTGAAGGAATTTTCAACATCACTTTTTTGGGCCTGGGGTGCCGGCTCAAATCATCAGTGGACCCCTGCGATCTTTTGCTGGGTGCACCCGGAAACCAATTGGAGTTGATTCATAACCATATTCTGGATATGGCGAAACCGATCGCTATGCTCAGGAAGCAAAGCGCCCCCTCTTAAAAATCAACCAGGATAATCAGCCGTGGATAATTTTTGGATCATCGGTGGCGGCAAGTTTGGCCTCAGGGCAGCCAAAGCGCTCAGCAAACAAAAATCCGTAAATAACCTAACCATTGTGGAGCAGGAAATAACCGTTTGCAGGCAGTTGGACCGCCTGGAGTTTGAGACTGTTTGCATGGACGGTATCCAATACCTTGAGCGCAATTTAATTGACACGCATGATCCGGACTGGATTATTCCGGCCATACCGGTGCATGTGGCATATGAGTGGATCAGAACAAAATTGTCAAGAACCCACGAAGTGCAAAAAATCGCCGTTCCGAATGATTTAATCAGCGCTCTTCCCAATCCGATAAAAGGAAAAACCGGACAACTCTTTATCAGCATTGCCGATTTTAAATGTCCTGAGGACTGCCTTGAGCCTGACGAAATTTGCACCTACACCGGTGAACCCCGGTTAATGATCCTGCATGAATTTTTGAAATCAATTCAGCTCAAAGACTTTAAATCCATAGTGATCCGCAGCCATCAATTGGCACCCGGGGTGGGTGGGTATACCCCCCGGGCCTTGTTTGCAGCCTTAAATAAAATTGAGGCCGCTCAAGGGCCGATAGTACTCAGTACCGCCTGCAGCTGCCACGGCATTATGGATGCATTTAAATTTTTAGCAAAATGAGCTTAGACATTTGTCATATGCCGGCTGGCTACTGGTCACTGGCTTCTGGTCACTTGGTTCTGGCAGCCACAGAGGGCTTGCCCTACTTGTTGTTTTGCAGGGCAAGGTAATAATGTTGAACTGATTTCAAAAGCCCATATTTTGGTCAAGGGCAAGGCGCGAGGCGTTTCAAAAGCGGAGCGTACACGTTAGTACGTGAGCATTTTGAAGCGACTCGGAACACAGCCATTGGGCAAAATATGGAGGTTTTGAAATCAGTTCTAATACATGCTATCGATCAGTTCGCAAAAGGCTTCATTGACAAACTTGCGCTTGACCTTCATGGTGGGCGTAACTTCTCCGTCTTCCTCGTAGAGTTTTTTGGGCAGGATGCAAAACTTTTTAACCTGTTCGACTCTTGCCAGCGACTCGTTCACCGCTTTGATTTCATCCTGAATCAGCTTGCGAATATCATCGTGCAGCGTCAGATCTTTGTAAGTTGAAAACTGTATTTTGTGATCCTGGGCATATTTGACCACATTGTCTTCATCAATCATAATCAGGCAGGTTAAATATTTGCGCCGGTCACCGATGACGACCGCATCATTAATATAGATGCTGGCCTTGAGCTTGTTTTCGATATACTGCGGCGTAATATTTTTGCCGCCGGCGGTAACGATAATATCTTTTTTGCGATCGGTAATCTTTAAAAACCCATCTTCATCAAGCTCGCCCACATCTCCGGAGTGCAGCCAGCCATCAACAATTGTTTCGGCGGTGGCTTCCGGGTTCTTGAAATAACCTTTGAAGACACCCGGTGACTTCACCAGAATCTCACCGTCTTCCGCAATTTTTACTTCTAAGCCGGTAAGCAGCTGGCCGACAGTGCCGAACTTGACTCGCCCGATTCTTGATACACTGGTGACCCCCGTGCCTTCTGTCTGACCGTAGGCCTCAACCAGATTCACACCGATGGATTGATAAAATCGAAGAATTTCCGGAGCAATGGGTGCCGCGCCGGATATCGCCACCCGTATCCTG
>Ga0255055_10002586_pt1 | contig 12676 bp, 12 predicted proteins | sample JV7_2_27_MG_FD_188633 | JGI IMG/M metagenome (GOLD analysis project Ga0255055, IMG submission 188633) | Seawater microbial communities from Jervis Inlet, British Columbia, Canada - JV7_2_27 | ecosystem: Environmental > Aquatic > Marine > Inlet | place: Canada: British Columbia | collected...
GCTTGCAGCATAATGGCTTACCATATTAGGGGTTTCCCAACCACCAAGAGCCTGAATCACCTTGTTAGATAGTCCCGATTTTACCTGATGGACAGCAAAGCCTCTTCTAAAGCTATGAGGATTGCACTTTATACCTGCAGCCTTACCTAGCCTCTTGAGCATGGTGGACATTCCATCCGCTGTTATCTCTAAGCTATCATGATTCTTGAACCAGTCTCTCACAGTACCGTTACCAGCTAGTGCCTTCCTGTAGCGATTGCCTTTACCCAGGACAATGACAGTTCCCTCTTCCCCGTTGAAATCACCAGCCTTGACATTAGCAACTTCAGATAGCCTCATGCCCGAATGCCAAAGAAGGTTGAGGACAACTTTGTCCCTCTCCGTAAGGGCATGGCTAACCAGGATGTTAAGTTGGTCTTTACTTATAACTGGCAATAGCTTCTTCTGCCTTCGTGGTGGTAATACCTTCTCGTCGGGATTGGTGGAAAGCTGGTCAGTGTGATATAGCCATCTGCACAGTGTCTTGATGACTCTATAGTAGTTGTGCTTAGCATTTCCACAAGTCAATGAGTTCAGATAAGTGTTGATACCTTCAGGGGTGATGGGATAACCAATGAAATTACTTAGTGCTAGGTGATATACATTGATGGTTTTTGGACTTGTTCCTGATGCTCTGGACTTGATGAAGTTATTTAGGATTTCCCTTGTGAACTTTGTGAACACTTTGTAGCTGAAGAAGTGGCGTCCCTGGAGGGATTCGAACCCACGACCCGCTGCTTAGAAGGCAGCCGCTCTGTCCGCTGAGCTACAGGGACAACTGAATTTAGTATAGCATGACGAAGCTTGAATTATAAGAACAGACGGTGAGCTAGTCTCTGTGAGCCTGTGCCACATGCTTCTGCCAGCATTTCTCGTGCACATACACAGCATATTTGGCACAATAATAAATGCGAACCCTGGCTTCCTTGCCACAGCCAGGACATTTCACGCCTTGCTACCCCCGTTATCTTTCTTCCCTGACCCTGCAGGACTAGACCCCTTTCCCTTCTCCTCCCGGGAATCGGTTACATAGAAGCCCGGGCCGTTAAAGATGATGGGAACAGGACAGAAAATGCGACGGGCAACATCATGGCAGGTAGGACAATCAGCTAGCGGTTTATCGTTAAAGCTCTGTTTAAGCTCAAATTCCTGGTTACAATTCAGGCATCGGTATTGATAAGTAGGCATATATCCTCCCTTATTCTAAAAGAGGCGTTGTTTGCTCTTCAGAACTCTGTTCCTCCGGGTTCTGCTCCTCCAGGTTCTGTTCTTCCGGGCTTTGCTCCTCGGGGCTTTGTTCTTCCGAGGCTTGCGCCATTGTCACTTGTTCCTCTACTTTGCTCTCCCTCGGAATGAATTCGTCATCCAAATTGACGCTGCCTATCTCAAAGGACGGTTGATGGGCCTGCAATACATGCCCGTCCCAACAATAGGCGTGCACAAAGGCACCACAGGAGCAATGGAAAACAACCCTGTCGAAAAGCAATGGACTCCCACATACAGTGCAATTCATCTATGTGCCTCCTATAATTAGCACTCTTGCTGTCGAAGTGCCAATTATAGCCTGCTTATAGACTTTTATCAAGCTTTCTACTGGCAGTTATCTTGTATATTCTGGCTACCTATTGACAATATGCTTTCTGAGCCGATAATATGGAGTGGCGTTCATGGGCATAGAATATAGCTTGCCTGAGTCCCTCACATCTTATCACAACAGAGTGCGCGTTGAGTTAAAAGAGATTATCGATAGCTGTCCTTCGGTTCTGTGTGATATGTTGCGATATCACATGGGCTGGCAGGATGAGAATGGGTATTCCTGTAATAGAGAATCGGGCAAATTTGTTCGCTCTACCCTTTGTCTTCTTAGTTGTCAGGCAGTGGGGGGTGATACGTCGCAGGTAATGCCCGCCGCAGCAGCCATCGAGCTTATCCACAATTTTTCTTTAATCCATGACGATATCGAAGATGCTAGCGATGAGCGTCATCACCGACCAACTGTGTGGAAATTATGGGGCCAGGCTCAAGCGATAAACGCCGGCGACGCTATGTTTGCTCTGGCTTACGTGGCGTTACTCAAGCTAAAAGAGAGCGGAATCATTGATGAAAAGATCGCTGGTTCCACCGGAATGTTGAACCTGGCTTGCTTAGAGCTTTGTGACGGGCAATACTTAGATGTAGAATATGAGAACCGTCTTGACATAACCATCGAGGATTATCTTGACATGGCGGCTAAAAAAACAGCAGCCCTGTTTGCTGTATCAACTGCTTTGGGAGCATACCTGAGTAGCGCAGATAGCAAGTTGGTGGACTTTTTTCACATGCTCGGTAAAGAATTGGGCATAGCCTATCAGATTTGTGATGATGTATTGGGAATCTGGGGAACGAGAGAAGAAATTGGTAAGTCTATTAGCGATATCTCGCAAAGAAAGAAAACTTTGCCCGTGATTTACGGACTGCAAAATAGTGAGGGTAACGAAAGAAAAAAACTAAAGAGGTTTTATGCACAAAAATCTATTGAGGGCGAAGATAACACGGGGGTTAAAGAGATTCTGGACCACTTAGGCGCCAGGAATTATGCTGAGAATTTGTCTCAGCAATACTATCACAAAGCTTTGGCACACCTCGAGGCTACCGGGCTTGACTCATCAAGGCTAGCTCCACTAAAGAAGACTACCAGTTCTCTACTGGAGCGCAACTTCTAGGAGGGAAAATGCCGAAAAAGACTGTTGCAGACATAGAGGTCAAAGGCAAAAGAGTTCTACTCAGAGTAGACTTCAATGTTCCAATATCCAAAAAAAGTGGGGATATTAGCGATGATAGCCGTATCCGAGCTTCACTACCTACTATCAAGTATCTCGTCGACCATAAAGCTAAGGTAATCATCTGCTCTCACGTAGGACGCCCTGGAGGCAAAGTAGTCGAGAATCTACGAATGGCGCCAATAGCACAGAGATTGTCACAGCTTATTGGTTTACCTGTCAGCACGGCCTCCGATTGCATAGGTCATGAGGTGGGAAAAAAAGTAAAGAAACTCAAAGAGAGCGATATCCTGGTTTTGGAAAATCTGCGCTTTCATCTTGAAGAGGAGGGGAATGATGCCGGCTTTACCCAGAAACTAGCCAGTCTGGCTGACATCTACGTTGACGATGCTTTTAGCACTGCTCACCGGGATCATGCCTCTATTGTAGGTGTAGCTAAATACTTGCCAGCAGTGGCCGGTTTTTTGATGAAAAAAGAGCTAGAGGTTATGGGAAAGCTCTTGCATGATCCCGAGCGACCCTGGGCCTGCCTTATAGGTGGTGCTAAAGGGAACGATAAGATAGAGCTGTTACAGAATATGTTAAGGAAGGTCGACATATTGTTCGTTGGGGGCGGTATAGCCAGTACTTTCTTAAAGACACAAGGATATGAAGTAGGAGATTCTTTCATAGATAATGATAAGTTGGGTCTGGCCAAGGAATTGTTGCAGAAAGCCAAGGAGTTGCGGGTGCCATTTCTACTTCCTATTGATGCGGTTGTGGCGAAAGAAATCAGAGCCGGAGCCTCAACTAGAATAGTACCGACAACTAATATATCGGCTGATAGCCATATCGTAGATATTGGTCCCAAATCCATTGAGCTTTTTCAGAATGAGCTGAGAAAATGCCGTACTGTCATGTGGAACGGCCCCATGGGGATCTATGAAATGCCTCAATTTGCTCAGGGGACCAGGGCTATAGCCAATTTTCTGTCTACTCTTGATGCCACTACCATTATTGGTGGTGGCTCGTCTGCTGAAGTAGTTCAAGAAATGGGGCTGGCTGACAAGATGACGCACGTTTCCACAGGGGGTGGTGCCAGCCTGAAGTTTTTGGAGGGCATTACCTTGGCCGGTGTAAAGGTTTTATTAGATAAGGAATAAAAGGAGGGTATGAAATGCGAAGTCCATTTGTTGCTGCCAACTGGAAAATGAATACCACGGCGACTGAAGCTGAAAAGCTTGTTCTCGAGATGCTAGATGAACTGGACAGGATAAAGGGAGTGGAAAAGGTACTCTGCCCGCCATTCGTCTCTTTAGTTGCCATAAATATGATGCTCCAGAATTCGTCTATTAAACTAGGTGCTCAAAATATGTATTTTGAGACAGAAGGGGCTTATACCGGTGAGATATCCCCGGTAATGCTCAGCGATTTATGCGAATTCATCATACTGGGACATTCCGAGCGGAGATGGTATTTTGGGGAAAATGACGAAATAGTTAACAAGAAGATGAGGGCAGCTTTGGCAAACAAGCTTAGGCCTATCTTATGTGTTGGAGAGAGGCTTGAGGAGAAGGAAGCTGGCAAGACAGAGGACGTGATTAATAGGCAGGTGACGGGAGCTTTGAAGGGTTTGGAGCCAGTCTCTGATTTAGTGATTGCCTACGAGCCAGTTTGGGCTATTGGTACAGGCAAGGCGGCAAGCGGCGAGCAGGCAGCAGCTACTATTCATTTTGTCCGTGACGTTCTGGCTACGCTATGGAATGAAAGCGAAGTTCAGGGTTTACGTATCCTGTATGGCGGCAGTGTTAACAGTGCCAACATCACTGAGTTTATTTCCCATTCAGAAATCGATGGTGCCCTGGTCGGTGGAGCCAGCCTCAAACCTGAAGAATTTGTGAGTATCGTTGAGCAAACAGCTGAGATCAAGGGAAGAGCAAAGTAGTCGGAAGTCAGTGATTGTTATCGTTGGTCCTACCGCCGTAGGGAAAAGTGAGCTTGCTCTGCACCTGACTAAATACTTCCCCGCGGAGATAATAAGCGCCGATAGCCGTCAGATCTACCGGTATATGGATATTGGCACTAACAAGCCGACGCCCGCTGAGAGGTTGTCGGTCCCTCACCATGTCATCGATGTAGTCGAGCCTGACCAAGATTTTAGCCTGGCTATATATCATCAGCTAGCCAATGAGGCACTGAAAGCCATTCAGCAGAAAGAAAACTTACCTTTAATGGTCGGTGGCAGTGGCCTTTATGTATGGTCATTAGTAGAGGGATGGAAAATACCGCAGGTGCCGCCTAATCAAAAGCTAAGAGACCAGTTAGAAGCCAGGGCGGAGCAAGAAGGCAGCCAGAGGCTCTATCTGGAATTACAGGACATTGACCCTACGGCAGCAGAAACGATCAATCCCAATAATACCCGCCGCATTATAAGGGCCCTTGAAATCTATGATGCGACAGGGCAGCCATCTTCCCAATTACAGCGTAAAGAAGTGCCAGATTTCCCGATTCTACTCATCGGCTTAACTCAAGAGAGAAGTGAATTATATGAAATGATTGATTGGCGTGTTGACAGAATGATACAAAGGGGGTTGGTCGAAGAGGTGGAACAATTATTGGAAAAAGGTTATAGCCCTTCTTTGCCTTCTATGTCGGGAATAGGTTACAGGCAGATAGTCCAGTTTCTTCGAAACGAGGTGACTTTACGCGAGGCCATTGATAGAATAAAATATGAAACACATCGGCTGGCTCGTCACCAGTACGCTTGGTTTCGCCCTGGCGATAACAGAATTCACTGGTTTAATACTAGCAAGATAAAGGCCGGGGTTAACTTAACCATTCTGAACAAAGTGAAACGGCTCGTAGAAAGCTTCATATCATGAGATTCTCCAAGTTACAGGCCACGGGTAATGACTTCATTCTGATTGACGGCAGAACTATGGAAGGGGAGTCGTTGAAGCTGGCCCAAGCTACATGTGACCGTCACTTTGGAATAGGAGCTGACGGCCTGATATTGGTACAGGATTCCACCATCGCTGATTTGAAGATGCGTATTTTTAACTCCGATGGTTCTGAGGCTGAAGTTTGCGGCAATGGGTTAAGATGTTTTGCCAGATATGCTATCGATAAAGGCTTGATTCGTGATATGGCATCGCGAATAGAGCAAGGCCATTACTCTTTAACCATAGATACTTTGTCAGGCGTAAGGAAGGCCAAAGCCTATATGTCAGGAAACAAAGTCAACCGTATCGAGGTAAATATGGGTCTGCCCCAATTCCAACCAGAGCAGATTCCCGTTGATGTGGAAGTTGACATAATACCAATACTGGGTTATCCTTTAGCGATAAACGGAAAGCAATTGAGCCTATCTCTTCTATCCATGGGTAATCCACACGCCGTCAGCTTTATATCGCAGCCACCTGCTGATGTCCAATTAGCCAAGATAGGGCCAAAAGTAGAGGGGCATACCATATTCCCCCAAAAGACCAATTTTGAGGTAGCCAGAATCCTGAGCAGGGGAAGGATAGAAGCCAGGGTATGGGAGCGGGGTGCTGGAGAGACTCTGGCCTGTGGCAGTGGCGCCTGCGCCATAGCTGTGGCCGCTCAACTACTGGACTATGTAGAACCGCAGGTTGACATAATGCTTAAAGGCGGGGCTTTGACTGTATACTGGGACAGGTTAGGGGACGTGTTACTTACCGGTCCAGTTGAGGAAGTTTTTACTGGTGAATGGCTTGGAGTAGTAAACTGATGGAATTAGCCAAAAGGCTTCATAGATTACCTCCGTATCTTTTCGTAGAAATAAATCAGAAGATCGCCGAGCTTCGGGCGAGCGGAGAGGAAGTAATCAGTTTTGCTATGGGCGACCCTGATTTACCGACGCCGTCTCACATCGTCGAACGTCTGTGCCAGGCAGCACATAATCCTGCAAACCATCGTTACCCCGAAACCGCCGGCTTGCCCGAATTGTGTCAGGCCATTGCTGAGTGGTATGAGAAACGTTTTGGAGTTACGTTGAATCCATCTGAAGAGGTTTTGCCTCTTATTGGCTCCAAGGAGGGGATCGGACATATGGCTTTATGCTTTATTGAGCCTGGTGACCTGGCTTTGGTGCCTGACCCGAGCTATCCGCCATATTCTCTGGGCACCGTATTAGCGGGCGGGGAACCTTACTTCATGCCTTTGAAGGAAGAAAATGATTTTCTGCCTGATTTTGAAGTCATTCCGACCGAGGTAGTCAATAGAGCTAAACTTATGTGGCTTAACTACCCCAACAATCCCACCGGTGCTATAGCTAACTCTGATTTCTTTGAGAAAGCAGTTCATTTCGCACAGCAGCATGACTTAGTAATCTGCCATGACGCTCCTTATACGGAAATTGCCTTTAATGGCTACAAACCGCCGAGTTTCATGCAGATACCTGGGGCAAAGAAAAGAGGTGTGGAATTCCATTCCTTGTCCAAAACATATCACATGACAGGATGGAGAATAGGCATGATGGTAGGTAATGCTGACATGGTGAATGCCTTATTTAAGGTTAAGTCCAATCTGGATTCAGGCATTCCACAGGCAATTCAATATGCCGCTGTAGAGGCTCTGCGCGGCTCCCGAGAACACCTCGCTGAGCATAATGCCGTTCTTCAACGGCGGCGAGATAAGTTGCTGAAGGTCATTAATGAGATAGGGCTGAAGGCAAGAACACCCGAGGCAACTTTTTATATCTGGGCTAAGATTCCCCAGGGATATACATCTATAGAGTTTACCAAAAAATTACTGGACGAAGCCGGGATAGCAGTAACCCCGGGAATTGGCTACGGGAAGGAGGGAGAGGGTTACATCAGATTTTCCCTGACGATTTCCGATGACCGCCTGGAAATGGGAGTGTGTCGTCTATTGGCCTGGCACAGGAGGAGAGGATAAAGCAGAAATTATTTACTACTGGAGCCAAAGCAGAACGAGCATTCCTCGTCGGGGTGGGAAGCAAGACCTTCGACAATAAGACCTGGTCAGTTAAAGATTCCTTACGAGAGCTATCCTACCTGACTAAAACAGCGGGCGGCAATGTAGCAGGTACGTTAACTCAAAACCTGGACGTGCCCTCGCCCGCTTATTATATAGGTAAGGGCAAGATTGAGGAGCTAATTGCCCTTAAAGAGCAAACTCCTTACGATACGGTAATCTTCGATGATGAGCTGTCGCCGAGGCAGCAGAGGAATCTGGAAGATAAGTTAGGAGTCAAAGTAATTGACCGAAGCGCTCTGATTTTACACATATTCGCCCGAAAGGCTCGAACCCATGAAGGAAAACTCCAGGTTGAATTAGCCCAACACCAGTATCTCCTGCCCCGGCTTGCTGGACAGTGGCAACATCTAGAGCGGCTGGGTGGTGGCATTGGCACCAGAGGTCCCGGCGAGGCACAATTGGAAACGGATCGCCGCCTTATCCATAAGCGAATCAATCTCCTTCAGCATAAAATAGAAAGTGTCAGGAAGCACCGAGCACTTTACAGGAGTCGTCGTAAGGAAACTGGCACACCTATCGTAGCTCTCGTGGGTTATACTAATGCTGGTAAGAGCACTTTGTTTAACACCTTAAGCAAAGCCAGTGTAGATGTGGAAGATAAGCTCTTTTCTACTTTGGACCCTGTGACTCGTCGACTAACTCTACCCAACAGAAAACAATTTCTAGTCACCGATACCGTCGGCTTTATTAACAAACTTCCCCCTTCAATAATTGCCGCATTTCGAGCCACTTTAGAGGAACTGGATGAGGCTGACTTACTCCTCCATGTAGTTGACATAACACACATGAATGCTGCTAATCAGTGCTCCACAGTAGAAAAGATACTCGGCGACCTGAACCTGGAAAACAAACCAAGGTTTACCGTGTTCAACAAGCTAGACCTGGCCTTAAACAGTGAACTGGAGTTGGCCTCTTTGACTACCATCCCTCACTTCGAGGGAGGAATTTCGTTGCCGAACGAGGACATTGTTCTCGTCTCTGCTGCCAAAGGGTGGGGGATGGACGAGCTATTAAATAAGATAACTCATCATCTTTAGGGGTCAGTCTCTTATTAGAAAATGAGAATTACAGTTGTTTACGACAATGAAGCAAGAAAAGTGGGGCTAAAACAAGGTCATGGATTTTCTGCCCTTATTGAAGATGCAGGAATGCCACCACTCTTATTTGATACAGGCGCCGATGGTCCTGCATTGCTGCATAATATGAGAGAGCTTAATATTGACCCGCAGGACATAAGTACGATCGTAATCTCACATGCCCATGGCGACCATACTGGAGGACTCTCTGAAATTCTCGCAATAAATAGTGTTGCTGAACTCTACCTACCAGGTTCCTTTAAGAAAGCATTTCCAGGAAGACAAGTAACCGCGGTCAAGGATCCCGCCCGAATTCATGAAAACGTCTACTCGACAGGTGAAATTGAAGGAGTGGAGCAATCCCTGGCCCTCAAAACCGGTAAGGGGATATTTGTGCTTACAGGTTGTGCTCACCCCGGGATAGAAAGAATTTTGGCCACTGCTGCAAAGTTTGGGGAACTCTATGGAATTGCCGGTGGATTCCACGGATTTCATAATTTTGAGGCTTTCCGCGGCTTGTCATTGATCTGCCCCTGTCATTGCACTACGTACAAGCAAGAGATAATCGATTTATTTAAGGATAGAACTTCGGGATGCGGGGCTGGGCTCGTAATCGAACTATGAAGAATCAACTCTCTCGCCAAATATCTTAGTGCCTATTCTGATTATATTTGCCCCTTCTTCCAGGGCAACTTTATAAGAATTAGTCATGCCCATGGAAAGATATCTCATCTCCACATTGGGCAGCTTCAACTCCTTAATTTTCTCAAATACTTTTCTTGTCTCCACAAAATAAGGCCTGGAGTCCTCAGGATTTCCAAAACCGGGCCCCATTGTCATAAGACCCATAACCTTGATATATCTAAAACTGGATAGCTGTCCTACCAATTGCTCTACACCCTCCGGGAGCACTCCTGATTTCTGGGGCTCTCTGCCACTGTTTACCTCAATCAATACCGGCATCATCTTACCAATTTGAGCGCACTTTCTATCAATTTCCCCGGCTATTTCTAAAGAATCGACACTTTCCACCATGTCGAATATTTCCAGCGCCTTTCTCCTGATATTATGCTTTTGTAAGGTCCCAATGAAGTGCCATTGCGCTCTCCTTCCCACCAGTTCATATGCTTCCTTTGCTTCCTTGACATAATTTTCTCCAATGATTTGTATTCCCGCCTGAACAGCTTCCAACACTTCCTCAGGTGCTCTAGTCTTTGCTGCTGCCACCACCTCAACTCCGTCAGGGAGCTCAGCTAGTAATTTGGCGATGCTCTGTTTGGTTAACTCACTTGACACATCATGATTGTAATTCATTGAGCCCGCGAGCTTCAAGGAGATGCCTGAGACTGGTCATTTCTAAAACTCGCTCTGAGAGGCGATTTTATGGGCATGAGAAAGGTAGGGGCATATCTTTCCATATACTCGTGCCTTTTAAGAGCCAGGTCGGTTGACGTTTTCGCGCAGGGCTGTCGAGGAGAGTCGCAGGCTTCAGCTTTTTAGATTCCAGCAGCTTAGTGGCGACCTTTGTGATCGTAGAAAGTGTTAGTTCATCCTGAGCAGAACAAACAGTATGTGAAATCAGGCGCTTGACAAGAAAAGGTGAAAAGCGTTAACATGACTTAACGTCGCAAACTGTCCCTTTTGCGACATTAAGTAAGTGAAAGTACATAAGAGCTTACTATGACCCTGAGATCACTGATCGCTGAATTTCTAGAGTACCTGGAAATCGAGAAAGGCTGCTCTCCTCTTACCATTCGCGAGTATAAACATTATTTGAAGCGTTTCTACAATTGGGTTACAGAGAATTCCCCTGCCACAAGACCGGAAGACATAAACCTGGAAATTGTTAGAAGGTACAGGTTACATTTGGCACATTTACGTGCCCGCAATGGTTTACCTCTGGGGCGTATCACCCAGAGCTACCACATCGTTGCATTGAGGGCTTTCCTGCGGTATCTACTAGTTCAGCGCGATATACCCACTCTATCTCCTGACAAGATAGACCTGCCTAAACAGAGCGCCCGTTCCATTACTTTTTTAAACATGGAGCAGCTAGATAGACTTCTAAACAGCCCCAAAATAGCAACTAATGCAGGGCTCAGGGACAGGACAATTCTGGGGACCTTATTCAGCACTGGATTGAGAGTATCCGAATTAGTTAGTTTGAATCGTGATCAAATAGACTTAGAGCGCAGGGAATTTGGCGTCAAAGGCAAAGGGAACAAGCTACGGGTAGTTTTTTTATCGGATACAGCGGCGGAGTGGATTGAACGCTACTTACGGTCGCGCCAGGACAACTTCAAGCCCCTGTTTATACGCCATAACGGTAAGGTAGACATCCGGAATAATGGTGAAGGAATGCGGTTAACAGCAAGGTCTATCCAAAGAATTGTTGCCAAGTATGCAAAAAGAGCCGGCCTGCCGATCGAAGCGACCCCTCACACGCTTAGGCACTCCTTTGCCACCGACTTGTTGATAAGTGGCGCTGACATACGTTCTGTCCAGGAAATGCTGGGGCATGAAAGTATCAGGACAACCCAAGTTTACACCCACGTCACTAACAGGCATTTAAAAGAGGTTCACAAAGCTTACCATAGCAGAAGCAAGCATGGATAGAGTTTCACAGCAATAGTATTATGTCAACTAAGATAATTGGAGGGCTTCCTCCTGAAGAATCAAATACCAGTTTTTTAGACGACATATAGTGAAATCCCAATAAAGACATACAACTAAGACTCCGCGGTGCCTTTATAACCCCTGCCCCATTGTCAATGACCTTAGTTAGAAAACTCATACACCATTCTACCCACATATCTGGCAATGGCAGGAGCAGCAGTTAGCCCTGGGGATTCTATCCCGATTAGATTTATTAAGCCCGGAAATCCCTTTTTCTCTTCATGTGTAATGATGAAGTCCCGGAAGCCTTCTCCTGGACCTTGAAGCTTGGGCCTTATGCCAGCAGATTCGGGGGCCAAATCCTCAAGTTCAATAAATGGTAGGAATCTCTTGGCTGAAATGTAAAAGTATTCCTTATTCGTCTCGTCAACTGAATAATCTATCGCTTCAACATAGTAGGCGCTGGGGCCAAGCAGCACCCTGCCATCGAGCCCCTGTTTCCAGTGAATCCCATGTCCAGCTTGCTCCGGGGCTGGGTAGATCAACCTGTTTACGAAGTTTCTATATTTTGAGTCTAGGCTGAAGTATTCACCTTTGCAGTAATGAAGCTTATAACCTGCCTTAACTATATCTATTCCGGCTAGCTGGGCTACTTCGTCAGATTTCAAGCCAGCGGCGTTTATCACGACTCGGCTGATGACAGCAGAAATTCCTTCACGATCCCTTATATCAACCCTGTACTTGTCCTTCACCTTCTCTATTCCTACTACTTCAGTACCAAAGCCAAACTGAGCTCCTTTTTCCCTCGCCTGGCTGTAAAGCAACTTCAGCAAAGTATGGGAATCCAAAATCCCGCTGGAGGGTGATAATATTCCCGCTCTCGCTTCAACATTTGGTTCCAGTTTCTTAAGTTCTGTTCGGGAAAGAAGTGTTAAGTCTTCGATGCCATTTCTTCTTCCCTGCTCGTATAGTATATCGAGCCAGCGAATTTCATCTTCGTCCACCGCTACGATAATCTTGCCAGACTTCTTATAGGCGATATTATGTTTCTCACAAAGCTTGTAAAGCAGGCTTTTACCTTCTACACAAAGCTTAGCCTTGAAGGAATCCTCAGGATAGTAGATGCCCGCGTGAATCACCTCACTATTCCTACTACTGATCTCGAGCCCAAAGGTTCGGTTCTTC
>Ga0255055_10002587_pt1 | contig 12676 bp, 8 predicted proteins | sample JV7_2_27_MG_FD_188633 | JGI IMG/M metagenome (GOLD analysis project Ga0255055, IMG submission 188633) | Seawater microbial communities from Jervis Inlet, British Columbia, Canada - JV7_2_27 | ecosystem: Environmental > Aquatic > Marine > Inlet | place: Canada: British Columbia | collected...
CCCAGATAGGCTTTGACCACTTCGGGGTTGTCTTGAACTTCCTCGGGGGTGCCGTCCATAATCATATAACCGAAATTGAGCACAAACACGCGATTGGAAAGATCCATCACCACGCCCATGTCATGTTCCACCAGAAGGCAGGTGACTTTCCAGCGTTCTTCTTCATTGATATCCAGAATAAAGCGGGCCATGTCCTCAACTTCCTCCAGATTTAGGCCGGCCAGCGGTTCATCGAGAATCAAAAGTTCCGGTTCCAGAGCAAGCGCCCGGCCCAACTCGACTCTTTTCTGAAGGCCGTAAGGAAGCATCCCTGTGGGTTTGTTGCGGATATATTCAATTTCCAGAAGATCAATAATTTCCTCTTCGATGAACTTGCGGTTTTCAACTTCCTCTTTGGCGGTTTTTCCAATGTAAAACACGCCGCTGGTAATACCGGATTTCATATGGATATGCCGGCCAAGCCGGATGTTGTCCAGGACGGTCATGCCGCCGAAGACTTCGATCTTTTGAAAGGTCCTGGACATACCCAGTTTGGCGCGCTCGTATGGCTTGACGTTGTTGATTCGCTGCCCTTTATAAACGATGCTGCCCTTCTGAGGGCGGTAAAGACCGTTGATACAATTCATCATCACGGTTTTACCGGCTCCATTGGGTCCGATGATAGAATGGATCTCGCCTTTACGGACTTTCAGGCTGATACCCGCCAGAGCCGCGACTTTGCCAAAAGACATGTGAATATCCTCAAGTTCAAGAAGAACATCACCTTCGTTTATCTCATTTGCTGCGACCAATTCTTTAGGTCCCCTTTCGTCCGAAAAATAATATTAAGGACTTGAATTGAATTCAGTTGCTTGAACGCCTTCTATTTAAAGCGAAATAGCTATAATTTAATCGCACTTTAGTCAAGAAAATAATTAAGAATATCAACAATCTTTTGGTATTATAGGTCAAACGGGTGGTAATTTAAGGTCATGAAATGCAACACCGACGATACTAAACATACCGGATGGTGATAGAATGTCAAGTTGATAAAATAGTTGGTAAATAGTGGGTAATAACCACTATTTATCATAGGATAAAAGGTGCGAACGCAGGTTGATTTTTTTGTTTTTCAGCCCGAGTTTGCTGCGAATGTTGTGCCGGTGAAACAAAATCGTATTTTTTGATAAACAGAGCAGCTCGGCAATTTCCTTGTTGGTCTTGCCTTCTTTAACCAGGTTGGCCACTTTGATTTCCATAGGCGTAAAGCTAAAGTACTTTGAGGACAGTTTGCTGATAAATGGTGAGATAATGTTTTCCAGATTGGACTCCATGATATTGACAAGGGTCTTCTGATTGGTATTTAAACGGCTTTTATTCAATCTTTCAACATAGGGGCTGATCAATTCCTTTACGTTGGACAAGACGTTTTCACCAAGTTCTTTTTTGTCATCTTCGCGCTGTTTTAAAAGAACCTTTAAAGCGGTGTTGACTTCTTCAAGATGGTGGGATTGGGCCTCCAGCTCCACCTCTCTTTTGCGCAAGGCCTCTTCTGCTCGTTTGCGCTCTTCAATTTCTTGTTCAAGCTGCTTATTGGTTTTCTCCAGTTCAGCGGTACGTTCCTCAACCAGCTCTTCCAGATGGTCGTGATATTCTTTTAATATCTTCTCAGCCTGTTTTAAGGCACTGATATCCCGCAAAATGACAATATTTCCGACCGGTTTGCCATCCTGATTTCGGTAAAGCGTCGAACTGATTTGGACATCCAGCACACGACCCGCCCGGGTGAGGCGCTTGGTTTCAAAAAGGCGAATCTTTTTGCCCCTCAACATGTTTTCGATGGCCTTTTTGGTTTCCGGCCAGTTCTTCTCAGGCACAAAATCGATTGACTTTCCGAACACGTCTTCACTTGAAAAGCCAAATGTTTGCTCAAAAGCCGGATTCACATAAGTGGCCCTGCCTTCCATGGTATAGACCACAATCGGGTCCGGAGAGGATTCTAAAAGCAGTCGATAGCGCTCTTCGCTTTCACGCAGGGTTTCTTCAGTTCGTTTGCGTTCGGCCAGCTCCCGCCGCGCATCCTCATACAGTTTTCCCTTATCATGGGCCACCAGCGCCAGATCAGCAAATCGCTGAAGAACAGCAATATCTGGCGGCTTGAATTTCTTGCCGCGCCCGATACTGGCCAGCCCTATGACACCATGGAATCCATTGCGATCTCTTAATGGAATACCAACGACCGAATGCAGGTCATCCAAAGACTTGTCGGAAAGCCGCCCCTCCCAGGAGCGATAGTCATCGACCAACAAGGGTTTTTCACTCTGCCAAACCGTGCCGCCCATGCCTTCACCCAATTTAACCCGCAAACCCAGCTGGGCTTTAAAAAAACCCATCCCGACGCGCATTTGCATTTCGCCATCGCCGGGCTCAAGCAGATAAATATAGCCATGCCGGGTTCCGGTGAGCATGGCTGCGCGTTGCAGGATCGCTTCCAACAATTCTTCTTCATCCAGGCGGTCGATTAATCCCAGCGAGGTTTCGTGCAAGGCGGTTAAATATTCGTTTTCCCTTCGCAGTGCTTGTTCAACTTGACCCAGCTGATAAATTTCTTTTTCGAGCCCCTTAACCCGTAGTTGCATACTTTCATAGGATAATTTATCATCCTTTAATTTTAACACTTTGTTTGTTCTCCCTCATGAACCGGGTTTCCTGCTCCAGCTGTCTCAGTCTGACCATCCATTCATCGTTTGATGGTCGCTTGGACTTGCCCTCTAACATAGTGACCATATTATTTGGAGTTATTGGGCGTTTACCCGATACTTAATTCCAGTTACCCATTTTCGGCTCCCGGCTACTTGCTCCCGGCTATTGGCTTCCTGCTACCAGCCGAGCCTGGGACCAGCGGCCAGTGATCAGAAGCCAATACCGTATAACCGATAACAAATTTGTTCAGCTCCCGGCTGAACAATTTAAACCTCTCAGGTGCCGCCATCAAAACCGATGGTCACCTCTCCGGCTTCAACGATGACAGGGACCTGGCGCTCGCCCTTGGAATGCTTCAGCATCGTGTCGAGCTGGTCGGGATCTGATACAACGTCTAAATAATCAACTTCCTTATTTTGTTTGGCATAAGCTTCACGAGCTGCCCTTGTGTAGGGTCAGGCATCTTTTCCGAAAATCAATACTTTTTCAGACATGGGAGCCTCCGGAGTTAAAAGTGGAAAGTAAAATTTTATCTTTTATTTCAAATTGTTGTAACCGATTACTGCAAAACTTTAACAACCATTTCCAATCTTGTCAATGATTTCAAATTGACATATATTGATAGCTTGATAAAAACGTCTGGAAATTCTACAACTGAACAAAAATACAGCGTAGTTTTTAAGGCATGCGTTTTTACCTCAATCATGGAATAATGGAATTGTGGAACGATGGAATAGTGGGTTTTCAAAGGATATAATCAATTTTAAACTTTATCATCAAGTCGAATTCTGCCATTTAGCCAATATTCCAGCATTCCAATTGGGGCGAAGCCCCTAACTTATAGTTTAATGACCGACTCAGAACCAAAACTGTCCCGGGAAGTCGTAATCGTAAATGAACTGGGTTTGCATGCGCGTTCGGCTGCCAAAATAGCCGCCCTTGCCGACCCCTCAAAGGCTGCGGTCTGGATAAATAAAGGTAGCGAAAAAGCAGATGCATCCAGCATCCTGGATATCCTCACATTGGCCTGTGAAAAGAGCACAAAAATTACCATTCGCATCGAAAATAAAGCCGATTTTAATATTTTAGAGGCCATCGCGGAATTGGTTGAAAACGGATTCGGAGAATAAGCGGACCCAATGGACACAGACACGCAAGAAATAATCATCAAAGGAATTAATGCATCTCCGGGAATCTGCATCGGAAAAGCCTACCTGGTTGACAGGCAAGGCGTCGATATTGTCGAAAAATACCGGATCGAGGCAAAAGATCTTTCCAATGAGATTAAACGGTTTAAGGCGGCTGTAAAAAAAGCCAAGGATGAACTGCGTAAAATTGTCGAAAAGAGCCCTGAAGAATTGCAGCATACCCATATCCTCGAAACCCATGTGGCTTTGCTAAAGGATAAGCTGCTTTATGGTCGCACCATCGAGACCGTTAAACAGGAAAGTGTCAATGCCGAGTGGGCGCTTAAAAAGGTCGTATCGAACCTGATAGGGGTCTTCCAGACAATGACCGACCCCTATTTAAAAGAGCGTTCCGCCGACGTGGTTCAGGTCGCCGACAGTATCATGCACAACCTGGTCGGCGCAAAAAAGGTCAATATCGCCGCCATTGAAAAACGCGTCATCCTGGTTGCCCATGATCTGTCACCGGCGGAAACCAGCCAGATCAACCTTGAACAGGTTATGGGTTTTATTACCGATCGAGGCGGCAAAGCCTCTCACACCGGAATTATTGCACGCAGCCTTGAAATACCGGCTGTTGTCGGACTTAAAAACGCTACCTCAACAATTCGAAATGATAATCTCATCATTGTGGATGGGAATACCGGGACGGTCATCATTAATCCAACAGAAGACACCTTGGTCAATTTTGAAGAGCACAAACTAGATTATGAAAAATATAAGGCCGTCATCACTCGCGAAAGCAAGGCACCGGCTGAATCGGCAGATGGCGTCCGATTGCCGGTTATGGGCAACATTGAGCTGCCGGAGGAAGTGTTTGCCTTGCTTAGTTATGGGGGTGATGGGATCGGGCTTTACCGTACCGAGTTTCAATATTTCAACCGCACTGATTTTCCCGGCGAAAATGAGCTTTTTGATAAGTATAAGGATGTCGTTGAGGTCATGAATCCGAAGCCGGTTACCATCCGAACGCTCGACATCAATGGAGACAAAGCATTAACCAATCACTTGGGCTCGGAAGAAGTCAATCCGGCCCTTGGACTGCGTGCCATCCGCTATTGTTTGAAAAATCCGCAAGTTTTTAAAGATCAGCTTCGGGCGATTCTCAGGGCAGCGGCTTTTGGAAACGTGCGCATTTTGTTTCCGATGATCTCAACCTATTTTGAAATCCGTGAGGCCAACCGGCTGTTGGACGAAGCCGCCGAATCGCTGGAAAAAGACGGCCTGCCGTATAACCGTGATATTGAAATCGGTGCCATGATAGAGGTGCCGTCGGCAGTGATTATGGCAGACATAATTGCAGAAAAAGTTGATTTTTTTAGTATCGGGACGAATGATCTGATTCAATATTCCCTTGCTATCGACAGAGGCAATGAGCAAGTTGCCCACCTGTTCCAACCCCTTGACCCGGCCATCATCCGGATGCTCAAGCATGTCGCCGATGTGGCCCGCGAAAAAGACATAAAGATCTTTATGTGTGGCGAAATGGCCGGCACACCCCATCACATTCCGCTCTTATTGGGCATTGGAATGGATGAGCTCAGTATGAACCCACAAACCATTCCGGATATCAAGCGGGTTATCCGGTCCTTGAATGTCGCAGATACCCGGTCTTTCATGAAGGAGGTCCTCAAACAGAATACAGCCAAAAGCACCTTTGAACTCATAAAGGAAGCCTACGGCAGCACTCTTTCCGAGCAATTGTATACGGAAGGATAGGTTCAGAGGTTCAGGGGTTCAGGGTTCAGGGTTCAAAGGTTCAAGGTGCACGGCAGCAATATAGTTCTGAGTACTGAGGACTGGGGACTGAGTATTAAGTATTAGTTAGCCGGGCATTTGGTACTGGATGCTAAATCAGGTAAAACCTTAACTGATAAAGGGATTATTTTCGCGAAGCGGTGACAAACCTTTGTTCGGGCGGGTCGCCCGAACAAAAGTCTGCGGTCGTCTGCGTGAATCTGCTGTTAATTTAAACTTTAAATAAGAAGCCAACATTGGAAAAAGAACACGTCAAAATAATCGCCGAGAACCGCAAAGCCCGCCGTGATTATTTTATTGTCGCGCAATACGAGGCCGGGCTTGTGCTCAAAGGCACCGAAGTGAAATCCCTGAGACTGGGGGGTGCAAACCTGAAAGATTCCTATGCCAGGATCAAAAATGGTGAAGTATTCGTATACCAGCTGCACATCGCGCCCTATCCGTTCGCCTATTATGATAACCATGACCCTTTAAGACCGCGCAAGCTGCTTTTAAACAAACATGAAATCAAGCGGCTCTATGGCAAAGTCAATGAAAAGGGCCTTTCCCTGGTTCCCCTCAGGCTTTATTTTAAAAGCGGGAAAGCCAAGATCTTACTGGCCCTGGCAAAAGGAAAGCGCAAGTATGACAAGCGTGAGGCGATCAGGCGCCGCGATGATCAGCGGGATTTGGACCGCGAAATAAAAAATTATTAAAATTTGCCACAGACCCGGATTAGCACAGAACTTGACGGGCGAAATATTTATCCGCAGATTTATTGAACTGTGAGGTATAGTTGTCCACAGATTCCGCAGATTAACGCAGATTTTATTTATTAATATTACTTTTTAATTTTCTTTAATCTGTGGAAATCCGTGTAATCTGTGGATAGTTTAATTTGTTTTTTTATCTGTGGATGATTTTCTCAGATTGTTCTGATCTGCGTGTGTCTGCGGTTAGTTAAACATCAGCCGTCTTTGCCCGCCTGGCCTCTGCTTCCACAAAAACGCGTTTGATTTTAGGATAAGCCTGTTTGATCTGTCGATCCAGCCTGGAAATCGTATCTTCAAGATCTCCGGCCAGGAGGCTATCGACAAAGTCGACGCTTAAATTCAGCAGGATAAAATCCGGCCCCATGTGGAGGGTTAAAATTTCGTTCACATGCTTGATTTTCGGGTAGGATTTCGCGATTTCTTTTACACCTTTGACGATCTCCGGGCGGGCGCTTTCGCCGATCAGCAACCCTTTGATCTCATAGGCCAGCCAGGCCGCTGTTCCGGCAAGAATCAATCCGATGACCACTGAAGCGGCGCCGTCGTATAAGGGATTTCCCGTGATCTGGCTGAGAAATATCCCGCCAAAAGCAACAAGAATACCCAGCATGGCCGCGGAATCTTCAAATAGCACCACAAACATGGAGGGGTCTTTGCCCCTTCGCACCGCTTCGAGATAGCCCCATTTCCCTTTAACTTTGGTAAATTCCGTCAGGGCAAAATACCAGGCCGCACCTTCAAACAGCATGGCACAGGCAAGCACAATATAGTTGAGGGTTGGGTTCTGGATGGTCGTTGGATGGAGAAGATGGTGAATTCCTTTATAAATGGAGACCCCGGCACCAACGGTAAAAATCATAATCGCGACAATAAAGCCCCAGAAATAGATCTCCTTGCCGTGTCCAAACGGAAATTGCGCATCCGCCGGCCGCTTGGCTCTGCGCAATCCGTACAGCAATAAAACCTGATTGCCGGTATCAACGAGCGAATGAACCCCTTCAGACAGCATGGCCGAGCTTTTGGTGACAAAAAAAGCAAAAAATTTTGTCAGCGCAAGCAGAAAATTACCGGTTAAAGCAGCAAAGATGACCTTTTTAGAAGAAGAAGCAGCCATTTGGTAGAGTTTCCCATTTCATTGGAATATTCCAACGAGCGCAATGACGGATCCGAAGAAATGTAGGGTCGGCCTCTGTGCCGACCCAAATTAAGCGGGCGCGGTGGCCCGCCCTACCTCCCAATCCGATTAGATAGGTTATGGTTTTGGAAAATCAATCAGAAGATAAATATAAAACGGCATCTTGGAGGTCAACAAAAAATAATAAGTTGTTGAGTTTGCTGAGTCAGAGGTTGGATAAACCGTCTTTTTAATGTGACCTGATAGGTGAGGTCTGAAAGTCGAAAGGTGGTGGAGGCGGCGGGAGTCGAACCCGCGTCCGAAAACATTCCACTTAAGCCTCTACATACTTATCCTGGATACTGAATTTCGTGCTTTTAGTCTCCTCCAGGCAGGATACTAGAAGCACTAACCTGTAAAAGTTTCGCCGATTTTGTCACAGGCAGACAGAATCGACTATCCTGCTAGTCGACGTCCTTGCCGGGTCCGCAGGAAAAATCCGGTAGGACGCAGGCCTATTTATGCGGCCTGAGCATATGCATAATCGTCTGCGATTATGTTAAGCCCCATCATTTTTACGAGCTGACAGGACGCTCGGTATGCAGCTCAAGCTTCTTTATCCCCGTCGAAGCCGTTTCGCCCCCATAACCAAACTGTCGTTTGGAGCTCCAAGCTGAAAGCTGAAAGCTCAAAGAAGTGGAAGGGGTATGGAAAAGAACAGTTTTGCGTCTAAAAAGTAAGTGATTTCAGCCATTTTGTCAAGAAGAAGCTCAATACCTGTTGTATGGTCGCCTACAATCATGTAAGGAATCTTCGTTTAACTCATTTTAGCATTTTCGCGTTGTTAAAAAAAGGGAAACAAAGTTCAATTGAAACTCCGGTTCCCTTCGGTAAAAATTCCTTGTAAAATTCAGGTTAAGTTATCCTATGCTTTTAAAGAGGCAGAAGGCATAACGTGTATCGCCTTCTGCATCATAATAGCACTCTCTGTAATCCCAACCGCTGTCGAATTTGCTGTTCACAAAATCGGTGAACTTGTGGTCGAAACTTGCTTTTTCGGCTGAGAAGCTTTCAAAATGATATTTCATTTTTTCAGGCAAAACAATCACACCTCTCTGGGGCTGATTCTGGTTTGCCCCTTATTATTTGTATAATAATTCCGAATTGAGTTCAATTCAAGGGTATCACCATGAAGATCTACCCGCTTTCCCTTGTAAATAAAGGGGGCGGGGTTGATTTATTGCGTTTTTGTAAAAAACGGGGCATTATTTAACTTATCAGTTTAATTGAAGGCGAGCGCCTTAAGTCAACAGAGCTGCCGATGCAGAAGATAGGCTAACCCCTTGCCAGCTCAAGACGGAAAACGACAACTCATGGCTCCAGAAGGACAGCTCATGCCGAAAAACGACACGCCATGTCGCTAAGAGATCAATTTATACCCCGGGAAGGTTAGTGAGAGGGGTATCCATTATAGATAGCAAATCAAAAACTTAGACTAAATATACAAATAGAACGGACGTCCCGCTTTTTCTTATCAAGAAGAATTTAAGAGCCTTGATGATGCTGTGAAACGGGAACGTCAGGTAAAAAAGTGGTCCAGGGAAAAAAAGGAAGCATTAATCTGTGGTGAGAAGGAATCTTTAAAGAAATTAAGTAAAAGCCATCGATCATACTATTCTCGGGCGGATAAGATCGATGGACTTCCAACTGATAAACGCTAATATCCTATTCTTCCTACTAAAATCATGGAGGTGGGCACAGTCATACACCCTATCCCCTTTTTCAAAGTTCTGAGAAGCCCGGTGATTTATAATAAATTTGGGAATAATCCCCATATTATCCAGGCCTAATAATCTTAATCTCAATTCTTCGGCATCATGAATCTCAACCGGCAATCCTTCTTTTACCAGCGCCAGGGCAATTCTTATCGTTTCCGCCATCCGGGAAGTGCTCGATCCCCTTAAAAATACGGACCAGCCGTCTGCCTTTTCAGTGACTCCCAAATCTATGTGGGTCGTATTGCCTCCCCGGTAAACCTCCCAGGGGTGGCCTCCGCCCCGGTCGGAATGATACCATTGTTTAAACGCATCTGCTGATTCTAACGGCAGTTCAACTAATCCCTCATGCCGCCCATCCGCCAACCGCTTATACATTTCCAGGCCGGACATACCTTTTTCCATGGCTCCTTTGAAGTGCCGAAGGTTGGCTGTATATGCAACCTTGCCATACTTCATAAAAAGGGCCAGGCTCATTTCACGGTGATGGCCGACATAGTCGCTCCGAAACTTACCGGCTCCGACATACTTGGCAAATCGTGCGGTTTTCATCTTGCCCAAAGCGATATCCGCGCGGTACCAATCCGGATAGTATTTCCAGATAACACCTTTCGGTAGAATCCCATATCGCATATCGAGGGGTAAATTTCTAAGTGTTTCCCTGTAGACACGCAGCCAGTCTTTGGTGATTCGCTTGACCACTGTTGTGAACCCCTTCATCATGTATGAAAATTTTTTCGAATTTTCATCGCTTAAACCCCACAAAGCAGCTTTTTTAATTTTTCCCTTCATGCTTAATTCCAGAGAAAGGTCCCACTCCGTCCAGTAGCAGTAATAGGTATTCTCATAAAGGGTTACATGAACCATCGTCCAGTCTTTTGGGTTGGGCCCAAACCGTATAGGGAACCGCCATATCCGGTCACTGAAATTATATTCCGGCTGTATCAGGTTTATGTTATTTATAAATTGCGGCAATAGGCGAACGATTTCATCACTCATGATAGGACTCCTGTATTTCATATCACTTCAGACAGTCGCTTTAACGAATACATCCCATCCAAGCCTTTGATCGGTTTGGGTTTTTTTTCATGCTTGGAGTAAAATAGATGTTTGAACCGCTGGTAATTTTCAGACACAAACTCCTTTGATCCGATGATGCCCGAATCCGTAAAATAGCGGGTGCGATATCTGAAACGACTGATACGGCTTATTTCAAATTCTTTTTTGCGTTCATTTTCAACCATCTTGTCATCAATGACCTGTGCCTGCATCTTGTCAGGACGGTTTATCGCCCCGGCTTCATATACATACCGGCGATATCTTTTGATCCGCTCTTTTGAGCTTTTGACATTAAATTCTTTGAATCCAAAATTGGTGGACAGAAACTGATCTTTGTTGTGGGTCTGAAGATGATATCCAAGCGAATTCCAGCGATAGTCTTCAGGGCGATCAACCAGGCCGGCCCGCAACGGGTTTAGATCAATATACGCAAGACAGTTGACCAGCGTTTCACCTTTATCGACAATCACGCTTTTGAAGCGATCTCCCCAAAAATAGCCTCTGCGGTTATGGCGCCGGTTGTAGTACCTGGCAAAGCCAACCTTGATCACCCGCATAAATTCGGAAAGGCTTGACAGCTTTTCACGTAAATAGGGAATCTGGCCTTCGGCAAAGCCCCGGTTGTCTCCATAAAATCTCTCAAAGCGCTTTTGGATTTGTTCATCCGTAAACCGGTTTTCCGGGATCATTTTCACCAGCAAATGAAAATGATTGCCCATCAGGCAAAAGCCTAAGATTTCAGTGAAATACAGCGATGAAAATCTTTTGACCAAATCCAGCATGAAATCTTTTTCAACGTCTTTCAAAGGAAAACCATCAAGTGCTGTGCGGGACATAACGTGATATACGGCTTTCTCACCAGCAATGATCATTCGTGATGTCCTTGGCATATTTTTGCCTCCTTTCTTTGCCTGCATCTCCTCGGTTCGTTCAATCCAATTATATCAGGTAATCAAAATTGTCAAGTATAATTTACCTGTCCCTATTTACTCAATTGAAAATTCTGGGATATACGAAAAGTACATGCACTTTGAATGAATTGCAGATACTGGCAAGATATAAGATATTGCATTATCCAGAATTTTATTGCATATTTTGGATTCAACCTAATAATTGTTGTCCAGACAGGAAACAGCTTAACTTTCAACTCAAAGAGTAAAAATTAGTATTATGAGAGGTTCAAAATGCTAAAAAATACAGTGAGCAGTTTAGCAATTCTCACATCAATTTGGCGAGTAAAAAAAAGGGATTATATCGAAAATTTCATCCCATTTATAGCAACGTTAATTAGAAAAAATAACTACAAAAGCATCGAAACTGGTACTGTTTGCCGTGATTTCGAAGAAGAGTTTGGACTTTCGGTTCCTTTTCATCCGATGCAGATGATTTTGGTTAGAGCAAAAAAGAGAGGAATAATTGCAAAACGATACAACAGGTTTATACCAGTCTTTCAAAAAGTATCTGAGTATGAATTTTCAAGTACTGCTAAAGACCAAATGCGACAACAAGAAAAGCTTATCAGCGAAATAATATCATATGCAGCAGATAAATATAAATATGAAATGTCGCGAGAAAGAGCCGACTATGCTCTCATATCTTTCTTAAAAGATTATGATTTAGAGATATTGTTTGCTGCTGAAGATAAAGGCATGCTACCCGAGGTAAGTTCATCTAAACAGGATAAGTTCATTATCTATAGTTTTATAAAAAAGGTATATGAATCTGAACCTGAACTTTTTGAATTTGTAGTGAATATTGCTATTGGTAATCTCATGGCCAATTCTATACTTTATAGAGACTATAATAAATTTGTAAGCAAATTGAAGACTGTATGCTTCTATTTGGACACACGATTTGTTTTTCGCTTGATAGGTCTTGAAGGGGATGAAAGGACAGCGGTTTATGAGGAGTTTATAAAAACTTTAGTAAAAGAAGGCGCCTGCATAAAAATTTTTAGACATACCTATGAAGAAGCATCGGAAATATTAGAGAACTGTTTAGATTGGGTTGAGAATCCCAGGTACGATCCTTCTAGAGCAACGAACGTGTTACGGTTTTTTGTTTAAAACCATTATACAAAGCTTGATGTTAGGAGGTTTATAAATAAAATTGATGTTACATTGAAGGCTAATTCAGTAGGTGAAAGGGATATTGTTGAAAAGCCTGGAGGAATAAAAGAGGCTGAATATCAAGAAGATGAAGAAAAGCTAAAAGAATTAATAATTGTTGATTTCCGGAATAAATTAACCTAAAACATCTGATTATTTTGATCAGTAGGAGTCATTTTCGGATTTGATTAACCGAGCCCGATTGAGATAAGCGGGCCCGGCTTTTTTTAGAAGGGGATAT
>Ga0255055_10002589_pt1 | contig 12667 bp, 15 predicted proteins | sample JV7_2_27_MG_FD_188633 | JGI IMG/M metagenome (GOLD analysis project Ga0255055, IMG submission 188633) | Seawater microbial communities from Jervis Inlet, British Columbia, Canada - JV7_2_27 | ecosystem: Environmental > Aquatic > Marine > Inlet | place: Canada: British Columbia | collected...
TGCTTACCTTTGGTAGTATCTATTTCAACAGAGAATTCTTTTAACTTTTCGTTTAAATTGGAGATTTTCTGCTCAATGTTTTGGTTAAGCCCATCTAAAGATGTTTTTAATCCTTGTATTGCTTGACCAAGTTGGGCAATTCTGGTGTAGATTGAGTTAAGAAGGTCTTGAAGCATTTCTGCCATTTTTTGCACCTATTTTGTTTTAACGAAATTTTTATAAATTTTCTTTTTATGATTTTAATTATTAATATAACAGATTACACCAATAAAAAAATTTTTATGTTTTTGTGCTTTTAGATTTTATAATTGAAGTAATTAATAAATAATTCCATGGGCCATTTGCTTAGCCTGGTTAACGACATTTATATCAAGCGTGGCCAACAAGCGCAGGTCTTATAAGTGACCCACGATCAGACAAGAAAAATAAAATTGATCGTGTCAGTAGACGCCTGAGAGCCGGGGTTCAAATCCCCGATGGCCCATTTTATCTCCTTTTTATTTTTAGATGTGTTATATATCCAAGGATACAGCTACTTATCTAAATAAGAACTAATTAAATTCAAAACCCATTTCTTGATTTGAACTAAGTTTTTGAGCAACCCAGCAACAGAATCATCTGGAAATGGTTTTTCTTGATCGAATGTTTGAACGGTGCTCATCCACTTATTTAGAGCTAACTGAACCAAACTTGCTCCTTCTGCTTCCATGAACATTGGTACGACAGCAGCACTCTCCCTAGCATCGCCGATAGCAAAATAGACTTTTCGGTTAATATCTTTTAAAACTACGAAATTTGAACACTCGTCCAGTTTTCGCTCTACTAATATTGTTTTAAGTAGATCAGTTTTCATTGCACCGTCTTTAGAAGCGAATTTGGTTTTTCTCGATTCTAGTTTTGGGTGTATTTCGGTATTCAATTTATCTCCAGTGCTTCCTTCTGGGAAATATTTGGTAATTCTTAAGGTATTTTCAAGAGCTTCAATAATTATAAATTTCTTGGTGTTAGAATAGAACACCGCTCGAGAACCGCTCCTATTCTCGGAAGGAATTAGCTTTATTAGAATACTTCTCATTGCTACAGAATTACAAGTGTGATACGCTAATTCAAAAAGTTCCCGCGGTGTCAAATTATCGTAGCTCACCTCAATTTGTGTAGAAGGCCACTGAACGGTTATAACATTATTAAATTGAATAAGTAGCTGATTTTCCAAAATTAAAACCCTTAATATTTTATTATAATATAGGTCTATTAATTTTTATTTATATTTATTTAGGCTAAAATAAAAATTAAAGCTAAGGTAAGAAAATCATCTAGATGTTATTTGATTGTAAGCTTTTTCGAATATCTCTACAGCTGAAATAATATCGTTAGAGTTAACTCCTATTGCTGCGTTTAAAACTATATATGGTGTAGTAAAATCTGCGCAACAAGTGCCAAAAATCTTTTCCTCGGGGTTATATACTCGCGGTCCGGTAACTCTTAAGTTGTAGAGCGCACCCCCGAGTGCGTATAGTTGTTCTTTCTTTAAATTATTCAAAGACATGGCGACAGCTACAGGATTAAAAACATCAAAAATTTTTTCGCTATTTTTTTCAGCAACGATTTTTAATTTCTCTTCTAATAGCTTTCGATTTTGTTGTTGTTCGTCTAATAATTGCTGATAACCCTCGACGCCTAAAGATAACATTGAAATTAGAAAGTTCACAACTGGGGTCGCAGAGGCGCGACCTGCGTACGCTTGACTTATCTTGGTTATGACCTCCTCAGATGGAGATGCTATAACAGCACCACCGATAGGTGTCAAGAAATTCTTATCGGTTGATTGAATAATTGCGTCTATTCGGCCTGAATCGAGACCAATTCGGATTAAGTTCATCCACTCTGGACTCTGTACGCCGTAAGCATTGATGACAATATGAACCAAATCATGTTCTTTGGCAAATTTACTAATCTCTTTTATGTTGTCATGTTCTCGAGGAGGGAAAAAACTCGTTAATGAGAGCACCGCGAAGCAATCTTCGTCCAAACTGGCTTTAATGTCCTCAATAGGGATTCTCACAGCATCTCCAAACTTTTTGCCCTTTACAATTTTCATTTTAGCACCAATTAGAGTAAACGCTTTGATAAGTGCATTGTGATCAACCTGTGGCACAATAACAGTTCTCTTGTTGAGCAGTTTTTCATCATCCCAATCCGGACGGAGAGCTCCTAAACATAACGATAATGACATACCCGTACACAGAGGAACCACTATAGCCTTCTTAACATTTGGTAATCCAAATTTTTTTAGAAAATTAAGAGCTAAATAATTACTAAGCTCGTACATTATCGATCCACCAGGAGCTTTAGGTTGTGGAGCTGTTAAGAAACCACTTCTTCCTATACCATGGCAGAATCCTGCCGAAGTCTTTAACTGTAAACTCGACGCGATTCGTGCTTCACGCTCCCCTACACGAGATGCTTTATCGTCTTTATCTGTGTCCATATTAGAAAGAGTTTGGAGTAAAAATTCGATTTGACTTTCGCTCCAAGGCTTTTGAGGAATATTTTTTTGTTCAAACAAGTTTTGGATAGGTTTTAAAAAATTATTCAAGACTAATTGGCCTCTGTTTAACATATTTTGAGGAATCGGTGTACTCTTGAAATAATCAACAATTTTACTAAAATCAACCACGATTATCACGGATTTTTACTTAAAATGTAAATATGGCGGCCCCCAGGGGGATTTTCTTGGAGAAAGGAAGCCTTTATCCGTATCGAACCCCTATCCTTCCGCAGGATAACTGGGTGTCTTCATTTATTGCTTTTGTAAGGTTTTGAAGCCCAGCGTCTGGGACCACCCCGACCGCCGGGGGCCATATAAAATTTTTCTTTAAAGTATATTATTAGTTATTTTAATAGAATTTTTCGATTTTTATTTAATTATCTACTATTTCAATTACTAGGATATAATTCTGTCTTTAATATCCTCGCAATTAATTCGACGACAACCAGGTGTCATGAGACCTAAATTGTAGACGGTATCTATAAAATTGACAATTATATGAGAAGTTGCTCCAAATATAACGTATTTTTTATTATCTGGAGAGTAATAGTTATATTTACCGACACCAATTAGGTCGTTCTTGAGTTTATACGTTCGTTCCCTGAATTTTTTTTTATCAACAAAAAATGTAATAGGGATTTTAACAATTTCATTTACTTCGCTATCCTGTTTTATTATTTCTGTATCTTGGCTAATAAAAGCAACAAACGCAGTTATAATAAAACCTTTAGGCGTAAGATGGTCGTCAATACTACCTAAAACACTAACCTCATATCTGGGGATTCCAAGTTCTTCCTCAAGTTCTCGTAAGGCTGTATCTAGATAAGAGGTGTCTAATGATTTATCGAATTTTCCTCCGGGAAACGACATCTCACCTGAATGTTTATCAGTAGTGGTTTTAGTTCTTCGAATTAAAACTAAATCGTATGGTTTATTGTTGTAGGGGATAATTAGAAATATAATAGCGGAATTAACAAAATACTCGTGCGACATAGCAAGGCGATTAGGAGAATCAAATTTTTTCAATTTCGTTCTGATCAGTTTTTCGTTAAAAATAAATTCCATCGTTAAACGCTCTTCACATATATGGTTAATTAATTAAAACTTTTTAGTAAGTTTGTCCCTGTACTTTATATACTCTTTCAAATCTTTTATTTTTTCCAGCTTAAATCGTTTAAGTCCTAAACTCGATAGAGTAAATCCGTATATGGTTTCAATAAAAGTCACGATCATATGGGCAGTTGCTCCCCACACTGTGTATTTTTGACCGCTACTTTTATCAAAGTAATTAAAATAAAAAACGGGAAACTTATTACCATCAAGATCCACAGCTTGTTCTCGAAATTGAGTTTTGCTTGTGAAAAACTCTATGGGAATTTTCAATATTCTTTGAACTTCTCTTTCTTCTCTTATTAGCTGTTGATTTTTATCAATAATTGCCACAAAAGGCGTAATAATATACTTGGTCATGGTTGGAAAGTCGTCAAGGCACCCAATAATCTTTATGTTTTCCCTATTTACTCCAATTTCTTCTCCAGTTTCTCGTAGTGCGGTATCTCTCAATGTTTTATCTTTATCTTCTTCAAATTTACCTCCAGGAAATGACATTTCACCTCTATGCCTTGTTCCCAAGTTTGAACGATGAATGAGAACTAAGTCGTAAGGTCTGTTTTCGTAAGGAATTATTGAAAAAAGAACTGCTGATCGTGTAAAGAAATCGTCTTTTAGTGAAATGCGTGAAGGCGAATCACAGTCAAAAAGTTTATTTTTGATGTGAGTTTCGTTGAAAATTAAAGAATCCATTTGTTTTAGGAAAAAATTTAAGATGGTAAATATTTTATGATTATAATATTCATTCCTAATAAAACATTTAGTAAGTGGTTAAAAATGAAGCTGCCTAAAGAACTTAGAGAAAAAGCTGACTTAAGCGCTACCGCAAGCAAAGCTAAAAATTGTTCTGTCAAAGATTGTAAAGAAATTGCGATAAGATCTCTATCGGAAAATAAGTGGAAGTCGTATGTAGAGAAAGCAGAATTAAAATACATAGAAAATAAGCAACACAAAATTTATCTTTGCAAGTTACATTATAAAGACGCTAATAAGTATAGAAAATCCCAAGAAAAAAAGTATCAAAAGAAAGGATTTTTAGAGGATTCGGTTGGGTCAGCGAAGGGAAAACGCTGGGATTAACTTTTTTTATAGCTAATCAAGGAATAAAAATCATCTGTTCGTAAAGGGAATTAATAAAAAGATACTCGCCATTTAACAATCCTATTGTTAAAAGTGATAAGGCAATTATAAAAATTATCAAACCAATAAGCTTTTTTCTCATAATAATCAGATGTAATAATATTTGAAACCAATTAAAAATTTAGGTTTAGATTACTTCGTAAGATCTTCTAATGTCTTGATCTTTACATCGATCTTTTTAACTTTTATCTCAAATTCCTTGTTTTTTGCTTCGTAAGCTTCGTCGGATATTTCTTTTGCTGAAAATCTTCCTTTGTTAAGATTTTTTTCCGCCTGAATCTCAACCTTTTCCATTTTTAGCTCTTTAATCCAAAGTTTCATACCTAGTATTAAATCGTTTCTCTCAGATTCGAGATTTTCTTTTTCTTCTTTATACTTTTCTCGTAATTTTTCAAACGAATCTTTATCCACTTTAAGGAGTTTAAATTCCTTTGAGATGTTCTTTAATTGATAAATTTTCTTATCTATATCGCTTTGAATTCTCTGAACTATGAAGGGTTTATCCATTTTTGCCTCCAATTCGCTCTCTTTCTGTTTTAGCTCTGCTATTAAAGTCTTAATGGCAGTAACTTTTATGTTAATCGATTTATTATATTCTTCATCTACGTCATATCGGGGATCTTTTATTTCTTTTTGAATTTCCTTTAGTTTATCGATCAAGATTTCTTTATTTAATTTAATATCGTTGTATTCAATGTTTAAAATCATCTGTTCTTTTACTTCAAAAGGAAGAGGTTTCTCAATCTGAACCGCCTTGTCTTTTTTACCCTTCTTCTTCTTCGATTTTTTATCCGGTTTTTCAAATGAATTTTCGTCGTTATCATATGCAAAACTTTCTTCTATGATTTTTTCTTTTGGTGTTTTCTTATCCTTAATGAATTCTTTAGCTTTCTCAACTTCAGTTTTTTCTGATTTTTTAACACCTGCTAACACAGGTTTCCCACAGATAATACAAAATTTGTCCTCACTTTTTAGAGGATTTCCGCAATAGACGCAATATTTTACCATAAACTACTCACTTTTCGGTATGTATTAAAACAAGATATAATAAAAAGATATTACATTTGTAATTAAATTTTATTGGAGTCCAATAATTAAAATCGAATCCAGCTTTAAAATTACGGATTTGTCTTTTAGTATTTTTTATATTAAAAAATATTAACTTTAAATGACTATTAAATCACATCATAGATTAATTTGGTTTTTACTTGTTGTTTAAATGCTAGAAATTGAGAAGAAAGTGCCTATTCACTTGGGTTTGTATGGGCACATAGATTCTGGGAAAACTGCAGTTGCTTCTGTGCTAAGCGAAATAATTTCGACTGCAGGAATTGATGCACATCCTCAGAGTAAAGAAAGGGGTATTACTATAGACTTGGGATTTACCAGTTTCATTTTAAATAATTATTTAATAACTTTAGTCGATGGACCAGGACACGCAGATCTAATAAAGATATCCGCAGCTTCCGTAGAAATAATAGACTGTGCTTTACTAGTGATTGATATCAATAAGGGGCCTCAGATTCAAACAGGAGAACATCTTATTATGATTGATTCACTCAACATAAAAGATGTTATTGTTATACTAAATAAAACCGATCTGTTCGAGGGAAATATTGATAGTGAAGTTGAAAAAATAAGAGATTTTTTTAAATCTACTTCTTTTGGCTCAGAAATACCTATTTATATAGTTTCAGCTAAAGAACAGAGTGGATTTGATGGCTTGAAACGTGGGATATTGGAGAAAATCAAAAAATTAAAAATTAAAAGAGATTATGAAGGGAGCGTAATTATCCCAATAGATCATCATTTTTCGATAAAGGGACGAGGAGCGATAATAACGGGGACAATATTAAAAGGGAAATTGGATATAAATCAGAATTTAGATGTTATACCAGTAAACACATCTGGTAGGGTGAAAACTATTCAAATTTTTCACCAGGAAGTTGGATCTGCAAAAGCAGGAGATAGGGTTGGAATTAATTTAAAAGGATTAGATATTAAAAAAGTATACCGTGGTTGTTATGCTACAAATGATAAGAATTCGTTCGAGTTAGGCGATTTAATTGAAATTCAAGTGAATCAGAATAACCTATTTAAACCTATTACTAAATTTGGGACCCAAGTTCATGTAACAGTAGGGATGTTTACATTAACGGGATATTTATTTCCATATTACGAAGAAAAAGAAAAAAAGATTCAACTAGAGAGAACTGGAGATTTAAAAAAATACAATGCCTATCTATGGTTAACTGAGAAGATTTTCTTTAATAAAGATCGATCAACACTGTTAATTAGCAGATTTGACCTTCCACCAACAACTTTAAGGATACTTGGGGCTGCTGAATTGATCAAAATTCTCCATCAATCCCCTATTTTATACAAGTACAAATTGAAAAAAGGATTCGTTCAAAATTCAGAGCACCCCCAAGGGGTCGTTTGCCGTGGTTTAGCACAAAGTATTGAAGGAGCAAAAAAATTAATCGGTCGAAAGTTGGAACCTCCGTTTTCTAAAATTGTTGATACATTTGGAACTAAAGGTTTAGTCATCGTAACAATTGAAGATAAAAACAAAACCGTAGAAAAAGGGGATGTAATCACTCTAAAAGAATTAAGGAGTTTTACACTGAAATCTAAAAAAGATTTAAATGTGCTAAATTAATTAATAATATTAATTGAGGAGAAAAAATGGAAAAAATTCAAAAATCGGAAATTAACATCGATCGTGAATTATTAGCTGAGATAATGCGCAATTTAGAACAATTAGAAAGTTCTACTGATTTAGAGGGGAGCGCAATTGTCTCAAAAACGGGATTAAGAATAGCTAGCTCTGAAACAGCGGATATTGTAGCAGACATTTACAGTGCGAGTCCTGCTACTTTAATTTCATTAGGAGAAAAAATCAGTACTGGCTTGGGCCAAGGAGAACTAAGAGAAATCGTGATTAGGGGAGTAAAAGGTTACACTATTATACTAGTTGGCGATACAGATAATAATTTCATGCTATTTACTAATTGCTCCAAAGGATATAAGCTAGGATATTATTTCCATAAAATACGTAAATCATTTAGAGAAATGGAACCTGTTCTAAAGCGGATTGCGACGAAAGAATTGCAGACATCGTGATTTTGTTTAGAAAAAAGTAAAATCTTGTTTTTTATACATACTTCCATTTAACAACATCGTTATCTAGTAAATTGTAATAATTCACAGGCAGCATGGGGGGAACACCATCATTAACTGTGTAAATCCAACCAGTTCCAACGCCATTGATTCCGTCTACATATATATACACCCCATAATTTTGAATGGTAATTTCGCAACAATTTAGGAGAAGGTGATACACTGTAGTCTGATTATTAGTCAAACTAACATTTTCAAATTTTTCATTCGTTTTTACTCCAGAATAATCGATAAATAAGGTAATATTATCAACACTGTATTGTTTCACTGCTCTTTCTCCCTCGTTTGGAATGATAGGAGATGGCGGATTATGGAGGAGGAGTGAATTAAAAAAAAATAGTAAACTAAAGCAAGAAACACCAATAAATGCCAATAAAATATATTTATTCCTTTTCTCCATCTTTCAAAATAAAAATAATTTAAAAAAAGTAATTTGTTATTGTGTAATTTAATTTTTGTTTTTTTGCTTTTTTTTTGTATTAAGAATTAAGAGTATTGTGGTAATACTAAGAGTAGTGAATGTGATTATTGGCGTGTATGAAGGAATTATTTGGGGTTCAGTGTTTAAGGTTGGTAGATTAGTTAATGTCATCTCAAGCGTATAATTTCCGAAAGAAGTATTTGTATAAATTAATAGCCCTGAAATTTTATCATAAATAGATTTAGTTCTCTGAAGTAATCCTTCTTTTTGACGAAAATCAAACGAAATATTATTTTGAATCTCTTCGACAATGACGGTCGCATTCATCCATGGAGGTTGATCTTGTGCGTAGGCTTGCTGTTTTAAGAAAGTAAAATTATTGTTTGGAATTAAAAATCCAGACTTAAAATAATTGTATCCAAGAACCAAATTCATATCAGCTTCCCCATTTGAAATATTGTAAAATGTAGTATTTGTAACAAGAATACCTTGTAGGTTTTTCTTGAACTCTATATTCATATATGGTATAGGGCTTTCAAAAAGATTAAAGTAATCAAATGGGTCTTTGTCGTAAAATCCCGTGAAATTAACTAAAATTTGGCCTCCAGGAGTTGTATTGGCAAACCCTCTTGGTGGAGCAAACCAATCTAATTCTCTCCACTCAAGGGATTTGCTAGTATTAAATGATGTAACATTATATACATAAATTTCATCGAGGTTCAATTGATCATTAAAATTATCGGGCGTTAAAGGAGAGGAGGTCACTGAAAGATTAAAAGTGCAGAAAATCAACATCGCAACAAAAAATCCAAAATACAGCTTCTTATTATTCATAGAATCTATCATTTTTTTTTAATTAGGAATTAGGTAAACTTATACTAGTATAACTTGTACTAATATTTAAAAATTGGGAAAAACTATGATAATTACCTTTTAGAGTTTAAAATAATTCAGTTAAAAAAATAAAAAGATGAGTATAACAAAAGAAACACCTAAAGATCCTTTACACTCTCAAATTTCTAAAACCGATGATAAAAAGATATTGAATTCTGAAAGTGTGAGTAGCTCAGTTTGGTTAGAAAGGAAATCTTTTCGAATTTCTCTTATTGCTACATTTACGGCTTTAGCAATTGTTTTGGGATATGCGATGGCATACATTCCCAATATTGAGGTTTTTACTTTAATGATCTTCTTATCAGGTTTTATTATGAGCAAAAAAGAAGGGGCAATAATTGGATTATTGAGTGCATCCATTTTTACTTTCTTTAACCCATTTGGGCCTTCTCCGCCACCACTTTTTATTTATCAACTGATACATTATTCTTTGACTGGATTGTCTGGTGGTTTGGCAAAGGATTTTATGCTCAATAGAAAATTCTTTAAGCCGAAAGAAGACTTGTATGTATTTCAAGTAATGGTTATATTTGGTGTTATTGGAGGGATTCTTACATTTCTATTCGATATTTTGAGCACTTTGTTCGGTGGATTAACTGTATCTACTTCAATAGATTATTTTATAGCATCGTATTTATTCGGAATCGTTTTTACTACGGTTCACTTAATAGGAAATATATTAGTGTTTGTATTTCTCCTACCAGGATTAATTCAAATAATAATGAAATTAGTGGATTAGACCTACAGAAATATAAATAAGAAATAAGCTAAAATTAAAGGTTAAACTATTATTCTGCTGCTACCAGAAGGGTAACTTTGCCACCAGCGGATTCGATTTTCTCGATCGCTCGTTTAGATGCCTTGTTAACGGTAATATTGATTTTCTTATTGATTTCACCGCGACCCAAGATTTTTTGAACATTAAGGTCTTTCATATTAATCGTATATGTTGTTCCTGTTTTTGTAGCAATGTTTTTCTGAGTTAAATCTTCAATGGTTGAATCAAGGTCTTTAATATTTAAGGTGTTAACATGATAAATTCGCCTAATATCTTGTGGTCTCTTAAAACCTTTCTTACCAAAGTCCCAATCAGGATCGGGAAATCCCAATTCTTTTTGCTTTAGATAATATGATTTTTTACTTTTCTTCCATCCGGTTGTTTTTCCTTTTCCAGCCCTTTGACCCGCTTTTCGGTGTTGGCCAACTCTTCCATAGCCTTGAGTTCGAGTTCCTCTCATTTTTCGTATTCTTTTAGGATATTTTCTCGTCATTTTATTTAACCCTCCTAATTACATCATTTTGTGAAGTATTACATTTATAAACTGATCTACATAGCCCAGAGTTCCACCTTCATTGTAATGTCTTTTAATCGTTCCGCGGTGTCCTTTTCTTGGGGGATGTAACCGAAAAACTGGTTTTATTTTATACACATCTTGTGTTCGATATTTAATTTCTCCAGATAAAAGCGCTTTTGAAAATTCTTTCAAATCTTTATATTTAGTTAGATTTTTAATATGTTCATCTGTGAGTGGATTATTTCCTTCAACTTTTCCTCTGGTTCTTAATAAGCGTAAGAGCGTTTTTTCGTCAATTTCGCCGTAGGCAATATAATCTTTGCACTTATTAAGCATACCTAAGTAACTCTTTTCGCCCCATATAAGGACACCATGGTTTACTTTATGCATTCTTAACATTTTTAAAGAGTCTAATATTGTGCGTTTCATTCCTGGCGCGCCCCTTATACGAATTGCAAAGTGCAACGCAGGGGGTTTCGGAGTTTTAGTTTTTGATTTTTTACTTACAATTACATTATTTTCAGCCATCATTTACACCACTCATCAGTTATAAATTGAAATTAAATTTATGAGCATTCTTAAGAGCATTAAAGGTAGCTTTCACGAGGTTTTCGCTGGTCCTTGTATCTCCAAAGGATTTACTCCATACATCTTCTATCCCAGCCAACTTTAACACTTGTTTTACTTTATCAGCACAAACTAATCCAACTCCTTGTGGAGCAGGAATTAAGTGTATTTTGACAGAACCACACTTTCCATCTACTTTAAAAGGTACGCTATGAGTATGGCCGCAACCACATTCTTTACTACCACACCCTCTAAGAACAGGAACCACGGCAATCTTCGCTCTGTCAATTGCTTTCCTAATTGCTGGTCCAACTTCTCGTGATTTAGCAGAACCTATACCTATAAAACCGTCTGCTCCAACGATAACTACCGCTTTAAATCTAGAACGCTGGCCACTAGCTGTCATTTGCTGTACCATATTTATAGTTACAACGCTTTCTTGAAGTTGAGGAAGAAGAACATTAATTATTTCTTTTTCTTTTACAACAAGATTGTTTGCAAATATTTTATCTAAAGTGATTAATCCACTTTGTACGAGTTCCCCAAGTTTGGTCTTAGGAATCCAACCTTCATTAATAGGTCTTGGTTGTCTCGGTTTTCTCTGATTTCTCTGTCGACTCATTTAATTCACCATTTAAGCACTTTCTTCAATTTGTTTTACTGTCTTGGAAATAACTTGACTAATTTTTAATGGATTTACATTATTTTTTTTCAAATAACCTGAGAAAACTTGTTCGTATTTCTCGGGTTCCTCGCTTTTTAGAAGATTTGCATATCTCTCAATGTGAGAACCTTTGATAGTTTCTTCGATATTTTCTGGGAAAAAAGCCTCGTTATGAGGTATCTCTAAACCAGAATTTACAATTCCTTTAAATGCTGCCAACACCCGATTCCTATGATAAAATATTCCCAAATCAAGGATTGCTTCTTGAACATTTTGCTTTATTGCTCTTGTTCCTGCTAGAAATCCAGTTAAGTATGCTGCGGGAATGTTTCCAGTATTTGCATTCCATCCAAATTTGGTTGTTAATTCTTTAGAATGTGCAGAGACAATAATTTTATCTCCTCCTAACTTAGATTGAATAATCTGTACTGTGATATGATTATTTGAAGCCCTAATTACAGCTCTTAATTTTTTTGATTTTAATAATTTTAATCTTTTGTGGTAATTAGTTTTTCCTTCTGCTCTCCTTCTGAATGGTCTTCGATATCTTGGTCCTTTTGCCATTTTTATCGACCTCTTCTAATTAAATCTTTTTCTTTAATGTAACGGTTCATTTGTGCAACGCTAGTAAACATTCCGCCTTTTGCGTTTTTATATAGCTTTCTATAAACTGCGGTAGTGATCAATTTTCGATCTCTTAACTTTTTAAGCTCCCGCCTCTGAGGACGAATTCGATTCATCCACATTTTTTTCTTTGGAAATCTGGCTCTTTTTGTTCCTTTTCGTTTTCCTATGCCTCTAGCCCTACCTTTTTTCTTGCGTTCATGAAGTAAATTCTTTCTATA